>Ga0315556_1000904_pt1 | contig 18410 bp, 18 predicted proteins | sample SalMarSW160310MG_FD_202112 | JGI IMG/M metagenome (GOLD analysis project Ga0315556, IMG submission 202112) | Salt marsh sediment microbial communities from the Plum Island Ecosystem LTER, Massachusetts, United States - Salt Marsh Sediment SW1603-10 ...
CGGAGACTTGAACTTCTACAACTGGTCGGACTACATCGATCCGGATCTGATCACAGCGTTCCAGGATGAGTACGGGGTCACGGTCACCCAGGACTTCTACGAATCGAACGAGGAGATGCTCGCCAAGATCCAAGCCGGCGTGCACTACGACCTGATCGTCCCGTCCGACTACATGGTCGGGATCATGATCGACGACGGCGAGCTGATGAAACTCGATAAAGCCGCCTTGACGAACCTCGGCAACCTGGATCCACAGTTCGTCAACATGCCGTTCGACCCAACGAGCGACTTCTCGGTGCCGTACCAGTGGGGAACGACCGGGCTCGGTGTGGATCTGGCGGTCGTCGGTGAGGACCATCCGTACTCGTGGGGCATCATCTTCGATCCGGAGATGAACCAGGGTCACCAGGTCTCGATGTTGAACGACGCCCGTGAGGCGATGGGCGCTGCGCTCAAGTACCTCGGGTACTCGCTGAACAGCACGAGCCTGGACGAACTGCAGCAGGCAGCCGACCTGATCAAGTCCGCCAAGGACGTGATCGTCACGTTCGACTCGGACAACTACAACGACAACCTGGTCAACGGCGAAGTATCGATCTCGCACGGGTACAACGGGAACTTCTTCACGTCGTTCGACGCCGCAGACAATCCGGACCAGTACGAGTACTTCATGCCCGAGGAAGGCGGAACGGTGTGGGTCGACAACATGGCAATCCCCGCCAACGTCGACCACCCGTGCACGGCGCTCACGTTCATCAACTTCCTGCTGGACGCTCAGAACGGTGCCCAGCTCACCAACTACAACTACTACGCCAGCCCGAACGCCGCAGCGAAGGAGTACATCGACCCGGACATCCTCGGTGATACCGCGGTCTACCCGGACGAGCAGACCATGAAGCGGCTCGAATTCATCGAAGACACAGGCGACTTCGAGATCAACTACACCGACTACTTCACCCAAGCCAAGAGCTGAGGACCGGAGGAGGGAAGAGAGGGGGCGGCTAGGGCCGCCCCCTCATCGCACGTTGTCGAGGTCGAGTACGACCGTCTGCAAGTCGGTGAACTCCTCGATACTGCCGCGGCCCCAACCAGTCTCGGTTCCTGCAGCACCACCGAACGGTTGGAATGTTTCCCAGAAGTCCGTCGAGTCGTTCACCACGACGGTTCCGGAACGGACCCTGTCCGCGTACCAGAACGCTTTCGAGAGGCTCGAGGTGAACACTGCGGCCTGGAGCCCGAGATTGGATCGATTGGCGATCGCTACGGCCTCCTCATCGTCCCCTGCAGTGATGATCGGCAGGACCGGTCCGAACGACTCCTCGGAGAACAGTGAGCTGTCCTGTGACACTCTATCGACGACGGTGAAGCGGTAGTAGAGGTCGGTCGGAAAGCCTTCAGCCCTTCCGCCGCCGAGCAGAACATCGGCGCCACGTGCCATCGCGTTTGCGATCTGCCGGTCCATCTTCGCGGCCGTCGGCTCGTTGTTGAGAGGGCCCATTGTTGTGGATTCATCGAATGGATCGCCCAAACGCACGGCATCGGCCGCCTTCAGGGCGAGTTCGACAAACTCCTCGTGCACGTTGTCGAGGACGATCACACGCTCGGTCGCGCAGCAGACCTGACCTGCGTTGTAGTACGCACCGTAGACGGCGAGCGACGCCGCAGCATGCAGGTTGGCGTCCGTCGTCACGATGGTTGGGCCGTTTCCCGACATCTCCATGATCGAGCGTTTGATCCCCATCGTGGAGATGATCTTCTTGCCCGTCGCGGTCGAACCGGTGAAACCCACGGCGTCCACACCGTCGTGGGAGACGAGCTGCGCCCCGATCGACGGCCCGCCGGGGATGATCGAAACGGCTCCCTTCGGAACACCAGCCTCATCGAGCGCCTCGGCGAGCTTGAGCAGGGCCCAGGAGGTGAACTCCGGCGGCTTCACGATGAGGGCGTTGCCGGTGGCGAGGCCGGGCCCGACGTACTCGAGCGGGATCGTGACCGGGAAGTTCCATGGTGTGATCACCGCCCAGACGCCCACCGGACGGCGGAACGTGAACATGCGCTTGCTCCGTGACGAGGTCGGGATGACCTCTCCTTTGAGACGCTTGGCGTCCTCGGCGGCGTTCAGGAAGTACTGGTTCGCTTCGCGAATGTCGTCGAGGGACTCGGCGTGGAACGGCTTCCCCTGCTCGAGCGTCTGGATACGAGCGATCTCTTCCACCATTGGCTCGATCGCCGAGGCGATCCGGCGACAGAGATCGGCTCGCTCGAAGGCCGACCAGTGCCGCATCTCGTCGGATGCCTCACGCGCTGCCAGGACGGCCACATCGAGATCGGTCCGCGACGCGAGCGGCACGTTCGCGATGTGCTCGCCTGTCACCGGGCTGTGCAGTTCGTGTACCTGGTCGCCGGTTCCCTCGGTCCATTCGCCTGCGAGGTAGAGCTTCAGATCCTGCGCCATGACGCTGCCTCCTTCCTGGAGCCATGCTAGGGACGCTCGCCGTGTCGAGCCCGGGACAGGTAGGATGACCGATGGTGAGAATGTGGCCGACCGCCTCCAACTGATTGACGGGTCATTCGAAGCCGGAACCGCTTCTCCACTGGTTGTCGTCGATCCGGCGACGGGCATACCGATCGACCAGGTATCAACAGCTTCTCGCGAACAGGTCGACCGCTCGGTTGCATCGGCGAGACGGGCACAGAAGCTCTGGTGGAGCGCTTCACAGCAGGAACGAAGCGACGCGATGCATGCGATCGCCGCCGAGATCAGAAGACGCACCGACGACATCGCGGACATCGTCACGAGGGAGACCGGCCGTCCCTACTCGAGGAACCTCCTCTATGTGGACATGATCGCCAACCTCTTCAGGCAGTACGGCGAGCTGGCACGCGTCCACGGGGGACGCATCGCCCCATCCAATGACCCGGGACAGCTGTCCCTCGTCCTTCGGGTTCCATACGGTGTCGTGGCAACCCTCGTCCCATGGAACTACCCGCTTCTGCTGCTCGCATTCAAGGTCGCGCCGGCCCTCGCGACCGGCAACACAGTCGTCATCAAGCCAGCGTCGGAGACGGCCCTCACGACGCTGGTCCTCGCCGAGGTGTTCCACACCACGACCCCTCCAGGCGTCGTCAATGTCGTCGTCGGCAGCGGGTCGACGGTCGGTGAGCAGCTCGTTTCGCATTCGGGCACCGACATGGTGGCCTTCACCGGTTCCACCGAAGTGGGCATCCGTATCGGAGAGGTATGTGCCCGTATGACCAAACCCGCCCATCTCGAGCTTGGCGGGAAGGACCCGGCGATCGTGTTTGGAGATGCCGACCCCGAGCTGAGCGCCAGGGCCGTCGTATGGGCATCGTTCCTGAATGCAGGCCAGGTGTGCACGTCGACCGAGCGTGTGTACGTGCACGAGAGCATCTACGACAGGTTCCTGGAAGCGGTGACCGAGGTCACCTCAGGGCTGCGTGTGGGCGACCCGTTCGATCCGGCAACCCAGATAGGCCCGATGCGCAACCAGCTCGCAAGAGCAAAGGTGCTGGAACAGCTGCGCGAAGCGGAAGAGCAGGGTGCAAAGGTGGTCGTCGGCGGGGATATCCCCGAGGGATCGGCCGGTTTCTACCTTCGACCGACGGTCGTCGTCGACACCACCCACGACATGTCCCTCATGCAGGAAGAGACATTCGGACCCGTACTTCCCATCATGCGCTTCCAAGAGACCGACGAAGCGTTCGCTCTCGCCGCCGACACCCCCTACGGGCTCGGGGCGAGCATCTACACGCACGACGCCGGTCTCGCGGGGCGCGCCTACGAGCAGCTCCAGGTGGGCACGGTGTGGGTCAACGATCCCGTCGTCGACAACCTCGCCGCTCCATTCGGGGGGATGCGAGCCTCCGGCAACGCCAGGGAACTCGGGCTGGAAGGCATGGATGCATTCACCGCCACACGACATGTTCACTGGAACCTCGATCTGCAAGACAAGCCCTGGTGGTACGGAAAGGACAACTGATGAGTCTGCAAGGTGAGAAGACCGCTGCTTGGTTCCAAAGGGCACGTGCGAATCTCGTGAACGGTGTGTCGAGTGGCTTTCGCTACTGGGGTGACGATGACTCGCTCGTCATCGACCACGGCGACGGCGCCTATGTGGTCGACATGGATGGCAGGCGCTACATCGACTACCAGTGTGGGTTCGGTCCGATCGTGCTCGGCCACGGTCATCCGGCCATTGCTGCGGCTGTCGCCGACGCCGCCTCGTCCGGGACGACTTTCGCGATGACCTCTCGACGGGAGATCGAGGCAGCTGAGAAGTTTCGTGCGGCGGTGCCGTGGGTCGACGCGCTCAGGTTCACGAACACCGGAACAGAAGCGACGATGCACGCGGTTCGGTTGGCCAGAGGCTTCACGGGACGCGACATCATCCTGAAGTTCGAGGGTCAGTACCACGGCGTTCACGACTACGTGATGTATTCGACGGCAAGCGCGCCACCGTCGGCGCTGGGATCTCGATACCGTCCGATTCCGGTCCAGAGTTCGTCGGGCATACCGGACGCGATCCGATCGACGATCAGGACGCTCCCGTTCAACGACCTGGAAGCGGTACAGCGGCTCTTTCGGGACATCGGACACAGGATCGCGGCGATCATCGTCGAACCGATGCTGGGCAACGCGTTCGGCATCATGCCGGAGGACGGCTACTTACAGGGACTGAGAGACGTCTGCGACGAGTACTCGTCGATCCTGATCTTCGACGAGGTCAAGACCGGTTTCAGGGTCGCATTGGGAGGAGCCCAGGAGCTCTTCGGAGTCACACCCGACCTCGGCACATTCGCGAAAGCGATGGGCAATGGATTCCCCGTTGCGGCAATCGCTGGTCGTGGGGAAGTGATCTGGGGCTGGGCGAAGGGAGGCATCGCTCAGGCAGGCACCTACTCGGGTAACGGTGTTGCCGCCGCAGCCGCCGCGGCGACCATCGACGTTCTGTCGACAGGCGAACCCTACGAACGGATGCTCAAGACGGGTACCGCGCTCATGGAAGGTCTGAAGACGATCTGTGCAGACAAAGGCGTACCTGCCCACGTCACCGGGGTCCCTGCGATGTTCTCGATCTTCTTGGGGGATGAGCCCCCCCGGGAGTTCAGGGACGTGGTCAACCACGACGAGGAGCTCTACGCGACGGTCGTGCGAGGGATGATTGAACGGGGAGTGATGCCCGTCGACGACGCCAAAGAACCATGGTTCCTGTGCGCCGCCCACGGCGAGGAGGAAGTTGCTATGTCGCTGACCGCCTTCGAAGAGGCGCTCGGCGAGGCGATCTAAGGAGACATCATGCGTATTGCGCTGCTCGGCGCCGGGATCATCGGACGCGTCGTCGCCGGCGACCTGGCGACATGGGACATACCCGATGAGGTGACCGCTGGCGACCTGGATGGGGAACGAGCCTCACTCGTGGCCAAGGAGCACGGCTTCGAACACGCGGCGGTCGACGTAACAGACGAAGCTTCGCTCGACACATTCCTGAGGAGGGCAGACGTCGTCATCAACGCCGCCCAGTACGGAGTCAACCTGGCAGTGATGGAGGGGGCGCTGCGCGCAGGCACCCACTATCTCGATCTCGGCGGGCTCTTTCATACGACCCGCAAGCAACTCCTGTTGGATGAGCGCTTCCGTGAAGCGGGCCTGACGGCGGTTCTCGGGATCGGGTCGTGTCCCGGCATCGCGAACGTGCACGCAGGCGACCTCGGGGCGCGGATGGACACTGTGCGATCAGTGAAGATCTATAACGGAGCGACGGTCGATCCGTCGGACACGCTGAAGTGGCCGTACTCGTTGTGGACGATCTTCGACGAGATCACCGAGCGTCCAATGGTGTTCCGGGGTGGAGCCTTCGTCGACGTGGAGCCGCTCTCCGAAGAGGAGATGTTCCCGTTCCGTGAGCCGATCGGCAATGCCAAGGCGCACCTGTCGCTGCACTCTGAGGTGGCGACCATCCCGCTGAGCCTCGCCGACAGAGGCATCGAGGCCTGCGAGTTCAAGATCCGGTTCTTCGGTTTCAGTGAGGGCGCCCTTCGCAAGCTCCAGTTCCTCGCGTCGTTGGGGTTGGCTTCCAAAGAGCCGCGGCCCGATGGGACCGTTCCACGCAAGCTCCTCGTGGACCTCCTCGAGGAGCTCCAGCCGAAGCCTCCACAGCACGCCGGGTTCAAGGACATCGCAACCGTGGCCGAGGGCACCCGAGACGGAGCTCCGATCACGATGCGACTCGACTCGACGGCGTGGCCGTCGAAGGAGCTCGGCGTTGCCGGCGGGACCATGGCGGTGGCGTCGCCCGCTGCCATCGTCGGGCGATGGCTCGCGAGCGGCGAGCTGTCGGAGCCGGGCGTCCATCCGCCCGAGACCTCGATTCCACCACAACCGTTCTATGAGGCGCTCGCACTGCGCGGTGTGATGACGACACTCGAGGAGACGACGACGCTGGCAGGGTGAACCGACGGTTGTCGGTCTTCGGTTGTCGGTTCTCGGTAGGAGTGTTGCTACGCGTCTCGTGCTGCGGTCGCATGCTGGCAGCTCGCGGCTGGTTGTCGTTGAGCTGCGCGCCGCTAGCTGTCAGGGACCGAGCTTGGCGGCGGGCGAAGGAGGGCTGTCTGCCAGCTCGGTCGGAGCGGTACCAATCGCCAGGAGGCGGCGGTAGGACAACGCCGCGGCCAGTAGCGTGGCCACTCCACCGAGCCCGAGGCCATAGCGTGGGCCGATGTGCTCGCCGATCCACCCGACGATCGGTCCACCGATCGGCGTGGAACCCAGGAACGCAACCGCCCACAGTCCCATCACCCTGCCTCGCATCTCCGAAGTGGACCGAAGCTGAAGGGTCGCGTTACCCAGCGCGAGGAAGCTGATGCTTGCTGCGCCGACCACTGCCATCGCCGCGTACTCGATCGCCAATGTCGGAGCGAACGATGCCAGTATCTGCGTGGCTCCGAACAGGGCGCCCGTTCTGGCCAGTGCCACGGCCGGTCGCGCCTTCCTCGATGCTGTGAACAGACCGCCGGCGACAGCGCCACCGCCCATGAAGGCGGTCATCGTCGCGAACGTGCCGGCGTCTCCACCGAACGTGAACTTCGCGACGAGTGGCAGGATCACCTGGAACTCGTAAGCGAGCATCCCGACAACAGCCATCATCAGCAACGGAGTCCTGAGTTCCGGCGTCCCCCACACGTACCGCAAGCCCTCCCGCAGCTGCCCGGCCCTTCTGCTCTGAGGCGGCACGGCGTAGAGGTCTCCATGGTGCATGAGCGCCAGCGCGGTGATCACTGCCAGGTAGGTAGCTGCATTCACGAGGAAACAGGGGCCAAGTCCGACGGTAACGATGAGTGCACCGGCGGCTGCCGGACCAAGCACTCGCGCCAGATTCACGAGGACCGAGTTGAGACTGACCGCGCTCGTGAGTTTCTCCCGTCCGACCATCTCGAGAACGAACGTCTGACGTGTCGGGTTGTCGATGCTCGCCACGAGGCCGAGGGCACCGGCAAGGGCGTAGACCATCCACAGCCTCACGACGTCCGTCACGACGAGGATGCCGAGGATGGCTGCGAGAATCGCTGCGAGGCCCTGGGTGACGAACAGCAGGCGCCTCTTGTCGAATCTGTCGGCGACGACTCCGCCCAACGGTGCCAGAAAGAGCAGGGGCAGGAACTGGACGGCGGTGACCAGACCGATTGCCGTCCCACTTCCAGTCAGCTCGAGGACCAGCCACGACTGTGCGATACGTTGCATCCACGTCCCAGAGACCGAGAGTGTCTGGCCGACGAAATACAACCGGAAGTTTCGGACGGCCATGGGCGAGAACGCCCGGGACGCCCATGCAGGTGCGGTCATACGTCCTCTGTGATTCTGTTGAGAAGGTCGATCGCTCGGGTGAGGGTCAGGAGCTCGTCGTCGGTCATCGTGGATAGGCGTGTCGTGAGGAAAGCCGTCCGCAGGGCCCGGATGGCTACGAGGAGGTCGAGTGCTCGTTGGGTGATCGAGACCACGGTCGAACGAGCATCGTTCGGGTTCGCCTCACGGGTCACCAGACCGCGTTCTTCGAGGCGGCCGACGATGCCGGTCATCGACGGGGGAGAGACGCGCTCGATCGCGGCAAGATCGCTCATGCGTAGCGCACCCTCCCTGTCGAGCGTTGCGAGTGCCGATCGTTGCGAGGGGGTGAGGTCGCCGGGCGACTCCTGGCGTAGACGTCGAGCCAACCTACCGACGGAGAGTCGGAGAGCGACCGCCGTTTGCTGTTGATCGGCCATGGGGCTCCTCGAGAAGATCGTTAGCTATGCTAACCAGACTGGGGGAGTAGGGTGAATCGAACAGATTCTCCTCGCCACTACGCTTCCGGTGATGACTGCCTACGAGTTCACTGACGGGGCGACCGCGATCGTTCGGGGTGCCTTGGACGCAGGGTGCGACTTCTTCGCCGGGTACCCGATCACTCCCGCTTCGCAGATCCTCATGATGATGATGGCGGAGCTGCCGAAGGTGGGTGGTATCGCCATGCAAGGAGAGGACGAGATCGCTTCGATCGGGATGTGCATAGGAGCGACGATGGCCGGTGCGCGCTCTATGACCGCGACCTCGGGACCAGGCATCAGTCTCTATTCGGAGAACATCGGAATGGCGATCATGGGCGAGGTACCGCTCGTCATCGTCGACGTGCAGCGCCTCGGTCCGAGCACCGGGGGGGCGACCACTGCGGCTCAGGGCGATGTCCAGTTCGTCCGTTGGGGAACCGGCGGCGGCTATCCGATCATCGCGCTGGCCCCCTCGACGATCGCCGAGTGCTACACGTTGACGATGAGCGCGTTCGACCTCTCGGAGCGGTTCCGGTGCCCGGTCTTCGTGCTGACCGACAAGGAGCTCAACCTGACCCGCAACACGGTCGCTTCGGAAGCCTACGTCAAGGTGCCCGTTCGGGACAGGGAGCTGACTGAAGAGGGTGCGCCGTACAGGTTCAGCGGGGATGCAGCGCCGATGGAGCTGTACGGGACCGGGGTCGTCAGGTTCACCGGATCCAGCCACACGGAAGAGGCCCTCATCACCAAAGACCCTGCGGTCGTAGGCAGGCTGAACGAACACCTTCGGGACAAGATCCTGTCGCACCGTGACGAGATCGAGCTGCTCGATGTCGACCGAGATCCTGAAGCTGTGACCGTGTTCGTCTCCTACGGAATCACCGCAGGTGCGATGCGAGACGCCGTTGCGATGGCCAGGGCGAAAGGCGCGCACGTTTCGTCCGTCACCGTGCAGAGCCTCTGGCCGCTCCCGGAGGCAGGCTTGAAGAGAGTCTTCGAAGGTACCGAGCGGATCGTCGTTGCAGAACTCAACCCTGGCTTGTATCTGAGGGAGATCGAACGGATCGCGGATGGCCGAGAGGTACTCGGTCTCAACAGAATCGACGGCGAGCTGATCTCGCCGGTGCAGTTTCTGGAGTTCCTGCCGTGAGCGTCGAGACCTACCGCAACGACAGCGCATACCCCTTCTGCCCGGGGTGTGGTCATGGGTCGATCCTCGATGCACTCGACGAGGCACTCGTCAAGCAGCAGATCGACCCTGCGCAACTCGTGATCGTCAGCGACATAGGGTGTTCCGGCCTGTCGGACCAGTACTTCGGGACAAGCGCTTTCCACGGCCTCCACGGTCGGAGTCTGACCTATGCGACGGGGATCAAGCTCGTACGGCCGGACCTGCACGTCGTGGTCATCATGGGCGATGGTGGGACCGGCATTGGGGGTGCGCATCTGCTGAACGCCGCCCGCCGCAACATCGGGCTCACGCTGCTCGTCTTCAACAACCTGAACTACGGGATGACCGGCGGGCAGCACTCTACGACCACGCCGACCGGGTCGATCACCTCTACCACCCCAGGAGGAAACCTGGAGCACCCTCTGGACATTTGCGCGACCGTCGGAGTGAACGGCGCTGCGTACGTGTACAGGGGAACCAACTTCGACAAGGACCTGCCGGAGCGAATCGTCGAGGGGATGCAGACACCCGGGTTCGCACTGCTGGATATCTGGGATCTGTGCACAGCGTATTTCGTGCCCAACAACACGTTTGGCAAGCGCTCACTTATCGCCGCACAGGAGGAGCTCGGACTTCCCCCGGGGGTCCTCTACCGGCGCGAGGTGGACGAGTACGCGGCCGCCTACCGGGCCGCGGCGGAGCGATTCAAAGCGTCCAGACCGCTTCGAGTCCGAGCGATGGTTCCGGACTTGACCTCGTCGCTCGATCGAATCGTGAACCTCATGGTGGCCGGCTCCGCAGGCGGGAAGGTGAGGTCGGCGGCCCGGATGATCGCTGAGGCGGCCATCAGGTCCAACCTGTACGCCGCGCAACGTGACGACTATCCGATCACTGTGAAGACAGGTCACTCTGTCTCCCAAATCGTCATGAGTCCTCAGACCATCGACTTTCCCGGAATGGACGAACCCGACGTGCTCGTCATCCTCAGCGAGGACGGACGCCGCAAGGCATCCCGGTACCTGCCGGACATGAAGGGGTCGGTGTTCGTAGTGCCCGAGTTTGCCGACCTCGAGAGCAGTGGCACAGTCACCGTGTTCGATCCGAAGTCGGCACCGGAGCGCGTCGGGAAGTCCGAACTCGCTCTCGCCATGCTTTCGGGGGCAGTCGTCCACGAGGGGCTGCTCTCCTCCGAAGCGCTCCGCAAGGCGGCAGGTGCCTACCCGGCCTTCGCCGAGAAGAACCTATCGGCCATCGAAGCGGGTCTCGCAATGGCGAGAGTGAGCTAGGACTCGCGGGGCGACTCCTAGCTCGTATCTCGTATCGTGTGCCTCGTACCCGGCGGCAGGGTGGAAGAACGCCTTCGGCCTCCGTCACGACAACGGCTGTCAGGTTGGAAGTCTGGACTCCACCATCGCCGCGACCTCCGCAGCCAGCGAGCGACACGTCTCGAGCGCAGCGGCGCGCCGTTCCTTCAACTCGTCATAGCCGCTGAGTGGCGACAGGTTGACCCGCACGTTCAGCGACACCCCTTCGGCCGCTGCGAGAGCGCACAGACCGGCAACGCCGGCGTCGGTGACCGCGCTCAGGTTTCCGCCGGCAGCCACCTGGAGAGCTAGACGGAGAGCATCGGCACAGGACTCGAGTACCTCCAGTGGCACGATCGTTGCTCCGATCGTCGCGGCGGTGATCGCAGCAGGACGGGTCGGGTCGGCGCGAGGGATGCGGAACGCAGCCATGAGCATCTTGAATGACGCTGTGTCCCGGTCGACTGCCTGGAGGAACCAATCCTTCAACTCCTGCGCCTTGCGACCGGCAGCCTCCATCTCTGGCGCCTGAGTCTTGCCGAAGGTGAGGGCTGCAACCATTGACGACAATGACGCCGAGAGTGCAGCCACGAGTGCCGCCGTGCTTCCTCCGCCGGGAGTGGGGGTGCCCGCCGAGAGCGAATCGGCGAACGCCAAGACGGGCATCGCGACGAGCCCCGACGGGGTTCCTCGGTAGCGGTACTCGATGACCTTCTGGGAGGGATCGAACGGAGCGACATCGCTCAGTCCCAGGCTCATCGCTGCGATATGCATGCGTTCGGCCTCGGGAATGCCGGTGGTTGCGCCGCGGGCGTGGAGGTAGTGGTCGGCCGCTTCGAGCATCGAGTCCCTCGGCACCAACCCGACGATCTCACTTCCCGTGACTCGAAGACCGAGACGCGCTGCCTCATCGCAGGCCGCATCGAACACGGCATGGAGCTGCGTCACCGATGGGTTGGTGAGGTTAAAGGAAACCTGAGCGCGGCCGTACTCCTCGATGTACCAGCCGACGCCACGAAGCTCTGTGAACTTCCCCGGAACACGAACGGCGGCGCCGGCTGTATCTCTCACCGTTCTGCCGCTTTCGTCCTTCTTGACTCTGCCGCTCTCCCTGAGCGTCGCGGCGATCTCGTTGGCGGCGGAGCGATCGCGTGTGTTGAGGTTCACGTTGTAGGCGATGAGGAAGCTGCGTGCGCCGATGGCGGTTGCGCCGGACCGGGCGTTGAAGCCACCGGGACCGAAATCGGGTGCATCATCCCTGTCGGCGAGACCCTCGTACTCACCACGCCTGACGTCCGCCAGTGAGCGGCGCTCGGGGGTGGAAGCCGCCTCGCCGTACAGGTAGGCGGGGATGCCCAGGTCCTCGCCGACCCTCGCCGCGACTCTCCGAGCAAGGTCGACGCAGTCTTGCATCGTCGCGCCCTCGAGCGGCACGAACGGGCAGACATCGGTCGCGCCCATCCTGGGATGCTCCCCATGGTGGATCCGCATATCGATCAAGTCGGCGGCCCGCTCGATCCCCCGGAACGCTGCCTCTTCGACGGCAGCGATATCGCCGGCGAATGTCACGACAGTGCGGTTCGTCGCAGGCCCCGGATCGACATCCAACAGCGTGACTCCGTCCACCTGGGAGATCGCGGCAGTAATCGCCTCTATCAGGGCATGGTCGCGGCCCTCACTGAAGTTGGGCACACACTCGACGAGTCTCATCACACCTCCAGTTCGAGGAGTGTCTCGAGCGGTTCACGTCCCAGGTGGTGCGAGACCATCGACTCCTCCCACTCCGCATATCGTTCTTCGCACACAGGTGAGCAGAACTCCGATCCTCGGCGCTTGCTGGCACCGTCCCACAGACACGTCTGATGCAGACGGCGCAACCATGCGGGATCGTAGAGGGGATACCGGCCCAATGACTCGAACACGGCTTCCATTTCCTCCTCTCTGCTCGCCTCCAAGGGTAGAGGGGTTGTTGCAGGGCCGTTGGAGAAGTGGAAAGCCTTCAGAACCCGGGAAAGGCAGCCGATGTCAAAGATGGAATGGAACGAGGGCTGACATTAAGGTGCACCCGCTGTCGCGCCGCCCCTGCACTGGTGAAGAGAGGGCGTAAGACGTTCCTGTGCCCCAGTTGCGCGTCCGACCTCATGTGGCAAGAGATCGTTGGCGGGGTTTCGGACGCGTTCGTCGAGGACGAGACACCAGAGGTCCGGTCCGTTTAGCCTTGCGGCGTGTATCGGCGAACCGGCATCGTTCTTCTGCTCCTCGGAGTCGTTTTCGCACTATTTCTGCTCTGGCTACCGGTTCGCTACTTCACCGGGTACTCAATCGGGACAGAAGAGGTCCGCAAGATCTATCTGCCTTGTGGATCGGCGATCGGGATCCTGGCCGACCGGTTCGACCCTGCCGTAGAGAGACCCGGCGAGCGAAGCGAATGCACCAAACGGGCCCGGGGCCGTGTCGTCTACGTGGTGGTGCTCGTGGGGCCGCTCCTGCTTTTTGGAGTCTATGGCGTTCTCCGTGGGCCCCGTCCGTACTACCCACTTCGCGCGTAGCCCGGAGCGAAGCCCGGTACCGGAAGGAAGCCCCAGTACACTTGCGGCGTGTACCGGACATCCGGCTTTGTCATCCTGGTGATCGCTGCCCTGCTCACCATCGGCATGTTGCTGTGGCCCGTTCACGTGTACGACCAGTCATGCGGGTCCACGATCGGGATCCTCGACGGTCACCTCGACTCCGTCCCTATGACTCCGGGGGGCCGGGCCCAGTGTGCGAAGTGGGCACTGGGCCGGGTTGCGACCACCGTGACGATGGACATTCCGCTTCTGATCCTTGGGATCTACCTGTATCGGAAGGGGCTCTACCCGGACAACCGGCTCCGCTGGCCGACCGAAAGCTGACAGCCAAGAGCAAACAGCCAACGGCAAACGGAGAACAGCTAGCGCTCGGCCCTCGAAGCGAGAAGCGCGCCGCTCAACACCATGGTGGTGCCGACGATTGACAGCCCGGCCACGTGCTCGCCGTGGAGGAGTACGCCGAGAAGGATCGCGACAACTGGCAGGAAGTAGATGGCGATAGAGGCCCTGGTCGCGCCCACCCGTCCTGCGAGCACGGACATCGCAAGCTGTGCGACTCCCGTACCGAACACCCCAAGTGCTGCGACTGCCGCGAACGAGCCCCACGCGAACGTGGCTCCAGAGAGCTGGGTGAGGCCGATCGGAGTGACGATCACGATCGCTGCCAGCTGCGCTCGGAACACGACGGGGAACGCCCCGTAGCGCTGCTGGAGCGGCACTGCCAGGTTCACGGCGAGCCCGTAGGAGATCGCCGCGGCCAATACCATCAGCGTGCCGTGCACGATGGAGGCAGCACCTTCGACGGTGGGGAGGCTGATCGCCACGATGCCGGCGAGACCGAGGAGCAGGCCCAGCATCTGGGGCCGGGCGGGGGTCCTTCGAAGCAAGAAGGCCGCGATCACCGCGGAGAAGATCGGCATCGAACCGTTCAGCATCCCAGCCAGCGAAGAAGAGATCCATTGCTCTGCGATCGGGAACATCAACATCGGGAATGCCATCCACACCACACCCAGAAGCGCAATTCGAGGCAGATCGGCTCGATCGACAGGACGTCGTGACGCGGGAACGAGTGCGAGGGTTGCAGCTCCGATCAGCAGACGCAAGGAGGTGACGACGGGAGGCGGGAAGGCCTCCAGACCGAGGGCGATCAGCAGGAACGATGATCCCCAGATGAGTGAGATGCTGGCGAGGAGGCCCCAGTCGATGACCGAGTAGGCGGCGAGCCTCGTGCCAGGAGCGGTAGATAGGACGGTCGGTCTCCGCATCGACGGGAGACTAGCGGCCCGAGTGTCAGTACTCGGGGGTGTTCTGTGCCTTCCACACGACCGTGAATGCGAGGTAGACGGCGAACAACACGATCAATATCGGACCGAACCGAACGATCTTCAACAGGCCGACCCGGTCCGCCAGCGCCGTCCCGAACAGCGCTCCGAACGGGACGGTGCTCCACGCAAGGCTCCGGCCTGCGGCGCTGACCCGGCCGAGGAGATGCGGGGGCGTGTAGAGCTGGCGCATGGTAAGCAGACTCACGTTGGCCCAGACGAGGCCGGTGAACGCGATCGCGAGCACGCTGGTCACGATGAGGAGACTCCTCGACCACGTGAGACCAAAGATGCCGATGCCGAGTACCGCGAATCCGAATACATAGCTGCGTCCGAGACCGACAAGGTCGATGACCTTCGATGCGGTGATGGCGCCAATGATCCCGCCGGCACCCATACCGACGAAGAAGAGCCCGAGTTTGGCCGGGTCGTTGGTCCCCAGGATCTCCGCGCCGATGAGGACGAGGGTTGCCTCGATGAACCCTCCCGTGATCAAGTTGGCGAGTCCGCCTCCCAGTGTCGTGAGGCGAATTCGTGGCTCGTGCCAAAGGTGCTGCCACCCCTCCTTGAGCTTCTCCATGAAGTGACCGTTCGTTTCGAGCTTCCGCGACGGAACCCGCGCCAGCAGTGTGAATGACACCGCCGACACGAGGAACGTGAGGGCGTTGAACGCGAATGCCGATGGGAACCCGGCCTCCTTGATGATGAACCCGCCGATCAGTGGCCCAACGAGGAACGCCACCTGCTGGGAGAGCGACAGGCGACTGTTCGCTCTGGCCAGGGACGTACCCGCGGCGAGGGATGGGATGAAGGCTTGGAGCGACGCATTGAACGAGGCGGCGAGGCTCCCGGAGATGAAGGCAAGTGCGAACAGGCCAAGTGGGGTGATCCCGGAGGTGCGGGAGACGATCGCCAGCACGATGAACGCCGTGGCACGAAGCAGTTCGTTGAGGATGAGAAGAGGTCGCAGGCGGTACCGGTCGAGCAGTGTGCCGCCGAGGAATCCGAACACGAGAGTCGGGATGTTCTCAGCGGCCGAAAGAAGCCCGAAGTCGAACGCGCGCACGGTGAGGGACGTGAGGAAGTAGGGAACGGTGAAGTAGGCGACATAGTCGCCAAGGAATGAGATCGACTGGCCGACCCACACGACGGAGAAGTTGCGAAGGGGGCGTGCGCGCCGATGGGTGCCGTGGCTCACGGCGGGTAGCCTAGCCGTGTGCTGGCAAGGATTTCATAGGACCTCTTCGAGCGTAATTCGCCGATGTGTTCTGCGCTCGGGTAGCCTCCACGGTGTCATGGGTGATCTACGCGAGTTGCCGGAGCAGGTCGGCGAGCTGATCGATCTCTCCAAGGAGTATCTGCGCCAGGAGACCGTCGAGCCGGCGAAGAAGCTCGGACGCGTGTTCGGCATGGGGCTAGCGGCGTCGGTGCTGTTTTCGATCGGTGCGCTGTTGCTGTCGGTCGCCGGCATGCGACTTGTCGTTCGCGTACTCCCGGAAGGAGAGCTGTGGAGCGCGCTCGGCGTGTTTCTCTCGTTCGTCGTGCTTGCCGGTTTGGCCGGCCTGATCATGTGGAGGGCTAGTCGCTGATGGTGGAACGGGCCGACATCGAAGCCAAGGCACGTGAGATTGAGCAGTCGCTCATGGAGACGAAAGAGAGCGTTCAGGACAAGGGTGTGCTGATCGCACTCGCGGTGATAGCAATCATCGGCATCGCGTTTCTGATCGGAAGGCGACGAGGCAAGCAGGCCAGGGCAATCGTGAAGGTCTACCGGTCCTGATCTTCGAACCCGATACGAATCGTCTCGCCGGGCTTCAAACGCCGCTGGTAGACGACCTGAGACGGTCGGGGTTTGCGGAGGAATCCGAACACCAACACCGCCGCACCAATCAGCACGAGCTTCGCGTCGCCCGTTCGCAAGCCCCGAAACAGGCTCTTCACTCCGGATCCGCCGAGCTGCATGTGATCAGGGTAGCGGCAGGTCGAGCTCTGCTCGACGTCGTGGGTTGTGAGTTCTGGGTAGAGCCACTCGCCCGGAGGTCTCTCGGCGTCGAATGCCGCGTTCCTACCGACAACCCGAATACCAGAACTCAGAACTGGTGGGCGAAGCGGGCCCCTAAAGTACCTGCCATGCAGAACGAAACGATGAAGAAGGTCATCGTCTGGGTCATCGTGCTCGGAATGGTGCTGTCCCTTGCTCTCGGCGTCGTAGCGCTGGTCTTCTCGTCATGAACGTCATCCTTCGGCATCCCCGACGAGAGGTGACGATCGACGCCCCCATCAGTGTCGACAGGATGTTGAAAGCACTGGACATCGTGCCGGAGACGGTGCTGGTCATCCGAGGATCAGACCTCCTGACCCGAGACACAACGCTCGGACGAGACGATACGGTCGAGGTACGTCCCGTGATTTCGGGGGGCTGATGCACTGCCGGGTCTGCAGGGAGAGGGCCGCCGTCGAGGTGCGACGCCACAACGCGGCATTCTGTCGCGACCACTTCATCGACCATGTGGTGCGACAGGTGGAGCGGACCATCCACGAGTTCGACATGTTCGGCCACGCGGATCGCCTGGTCATCGGCGTGTCGGGCGGGAAGGACAGCCTGGCACTCTGGGACGTCCTGCACCGGCTCGGCTATCGCTGTGAGGGCATCTACCTCGACCTTGGCATCGACGGCTACTCGATCGAGAGTCGCGAGTTCATCGAACGGTTCGTGAAGGAACGAGACCTGATCCTTCGGGTGGTCGACCTCCACGACCGGTACGGCTTCACGATTCCGCAAGCGGCGGAATCGACGAGACGAAGTCCGTGCTCTGCGTGCGGCCTATCCAAGCGGTACGTCCTGAACGAGGAGGCAGTGAAGGGCGGCTACGACGCCCTCGTGATGGGCCACAACCTGGACGACGAGGCGGCGACGCTGTTCTCCAACGTGCTCAACTGGAACATCGAGTACCTTGCCAGACAAAGAGCGGTCCTTCCGGCCTCTGATGGCCTGGTCAAGAAGGTGAAGCCCCTGGTCCGAGTGGCCGAACGGGAGACAGCGGCATATGCCGTCCTCTCGGGCATCGACTACGAAGTCGACGAGTGTCCGTTGGTTGCCGGCAACACCGTCAACCGGATGAAGGAATGGATGGCGTTGCTCGAACACCGATCCCCAGGGGTCACCCAGCACTTCCTCGGTGGCTTCTACAACGTCGACAGCTTCCACGCCCCGACCCCGGTCCTTCCATCGTGCGAGTCGTGTGGGCGACCGACCACCGCCACGACCTGCGCCTTCTGCAGGCTGCAAGAGCGAGCGACTCGACAATGACCTTCGCTTCGGGCGATCACTGTCTACTCGTGGACCTCCGGGGGCGCAGGTACCTGGTGACTCTCAGAGAAGGGGGTGAGTTCCATTCCCATCTCGGAGCGTTGTCGCACGACGAGTTGATCGGTGCCCAGGAAGGAACCCTGGTCGCCACGAGGAGCGGCAGCCGGTTGCTGGCGATTCGTCCCCGCTACGTCGACTACGTCCTCAAGATGCGGCGCGGGGCGCAGGTCGTGTACCCGAAGGATGTCGGGCCGATTCTCATCTACGGGGACATCGCTCCCGGTGAGACGGTGCTCGAAGCAGGCACCGGATCTGGCGCCCTCACGATCGCGCTGTCGAGGGCCGTGGGTGCGAACGGGAGGGTCGTCAGTGTCGAAGCACGCGAGGACCACGCCGCGCATGCCCGGAGGA
>Ga0315556_1000905_pt1 | contig 18378 bp, 17 predicted proteins | sample SalMarSW160310MG_FD_202112 | JGI IMG/M metagenome (GOLD analysis project Ga0315556, IMG submission 202112) | Salt marsh sediment microbial communities from the Plum Island Ecosystem LTER, Massachusetts, United States - Salt Marsh Sediment SW1603-10 ...
GGTGCCTTGCCGGCCTGACCGGAGATCAGCGGGAAGACGAACGTCGGCCCGAACACGGCGATCGCGCCGAGCACGTGCAGGAACAGGAACAGCTGGAGCATGCGACCTCCCTCGTGGTGCGCGTCATGTCCGGTCACTCGCGAGCAAGCTGGACGCGTCCCAGTGGCGTGACTCTACGACACGCGCCTGCGGCGGCGCTGGACGAAATCGACCAGCACGTACTCGCCCAGCCGCGCTGGCTCGGCGTAGAACGCGCGGCCCCGGTTGAGCTCCGTCACCAGCCCCACGAAATCGGTCAACGCCGGTGACCGCTCGAGCATGAACGTGTTGATGGTGATCCCGTCCCTGGTGCAGCGCATGACCTCGCGCAACGTCGCCCGGATCGTGCGGCTCGTGGGCGGGTAGTTGAACTCGACCTCGCCGTGCTCCACATGCGCGGTCGGCTCGCCATCGGTGATCACCACGATCTCGCGGTTCGAGGACCGCTGGCGGGCCAGGATCCGGCGGGCGACCTGCAGCCCGTGCTGGAGGTTGGTCCCGTACTCGTACTCGTGCCACGAGAGCCCCGCCAGCATCTCGGGCCGGATCTCGCGGGCGTCGTACGCGAAGCCCACAATCGCGAGCCGGTCGCGCGGGTACTGGGTGCGGATGAGCGTCTCGAGCGCCAGGGCCACCTTCTTGGCCGCGAGAAAGCAGCCGCGCAGCAGCATCGAGCGGCTCATGTCGACCAGCAGCACGGTCGACGCGGAGGTCGTGCGCTCGGTGCGGAACACCTCGAAGTCGTCGGCGCGCAACCGGACGCTCCGTGCCGCCCCGGCTCGAGGCGGCACGTTCTCCTCGCGCGTCAGCGCGTTGGCCATCGTCGATCGCAGGTCAAGGTGGAACGGGTCGCCGAACTCGAACGGCTTTGATGTCTCCTCGCGCTCGCCGCCACGCCCGGATCGATCCTCACGATGGCCGCCCAGCGCATCGTGGCGCAGCCGCGAGAACAGGTCGTCGAGCACCTTCTGGCCGATCCGCCTGGTCCCGCGCGGGGTCAGCTCGAGCCGGTGCCCCGACCGCTCGAGGTAGCCGGCAGCCTCGAGCCGGTCGGTCAGGTCGTCGAGCGCGTCCACGCTCCGCACGGCGTCCTCGTCGAGCAGCTCGCGCAGCGCGGAGCGATCGATCGCCGCCAGGTCTCCGGATCGAGCCGCGGCGTCGAGGTCTGACTCCAGGCGGTCCATCGCCTGCAGGCGCTCGATCTCCTCGAGGGCCGTCTCGAGGCCCAGCCGGCGATCGCCCGAGAACGGAATCGGCTCGCCCAGGCCATCAGGCAGCAGCTGATCAAGCGAGGCGGCAAGCCTGGCGAGGTCCCACCGGAGCCGATCGTCCCGGAGCAGGACGTCGATCGTGTCCTGGAGCTCGGCCCGCTGCTCGGGCGAGAGCGAGCGGAGCAGCGACTGCATCGTCGCCATCCGGTCGGCGAGCTGCTCGATGACCTCGTCGAGCGTCGACGCGCCCGGGAAGAACATCCCGTGCTGGCGGAGAAAGTCGTCGAGCTCGGACGGCGTTGGCTCATCGCCCGCCAGCCGCCGATCGAGCAGCTGGTTGAGATCCCGCACCATCGAGCGCTGGGCGTCCAGGTCCTCTGGCTTGAGGCCCTTGACGGCGTCCGCAAGGCCGCTCGTCATGCGGTCGAGCACCCCTCCGCGCAGGCGGTCCAGCAGTGATTCGAAGCGTTCGCGCGCCTCGGGCTCAAGGAAGTCGTAGTCCTCGAGGGCGCGGATCCTGGCCCCGACGTCGGGGGGCAGCGAATCCAGCCGGTCAAGGCGCCTGGAGGCGACGCTGCGGAGCATCTGGCGCAGCTCCGCGCTCGGCGGATCCGTCGGCCCATCGTCCTTCGTCGGCCCATCGTCCTTCGACGCCGTCCCGCCGACGCCCGCAGCCGCATCCGCATCGTCGCTTCCGAGTTCGGTCCAACCGTCGGACGCATCACCGCCCGCTTCGGGCTCGGTCGCATCGAGACGGCGCTCCACGCCTGCCCGCTCGGTGGCCACGATGTCGTCCAGCTCCTGGCGCACGTCCGCCAGCGGGTCCGCCAGCGAGCCTCGTTCGAGCATCTCCCGCCGCCGCTGTCGCAGCCGCCCCATCAGGTCGCGCAGGCCGTGCAGATCGGTGCGCGAGGGGTCGTCCCTGCGAAGCCCCTGCTGGGCGAGGTTGCGGAGCGCCTCGGCAAGATCGCCACTTTCGAGGAGATCGTCCGCCATCGCGTCCAGGATCTCATCGGCGGTGAGGTCGGGCAGCTGCTGGCTGCCATCCCAGCGGCGGTACCGGGCGGCCGGGGTGAGCGCCTGCCCGTCGTCGAACACGCGCAGATCGGCCCGGCCGAGGTGGCGGGGGTCGGGCGTCAGGAAGGTCATCGGATCGGTCGCCTGCGTGCAGGTCAGCGCCGGTAGGTGACGCCGGCGTGGCCGCGATCCTTGTTGACCCGGCGTTGCAGGTGGAGGCCCTCGAGCAGGAACTCCACCGCCGAGGCGACGAGCGCCGGATCCTGCGCTCCGTCCGAGACGTCGAAGGTCCCGAGCCGCTCCACCGCCTCGCGCAGGCCCGGGATCTCGCGCATCCAGCGGACGTACCCGCCCGACGGCACGAGCTCGCCCGTCTCGATCACCAGCCCGTCGTCGAAAGCCTCGATCACCGGTGCCAGGCGGTCCAGCGAGACGTGCCGGTTGAAGGTCGCGAACACCGCCTTGGTCACGAGCCGCTCCACGATCCGGTCCTCCGGCGTGTCCTCGCCCACCGTCTCCACCTCGACCTTGCCCGAGGTCGAGGCGAGGATCGCGCCGAGGTCGGAGATCCGTGGCGCCGCCACCGGCTCATCCAGGCGGACGGCACGCTTGATCGCGGCGGCCTCGAGGACCTCCAGGTTGGACACCGAGACGCGGACCGAGACGCCGCTGCGCTGACTGATGTCCGGGGACCGGCGGGCGAGATGGGTCAGCTCGGCGACCAGCTCCTCCATGAAGCCGGGCACGACGACGGGCGGGATGCCATCGCACGGCGGGAACGTCTGCTTCTCCTGCCGGACGATGGCGACCTCGTGCTCGAGCGATCGCGGGTAGTGCGTCCGGATCTGCGATCCGAGGCGGTCCTTGAGGGGCGTGATGATCCGGCCCCGGCTCGTGTAGTCCTCCGGGTTGGCGGAGGCGACGACGAACAGGTCCAGCGGCAGGCGCACCTGGAAGCCGCGGATCTGGACGTCGCGCTCCTCAAGGATGTTGAGCAGGCCCACCTGGATCCGCTCCGCGAGGTCCGGCAGCTCGTTGATCGCGAAGATGCCGCGGTTGGCGCGAGGGATGAGGCCGTAGTGGAGGGTGAGCTCGTCTGACAGATAGCGACCCTCGGCCACCCGGATCGGGTCAACCTCGCCGATCAGGTCGGCGATCGTGATGTCGGGAGTGGCGAGCTTCTCCGCGTACCGCCGGTCCCTCGGGATCCAGTCGATGGGCGTGTCGTCGCCCTGCTCGGTGACGATCCCGCGGGCCGCTGCGCTGATGGGCGCGAACGGGTCGTCGTTGAGCTCGCCGCCGCGGACGACCGGCAGCCACTCGTCCAGCAACCCGACCAGCAGCCGCGCGAGCCGCGTCTTGGCCTGGCCGCGCTCGCCCAGGAACACGATGTCCTGGCCGGCGACGATCGCGTTCTCGATCGCGGGGATCACCGTCTCGTCGTAGCCGACGATCGTCGCGAACACGCGCTCCCCGCCGGCGAGCCGGCTCAGGAGATTGGTGCGCAACTCCTCCTTGACGGTTCGCGGCTTCCAGCCGGACGCGCGGAGCGCGCCCAGGCTGGCTGGACGATCGGCGGCGTGGGAGGAGGTCGAGGACGAGCGAACCACGGCGGGGACTCCGGGATGCAGGCGGTTGCGACTCGGGCGGCCAGCGTGGCACGCGGACCGGAAAGCGTCAAACGGTCCGGCTACCCGGCGTCGCGTGCCCGGTCGGCCGGTGTCGATCGGTCCGTCGACCGTGCCTTCTCCGTGCCGTCCCCCAGGCGGATCGCCAGCCGGACCAGGATGCCGGCGCGCCGGGCCTGCTCGCGCTCGAGCTCGCGAGGGCTGCTCCCGACCCGGCCCGCAAGCTCGTCGACGATTCCCCAGGCGAAGTGCTCCCACCGGCCGGTCGTCGGGCTCCAGGTGGCGAGCACCGCCGGTGGCAGGCGGCGCACATGGCCCTCCGCATCCCGGGAGACCGGGCGCACGTAGTGGGCGGCGGCAACCCGCATGCGGCTGGTCGCGTCCATCGCCAGGATCAGCACCACGCCCAGCCTCGTGAGCTCGTCATCCAGCGCCCCCACCGGCTTGGCCGCGAGACGGCCAAGGACCTCCTCCAGCCTGGCTCCGCGCGCGGTCGCGAGCATCCCATAGCCGAGCGAAAGCGCGCGGATCGCCACCAGCGCCCGCTCGCCCCAGGTCCCGGCCGGCGCGTCCGGGTCAAGGTCCGCGACGAGCACCGTGGAATCGGCCCTCGCGGCGGCTTCGGGAGCCGTGCTCCGGTCGCCGGCCCCGTCGCCGGGCGGGTCCGGCAGCCAGCCCAGGTCGGCGGCCTCCGGCAGCCAGCCGAACGCCTCGCCCGCGCCCGCCAGCCGGACGACGGTGGCGTCCTCCGGCAGCAGGTCGAGCAACGCGCCCCGAACCGCGTCGGAGGTCGCACTGTCCGTGGACGCGACGACGGCCGGAACCCCGGCCTCCACCAGGAGCGATAGCAGGGCCGCCAGCTCCGGGTCGAGCGAGCCATCGCGGATCAGCCACGCCACGCGGACGAGTCTCGACCCGACGGGCGCGTCCGGGCGGAACGTCGATTGATGTTGATGGCTCACGCTCGTGAGCCTATCGCGCGGCGTTGACGAGTCGTGGGGCCGTCGCGAGTCGCGGCGGCGCCGCCGATGGTCGCGGACCGAGCCGTCGCTTCGGCTACTGGAAGAACCCGGCAGCCGCGTACACGTCGGTCACGCCGTACAGCGACTTGACCGTCTTGCCGCCGACCCTGCGGATCCGGTACCAGGTGTCGCCGGCCGTGCCGCACGAGCCCGTCGTGTAGCTGTCGCCGGTCACGATCTCGACGGCGCGGACGTTGACGCCCGTCGAGACGCGCGCGACCAGGTTGCCGCTCGTCGACGCGCTCGTCCGCAGGGCGACGCCGTTGCACATAGCCACGACCGTCTTGGGCAGGGCATCCGCGGGTGTCGGCGCCGTGCTGGGTTGAGACGAGGCCTGGGGAGACACGGCCGGGCTCGCGCTCGGTGCCGAGCTGGGCGAGGCCGGTGGCTCCGTGGGCGACGAGCCGCCGCAGGCGGCGAGACTCATGACGCCCACGAGGACGAGGGTGACGGCAGGCAGGCGACGCAGCATTCCGACTCCTTCCTCGTCGGCCGCACCCACGCACTGCACGCACGTGCCGTCCGATGGCGATGTCGCGATCCGTTAAGGATAGGCACCTCGGGCGGCGCCGGCGAGCTCGTCCCGCCGGTCGTCGGTCACGCCTGGCCACCGCCGGTCACGCCTGGCCACCGCCCCCCGGCGCGAGGTCAGCGTCGCTCGAACGGGACGCGCCGATGGGCTTTGCGCTCGATCGTCGTCTTCGTGTCAAGCACCATCGAGACCGGTGTCGCTTGCGCGAAGGTGGATCCGGCGCCAGAGTTCCGCCGATGAAGCAGGACGCCAGGTCGGTTGCCCGGGAGCTGCGCGACCGTGAGCCGCTCTTCCATCGGCCGGAGCACGGCACGACCCGTGCCGATTTCGAGGCGATGACCGTTCCCGACTACTGGGAGGTGGGCGCGTCCGGGAGCATCTACGACCGCCAGGCCTGTCTCGACGAGCTCGAGAGCCGATACGCGGATCCGACCTACGACCCGCTCGCGGGCCTGGAGGTGGGCGACTTCGCCGTACGCGAGGCGGGCGGTGGGGCGTGGCTGGCGACCTACCGCCTGCGGCAGGGTGTACGGAACTCGCGTCGCGTCTCCGTGTGGCGCGGAACGGCCGACGGATGGGTCCTGGTCTATCACCAGGGCACCGTGATCTCGTGATCGACGGCACGGAGATCGTCCCTGCCTCCTCCGACCTCTGACGCCGGGTCGTTTCGCGTATGTCGCGGGTGGCGATGCGCCGACGACCCCGGGGTGTCAGCCACCGGCGAACACCTCGCGACAGGCGTCCTCAGCCGGCGTCAGGGCTCGGACGACGAGCGTGAAGGCGGCATCGGTGTCTGGATCCTGGATCCAGGGCGTCAGCTGATTGGCGGCGGTCAGGGCTGGACGCAGCACCTCCGCGTCGGCACCCGAGACGGTTCCGCAGCGTGCCGTGCCGTTGGCGACGGGCCCACCGAACGTGGAAATCGGCTGGTCGAGCGGCCAGTCGGCCGGCGCCTGCGGCAGGTCGGGATCCGTGTGCTGCGCAGGCCGCACCAGCAAGGCGTACGCCGGGGCCGCGTATGGCGCCTCGGGTCCAAGCTCGTCACCCAGCCACGACGGCAGGTCGAGCAGCCGATGCCACAGCTCGCCGAACGCCTCCGGCGTGCCCGGCTGCGGCTCGCACGGCGTGGTGATGCATTCGATGTGCGCGTCTGGGTTGCCGGTGAGCACGACCCGGCTTCCGTCGACGATGAGCTCGATCCGACCAGTCACAGCGCCGAGCGGGTTGGCTTGCCCTTGGAAGTCGGTCGGACCGCCCAGCAGGCCGAGATCGGTTGCGCCCTGGACGATCGACGCCTCACCGGCCGCGCTGATCGACCGCCCGGTCAAGTTGGGCAGCAACGGACCCGGGTAGATGGCGGGGACCGGGCCTGGACTGACGGCCACGCCGTCGCCGGTGATCACGAGCAGTGGCTGGCCGGCGAACTGGTCGAGCGGTGCGATGGCCTGCCAGGTCGTCATCCGCAGCCAATACGTCGCTGCCGCGGGCGCGGGCGAGACATCCGGAGTGGCCGTCGTGACGGCACCGGGTGAGGCGGCGGATCCGGTACAGGCCGCGATGAGCAGGGCGGCCCCGAGGACGGTCGCGAGGCGGAGGTGAGCGGTCATGGATCGATACCTCGTCGAGGGACGCATCGCACCGACGCCCGCGTTCCGGACCAAGTTCCATCGAACGCGGAGCGCCTGGCACATCATCCACCGCGTTTCTCGTCATCCAGTCAGAGCACGACTGCTCGCCGGCCCGCTCGCCGGGTCGCGTCGAGCCTCGTCCGCCAGGCCGGACCCGGCCCCGCTCGAGCGATTGCCGCGCCGCGCGGTCAGGGTCCGTTGGCGCGTCGATGCCGGGCGATTCCCGTGCCCTGGGCCGGCCGGTACGCGGCCCGCAAGCGTCCTTTGACTGGGTGGCATCGCCGGAGAGGCGCCTGGGTGGCATCGCCGGAGAGGCGCCTGGGTGGCAGCGCGGCGATGTGCCTGGATGGCATCGCCGGCGATGCCCTGGTGGAAGGGCATCACCGGGCGGGACAACGGACAGACGCCGTCTTGCAGCGGCAGCGCAAGGGTCGTTCGGCCCCTTTCGAGCTCGCCCGTGACGACGAACCTCTTGACGCGGTCAATGGCAGCCGCGTAGACTGCGCGGCGGTCGAGCAGGTCGCTCGCCGTGTCCACTAGCGGAGGCGCATCTCCAGATGGTGCACAAGACCCTCTTCAACCCGCGAACGGTGGCGCCCATCTCCGGCGCTGTCGACGGGAGAGGTGTGCCCACCAGCAGGTAGGACGCGGGGCCCAGCGCCCCAGGAGCGACCACCGAGCCGTGGGCCACCGGGCCCGCGGCTCAAGTGTTTTCTCGGGCATGTTCGATGCCCGTCGACACGGGCCGCAGGCCCCCGACAACCGGGCCCGCGGCTCGTCCCATGTCTGGGACGCCGCGGACCGGCCCGACCACTCGAGCCACTCCATCAACCGCAGGAGAGTCCCATGGCGACGACCCTCACACCCGAACCGAAGGCGACCACTCCGACGTCGAGCCCGCTGCCGGCGCCTCTCGCCGACCGCGAGTCCGCCGAGCGGATCCAGGCCGCCCCGGGTGCGGGGGACGCAACCGGTCCCTCGCCCCGGACGCCGGCCGGCCCGCCGGCGCTCCTCGTCGAGCACGTCACCAAGCGCTTCAAGGTCGACCGGCGCAAGCCCCCGGTCCTCGCGATCGACGACGTGACGCTCCACCTGGAGCGTGGTGCGATCCACGGGATCCTGGGTGCCAACGGCTCCGGCAAGTCGACCCTCATCCGTCTCGTCTCGGGGTTGCTGACCCTGGACGCGGGCCGGGTCGAGGTATTCGGCCTCGACATCGAGCGTGACGAGCTCGCCGTCAAGCGGCTCATCAACCGGGTCAGCGTGGACGCGGCGTTCTTCAAGAAGCTCAGCCCGATGGAGAACCTCCTGTTCGCGGCCCGCCTCTACGGCATCGATGCCGGCGAGGCGAAGCGGCGGGCGACGGCGATCCTGGCCCGGCTGGGCATCGCGGAGAGCCGCCTCGGCCGTCCGGTGGAGCAGATGAGCCGGGGGATGCAGCAGAAGGTCGCCATCGCGCGAGCCCTGCTGACGAGCCCGACGCTGCTCCTGCTCGACGAGCCGACCACGGGCCTCGATCCGCGCAGCAAGCTCGACGTCCAGGCATTCGTGGAGGAGGTCAACGCCGCGCACGACGCGACGATCGTCCTCACCACCCACGACCTTGCCGAGGCGGAGCGCCTGTGCGACCGGATCACGATCCTCGACGGGGGTCGGGTGGTCGCGGAGGACACGCCCGAGGGGCTCAAGCGACTCGTCGCTGACGACCACGGGCAACCGCCGACGCTCGAAGCCGTGTTCATGACCTTTACCGGTCGCTCGCTCGACGAGGACGTCGAGCCAGACGACGAGACCGACTGACCCACAGCAGCCGAAAGGAGGTGCCGCGATGACCATCCGGTCCGCCACGACCACCCGCCATCACCCCCACCTCTCGAAAGGAACGCTGACATGTACGACAGGGAGCTGTACCTGGCCGCTCGCCTCGAGGATCAGGCCCTCGAGCGACGGCAGCTGGCCGACGAGCGGCTTGCCCGCCGACAGGCTCGCCCGATCCGGCGACGTCTGGGTGAATCGGTCATCAGGCTCGGCGAGCGGTTGTCCGACGACCGTCGCTCCTCCCCTGCCCTGACCGGCTGAGCCGGTCAGGGCAGGGGCCCTCAACCTCGAAAGGAACCCTCCGTTGGCTCTACTCGCGCAGGAGATGAAGGCCTCGTACGCCTTCATCGAGCGCAACTTCTTCCTCACCCGCCGCTACTGGGGCTGGGAGGTCGCGTTCCTCGTCTACTCGGTCGCCAGCGCGCTCTCGATCTCGTTCATCGGCGCGGCGTCAGGCAACGACCGCCTGCTGCTGACGCTGATCATCGGTGCCGTGTTCTGGAACTACCTCTCGGTGGTCTTCTCGTGGATCGCGGAGACGATCTCGGTGGAGCGCTGGGAAGGGACGCTCGAGTACACGTTCATGGCGCCGGTGCGCCGCTGGACGCAGCTGCTGGGCTCGTGCCTGTACGCGATGGCGTACGGGCTGGTTCACACGGCCGCGATCCTGGTCGTGCTGGTGCTGTTCTTCCCGCAGCTCGAGCCCGGGTCCATGAACCTGGCGACGGCGGTCCTGTTCGTCGCGCTCGGCTCGTTCAGCTTCGTAGGCATCGGGATGATGGCCGCCATCCTGCCCCTGCTGTACGTGGAGCGGGGCGCCCAGATGACGTTCGTCCTCCAGTCCTGCCTGCTGCTGGTGTCGGGCGTGTACTACCCGGTCTCGATCCTGCCCGGCTGGATGCAGGCGCTGTCCCACGCGTCCCCGGCGACCTACGTGCTCGACGGCGTCCGCGCCGGCCTGCTCGACGGCACGCCGGTGACCGCGCTGGTCGGCGACATCCTGCCGCTGATCGTGATGGGCGCGGTGCTCATCCCGGCGGGCCTGTGGGCCTTCGGCCGCGCCGAGCGGTACGCGAAGCGGACCGGCAAGCTCAAGCGGGTCGGCTGAGATGGAGCCCAACGAACCCATCGACATCGATCCGCTGCCCGGCGGCAGCGACGCGCTGGCCGAGCTCGGCTGGGACCCCGGCTGGGAAGCGGCCTTCGCGCCGTTCCATGCGGCGGGGTGGCGTCCGGCCCGGGTCGTGGCCGCGCATCGTGACGCCTGGGTCGTCGCCGACCGGGCCGGCGATCGGGACGCGGTCGTCGCCGGGCGGCTACGGCACGAAGCCGTCGGACCGGCCGACCTTCCCACGGTCGGTGACTGGGTCGCCACCAGCCCGAGGGCCGCGACCGACACGGACGACCGGTCCGATGCAGCGGGGCCAGCCGTGATCCAGGCCGCCGTGCCAAGGCGTGCGGCCTTCGGGCGCAGCACCGCCGATTCGGGCCGGCGCACCGGGGCCCGGCCCCAGGACGAGCAGATCCTGGCCGCCAACGTGGACGTCGCGCTCCTGGTCGCCGGGCTCGACGGCGACTTCAACCTCCGGCGACTGGAGCGCTACCTGGCCGTGGCGTACGCGGGTGGCGCGCAACCGGTGATCGTGCTCAACAAGGCCGACGTCGCCACCGATCTCGTCGGCCTGCGGGTCGCGGCCGAGGCGGTGGCGCCGGGCGTCGAGGTGCGCACCATCTCCGCCCTGACCGGCGATGGCGTGACGGCCCTCGAGACGGATCACCTGTCGCGCGGCCGGACGGCCGTCGTGCTCGGCTCGTCGGGGGTGGGCAAGTCGACCCTGGTCAACGCGCTGCTCGGCAGCGCGCGCCAGCGCACCGGCGCGGTCCGCGAGGACGACGCACGAGGCCGTCACACGACAACCCGCCGCGAGCTCATCCGCCTCCCGGGCGGCGCGCTCCTGATCGACACCCCGGGCATCCGCTCGCTTGGCGTCGCCGGTGCGGCCGAGGGCCTCGATCCGACCTTCGCCGAGATTGCCGAGATCGCCGCAGCGTGCCGGTTCCGCGACTGCCGCCACGACGGCGAGCCGGGCTGCGCGGTCCATGCGGCCATCGCCGACGGTCGTCTCGATCCCGATCGGCTGGCAAGCCATCGCAAGCTGGAGCGGGAGGCCGCCCACGTCGCGCGATCTGCCGACCCCTTGCTGCGGGAGGCCGAGCGCCGTCGCTGGAAGGCGATCCAGCAGTCGGTGGTCATCCACATGAAGCACAAGTACGGGAGCGATCGATGACCGATTGGAGCCATCCATGACCACGCCCGACACGGGGATCCCTGAGTCCCCGGCGATCTCCGGGCTGACGTTCCGTGGCGGGCGCACGCATGACTGGAACACGCTGGCCGAGGTCATGAACCGGGGCAACGCGGCCGACGGTGTCGAGGAGGCACAGTCGGGCGAGGAGCTGGCCGCCGAGCACGCGAAGATCGATGACTTCGACGTCGCACGCGACGTGCTGGTGGCCGAGGCTGACGCCACGGTGATCGGCTTTGCGTCCGGGCAACGGGTCGTCCGCGACGAGGTGCTGGTCGGTGAGACCTGGGGCGCGGTCGACCCCGCGCTCCGGCGGCGTGGCCTTGGGACGGCGCTGTTCGAGGCGACCCGGGCCCGGCTGGCCGCCGAGCTTGCCGCCGATCCCCGTCCCGGCCCCCGCGAGCTGCGCTCGTTCGCGATGGACATCGAGACGGGCGCCCGCGCGCTGCTAGCCGGCCGGGGTTTCGTGCCGATCCGGTTCGGGTTCGAGATGCGCCGCTTCCTCACCGGCACCCTGCCCGACCGGGCGCTGCCGGCCGGGATCGAGATGCGGCCCGTGACCCAGGACCAGCATCGGGTCATCTTCGACGCCGACAACGAGGCGTTCGAGGACCACTGGGGCCACCGGCCGCCGAGCGAAGGCGACTTCGTCGCTCAGTTCGAGGGCCCGTCGGCTGACACCTCGCTGTGGTGCGTGGCCTGGGACGGCGACCAGGTCGCGGGCGTCGTGATGAACGCCATCATTGCGACCGAGAACGAGCGCCTGGGCGTGCGTCGCGGCTGGCTGGACCACGTGTCGGTGCGGCGCCCGTGGCGCGGTCGTGGCGTGGCCAAGGCGCTGTGCGCGGCATCGATGCGGGCCCTGCGCGAGCGGGGCATGGACGAGGCGTGGCTGGGCGTCGACGGCGAGAACCCGATGGGGGCGCTCGCGCTCTACGAAGGGCTTGGCTTCCAGGTCGCGCGACGGTGGCAGGCGTACGGACGCCCGGTGGACGCTCCGGCCCCCGCGGGGTGGCGCCCCGCCGGCAACCGACCCACCTGACGGGCGAGGGATCCACGGGCAGCCGATGACTTCGCCGCGCGTCGGCCCGGGGCGCGGCTCAGGCTGCGTCCAGGGTGGCCCGGATCTGCCGCGCCGCCTCGGCAGCCTCGTCCTCGGCGACGAGCCAGCGCTGGGCAAACACGGCGTCCAGGAGTTGGGCGCCGGAGGGCGGCATGTCCGCGTACCGGGGCACGAGATGGAAGTGCAGGTGCCGCAGTGACTCGCCCAGCGAGCAGATGTAGATGCGCTCCGGGCCGAGCGTGGTGCGCATCGCGGCCAGCCGCCGTTGCGCGACGACCCCGAGCGCGGACGCTTCGAGTGGATTCAGGTCGGCGAGGCTATCGACGTGACGCCTCGGCTGGAGCACGACGAAGCCGCGCACGAGCGGTGGGAAGCGTCCGGCCAACCCTGGATTGCGCGTCCGGCTGTGACGATGGACGATGGTCCGGTGGCACGCTCACACTTGCCTCGATGCCTCGGCGTCATCGCCATGGCGGCAATCGTTGCGACGGGCTGCGCGGGTCCCGCGCAGGTCGCCGGCTCTCCGACCGTGACGCTCGGGCCTCTCCCGACAGCGCCTTCAGCGTCGCTCGCGCCCACGACCTCCGCGACCTCGGGGCCCGCGTCGGATGCCGTCACGCCGTCGGCCGCTGCCACCGCTTCCTCGACCCAGTCGCCATCGCCCACACCGGAGGCCACCATGCCCGACTTCGTCCTCACGTCCACGGCGTTCGACGCCGGTGGCTCGATCCCGAAGCGGTACACCTGCGACGGCGAGGACATCTCACCCGAGCTCGCCTGGGAGGGTGCGCCGTCCGGTACCGCCTCCCTCGTGCTGCTGGTCGACGATCCCGACGCACGCGGCTGGGTCCACTGGATCGTCCTGGACATGGCCGGAACCGCCAGCGGCGCACTGCCGCACGGCGTCGCCGCCTCGCCTGGCGCCCCGGCGCAGGGTCGCAACGATTTCGGGCGCATCGGCTGGGGCGGCCCCTGCCCGCCGTCGGGAACCCACCGGTACACGTTCACGCTGTACGCGCTGGGGGCACCGCTGGCGTTGCCCGGGACACCCGACGGCAAGGCCGTCCGCGCGGCCCTTGCCAAAGCACAGGTGCTCGACACGACGGTGCTGGAGGCGCGCTACCACCGCGGCGGCTGAGCATGCCCCGCGCGGCCGTCGGCGAACGCGGCGCGCATGTTGCGGAGCGCGACGCGTTCACTGCGGCGGTTGACCGCCCGAGTGAACGGCCCGCGTTCCAAACGGGCCGCGAGAGGCACCCGGGCGGTTGGCAGCGCGATCCGGTGACCCAGCCAGGGTCGATCAGAGCAGGAGCCGGCCCTCGCGACGGACCATGTCCATCCACGGACGCTCCCGGCCGATCGTCGTGTCCGGCCCGTGTCCCGGGAACACCCGAACCGGGTCTTCCAGGTCCGTGAGACGCGCAATCGAAACCACCATCTCGCCGGAAGACCCCCCGGGGAGGTCGACCCGGCCCCAGCCGCCCTGGAACAGGGTGTCGCCGCTGAACAGGAGCCCGTCGTCGCCGGCGAGCAGGCACACGGAACCTTCCGTGTGGCCAGGCGTGTGGAGCACGCGCAGCCGGATCTCGCCGAACCGGACCTCGCCACCGTCGGCGAGCTCGACCGCGGGCACCGACGGGACGATCTCGAACGGCGCGAACAGCGGCTCAGGGTTCGTCAGCCGGTGCCGGTCGGCCGCGTGGACCGCGATCTCGGCCCCCGTGTGCGCAGCGATGGCCGCGTTGTCACCGGTGTGATCCCAATGGCCGTGCGTGCTGACGATCAGCTTGAGCGTCCAGCCTCGCTCGTCGAGTGCGTCCCGGATCCAGGCGAGCGACGGGGTCGCCGTGTCGATCGCGATCGCCTCGCGGCTCCTCGGATCGGCGAGCACGTGCACGTTGGTCGCCAGGGGACCCACGACCGCATGCAACCGATCCATGCGCTCAGTCTCGCACGGCGGGCCTCGGGCACGGCGAACCGTGAGCACGGCGAACCGGGACGTCCGGCTCTCGTCATGAGAGACCGGTGGCTGCAGAATCGACCCCAGAGGTGACCGAGATGGCGACCACTGTCCGTATCAAGACCAAGATCACCCCCTGGGACGACCCGGACTTCGTCGGGGCGTTCGAGCGGGCGCGAGCCGAGATGGATCGGTCCGGCTGCTGCCCGGAGGGACCGCCGGCCGCGGCCGAGGTCCAGCGAATGCTACGTGAGGCCGGGTTCCCGAACGCGCGGGTCGAGGTGGACCGGACAGTCGAGGAGGCGCTCGAGCACACGTCGCACTGGCTCGTGACCCGGGACGCCTAGCGCATCCGGGATCCGGCGCCCCGAAGCTCCGGTCCGGCGGCTCAGGTGGCCCGTCGACGACGCGTCCGCGCGCGAAGCGTTCGAGGACGGCCGCCAGCCGGGCGCCGATCAGCTTGCCTCGAGCTTGGTGCGAATGCAGTCGAAGGTCTGGCCGATCATCTTGTTGGCCGTCCCTTCGATCAGGCGCGCCCCAACCGACGCCAGCGTGCCGGCGATCGCCACGTCGGCCGACCAGTCCATGGTGGTCGGACCCTCGGCGGGTCCGGACAGCCGCATGTCCGCGGAGGCATCGACGGCCGAGCCGGGTGCCTGGCCGTGCGCCTTGAGCACCGCGAGCTCCGGCTCGTTGCGCTCGGCCACGGTCATGTCCACGACGAACCGGGCCGAGATGAACCCGACACCGACCTTGGCCTTCGCCTTGAAGTGATCGGCGTCGATCACCTCGATCGACTCCACGCCAGGCCCGCAGGACCCAACCTCGTTGGGATCCATCAGGAACGCCCACACGCGGTCGCGGGATGCGGTGATCTGGACGGTGCCCTTGAACTGCATTCGGATCTCCAGTGACGGACCGGTAGAGACGGACGGAGCGGCGACCTCACGCCCCGGCTGTCGTCGATCCCGTGACGTAGGCGCCGGGCTCCTTGATGAAGGCGGTCCGGCAGCCCATCGAGCAGAACGCGTACACGACACCCTCGTGCTCGGCCAGGTGTCGAGCGTGGGCGCGATCGACCGTCATCCCGCACACGGGGTCGAGGAGGACGATGTCGTCGACGGTGGCGCCCGCCTCACCAGCCCCGGACGCGGCAGCCGCATCGGCCGCCACCGAGCCGGCCATGGTCGCCGGCCCCGGGCGAGCCACGAACTCCGCTCGCCCTCGCCGGACCTGGATCAGCTCGCCCAGGATCGAGAGCGCGATCTCCTCGGGGGTCTCGGCGCCGAGGTCCAGCCCGCATGGCGCGCGGAGCGCGGCGAGCCGCTCCTCCGGCACCCCGGCGTCGTCGCGAAGCCAGGCACGCACGACACGTGCCCGGGTCGGTGAGGAAACGAGGCCAACGTAGGCGACGTCGCGCCGGAGCGCGGCGGCGAGCGCCTCCTCGTCCCACACCCCCTGGGTGGCCACGACCACGTAGGGTGAGACGTCCGGGTCCACCTGGCCGAGCGCGGTCTCGGGGGACACTCGCTCGGCATCGGGGAAGGCCTCGGCGTCCGCGATCGGATCGAACACGGTCACCCGCCAGCCGGTAGCGGCGCCGAGGGCGGCCAGCGCCCCGACGATCGGCGTCGTGCCGGCCAGCCACAGCGAGGGCGCGGGAAGATGCGGTTCCACGTAGATCTCCAGGGTTCCGCCCGAGTGGCAGCTCATCACGAGTTCCACGACACCGTCGCCGCGCCGTCCCTCCGCCGGAGCCTCCTTCGAGAGCCGGAGCAGGCGGGGATGGCCGTCGACCAGCGCCCGCAGCGCCTCGCGGACGACGACGGGCTGGGCGCAGCTGCCGCCGACCCAGCCCTCGATCGTGCCGTCCGGGTGGACGATGCCCGCCGAGCCCGGGCGGGCCGACGTCGGCCGCTGCACCGCCACCACCGTGGCGACGGCGAACGTGCCCCCGGCGGCTTCGAGCTCGGCGATACGGTGGAACAGGGTGCGACCGGCCATCGGGTCAGGCCACGCCCTTCTCGTGCAGCACGTGCCACACCTTCTGAGGCGTGAGCGGGATGTCCATGTGGGTGACGCCGAGGTGCGACAGCGCGTCGACCACGGCGTTGGCGATCGCCGGCGGGGCACCGACCGTCGCCGACTCCCCCACCCCCTTGGCACCCAGCGGGTGGTGCGGAGAGGGGGTGATGGTCTTGCCCGTCTCCCATGACGGGGTCTCCATCGCTGTCGGCAGCAGGTAGTCCATGAACGTCCCGGCGAGGTTGTTGCCCTGCTCGTCGTACGGGATCTCCTCGTACAGCGAGGGCGCGAACCCCATCGTCAGGCCGCCGTGGATCTGTCCGTCCACGATCATGGGGTTGATGATGTTGCCGCAGTCGTCGACGGCGACGAAGCGCCGCACGGTGACCTGCCCGGTGCCCTTGTCGATGTCCACCACGCAGATGTAGCTGCCGAACGGGAAGGTCAGGTTGGGCGGGTCGTAGTAGTCGACGGCCTCGAGCCCGGCCTCCATCCCGTCGGGGAGGTTGGTGTAGGCGGCGAACGCGAGCTCGGCGATGGTCTTGACCCGGTCGGGCGAGCCCTTGACGCTCCACTGGCCGTTCGTCCACTCGAGGTCGTCGGGCGAGCACTCGAGCAGGTGCGCCGCGAGCAGCCGGGTCTTCTCGCGGATCTTGCGGGCGGCGACGGCCGTGGCCGCGCCGGCGACGGGCGTGGACCGCGACGCGTACGTGCCCAGGCCGTACGGCGCCGTGTCCGTGTCGCCCTCCTCGACCATGACCTTGGACGCCGGGATGCCCAGCTCCTCCGCGACGATCTGCGCATAGGTCGTCTCGTGGCCCTGGCCCTGGCTCTGGACGCCCAGGCGCAGGATCGCGGAGCCGGTTGGATGCACCCGGAGCTCGGCCGAGTCGAACATCTTGATGCCGATGATGTCGAACGTGTGCGAGGGACCCGCGCCCACGATCTCGGTGAAGCTGCTGATCCCGATGCCCATCAGCTCGCCCCGGGCGCGCTTCTCGGCCTGCTCCTTGCGCAGCTCGTCGTAGCCGATCATGTCGAGCGCCTTCTGGAGCGCCGTGTGGTAGTCGCCGGAGTCATAGTCCCAGCCGGTGGGCGTGTGGTACGGGAACTGGTCCTTGCGGATGAAGTTCTTCATCCGGAACGCGGCCGGGTCCATGCCGATCTCGCGGGCCGCCTCGTCGACCAGCCGCTCGATGGTGTGGACGGCCTCCGTCACCCGGAAGCTGCAGCGGTAGGCGACGCCGCCCGGCGGCTTGTTGGTGTAGGCCGCGTCGACCTCGACGAACGCCTGCGGGATGTCGTACGAGCCGGTGATCACGTTGAACAGCCCGGCCGGGAACTTGGACGGGTCTGCCGCGGCGTCGGTGTAGCCGTGGTCAGCGAGCGTCTTGACTCGGAGACCCTTGACCGTGCCGTCGTTGTCGAGGCCCAGCTCCGCGTGGATGTGGTAGTCGCGGGCAAACGAGTCCGCCTGGAGGTTCTCGGACCGATCCTCGATCCACTTGACCGGCCGGCCGAGCGTGAGCGACGCGACGATCGCGCACACGTAGCCCGGGTAGACCGGCACCTTGCCGCCGAACCCACCGCCGATGTCGTGGGTCTTGACGCGGATGCTCGATTCCGGCAGGCCCGAGACAAGGCTGATGACCGTCCGGTACACGTGGGGCGCCTGGCTGGTGACGTGGAAGTCGAGGTGGGCGCGGACGGGGTTCCAGTCCGCGATGCAGCCGCAGGTCTCGATCGAGGAGACGTGGATCCGGGGAATGTAGACGTCGATCGGGACGATCTGATCGGAGGCGGCGAGCGCGGCATCGGTGGCCGACTTGTCGCCCGACTCCCAGTGCCAGATGTGGTTGTTCGCCTTGTCCGGGCCGCGGTCCGGGCGCAGGACCGGCGCGTCCGGCTCGAGCGCCTTGAACGGATCGATCACCACCGGCAGCGGCTCGTAGTCGACGTACACGGCCTGGATCGCGTCGGCCGCCTGGTAGCGCGTCTCCGCGATGACCGCGGCGACCTCCTGGGCCTGGTACATGACCGTGTCGACCGGCAGCACCATCTGCTTGTCGCCGGCGAGCGTGGGCATCCAGTGGAGCCCCGCCTTCTCGAGGTCCTTGCCGGTGATCACC
>Ga0315556_1000906_pt1 | contig 18339 bp, 16 predicted proteins | sample SalMarSW160310MG_FD_202112 | JGI IMG/M metagenome (GOLD analysis project Ga0315556, IMG submission 202112) | Salt marsh sediment microbial communities from the Plum Island Ecosystem LTER, Massachusetts, United States - Salt Marsh Sediment SW1603-10 ...
GGGCGGTGGGGATCCATACTGTCGGCGTGCAACGAGCGCCCGCCGATGACCCTGAGGGTCAACCAGCTCCGGGTCAGCCGGGACGAATACCGGCGCGAGCTGGAGCGCCTGGGCCTGAAGTCACGCTTGCCGCAGGCCTCGCCCGTGGCCGTGGAGCTTCAGGAGGCGGTCCCGGTCCAGCGGCTCCCGGGCTTCCAGGATGGGGTGGTCTCGGTGCAGGACGCCGGCGCCCAGCTGGCCGCGGCTCTGCTGGACCTGCGACCCGGCCAGCGGGTGTTGGACGTCTGCGCCGCCCCGGGCGGGAAGACCGGCCACATCCTCGAGACCGAGCCGGCGCTACAGGAGGTCGTGGCGGTCGACATCGACGGGCCGCGATTGGCCCGCGTGCGAGAGAACCTGGATCGCCTGGGCTTGAGCGCGGTCCTATGTATGGGCGACGCTGCGCGGCCTGCGGGACCCTGGGCCCGCCCAGGCTATGACCGAATCCTCCTGGACGCTCCTTGCTCGGCGACCGGGGTGATGCGTCGTCACCCGGACATCAAGCTGCTGCGTCGCTCAGTGGACATCGCGGCCTTGGCAGCCACCCAGGCGAGGATGCTGGCGGCTGTATGGTCGTTGCTGGAGCCGGGGGGTATCCTGTTATATGCGACCTGCTCGCTGATCCCTGAGGAGAACGAGCAGCAGGTGGATCGCTTCCTGCGGGCAACCGCCGACGCCCGCGAAATGCCGATCCAGGCTCCCTGGGGGCAGGTGCGGACCGTTGGGCGTCAAACTTTGCCTGGGGACGACGGGATGGACGGTTTCTACTATGCCTGCCTGCAGAAGGTGTGACGGGTGAGCCCCCAGCTCGTGCCGTTGCATCGATCCTTGCTCTCCTTGCGGCTGCTCGGCCTTGCCTTGCTCCTCTGTACCCTGGATGCGCGAGCCGCGGATTTCTCCGTGGAGCGGGCCACCACGCGACTCGTGGATGGGGTGTACAAGCTCGATGCCCAAATCGATTACCGTCTGAGCCAGACTGCGGCGGATGCGCTGGAAAACGGCGTGCCGCTGACGATGGAGGTCCACGTCCAGGTTCGCAACGCCGGCGCCTGGATCTGGCAGGAGGACGAAGCCGATTACAGGTTGCGCGATGTCATCCGATACCATGCGCTGAGTGGGCTTTACGATGTCGTTAATCTGGACTCAGGCGGGCGGCGCAATTTCGTTACGCGCGAAGCGGCCCTCGCCGCCCTCGGGGAAATCAACGGGCTGCGTCTGATCGAGGCCAAGCGCCTCAACCCGGACGACACCTATCTCGTGGAGCTCAAGGCGGAGCTCGACATCGAGGCGTTGCCGTTGCCGCTACGCCCCCTCGCCTATCTGTCGTCCTCCTGGAAGCTCAGCAGCGGGTGGCTGTCATGGCGGCTGACCCCGTAACCCCGTTCCGTCGCCGGGCCCTCCCGGTGCTCCTGCTGCTGGCATCCCTGCTCGTGGTCCTGCACCTCATGAGCAGCGCCGTGCAGAACTCCGCGACCCTCAGCCGCTTGTTCATCCCGCTGCTGATGTTCAGCGTAGCCGGCCTGGTGGTCCTGGTCGTGCTGATCGTGTTCAATCTCGTGCGTCTCGTCGGCCAATTCCGGCGGCGTGAGCCGGGATCGCGGCTGACGGGCCGGATGGTGGCCATGTTCGTGCTGCTCTCCGTGCTCCCCGTGACGGTTGTCTACTACTATTCGCTGGTTTTTCTGCTGCGGGGCATCGACAGCTGGTTCGACGTGCAGATCGACCAGGCCATGAACGACGCCCTGTCCCTGGCCCAGGCCTCCCTCGACCTGCACAAGCGCGTGCTGCTTCGACAGACAGAGCGCATGATCAGCGAGGTCTCGGGAGCTTCCGAGGCGGCGATGACCCTGAGCCTCGGCGAGCTGCGCATCCGCTTCGGCGCCCAGCAAGTGACCCTCATGGATTCGTCGGGAAACATCATAGGGAGCAGCTTGGAGAGTCCCGCGGAGCTCGTGCCGGACATGCCCCACAGCACCGTAATCCACCAGGTGCGCAACGGCGAGAACTACGTCGGACTGGCCCCGGGGGACAAAGAGGACCTGCTCCAGGTCCGGGTGGTCGTGGCCGATCCGGACGGTAGACCCCTGATGCTACAGGCCCTCTATACGACCTCGGCGCCGATCACCCAGTACTCCGAGCGCGTGCAGGAGGCCTACACCCGGTACAAGGAGCTGGCGTTCCTGCGCGGGTCCCTGAAGTTCAGCTTCACGCTGACACTCTCCCTGGTGCTGCTGTTCTCGCTGTTGTCCGCGGTCTGGGCCGCGTTTTCCTCTGCGCGGCGTCTGGTCGCGCCGATCCGGGATATCGCGGCAGGCACCCGCGCCGTTGCGGACGGGCATTACGACCAGCAGCTGCCCCTGCCGCGCGCTCACGATGAGCTGGGCTCTCTGGTAGCATCATTCAACACCATGACGCGACGCATCGCCCTGGCGCGGGATGAAGCCGACCGGAGCCAGCGGGAGGTCGAGGCCCAACGAGCCTATCTGCAGACGGTGCTGAGCCGACTGCTGTCGGGTGTGATGGTCTTCAGTGCCGACCTGCGGCTGCGCATCGCCAATCAGGCAGCCCACCAGATTCTCAAGCTCGATCTGGAGCCGTTTCTTGGGGCGCCACTGGAGCAGCTGGGCGAGGCGTCGGCCCAGGTTCGGCAGTTCGTCGATCTGCTGCGCCCCGCGCTGCAGGACTCGGCGTCGGAATGGCGCGAGGAGCTCAGCCTCTACGGCAGCGACGGACGCCAGGTCTTGCTCTGCCGAAGTACCCCCCTGTCGGTGCCCCAAGACGAAAGCGCCGGCCACGTGCTGGTGTTCGACGACATCACCACCCTCATCAAAGCCCAGCGCGATGCCGCATGGGGAGAAGTCGCCCGCCGCTTGGCCCACGAGATCAAGAATCCACTGACCCCGATCCAGTTGGCCGCGGAGCGCTTGCGCCGCAAGTACCTGCCGCGGCTGCCGGCAGCGGAGGCGCAGGTGCTCGATCGGGCTACGAACACGATCGTCCACCAGGTGGAGGCGATGAAGGAGATGGTCAACGCCTTTTCGGATTATGCCAAGCCCCCCCAGATGCGACCGGAGCCCGTGGAGATCGATCGGCTGCTATCGGATATCATGGAGCTGTATGCTCCGGGCGAGGGTGGGCCGGAGGTGGCGGTCAGCTTCGGCGCTCCGGGTGCCTTGGTCCAGGCCGATCCGGGGCGGCTGCGCCAGGTCATTCATAATCTCGTGAAGAATGCCCAGGAGGCGATCGCGGAGCGCGCCGGTGGCCGTATCGACATGGCGACCCGCCTGCGCGAGGAGCAAGACTGCTGGTTCGTGGAGATCAGCGTCGAGGACAATGGCCCGGGATTCGACGAGGAGTTGCTGAGCCACTATTTCGAGCCCTACATCACCACCAAGACCAAGGGGACGGGTCTGGGGCTGGCCATCGTCAAGAAGATCATCGAAGAGCATGGCGGCATGATCTCCGCGCATAATCGCGCTGGCGGAGGCGGTTGCCTGCTGATACGGCTCCCGCAGGCGCTGTCTGCGACGAGCGGCAAGAGGGCAGGCGTTCCCGAAACCCTGGCTCGAACGAGGAGAACCCAGGTATGACTGGCCCGTACATTCTGGTGGTCGACGACGAGCCGGACATCCGCGGCGTCGTGAAGGACATCCTGGAAGACGAGGCATACCGCGTTGCCACCGCCGAGAGCGGTGACGCCGCGCGCCGGGCACTGCGCGAGCGCAGGCCGGATCTGGTGCTGCTGGACATCTGGATGCCCGATGTCGATGGCATTACCCTGCTCAAGGAATGGTCCGAGGACCAGGGACTTCCATGTCCCGTCATCATGATGTCGGGACATGCGACGGTGGAGACCGCGGTCGAGGCGACCCGATTGGGCGCCTACGACTTTCTCGAGAAGCCCCTGTCGCTGGCAAAGTTGTTGCTGACGGTCGAGCGGGCGCTGGAGGCGGATCGCCTACAGCATGAGAACGTCGGGCTGCGCCGTCGTACGCCGCACGTGCCCGAGCCGATCGGCAAGAGTGCGGCGATCCAGCGGCTGCGCGAGCAGGTCAAGCGCATTGCCCAGCACGACACCTGGGTGCTCATCCGCGGTGAGCCGGGAAGCGGCCGCGAGACCTTTGCCCGCTATCTGCATGCCCAGAGCACCCGTCGCGACCGGCCGTTCATCGACATCAATGTGTCATCGATCGCGCGCGGCAATTCGGCCCTGGAGCTGTTCGGTGCCGAGGAGGCCGGACGCGTCCACTACGGAATCCTCGAGCAGGCGCGAGGCGGGACACTGTTTCTCGACGAGGTGGCCGACATGGAGCTGGAGGCCCAGGGCCAGCTGCTGGGGGCGCTCGATTCGGGCTCGTTTCTCCGGCTGAGCGGGTCCGAGCCGGTACAGATCGACGTGCGTATCGTTGCGGCGACCCAGCGCGATCTGGAGGAAGAAGTCCGCGAGGGCCGCTTCCGGGAAGACCTCTTCTATCACCTAAATGTCGTTCCCCTTAACATCCCCGCATTGCGGGATCATCCCGAAGACATCCCCGATCTGCTCAACTACTACATCGACCATTACGTCACCCAGGACAAGCTGCCCTATCGGCGGTTCTCGGTTGCCGCCCAGAATTTTCTGCGCAATCAGCCATGGCACGGCAATGTGCGCGAGCTCAAGAACCTGGTGCAACGGCTGCTGATCCTCGGGGCCGGGGAAGAGATCACCCTGGATGAAGTGGAGGCGGCGATGGGCGCGGGCGTCGTGGCCGAGCATCTCGCCTCGGTGATGCCGATTTCGTTTGATCAGCCGCTGCGCCAGGCCCGCGAGCAATTTGAGAAGATCTATCTCGAATATCAGCTCAAGAAGCACGCCGGCAACGTGAGTCAGACGGCCCAGGACGCCGGTATGGAGCGTACGCACCTGTATCGCAAGCTGCGGGCCCTGGGGGTCGAGATAAAGGATCGCAAGTAGGTGCCCCTGCTCGGACCGCTCAAGGCGATGGGAATCGCAGTCCCGTGTCGAAGCGGTTGCCCCGCATGGCCAGGCTGACCAGGAGCCCCGGGGCTCTGTGGGGAAGCCGCAGCGTCGATTCCGGCGCGCCCGCGGGGAGAGGGGCGATCCGATGGGCATGACCGACACCTTCGAGGCGATGCTGGCCGCGGGGCAGGACACGCCGCTGTTGCGGTTCGGCTTGGGCGCGGTCTACTACAAGGCGCAGGACTGGCCGCGAGCGGTGGCACACCTTCGCGAAGCGGTCGGTCAGGACCCGGGATATTCTGCGGCCTGGAAGCTGCTCGGACGCTGCCTGTTGGAATCAGGTGACCCGGCGCAGGCCATGGAAGCGCTCGACCGGGGAATATCGGTCGCCGAGTCCAAGGGAGATATCCAGGCAGCGAAGGAAATGAGAGTGTTCCGCCGGCGAGCGGAGAAACAGGCCGGCGGGCAGCAAGCATAAGCGCGGTGGGACGGGGGGCACTGCCGTAGGCCGCCGCCGGGTGGGGGAGCGCGCCCCGATTACCCGGCCGGCGGCACTTGCAGACCGTATTTCCGGATCTTGCGATCGAGCGCGGGCCGGGAGATGCCTAGAATCGCGCAGGCTCGACCCTTGTGACCCCGGGTATGAGCGAGCACCGTCTGGACGTGCTCGGCCTCGACCTGCTCCAGGGACTTCAGTGGCGCCGTCGCGGTCGGCGCCACGGCTAGCGGGTCGCCCTGCGGCAGCTGGGGGAGCAGGTCTGGGCTGAGAACACCGGAGCGGGCGTGGACCATGGCCTGGGTGAGGACGTTCTCGAGCTCGCGCACGTTGCCCGGCCAGGGGTAGGACTGCAGGCGCCGCATGACGCCGGCGGGCACTTGGAGCGCCGGGCGGTGAACCCTGGGCGCGATCCGCTTCAGCAGTGCCGGCACCAGCAGCGGGATGTCCTCGACGCGTTCTCGCAGCGGCGGCAACCTGATGAAGACTACCTTCAGCCGGAAGGCCAGATCCTCCCGAAAGCGGCCCGCGCGGACCTCTTGTTCCAGCACCCGATTGGTTGCGGCGATGATCCGGGCGTCGCTGGCGATATGTTGCACCCCCCCGACTCGCTCGAAGCTGCGCTCCTGAACGGCGCGCAGCAGCTTGGCCTGCAGGGGCAAGGCGAGCTCGGCCACCTCGTCGAGGAAAAGGGTGCCCCCGCGGGCCAGCTCGAATTTGCCGATCTTGCGCTGCACCGCGCCGGTAAACGCGCCCCTCTCGTGCCCGAACAGCTCGCTCTCGAGCAGGCTGTGCACGATGGCCGCGCAGTTGACCGCGACGAAAGGCCCCCCTCTGCCGCTGTGCGCATGGATAAGTCGGGCGACGATCTCTTTGCCGGTGCCCGACTCGCCGGTGATCAGCACATTGGTGCTGCTCGCCGCGCTCAGGGCAATCTCTTTGCTGACCTGCAACATGGCCGCGCTGCGCCCGATGAGCTCTCCGTCCATTGGCCCCGGTGCTCGTTCTCCTTTCAGGGCGGCGACCTCTCGGGACAGGCGCTGGCCCTCGAGGATCCGTCGGACGCTGTGCTCGAGCGCTTCGATCTGTAGCGGCTTGTGCACGAAATCGCTGGCGCCCCGCTTGATCGCTTCGATGGCGAGCTCGAGATCATGTCGGCCGGTCATCATGAGCACTGCCAGCTGGGGATCGGTTCTGCGCAAGCGACCGAGTAGCTCCAGGCCGGTGCCGTCGGGCAGCTGCTGGTCGAGCAGCACCAGGTCCGCGGACTCCCGTCGCAGCTGGGCTGTCGCCTCGGCGCAGCTACGGGACTGGGCCACGATGAACCCCTGATCCTCGAAATGCAGGGCGAGGACCTGACTGAGGGCGTCATCGTCCTCGACGATCAGAAGACGGGGGCTCATCCGCTGAACTGGGCTCGGGCCGCTGGGTTGGTCTAAGGCTCATCATAGGCAGGCCTGTCGCGCGCCGGCAACCGGCGGGCCTGCGGCGGGGCGGGCGGCGTCTTACACGACGCCATCAGCAGAACTGATCAGCCGATAAATTACCTATTGACAGTTTATTAGCGAATTCTTATTCTGTTGCCAACTTAACAACATAGTAATCAGGAGCACGACCATGTTGGCAGCACTCGCAGCTATCCTTTTGGGGGTCGGCGCCGTTTCGACGCCGCAATTCGTCGCCGACGAGGCCCAATACGCCCAGGTCCATAAGACCCCGGTAGTCGTCCAGGTTGCGGATACCTGGAATGCCGGCGCTCGCCATGGCGCAGGGCTTGGCCTTTGATCCAAACCCGCGCCCGGAGTTGACCGCACTGCCCCCGGCCCCATGGCCGGGGCAGTTCTTATCAGGAGGTGCGGACGAGATTATGAGATAGATTCTAGACGGCGGCTCGCCAACAGCAGGCACACCCACCCGGCCATGAACGCACTCCCGCCCACGGGAATGAGCGGGCCGAGAAGCCCGAGGCCCCCCGCCTCCTTCGCATAGATCCCACCACAGAAGAGCAAGGTGCCGGCGACAAAGAGTCCTCCCGCCGCGCGTGCCCACCGACTCGGGGCCTGATGCTCGAGCAGCCCCGCCAGACCCAAGGCCAGTGCGTGGAACCCCTGATAGGCCAGCGCTGTCCTGACCAGATCGAGCTGCGCGGCCGCGAGGCGGCCCGCCAACAGATGAGCGCTGAGCGCACCCAATATGACGGTGACCAGGCCGCTGAGCGCGGCGAGGCCGACCAGCAGCGCGGCGGTCGGCCGCCCGGTCTGGGTGGCTCCGGCGCTCAATGGGCCCCCAGCTTTCCCAGCTCATCCAGGATGTCGAGCACCAGTTGAGAGGTGGCGGCATCCATCCCCCGGCAGAGCTGCCGGGGGTCCCGCTCCCCGTTGATCAGCCGCCGCACCACGGCGGCCAAGCGGGCGAGCGGACCACCTGCGCGGGTCATCTGCTCGGCCATCTCGGAGAGGAGCTGCAGGGCCTCGACGTTACCGGTGGCGGCCGCGCGGATCATGCCGGCCAGGCCGGGGGCGGCCAAGGTTGGCTCTGGGCGGGTCGACGGGTCGGGCAGGGTGCGCGGGTCCTGGAGCCCGCGCAAGATCGCTTCGGCGATGACCTGGTCTTCCTCATCCAGATCCCTGATCGCGGAGGGATCGGGCTGGTCGGCCAGGATTCGACGGATCGCTGCCACCAGGGCCGTCCAACCCTGTTGCTCGGCCGAGCGAAGCAGGTCCCGCAGGGTGTCGCTGGCCGGCGCGCTCTGGGCCAGCTCAACGACCTGACGGATGAAGGCGCTGTGCACGGCGACGATCTGCTGGTGGCGTGTCGGCAATGCGGGCATGACGGGACCGGGCTACGAAGAACGGCAGGCTAGTGTACCAGGCTAAAAGTCGGGCCTGCAGCGCGGCGGCGCCGTGCAAGGATTACGGCTCTGCCCGCGGACTTTCGCGGATGAGCGCCAGGGTCTCCTGGGCTATTTCTCTGACCTCGGCGTCCTCGTCGTTCAGGAGGGACTCGGCGACGGCCGCGGCGGCAGGGTCGCCCGTCAGTCCCAGGTAATGGCAGGCGTCGGCGCGGGTCCGAGGGTCCTCGGACAGGCACAGGCTTCGTAACAGCGGGACGGCACGTGCCAGCAGGCCGCTCTCCTGCAGCTCTTCCAGCGCAGCTCCGACCCCGATCCGCACACTGATCGGGGTCCCCGGGGACCCGATCAGCCATACCAGCGCATCGAGGGCCTCCGGGGTCTCGCGCACGATCGAAACCACCCGATCCAGCTCGCGGCCCTCCAGCAGATAGGCGAAATACCGCCCATAGTCGGGCGGAGTCCCGCCGGCCGCTGCCCAGTCGCGCAGCTCGCCGTAACTGTGCACGCCCTGAAGAACGAACGGGCCGATGCGCATCCAGGGCACGCTGCGCGCGTCGAGCGCTTGGGCCTCCTCTGGATGCACGCCCAGGTTGACCACGCGCAGGCGTCCCAGCCGGCCCTCCTTGATCAGGCGCAACAGGTGCTCCAGCACCAAGGGGCAGCGGGTGCAGCCCGGCGCGATGAGCGCCAGCGCGTCAGGCGGGGTCGAAACGGGCTCGGACATGCGGATGCGAGGAACCTGGAGTCTGGGGAGGCGGCTAGGGTAAGTCGTCACTCGGGGAGAAGAAAAGCGCCATCACCCCGGCGCTTTCACCGCGCCGGCGCCTCCTCCGGGGCCGGCCTCGAGGCGTTGGTCCCAAATGCGCCATAAACTGCGTCTGCGCCGGCCCCGGAAAGACCCCGGGTCCTGGGTGTGTCAAGGATCAAATAACCAAGTGTTTTCAAGTTGTTGTAATTCCCGATGGCTCCAGTCAAATAAACCCGATTTATAGCATTCATCCATAAAACTGTTTGGCGCCCCGGGCCTTACTTCTCTATCTTTACCGCCCCTGAAGAGAGGTGCCGTCTCGCTCCATCGCCATACCCGGCGTCGGGGGAAGCGGCGGCCTGAATTGGCAAAGACGCCGCGCCGGGCCTCGGCGCGCCGACCATTCACTGCACTGAACTGAACACTTAGGAGAAGAGCACCATGCCTACTTTTGTCCGTACTGATAAGTGCGATGGCTGCAAGGGCCAGGACAAGACCGCATGCATGTACATCTGCCCGCACGACCTGATGAAGCTGGACAAGGACGGCTCCGAGACGGGCCACGCCATGAAGTCCTATAACCAGGAGCCCGAGCAGTGTTGGGAATGCTACTCCTGCGTGAAGATCTGCCCGCAGAACGCCATTGAAGCCCGTCCGTACGCCGACATCGTGCCCCTGGGTGGCTCCGTGCAGCCGCTGCGTGGCACCGACTCCATCATGTGGACCATTAAGTTCCGCAACGGCACCATGAAGCGCTTCAAGTTCCCGATCCGTACCACCCCGGAAGGCTCCATCGACCCGTACGGCGGCAAGCCCGCAGCCGACATGGCCAACATCGCCAAGCCCGGCTTCTTCGTGCAGGTCAACGGCTACCGCGCCGGCAACGCCAGCGAGCTGATCCGCAAGTAATCGCGCCCAGCGCGGCAAACGGATCGAGTTTCAGGATCTTTTATTTCGAGGTAACAGAGAATGGCTGGAGAATTTGGCAATCCCGAAGTCGTCCAACAAGAGGTCGACATCCTCATCGTCGGCGGTGGCATGGCCGCTTGCGGTGCCGCCTACGAGCTCGGCCCTTGGATCGACGCGGCGAAGAAGGCGGGCCACGACATCACGGTGAAGCTGGTCGACAAGGCCGCCATGGACCGCTCCGGCGCCGTGGCCCAGGGTCTGTCCGCCATCAACACCTACATCGGCGATACTCAGGACCCCGCCGACTACGCCCGCATGGTCTCCAACGACCTGATGGGTATCACCCGCGACGACTTGGCCTATGACCTCGGTCGTCACGTCGATGAGTCCGTGCATCTCTTCGAGGAGTGGGGTCTGCCGATCTGGAAGACCGACGAGAACGGCGAGCGTCACGACGGCTCCAAAGGCCTGCCCGCACTCAAGGACGGTGGCAAGCCGGTGCGCTCCGGCAAGTGGCAGATCATGATCAACGGCGAGTCCTACAAGTGGATCGTCGCCGAGGCCGCCAAGAAGGCCCTGGGCACCGACAACATCGACGAGCGTATCTTCATCGTCAAGCTGGTCAACGACGCCAAGGACAAGAACCGCATCGCCGGTGCTGTGGGTTTCTCCACCCGCGAAGACAAGGTGTTCGTCTACAAGGCCAAGGCTATCCTGCTGGTGGCCGGCGGCTGCGTGAATATTTTCCGCCCCCGCTCCGTGGGTGAAGGTCAGGGTCGTGCCTGGTATCCCGTCTGGAATGCCGGCTCCACCTACGCGATGGCCGCCGAGGCCGGCGCTGAGATGACCATGATGGAAAACCGCTTCGTGCCCACCCGTTTCAAGGATGGTTACGGCCCGGTCGGCGCTTGGTTCCTATTGTTCAAGTCCCAGGCCACCAACGCCTTCGGCGAAGTGTACATGCAGCGCAACAAGGAGATGTTGAACGACTATCCTCCTTACGGTCAGGCTGCGGTGCCGGCGTCGTGTCTGCGTAACCACCTGATGCTCAAGGAGATGCGCGAAGGCCGCGGTCCCATCTGGATGGACACCGTGTCGGCGCTCGCCAAGCTGCGCGAGACCCTGTCGCCCCGCGAGGTCAAGCACCTCGAGGCCGAGGCCTGGGAAGATTTCCTTGACATGTGCATCGGCCAGTGCGGCATCTGGGCGGGTGAGAACATCGAGCCGGAGAAGAAGAACTCCGAGCTGATGCCCACCGAGCCCTATCTGCTCGGCTCCCACTCCGGCTGCTGCGGCATCTGGGTGTCTGGTCCGGACGACATCGGTGCGCCGACCGATGAAGCGCTGGGCGACGGCATCCCGGACTACTTGCCGAAGGGCTGGAACTGGGGCTACCGCTCCATGACCACCGTGCAAGGTCTGTTCACCGCCGGTGACGGCGTGGGCGCCTCCGGACACAAGTTCTCCTCCGGCTCCCATGCCGAAGGTCGCCTGTGCGCCAAGTCGATGGTCAAGTTCGTCATTGACAACAAGGCCTGGAAGCCCGAGCTCGACACCTCGGTGGAGCAGCTGGTCGAGGACATCTACCGGCCCGTGCGCAACTTCCTCGAGCACAAGGACTACACGACTGCGATCGACATCAACCCGCATTACATTACGCCGAAGATGCTGCAGTACCGTCTCCAGAAGATCATGGACGAGTACGTGGCGGGGGTAGCGACCTACTACACCACCAACGCCAACATGCTGGACTTGGCCGAGCAGAAGCTCGAAATGCTGAAGGAAGATTCCCTGAAGATGCGCGCGAAGGATCTGCACGAGCTGTTGCGCGCATGGGAGAACTACCACCGCATCCTCACCGCGGAAGCTCACATGAAGCACATCCAGTTCCGCGAAGAGTCCCGCTACCCCGGGTTCTACTATCGCATGGACAAGAACTTCGTCGACGAAGAGAACTGGCACTGCTTCGTGAACTCGGTGTACGACAAGGACTCCAAGAAGTGGACCTGCTTCAAGCGCGCCCACGTGGATCTGGTCGACAAGTCCAAACTCTTCAAGGCCGCCGCCCACTAACCGGTAGGCCAGGAAGCGGACAGCAACCGGGCGCTGCAAGGCGCCCGGTTTTTTTCCGCCTGCGAATTGGCGGATTTGATTCAACCTAATCCCTTATAATCAAAGCCTTATCAACTCCGACTGTTTTTCGCGGCCGTGCATCCCGTCCGGTGAGAGGCCGCAAGGAGAGCCCGATGACCGAAAAGCTCGATCTTCCATTCAAGAGCGGCATGGTGCCGAAGATGCTCGAGGCCGACTCAAAGCTTCGCTTCAGGTGCCACAAGGGGGTCTCCTGCTTCAACGCCTGCTGCCGCAAGGCCGACGTGACTCTTGCGCCCTACGACGTCATCCGCCTCAAGCATCGTCTGGGAATTGGCTCTTCAGAGTTTCTCGATCGTCATACGGTGCCGTTCCAGATGGATGGCCACGGCGTGCCAGGGATCAAGCTGCGCACCGATGATGCGGGCACCTGCCTGTTCATGGACGACGAGCAAGGATGCACGGTCTACACGGATCGCCCTAGCGCGTGCCGCTACTATCCCCTGGGCCTTCTCACGATGAAGCCCTCCACGGCCTCGGCCGACACGCAGAACTACTTCCTGATCCGGGAGGGTCACTGCAAGGGTCACGAGGAAGACCGCGAGATCAGCGTCGCCGACTACCGCAAGGAGCAGGGGGTCGAGGAGTACGACGACCTGAACCGCGAGTGGTACCAGATCATGCTCAAGAAGAAGTCTGCAGGGCCCTCGGTCGGACAACCCTCCGAGATGAGCCTGCAGGTCTTCTTCATGGCTTCCTATGATATCGACCGGTTCCGGCGCTTCGTCACCAGCGAGAATTTCCGCAAGGTCTACGATCTGGACGATGCCTTCTATGCCTCGATTGCCGGGGACGACATCGCCCTGCTCCAGTTCGCCTACCGGTTTCTGCGCCAGGTGCTGTTTGCCGAGCGCGGCATTCCGGAGCGCCAAGGCGTCTGGGACGAGCGTCTTCAGGAGCGCAAGGAGATCTGGGAGGCCCGCCTGAAGGCCGAGGTCGAGCGCCGCAACCAGGATCGCGACAAGGCGATGCGCGAGGCGACCTGATTCGGGCGCAGTGCGCCGGGGACTCGCCCTCGGTCCCTCAGGATTGCACGCCTGTCCGGCGGATTGCCGCCGCGGCGGCCCCGAACAGGGCGGTGTGGGGGTTCAGGATGACGCTGACCGGTATTGACCGCATCAGCGACTCGAACCGGCCCTTCGCGCCGAAGCGCCGGAGGAATCCTTGCTGTTGGAGCCGCGGCAGGATCTTGGGCGCGATGCCGCCGCCCAGGTAAACCCCGCCGGTGGCCATCAGCTTCAACGCGAGGTTGCCGGCCTCGGCGCCATAGAGCTCGACGAACAGATCGAGCGCCCGGCTGCAGAGCGCGCAGCGGCCGGCAAGCGCCGATTCGGCGATGGCCGCGGCGGGGTCCGGAGCGTTTCGGATCTCCTGCTCAGGCGCGACGGCGTCCCGCCTGGATAGGAACTCGAAGATCTCCACCAATCCTTGGCCCGACACCAGCCGCTCCCAGCTCACGTGGCCGTACTTGCCTTGCAGATAGGCGAGCAGGTCGGTCTCCACCGGCGAGTCGGGCGCAAAATCCGCATGGCCACCTTCTGTTGCAAACGGATGGTGGGACTCGCCGTCCCAGTACAGTCCGGCCTCCCCGAGACCGGTTCCGGCGGCTGCAATGGCCCGATTGCCTTGAGCGGCGCGGCTCCCCTCCTGCAGCACCAGGATATCGGCCGGGCTCAGCCACCTGACGCCCCAGGCCTGGGCCTCCAGGTCGTTGAGCAGCGCAGCGGGTCGCCCGCCGAGGGTGGAGGAGAGGGCGTCGACGTTGACGATCCAGGGCAGGTTGGTGATATGTGCCACGCCGTTGCGAACCGGTCCGGGAACGCCAAATCCCGCCGCTTCGGGGCTCGCCTGGAGCCGCTGGAGGGCCTTCGCCAACGCGTCTTCGAGGCTGGCGAATGATCCACTGGCCAAGGTCTCGGCCCGCAGCAGACGCAGTTGTCCGCCGGTCCCCTGGAAAAGCCCGAAACGGCTGTGGGTCCCACCGATATCCGCACCGATCACCAGCATGCCAGTCCCCCCGGGCACGGCGCCAAACGAAAAGGCCCGCGCCACTCTGCGGCGCAGGCCTTGTCACGCGGCCTGACCTGCGGCGCCTACTTGGCCAGCGCTTCGAGCTTCTTGGCCGGGATCACCTGGCCGTCCAGCGCCGCTTCCTTGGCGCTGCGCCCGAAGGCTACCGACATCAACGTCGAATAGTACACCACGGGCATCTTGAACTTGGTGCCGTAGGTGGCGTTGATCTGGTCCTGGTAGACCTCGACGTTCATCTGGCACACCGGGCAGGGGGTGACGATCATGTCGGCCCCATGGTCGTAGGCCGCCTCGATGATGCCCTTGATCATCTCCTGGGACTTCTCCGGCTCGGAGAAGGCGAGGGCACCGCCGCAGCATTGGACCTTCTTCTCGTAGCCTTGCAGCGAATCCCCGCCGAGGGTGTCCACCAGTTTGTCCAGGTACTTCGGGTTCTCGTAGGACTCCCCGGAGATGCCGAAGGGGCGGTTGGTCTGGCAGCCCACGTAGCCGGCAATCTTGATGCCCTCCAGGGGCTTCTTGACCTTGGACTTGATGGTGTCGTAACCGACCTCCTCCACCAGCACTTCGCACATGTGCTTGATGGGGGTCTCGTTCTTGAGCTTTAGGCCGGCCTCGGCCAGGGCCTGGTTGGCCTCGGCCAGCAGACCCTGGTCCTCGCGCAGCCGCTCTTGGGTCTCGCGGGTCGAAAGCCAGCAGGCCGCGCAGGTGGCGACGATCTCCTGCCCGGGGTTGTGCTGCTCGGACAGCGCAATGTTGCGCGCGGACAGCGCCAATCGCGGCAGCTCGCCGCCGCCGGCATAGCCGATGGACGCCGCGCAGCAGTTCCAGTCCGGGATCTCGTTGAGCTGAATGTCGAGCTCCTGGCACATGGTCTGCACAGAGACCAGATAGTTCGAAGAGGATGCGCCTTTCTGGGACGAGCACCCGGGATAGAAGGAATACTCAAGCTTAGCCATTTGGATGCCTCCTCACTTGCCGCCGTGCTGGGCCACACGGGCGTCTTCCAGCTCCTGGGCCTTCTTGATCATTTTCTGGAATCCGCCGACGTCCTTAACCGCGTGGCCCCCAAGCATCTCCATCGGGCTCATCCGTTTGGTCTTAAGCATTCCGAGCCCGATGTCCTTCATCTTGAGGGAGGTCTTGATGCCCTCGGAAAATCCGTTCATGAAGTACAGGCTCAGGCCCAGCTTAAGCTCGTTGACACGCCCCTTCTTCATCAGGTTGTCCCAGAACAGCTGCGCGAACTTGGCCGTGGGCTGGTTCTTGGGCGCGATGCCGAGGCGTTTCGCGTAGTGGGCGAGCCCATGCATGATGTGAGTGATGGGCAGGGCTCGCGGGCAGCGCACGATGCAGTTATAGCAAGAGGTGCACATCCACATGGAATCGGATTGCAGGACCTCGTCACGCTTGCCCGCGCGGATCATCATGAAGATCTCCTGGGGCGGGTGGTCCCAGAACTTGCCGAGCGGACAAGAGCCTGAGCACACGCCGCACTGCATGCACATCTTCACCCAATCGCCTTCTTCCACGTTCGCCTCGACTTCCTTGAGGAAGCTGTTGCGATACTTCTCGACCATCGCTTGGTTGATCTCACTCATGGGTGCGCTCCCTTAGAACTTGAACGGGCTCAGGCCGATCTCAAAGATCTTGGCGGCCAGGTCGTTGATGATCTGCGGTGCCCGCTCGATGTCGGTGATGGCGACCTCGTGGACCGACACCCGCTCCGGCTCCAGGTTGAGCTGCTGCAGCGTATCCCCCACCTTGCTCATGCGCTCGGCCGCCATGGCGGAGCCCCGCACAAAGTGACACTGGTAGTCCGCGTCTCGGCGACAGCCCATCATGATCACGCCATCGTAGCCGCTGTTGAGCGAGTCGGTGACCCAGGACAGGCTCACCGAGCCCAGGCAGCGAACCGGGATCACCCGGGCCCAGGGGCTCACTTCCTTGCCGGCCATCGCGGCCTGATCCAGCGCCGGGTAGGCGTCGTTCTCGCAGGCCAGCACCAGGATGCGCGGCTTCTCGTCGAACTCCTCGGGGATGTTGCAGGACTTGATCTGCTGGCCCACGGTGTCGACGGAGTAGTTGTCGAAGAAGATGACGCGTACCGGGCAGGCCCCCATGCAGGTGCCGCAGCGGCGGCAGCGCGACTCGTTGAACACCGGGTAGCGCTTCTCGTCCTCGTTGATCGCACCGAAGGGGCACTCCACCGTGCATCGCTTGCACTGGGTGCAGCCTTCCTTGCGGAAGCGCGGGAAGCTCAGGTCGCCGACCCGCGGATGCACACCGGCACCGCCCCCGGCGTTCAGCGCCGCCTGAATCGCCTTCATGGCCGCGCCGGTCGCATCATCGCGCGCTTGCTGAACGTCCATCGGGCGGCGCACCGGGCCGGCGGCGTAGATCCCGGTCCGCCGGGTCTCGTAGGGGAAGCAGATGAAGTGCGAGTCGGCGAAGCCGTAGCGCAGGTGTGGCAGGTCGGTTCCCTGGCGGTAGTCCAGATTGAGAATCGAGGGAGGGGCGACTGCGAGCGCCTGGCGGGCCGCGGCTTTCTCCCCTTCGGTCGGCGCCTCGTCCACCGCCAGCTGGGCGTAGGGATCGGGGCCCGTGTTGGCGACCATGCCGGTCGCCAGAACCACCAAATCGCATTCCATCTCGGTGTCTTCGGCCAGGATCTCGTCTTTGAACCGGACCTTGAGCGTGCTCCCGGGGACCACTTCGGAGACGACGCCCTTGCTGAACGTCACCTGCTTGCGCTGGCCGGCCCGATAGAAGTCCTCGCCGGCGGCGCCGGGGGTGCGCAGGTCGGAGAACAGCACGTTCGTGTCACAGCCCGGGTTCTGCTCCTTGAAATACAGCGCCTGCTTGATCGACGCGGTGCAGCAGAAGCCCGAGCAGTAGGGCAGGTGCCCTTCCTTGGTGGAGCGCTGGCCGGCGCACTGCACGAAGGCCACGCTCTTGACCTCCTTGCCATCGCTCGGCCGCTTGATCGGCCCGCCGTCGGCCGCCTTGGCGAGCTTCTCGAGCTCCAGGTTGGTGACTACGTCGGGGCTCTTGCCGTAGCCGAGCTCGGGCAGCTGGTTGGCGTCGTAGGGCCGGAAGCCGGAGGCCTGGATGATGGCCCCGAAGTTCTCGGTGGTGGTACCGCCGGACTCGGTGGTGATGTCGGCACTGAAGCGTCCCGGTGCCCCGGAGGTGCGGGTGATGGTGCTGTTGAGCTGTACCTCGATGCGCTTGTTCGCCTCGACGCGCTGGGTGAGGTCCGCTACGCCGTTGTCCTCGGGCTCGGCGTAGGGCGCGCGGGTGGGGGTCTTCTTGTAGAGCTGGGCGGCGTGGCCGCCAAGCTGGCCCGTCTTCTCTACGATGGTCACGTCGAAGCCCGCGGCGGCCGCTTCCAGCGCCGCGCTCATGCCGGTGATCCCGCCACCGACCACCAGGATGCGCTTGGTTACACTCTGCTCCCCGGAAGGCTTGGGGACGGTCATGAAGCGCACCTCGGCACAGGCCATCCGTACGTAGTCGTCGGCCATTTCCTGGGTGGTCTCGCGGTTCTCGTCGGTGTCCGGGCGGAGCCAGAGCACGCCCTCGCGCAGGTTCGCCCTGGACACGGCGACCTCGGTGAAATTGAAGGCCTCGACCTTCGCGCGACGCGAGCAGGCCGCGATCATCACATGGGTGACGGCCTCTTTGGCGATATCGTCGCGAATGGTCTGCACGCCTTCCTGGCTGCACAGCATCTTGTGCTGTTTGCACAGATTCATCTTGCCTTCGCGGGTCGCAATGGTCTCGAGCTGCTTGGTATCCAGGCGGTCGCCGATCCCGCACCCGGTGCAGATGTACCCGGCGAATTTCTTTTGGTCTGCCACTGTTTAACCCTCCGTTCCGGCGACCCGGTTGACTACCTGAATGGCGCGCAGCGCCGCACCGGTGGCGTGCTGAACCGCCCGGTTGACGTCGAAGGCATCGGCCGAGGACCCGGCGGCGAAGATGCCGCCGTTCTTCTCGTCCGGCTCGATGAAGCCTTCCTCGTTGACCACGATGGGCACCGGGAAGCTCCCCTTGTCGACGCTGGGCTCCATGCCGGTGGCGAGCACCACTAGGTCGTGCTCGTCGGCGTAACGTTGATAGCCCTCGGTGTCGACGCCATGGAGCAC
>Ga0315556_1000907_pt1 | contig 18299 bp, 12 predicted proteins | sample SalMarSW160310MG_FD_202112 | JGI IMG/M metagenome (GOLD analysis project Ga0315556, IMG submission 202112) | Salt marsh sediment microbial communities from the Plum Island Ecosystem LTER, Massachusetts, United States - Salt Marsh Sediment SW1603-10 ...
GAACGCCGCCACCTTGCCGCGGAAAAACGCCCGGGCCTTGCGGTCGGCGAACGCTTTGGCCGGGGCGAATACGGAATCGTCCACGCCGAAAGGCTGCCACAGGGATGGCTTGCCCAAACCCTGGACGAACGCCTCGTCGGTGACATCGGTGTACACCACCAGATCCGCCAGGTCCGCCGCGGACAAGGCGGCCTGACGTGGCATGGTGTTGCCCAGCTGCCGGCAGCTGCGCACGATAGATTCCTGCGCGTAGAGCACCTTGCGCAGCGGCGCATTGGCCCAGCGCTCGCGCCAACGGGGGTTATTGTGCAGCATCTGGGAGTGCCAATCGAAACCCAGCAGCAGGATGATGTCCGCCTCGGGATTGGCCAGATAGCTGAACAGCCCGTCATCGAAATCCACGTCCAGGGCGCCCCACTGGGCCGTGGGGGCAAAGGTCCGGTGGAACATCCCCAGCTTGCGGGCGGCGTTCTCCCAGCCGCGCCCCACGCCCCAGGCGTGCTGCCCGATGCCCGTCGCCTGCAGCACAACATCCACCCGCGGCGCACTGCCGGGGGTCTTGATCAGGGCCGGGGCGCGGGGCTTGGCCGCCGGCGGGGTCTGCGGCGCCGCGGCGGACGTCGAAGCGCCGGGGAGGCCCGGCACGAAGCGGATCTCGGTGCCCTGCCGGGGAATACAGTCGGCGGTGCCCAGTTGGTCCTGCATGGCGGCGTAGAAGCTGTGCCAGGCCGTTTCCGCCACCTGCTCGACACCGTCCATGCCCAGGTCCCGGCGCACGCCCTCCTCCTGCAGGACCTTGAAGAATTCCACCAGCAATCCGGGCGTCAACTGGGCGTCGCTGTAACGGCGCACCATCTCCCACTGTTCCACCCAGCGCTTGAGGCCACCGGAAGCGGTCTTGATATCGTCCGACCAGCGGTAAGCCGACAGTTCCTGGTCAATGGTCACCACCGGCCAATCGCGGCCGATGCGCAGCCACAGCTCCAGGTCCATGACATAGTGCAGGGACTCGTCCACCAGCCCGGCCTTGTCCAGCGCCTTGCGATTGATGAACGTGGACGGCTGCAGGATGAAGTTGGAACCGCGCAGCAGGGTTTCGAAGTCGAAGGCAATGCCGTTGGAATAGCGCCGGATGCGGGCGCCCGACTTGTCCACCAGCGCGCCGTTACCCACGTACAGGCCCGCCTCCGGGTGGGCGGCATAGGCCTGGGCGATAGTCTCCAGCGCGCCCGGATAATAGAAGTCATCGGAATTGAGCCAGGCCACCACATCGCCGGTGGCCCGCTCCAGGCCCTTGTTGATGGCGTGGGACTGACCGCGGTCCTTTTCGCTGACCCAATAGCTCAAGCGGTCCGCATAGCGTTTGACGATGTCCACGCTGGCGTCGGTGGAGCCGCCGTCCAGGATCATGTACTCGAGATTGGGATAGCCCTGATCGAGAACGCTGCGGATGGTCTCTTCCAGAGTGCCGCCCTGGTTGAATGACGGCGTGATGACGGTGATCTTCGGTGCAGCCATTCAGCTTGCCCCCAATCCCAGGTTTCCGGCTGCAGGTGCCTGACGGATGGCCGCCAGATTGGCCGCCGCCTCGGTGTGCTCCGGATTCGCCTCCAGTGCGCGCACAAGCGCCTCCACGGCGCCGGGCTCGTCGCCCTGAGCCCAACACACGGCGCCCAGGTTGTTGAGGATCTCCGCATCCGCCGGCTGCTGCTCCAGGGCACGCAGCAGGCAGACCTTGGCCTCGTCGAACCGGCCCTGCTCCGCCAACGCCTCGGCCTGGGCATTCAGGCTCGCAGCCTCCCCGTGGCTCTCCGAGGACGGCACCGCCGCGGCGTCGAGTCCGGCCGCGTCCCCGCGCCGCCAGTCTTCCTGTTGTTCGTAGCCGAAGGCCAGGAGCGGCGGTGTGCCGCCGACGGCCTCGAAGGCGGCCCGCGCCCTGGCATCGAACACATCGGCCCAGTTGCTGCCGCCGCGGTTCTCCGTCAACGGGCGGAACAGACTGTCCTCACCGGGCTGGTAGTCGAAGCCCCAGCCCTTGAAGCTGCGGTACTTCTTGTTCTCCTGGGTCTCGTCCACCACCCGTTGAATCACATCGTCCGGCACCTCTTTGCGCAGGAAGCGCATGACGTCCGACAGAGTACCGACCGGGTCGCGCTGCAGATCCTCGTAGCGCACGAACAGCACGTTGCGGTCTTCAGCCAGGGCCAGGGCCTGGTTCACGCGGTCGCCCCAGAAGCCGTAGGCATAGTCGCTCTTGATCTGCTCCAGAAACTTCGGAAAATCCTCGATGCGGTCGATGCTGCTGTCGCCGTTCATGAACATGTAGTAGGCCAGCGACAGCACCGCGTCGCGGCCGTCACGCACCAGGTAGACCACGTTGCGGTACTCTGGCCGGAACTGGTGGTCCTTCACCACCAGAAGCTTGTCCCAGTCCGGTTCCCACTGTTGGCGGTCGAAGTGCTCGCCGTCACCCGGATACACGGAATACCACGGCGTGCCGAGCAGGCCGCGCAGATAAGTCCGCATCAACGTGTTGCCGGAGCGGGGATAAGAGACCAGGTACACCAGCGGCTCGTCTGCGGTCACCGCCGGCGGCCGGTCCGCGAGCGCCGTCCCGATGGCGCTCAGATTGGTCGCCGCCGCCTCGTTGCCCGGATCCAGTTCCAGGGCGCGGCGCAGCGCATCGAGCGCGCCCTGCTCGTCGCCCTGCGACCAGCACACCGCACCCAGGTTGTTCAAAATCTCCGCGTCGTCCGGGCGATGTTCCAGCGCCCGCGACAGGCAGGCCTTCGCCTCGCCCAAACGGCCCTGTTCAGCCAACGCCTCCGCGCGGGCGTTCAACACCTCCGCCTGCCGGGGCGCCTCGCCCACCTCGGACTCCACGTCCAAGACGGCCTTCAGCTCACCAAACTCCGTATCGCCTACGTGGCAATCCATGAGGTCCAGAAGCAGATCGCGCGCGTCGCCAGGACGCCCCAACGCCTGCAGCACCCGGCAGGCGTTGAGCAGGGCGGGCCGCGAAGCGGGATCGATGGTCAGGGCGCGAGTGAACAAGGCCGCGGCGCCGTCGGCGGCACCCGCCGCCCACAGCAACACGCCCAGGTCGTTGATGGCTTCGAGGTGAAGCGGGTCGAGTTCGAGCGCGCGGGCGAGATGGTCTCGCGCCGCCTCGAGTTCGCCGGCCGCATAACAGGCCTCGGCTTGCGCAACGCAGCGGTCCGCCTCGTCGTCACGCGCCACCGCGGGCACGGCAGCGGGCTCGCGTCCCAGGCCAGTTCCCCACTTCACGTCCCAGATATCCAGATCCTGGAAATAGGCGGGGCCGTATGCATCGAACCACGCCAGCACCTGCCGTTCCCGCCAGGTCTCCGGCTCGTCGAAGCGAGCCGCGGCGATGAAGGGATAGCCGCGGAACCACGCGTACGGCGCATCCGTCAGACCCAGGTCAGTCTCGTCCTTGCTCGGTGCGTAGAGCGCGTTGATGTCCTGCGCCGGCTTGTTCGGGTCATTGACCCGCTCCAGGCAGCGGTACCACGCCTGCTTCACCAGCAAGTTGCGCCAGTTGACGAACTGGAAATGCAGTAGGCCGCGATCACGGCCCTCGAAGCGGTGCCGCTTGCCGGTCAATCCGGCCGGGACGCGCTGCAGATGAATGAATTTCTCCGCGTAGGCACACTCGCCGTCGTCGGCGAAGGCGATGGCCTTGGATTCCCTGCTCCAGGCCGACTCGTCATCACGGTACCTGGTCACCGAGCGCCACAATTGAATCCAGGGTACCTCCAGGCTCTCGCCGGGCGCCATGGACAGAATGCGCCGGCGCAGGAAGTCGCCGTCCACGCAGTTGGCCGTGAACGCCTCGTCGGCGTCGATGACCACGAAATGGGTACCTCCCAGCTGGCGCCCCACGGAGAACGGCACTTCCCGGCGGATGTTTTCCTGGAACCGGTCGTCGGTCTTGCGCACGATGCCTTCCACACGGCATTCCTGCGCCAGTGACTCGACGATGGCAACGGAATCGTCCTCGGAGTAGTCGTCGAAGTAGACGATGGAATCGCAGTAGGCGGCCAGGGCGCGCAGACAGAACTCGAGTCTCGGTGCCTCGTTCTTGCCCGCCAGCAGGCCGATGATCTTCTTGTATTCCCACGGCTGCCGGGGGTGTGATGTCGGAACGTAGTCCGCTGGCGCGGCCACCGGCGGCCGACCGAAGCGACCCGCCAGGGCGGGACGCCCACACAGGAACCGCGACCACACCGCCTCGCCCATGCGTTCGCGGAAGGCCGCCCGCTGTTGCGCATAGTCCTGCTTGTCCGCCACCACTCGCGGGTCATGGCCAGTGCGATCCTTGACCGCCCCCTTGTCCAGGCCCTCCAGCACCGCACCAATGCGCTCCACATCCACCGTGCCGCCCAGATGCTCGATGGCCCGGGCCAGTTCGGCGGCCGGATCATCGCGCATCGCCTCGTAGCTCAACACGCATTTGCGTTGGGTGAAATCCTCGGTGTCGAGCCACTTGTGCACATGCTGACCATAGAGGTCGGCCCAGTAGGCGACGCGCTCCTCGGCGAAGCAGTCTTCCCCGTGATAGTTCAGCTGCGAGAACACGGTGTCCACGGGATCCCGATGCAGGTACAGCACGTTCCGCCGCACCAGGTTCATGTCCATGTCGTGGGAATGCAGCAGCAGGTAGTCGTCGCGGCCGCCGTGATCGAAGAAGCTGCGCGTCAGCAGCGGGCGGTCGAAATAGCGCTCCAGGGCCATGCGCAGCCAATGGGAGCCGGTGCGCGGAAAACTCACCAGAAACGGGAAGTTCATGTCCGCCGTGGCGGCAACGATGTCATCCTCCGCAGCCGCCCCTTCGTTGGCGCCGGCCGGTTCCGTGTGCTCCGCGCGGACCTTTTCGAACAACAACTGGTTGCCGAACCGTTCCAGTTGAATACCCAGCTCCGCGCACGCACGATCGACACCCCGCTTGACCGAATCGTTTGCAGACCAGAAATAGTCGTCCCACACGATCAAACCACCGTCCCTGACCAGCCGAAAGGCACTCAAGGTATCCGCGTACACCACGTCTTCGGCGTGGTCACCGTCGACGTAGACCAAATCGTAACTCCGTTCCGGCAGTTCGTCCGCGATCGCCTGGAAGTCGCCGCGTTGCACGATGACCTGATCACCCTTGCCGCTTGCCGCAATGTTTCCAAGAAAGCGCTGGTACACCTCATCCATGTCGGACGACCAACGGTGCGTTCCGTCGCGGGAGACCCAGGGGTCCACACAGGTCAGCCGGGACGCAGGATGCTGCATGAGATTGTCGAGGAACCAGCAGGCACTGCGTCCTTCATAGGAACCGATCTCCAGGAGATTGAGACAATCCTTTCTCTCGGCCCACGTTAGAAGGCGTTGCTGCCAGTGCGGCTCGTGGGAATCGAACCAATCATTGGTGAACTGATACGCCGGCATGGCTGCGGCTCCTTGCGCTTGTCCGGAACTCGCAAGCGAGAGGCCACGTTGCGCGTCCACATCGTAGGAGAAGAAAAACCGCCGCAGGCGGTCCAGCCCTGCGACGCGCTCGTAGGCATCTTCGGCGCCGATGAAGAACACGGCGTAGCCGGCCCAGGTGATGTAGTGCGGCACGGCGTCGCGCGAGTACTTTGGAAACAGGTTGCGGTGATGGGCGCTGTCGGGCAGGTGCCCGGCAACCGCCTCCAACCCGCAGACCTTCTCGCCGCCGTAGTTGTCGTAGGGAAACTGGGGCTGACCAGGGACCTTGAAGTCGTCGATCACCACGATGGCCCGGGGGCAGTGGCTGCGGATGAGTTCCAGCTCGCGCACCAGGGGCCAATCCTCGTACCAGTGGGCATCAAGGAAGAAGACGGGGAAGTCACCCACGGCCTTCTCGTCCGCCACCAGCAGGCGCATGAAGTCCGCGGAGTGCATCAGGTACTGGGAGACGTTGGCAAACGCTTGCAGGCGTCGGCGCGCCAAGTCGAAGAACTCTTCGTTGATTTCGGCCGTGAACACCGGCACGCCCGGATTGACCCCGGCCGCGAAGGCGGTGGAGCGACCCAGGAACGTGCCCGTCTCCACGAAGGCGGAAACACCCGGGCACTCCAGCAGCGCCCGGATCATGGCTTGGTACTGCGGGTCACCGTGAAAGGCATAACGGGCGGTTTGTTCGGGGATGAATCGGCGCGACGGCTCGAAATCCGGTCGCAGTTCCTGGATGCGCCAGTGCAGCTGCTCCGCCAGGGCCATATTGGCCGCCTGACGGGTGGCGTCGGCGGACACTGCTTGACGGTACATGACGCGCCAGTCCTCGCCGAGCGCGTCGCGGACAGCCCCAAACTGCGCCAGGGACGCCTGATGGTCACCGTGAACCTGCGCCGTCAGCGCCGAGAAGTAGTCGCGCCACGCCGCATGCGTCGACGTCTCCAGTCCCTCGCGGCTCGTCGCCTGTTGCGCCCGGCGCAGCAGTTCCGCGTCCAGCGCCTGCCATTCCACCACGCTGCCAGTATCGACGTCGAACTGTGCACAGCGATTCAGCAGTCCGTCTAAAGATTCCGCCCGCTCCCGGCCGTCAACGCTATCCAGCGCCTCGACGGCGATGGTCACCGGCTGACGCAGATCGCCGTCCGCGTCCAGGGGATGCTGGGTATGGAGCAGTTCCACGTGGAAGCTCTGGCCGCGTACCCGGTCGAGCAGTTCCGGTTCGGTGGTGTAGAAGTAATTCGTCGACAGGCGGAAGCCGCACATATATCCGGCGGGCATCAAGATGGCGTCCACCGCCCGCCGTTCCTCCGGCGTCAGACACTCCACCACCAGAACGCGCGGCCGGTGGCGCGAGAAGTCGATACCGCGCAAGGCGTCCAGTTCACCGCCTTCGATATCGAGGCTGAGCACGTCGATGTCCCGGATGCCGTGTTCGTCCAGGAGGCTACTCAGGGTGCGCAGGGGAACGGTGCAGGGCTCAAAACCGGAGAAATACGGCGCGTAGTGTTCCCGGAAGTGTTGCTCCATCTCCGGCTTCAGGGTCGAGAGGCTGCCGCGCCGGTTGGCGTAAAAGGTGACCTGGGACTGGTCACGATCGCCAACCGCGCAATGCACCACCGCACTGCCGGGACGATGGGCCCTGAGCAAGTCCACGTAGTCGGGATGGGCCTCGACGCACAGCCCGTCCCAGCCCAGCTCCTCCAGTGCCAGGGTGTTGGAGAACCGCCGACCGTCAATGCAGCCGACCTCGACGAAGCGACCCTGGGTCTGGCCCTCGAATACCCGGCAAAGGAGGAAATCTTCCCCGTTTTGACTGTAGAAGCTCAATCTGCGTCTCCCCTTGACGGCCCTGCGGGACGTGTTTGTCGCCCGACAGGGTGCAAGTTGAGTGCCACAAGGGATAGATCAGTGAAATTTCAATAAGATAGGTTCGATTCAGCGATAACAACGGGGAGTATCGTCAATTCGCTGGCGCGGCGGCCACGGTCAAACCGGCAAGAAGGTGCCAATAGCGCGGCGCCTTTGCGTCGAGGGCTGCCGGAATCCCCGCGAGCCGACCGGCCCGCTACAGATAATTGAACAACGACAGCCCCTGAATCTTGACGTAGCTCTGCTGCGCCGCCTGCAGGCCGGTAAGGTGCTGTTGCAGGTCGCTCACCGCCTTGGCCACGTCCACGTCCTCCACCGAGCTCTTGGCCTGCTTGTATTGCAGCAGGTTGGAGTCGTTGAGGTTGCGCTGATCGTCGATGGCATTGAGGCGGGCGCCGACGCGGGAACGCACATTGGAAATATTCTTGATGGCGGCGTCGATGTCGTCGATGGTCGCCGGTGTCGGTGTGTTGGCCTCCAGGTCAGTGGCCATCTTGTACAGGGTGCCGAACACGCTCTGGCTGCTGCCCGGGACATTCATGAACACCCCACTGCCGGAATCACTGGTGGCCACCTGGCGGCTGGGACCGACCTGGACCGTGCGTTGCCCCTGGTCACCCGTGTAGCTGTAGCCGCCCGCACCGTTATCGACAAAAGGCTGCTGCTGCGTCTTGTAGCCGGCGAAGAGATACTCGCCGCCGGCATCCTTGGTATTGGCAAGGCTGAGCATGCCGTCGACCAGTTGCCGGACCTCGGTGGCAATGCCCTTGCGGGATTCCGCGGTCTGGCTGCCGTTGTTGCCCTGCACCGCCAATTCACGCGCGCGCTGCAGCAGATCCGTGGCGCTGGACAGAGTCGAATCCTCAATACTGAGTCGGGCCTGAGCTGAATCGGCGTTGCGCTGATACTGGGTGGTGAGGTCAATGGCCTTGCCCAGGTCCAGCACCGTCTTCATGCCCGACGGATCGTCGGACGGCGACAGGATGCGCTTGCCGCTGGACAGTTCCATCTGGCTGCGGGCCGCCTGCGACTGCTGATCCATGATGGACGAAATGCCCTGACTGAATAGTTGACTGGTGGATACGCGCATGGCTAATCACCCAAGGGCTGAGAGCAAGGAATTGAACAGTGTGCTGGCGGTCCCGATGACCTTGGCCGAGGCCTGGTAGGCCTGTTGGAAGCGGACCATGTTGGCCGCCTCCTCGTCCAGGTTGACGCCGGAAACGGCATCGCGCGCCGCCTGGGATTGTTTGAGCAACGCGGTCTGTGCCGTATTGGCCAACTCCGCCTGTTTGCTGCGGGTTCCCACGTCGGCCACCATGGAACCGTAGGCGCCACCCACGGTGGTGCGCCCGCTGTCCAGACTCTGCGCATTCTGGACATTGGCCAGCAACAGGGCGTTGCGGTTGTCGCCGACGCCGCCGGCATTGGGACTGATGGTGAAGGTGTCCCCTGCCGCCGGCGTGCCGGTGAGCTTGGTCGTCCAGCCGTTGAAACTGATGGCCTGGCCGGAAGTGTAGGTCAGGCCCGCCGACGGCGTGCCCGTCACCGCGCCCACCACCGAATAGGTGGTCGGCGAGGAGAAGACGATGGTGACGGGGTTGGTAAGGTTCGGATCGGTGGCGCTCGCACTCACCGTCGCCGCGCTGATGGTGCCCGAACCGCCGTTAGCCGGATCCGGGGTCGTCACCCGCTGATCCACATGAAACACGGCGCCGTCGGCGGGCGTGCCGCCCAGACTGAAGGTCAGTCCGTTGAAGCTGAGGTTATTGCCGACGGTATAGCTCAGGCCTGTAGCCAACTGCGCGCCGGTGGTCTGATCCAGCACGTCCACGGTGCCGCCGGCGTGGTAGGTGATCTTCAAGCTGTCGTTGGGCGAATTGACCTGGCCGGTGTCGATGCCCGCCGTGCCGGTATTCCCCGAATTGGCGGCAGTCACGATAGGCGCCGCCGCGGCGACGTCGTTGGTGTTGGTCACGGCCACGCTCAGGCCCTGGGCCCCTGCATAGGTCGGGCGTACCAGGAAGGTATCGCCGTCGGCCATGGCTCCGGAGGCCACGTTGAGGGTGAAGCCGTCCACCGTCACCGAGGCACCGGGAAACCCCAGGGCCCCCAGGTCGGTCACGGCGCCGTCGGACTGGCGCGTCAGCGTGTAGGAAGCCCCGTTGCGCGCCAACACGTAGTTGCTGGTGGTCAGGCCGGAGACGTTGTTGAGGGACGCACTGACCTGCGCGGTGCCGGTATTGCCCGTGTTGGGCAACACCTCCGGTGCAGCGGTGTTGAAGAAGTCGCCGCCGGACTGACCGGTGAGGCTCTGCCCCAGACGGTGCTGCACGTTGATGCTGTCGGCCACGCCCAGAGCCACCCGCCCCAGGTTGTTGATGGCCGGATCGAGGATGTTGTCGCGGAAATCCAGTACACCACCCAGTGATCCGCCGGTGAGCTGGGACGAGATGTCCGCGCCCGTGCCGCCGGAACTCACATAGGAAATCTGCTCGCGCACCGGGTCGTAGGGATCACGGGTCACCGACAGCTTCTGCGCCTGCGTCCCCACCACCAGACTCTGTCCGGTACCGATGAACACATTCAGGGTGCCGTCGTCCTGAGCCACCGTCTGCAGCGAGGTGTATTTGGACAGTTCGTTGACCAGCTGATCGCGCCGGTCCAGCAGGTCATTGGGCAGTTGCGAGTTGCCGCTGCCCTTGGGCGAATTGAGGATGTCCTGATTGACGCCGGCGATGGACTGCGCCAGCGCATTGACCTCCTGCACCTGGGTCTCGATCTGGGAATTGACGCCCTGGCGCAGGCCGTCCAGGCGCTGGCTCATATCCTGGAAACGCGTCGTCACCGATTGGGCCTGGCTCAGCACCACCTGCCGCGCCGCCGTGGAGGACGGGTCGTTGGCCAGGTCGTGCATCGCGCCGAAGAAGCTCTGCAGCACCGGCGCGATACCGGCCTGCGGGTCGCCCAGCATATTGTCGATCTGAGACGCCAGGCTCTGCGTGGTCTGATACTGGCTCTGCAACGAGGTGGACGAGCGCACCTGATCGGTAAGGAACTGGTCGTAGATGCGGCGTACCGTGTTCACCTGCACACCGCTGCCCACATAGCTGCCGCCGACGAACTGCGGATTCGTCGCGCTCATTTCCACACGCTGGCGGCTGTAGCCCGGCGTGTTCACGTTGCTGATGTTGTGCCCGGTAGTCGACAGCGCCCGCTGGTAGGCCAGCAGACCGGTCACCGAGGTCTGAAGCAGGTCAGCCATGATGCCCTCCCCGCGCGGCCCGTGGCCCGCGGTAGATCCGGGCAGCGTGTGCAGCCCGGCTCATAGGTTTGTTAGCGGCCGCCGCGGTCATAGGCTTAGCGACGCCAGCGCCTGACGCAGGGTGTCGCCCTCCATGATGCTGCGAATCTTGGCCCCGTAGGCCGGATCGGTGGCATAGCCGGCGCGGCGCAGCGCCTGACCGAAGTCCTGCGGCTTCGCCTGCCCGCCCAGGGCAGCCTGATAGCGGGGATCGGAGCGCAGGAACCGCACGTAGTCGTTGAAGCCCGCCTCCAGGGAGGGGTAGGCGCGGAACTGAGCGTTCTCACGGCTCATCACCCCCTGATCGAATTCCGTGGTCACCGCCGCCACCCGGTCGCCGGTCCAGCCGTCATCGGCCTTGATGCCGAACAGATTGAAGCTGGGACGGCCGTCGGCCTGCGCCAGCATGTGCTTGCCCCAGCCGGTCTCCAGTGCCGCCTGGGCCACCACCGCCTGCGGGGACAGTCCCAATTGATTGGCCGCATGCAGGGCGTGTTTCCAGATGGCGCGCACGAAGGCCACCGGAGAGTCGAAACCAGCCGCTGTCGGTGCCGCGGCGACCGGCGCCGGCGGCGTGGCCGGCGCGCGCGCGGACTGCACCGTCAGGCTGGGGTCACGCCGCAGTTCGGGCGGCCGTGCATTGTTCACTGCCGCCGCCTGCGTATCGACGCTATCTTTTCTGTCCTTGAGCGGCACGGTGCGCTGCAGTTGCCTCACGATCACGTCCGTGAGCCCGATACCCTTGCCCTCAGACATGGTGAGGGCCACCTGCTGATCGAACATGCCGCGGTAGAACTTGCCTTGATAGCTGTCGAACAGGCCGCCGCCTGGGCTGGCGTCGCGCATGCTCTTCAGCACCATCTGCAGGAAGATCGCCTCGAACTGCTGGGCGGTCTTGCGCAGCGCTTCGGGCGAGTTGGACTTGGCCTCGCGGCGCAAGGCGCTGAGCCCGGAGAAATCGGTGTAGACGGCGGCGCTGTCGACTTGGGAGGCCATAGTCGGATCAGATCACGATGAGCTGAGCGCGCAGCGCGCCAGCCTGCTTCAGCGCTTCGAGAATAGCCACCAAGTCGCCAGGGGCCGCCCCCACCTGATTGACCGCGCGAACGATCTCATCCAGCTGCACACCGGGGTGGAACAGGAACATGTGGCGCGCCTCCTGCTTGATCTCGATATTGGAGCGCGGCACCACCGCCGTGGTACCGCCCGCCAGCGGCGCCGGCTGGCTGACCTGCGGCTGTTCGGTAATGGTCACGGTAAGACTGCCGTGAGTGACGGCCGCCGGCATCACCCGCACATGGCTACCGATCACCACGGTACCGGTACGCGAGTTGATGATGATGCGTGCCGGCGCCGCACCCGGATCGACCTGAATATTCTCCAGCATGGACACGAAGGCCACGCGCTGTGACACGTCGGTGGGCGCGTTGACACGCACCGACGCCGCATCCAAAGGCTCCGCGGTACCCGCGCCGATGACCCGGTTGATGGCCGTGGCCAGGCGGTTGGCAGTGGTGAAATCTTCCGTATGCAGGTCGAGCACGACGCTGTTGCCGGAAGCGAACGGCGTCGGTACGGTGCGTTCCACCGAAGCACCGTTGGGGATACGTCCCACGCTGGGAATGTTCACGGTGACGCTGGAACCGTCGGCACCGGAGGCACCGAAACCGCCCACCACCAGGTTGCCCTGGGCGATGGCGTAGACGCGCCCGTCGGCGCCCTTGAGCGGCGTCATCAACAGCGAGCCGCCGCGCAGGCTCTTGGCGTTGCCGAGAGACGAGACCGTAATATCGATGTTCTGGCCGGGCTTGGCGAACGGCGGCAGCACCGCGTGCACCGCCACCGCCGCCACGTTCTTCAGCTGGGGATTCACGTTCGGCGGAATCTGGACACCGTAGCGGGCCAACATGCTCTTCAGACTCTGCACCGTAAACGGCGTCTGGGTGGTCTGGTCACCGGTGCCGTTCAATCCCACCACCAGGCCGTAGCCCATGAGCTGGTTGCTGCGCACCCCGGCCACCGAGGCCAGGTCCTTCACGCGGTCGGCCCAGGCCGCCCCCGACCAGAGGCCCAACACGGCCACGGCCGCCAGCACGACGGCGGCGGCCCGAACCGGCAAGGAATTCTGTACTGACTGTGTCATGCGGGCGTTACCTCAGAAGGGCCAGAACTTGCCGATGAAGAATCGGGCAAGCCAGCCCATGGCATTGGAATCGGCCACCGCACCCTTGCCGCTGTAGGCGATGTGGGCGTCGGCGAGCTGAGTGGAGGCGACGCTGTTGTCGCTGGACACGTCCACCGGCCGCACGATGCCGGAGACCTTCACGTACTCTTCGCCCTGGTTGAGCACCAGGCGCTTTTCGCCGCGGACCAGCATATTGCCGTTGGGAAACACCTTGGCCACGGTGACGCTGATGGTGCCGCTCAGGGTGTTGCTCTGGGCGCTGTCGCCCGAGCCACTGAAATCACTGCTGCTGTCGACGGAGGCGTTCAGCAGGCTCTTGCCGCCGAGAGTGACCGGGCTGCCGAACAGGGTCGGCGTGCCGGTGTCGAGCTTGGTCGCCTTGCTGGTGGAGGTGCTGGCCTTCTTGGTGGCATTGGTGCTCTCCGTCAGCACGATGGTCAGGATGTCGCCGACACGATGGGCGCGGGTATCCTCGAACAGTGCGACGGCGGTGTCGTCCTGATAGATGGCGCCGTTGTTGGCGTGATGAGTGGGCTCGGGAGGCGGCAGCGTGGCCTGGTAGTTACCCTGGTCGCGCTCCTGCATGCCGGCGCAGCCGCTCAACAGCCCCGCGGCGGCAAGGGCCGCGGCGGCGGCCAGGGTGCGCAGAGTGCGGGCGGCTTTCATCATTACTCTCCTCGCGAGCGTCGGTTCGTTGTCACTGCCTGTACCTATGCCAGAACCGTGCCACGTCAGAAGGTCTGGGTGGCGAACTGCATCATGTGATCCACGGTGGAAATGGCCTTGGAGTTCATCTCGTAGGCGCGTTGGGTCTCGATCATGTTCACCAACTGCTCCACCACGTTGACGTTGGAGCCTTCCAGATAACCCTGACTCAGGGTGCCGAGCCCATTGCTGCCGGGGTTTCCGGGCTGCGGCGTGCCGCTGGCGGCCGATTCCGTATACAGGTTGGCGCCGGCGGACTGCAGCCCGGCGGGATTGACGAAGTCCACCAATTGCAGCGTGCCCACCGTGGTCGGCGTGGCCGAACCGGGCGTGGTGACGCTCACGGTGCCGTCCGTACCGATGCTGACCGACTGCGCATTGGCCGGGATGGTGATGGAGGGCTGCAAAGCGTAGCCGCTGGCGGTAACCAATTGCCCCTGGGAATCGAGCTTGAACGAACCGTCCCGCGTGTAGCCCAGGGTGCCGTCGGGCATGAGAATCTGCAGAAAGCCGCGGCCCTGGATGGCCACGTCCAGGGAATTGTCGGTCTTGGTGACATCACCCTGGGTGAACAACTTTTCCGTGGACACGGTGCGCACACCGGTGCCCAGGCTCAGGCCCGAGGGCAGCTGCGTATCCTGGGAGGACTGGGACCCCACCTGCCGGACGTTCTGGTAGAGCAGATCCTGGAACACCGCCCGCGCGGTCTTGAAGCCCGTGGTGTTGGCGTTGGCCAGGTTGTTGGAGATCACCGCCATGCGCGTCTGCAACGCGTCCACACCGGTCTTGGCAATCCACAGTGCACTATCCATTTCGGTTCTCCTGGAGTTCTATCAGTTCAACTGCAACATTTGGGCGGAAGCGTCGGCGTTGTCCTGCGCCGTCTTCATCACCTTGAGCTGCAATTCGTATTGGCGCGACAGGTCGATCATGCTGATCATGGAGGTGATGCCGTTGACGTTGCTCGACTCCAGCGCGCCGGTGGCCAGGCTGATGGAGGCATCCGGCGCGGCGCTGGCGCCGCCGCGCAACTTGAGCAGCCCCTCGGCGGTCTTGGTCAGCTGGGAGGCGTCGAGCTTGACCAGCTTGATGCGATCCACGGCCGCCAGGGTCTGGGCCTGCTGCCCCTGGGGCACAATGGACACGGTGCCGTCGGTGCCGATATCGATCTTCTGCGCCGGCGGGATGGCAATGGGACCGCCATTGCCGAGCACCGGCAAGTTGTCGCCGGTCAGCAGCTGGCCGGTCTCGGTGACGTGCAGGTTGCCGGCGCGAGTGTAAGCCTCGGTGCCGTCCGGCGCCTGCACCGCGATCCAGCCCTTGCCCTTCACCACCACGTCCATGGCTCGACCGGTGTGCTCCGAGGAACCCTGCGACACGTCCACCCCGCCGCCCTGGCCCTGAACGTACACCCGGCTGGCATAGCCCGGACCATAGACCGGCAACGCCTTCATGGCCGCCAGATCGGCACGGAAGCCGGTGGTGGCGGCATTGGCCAGGTTGTTGGCGTTCAGCTGCTGGGCCCGCATGATCTGCTTGGCCCCGGACATGGCGACGTAGAGTAGGCGGTCCATGATTCTATTCCCCGGTTACGCGCTCAGGCCTAGCGCATGTTGATGATGGTCTGGGTGATCGTGTCGGACGTCTTGATCACCTGCGAGTTGGCCTGGAAGTTGCGCTGCGCGGTGATCATCTCCACCAGCTGCGCGGTCAGGTCGACGTTGGAATCCTCCAGGGCACCGGACTGCACCAGGCCCAGACTGCCGCTGCCCGGGGCGCCCACCAGGGCGGCGCCGGAATCGTAGGTCTCCGCCCAGGTGGTGTCGCCGAGCTGGCGCAGGCCCTGGGGGTTGCCGAAGTTCGCCAGCGCGAGCTGCGCCAGGGTCTTGGACTGACCGTTGGTGTAGCGGGCGGTGACGATGCCGGTGTCGGCGATGTCCACGCCGCTCAGACGGCCGGTGCTGTAGCCGTCCTGGGTGAGGCTGTTGACGGAGAAGTCGCTGCCGTACTGGGTCAGACCGGTGTAGTCCATGGTCATGCTGAAGGCGTTGGCGCCGTTGGAGGCCGGCACGCTGCCGGTGGTCACCTGGGAGGTGGAGCTCAGCGCGCCGTCGGAGCCGAAGGTCAGCAGGCGCTCGCCGTTGGGGCCGAGGTCGGCGCCGGTGGCCGCGTTCACCTGGGTGCCGTCGACGGTCATGAACTGGCTCCAGGCGCCGGCGCCGGTGTGCACGAAGTACTGCGTAGTCAGGCGCGGATTGCCCAGGCTGTCGTAAGCGGTGAAGGTGGTGGAGTTGGTATAGGTGGCCGGGTTGTTCGGATTGAACGCCGCCGCCGACAGGGTCGGGGTGCGGGAATCCAGATTCACCTGGGCCTTGACCTGGCCGGTGACCTGGGGCGGCAAGTCCGCGGTGGACAGCTGCAGGTCGCCGATGGCGCCGGTGATGTTGCCGTTGGTGTCGGCGGAGTAGCCGGTCAGGCGCTGCTTCTGGCTGTTGACCACGTAGCCGTTGCGATCCACACCGAAGGCGCCCGAGCGGGTGTAGACGTTCACACCGTTGTCGTTCAGGCGGAAGAAGCCGCCGCCGCTGATGGCCAGATCCAGGTTGTTGTTGGTGAAGCTGACGTTGCCCTGGTTGAACTGCTGGCTGACGGAAGCGATCTTGACGCCGCTGCCGATGGCGTTGGACGTCACGCCCAGGTTGCTCGCCGCGTAGATGTCGGCGAACTCCGTGCGCGACTGCTTGAAGCCCGTGGTGCTGGCGTTGGCGACGTTGTTGCCGATCACCCGCAGTTCCGAAGAGGCTGCATTCAAACCACTCAGTGCAATGCGAAAACTCATGGCTGTTCCCTCCTCAGGGTGTACTTACTTGATTTCGCGCAACTGCGACAAAGTCATGTCGCCGATCCCGGCCAGACTCACCTTGAGCGGGTCGCCGGTCTTGCCCAGGGTGACGCTGTCCACCCGGGCATCGATAAGGTTGGTGACGTCGACGGCCTTGCCGGCCGCCGTGGCCTGCGCCTGGAAGCCATAGAGGCCCGCGGGCACCGGCTGACCGTTCTGGTCCAGTCCATCCCACGTGTAGTTGGTCAAACCCGCAGCCTGCGGGCCGAGCTGAATCTGGCGCACCAACTGGCCGCCGGCGTCGTAGACATTCACCGCCACCGCGTCGGTGGACTGCGGCACGTCCACCGCGCCGCTGACGCTGCCGCCGCTGCTGAGGATCCCCGTGTTGGCCGGAGCCAGCGCCGAATGCCCCACCAGTCCAGCCGCCTGCAGCGCCTGGTTGGAAGTCATGGACGTGGCGAAGCTGCTGAAGGACTTCTGCAGATCCTGGATGCCCTGCACGGAACTGAACTGGGCGATCTGGTTCATGAACTGCGAACTGTCCATGGGCTTGGTCGGGTCCTGGTTGGACAACTGTGCGGTCATGAGCTTGAGGAAATCCGCCTGCCCCAGCTTGGTGTGCGGTGCGGCGGTGGGTGTCGTGCTCAGACCCAGATTCTGGATGGCTTGCGTGTCGATGGTGCTCATGGTCGATGCCTCTGCGTCTTAGGGTGTCACTCGCCGAGCTTGAGCGTGGCGAGCAGCAGCTGCTTGGCGGTATTGAACGTCGAGACGCTGTTACGGAACGCCCGCGACGCCGAAATCATGTTGGCCATCTCTTCGATGGGATTGACGTTGGACTGGTACACATAGCCCTGTTTGTTGGCCAGGGGATTGCCCGGATCGTAGGTGCGCGTCGGCGCGGCCTGCTTCTCCACCATCCCCGCCACGCGCACACCCACCGCGGCCGGATCGCTGCTCATGCCGTTCAGCATGGCGGCGAACACCGGCTCGCGGGCGCGGTACACCTGCTTCGGATCGCCGCTCTGACTGTTGGCATTGGCGAGGTTGCTGGCCACCGTGTTGAGGCGCACGGATTCGGCGCTCATGGCGGAACCGGAAATGGCGAAGACGTTGAACAAAGACATGGCTTAGCTCCCCCGAATGGCGGTCAACAGACCTTTAAAGCGGCCGCCGAGGAACTTCAGCGTGGCCTCGTAGCGCAGCGCGTTGTCGGCGAAGGCGGACTGTTCCATCTGCAGGTCGACGGTGTTGCCGTCCAGCGAAGATTGGTTGGGAACGCGGTATTGGGCTTCGATCCCGCCCACGCCGCCGGCGGCGCCGGCCGGCTGGATGTGCCGCGCATTGTCCGCCGCCAGAGCGAGCCCCGCCCCGCCACCGGCCTGCTGCAGGGCGGCGCGGAAGTCGATGTCGCGGGCCTTGTAGTTGGGGGTGTCGGCGTTGGCCACGTTCGAGGCCAGAAGCTGGGCACGCCGGGCCTCGATCAGCAGGGCCCGCTGATGGCTTCCCAGGGCGGCGTCGAAATTGATGATCGGCATAGCTGTCTCCACCTGCGTTCGTCCGTTTGCGTTGGGACGGGTGCAAGCGCCATGCCAGAACATTGTTTTATCGCTACATCAACAAGTTACAGTTTATTCGAGGCAGCCGCACGGCGCCGGCGGCAAGGGAGGATGGGGACAAGCGGCAAGAAGTTGCAGGGCCGTGCCGGCCCGGCTCAGGACTTCAGACGGTAGATGACGCCACCGAGATGGCGCTGCATCTCGAACAGATCACTGACGCCGGTGAGCGACTCCGACCCGCCCAACAGCAGGTAGCCGCCCGGGTTCAGGGTGCGGGCCATACGGGTGAGAATGTCGCGCTTGGAGTCCGAAGAAAAATAGATCAGAACGTTGCGGCAGAAGATG
>Ga0315556_1000910_pt1 | contig 18293 bp, 16 predicted proteins | sample SalMarSW160310MG_FD_202112 | JGI IMG/M metagenome (GOLD analysis project Ga0315556, IMG submission 202112) | Salt marsh sediment microbial communities from the Plum Island Ecosystem LTER, Massachusetts, United States - Salt Marsh Sediment SW1603-10 ...
TGATGCCGGCCGTGCGCCGGCTCAGCGCGCTGGGGGTCCCAGCCATCGGCCTCGACATGGCGCCGCTCGCCGACACGCCGCCGTTCGGCCGAGGCGTGTGGCGCCCGCGGACGCGTGAGGATCTGGCGGAGCTGCGCGCCGCCGCCGGTTGCCCGGTGTGGGTGTTCGGTGTGGGCGGGCCGTCCGATGCCGAGGTGGCGGCCGAGGCCGGCCTGGAGGCCGTGGTCGTGCAGTCGGCCGCCGGTGCCCACCTGGGGGGGCCGGCGACGGTGGAGGTTCTGCCCGAGGTCATCGATGCGGTCGCGGGCATGCTGCTCATCGCCGCGGGCGGGCCGGTGCGCGACGGCGTCGACGCCTTGCGCTACCTGGCGCTGGGAGCCGAGGCGCTGGTGGTCCAGAGCGATCGAGCCCTGGAGAGCCTGGAGGCGGAGCTCCACTACGCCATGCGGCTCACCGGCTGCTCCTGTCTGGCCGATATCGGCTACGACATCCTCTTCGCGCCGCTGTTCGGGGAGTCGTGATCGCCTTCCTGGAGGGCGAGGTGCGCGAGATCCGCGAGGCCAGCGTGGTGGTGCAGGCCGGAGCCTTCGGGATCGAGGCCTGGGCGCCGGCGGCCACGTTGGGGCAGTGCGGGGTCGGCGAGTTCGTGGTGCTCCACACGCACCTCACCGTGCGCGACGAGACGCCGGTGCTCTACGCCTTCCACCACCGCGATCTGCTCTTGCTGTTCCGGCGGCTGCTCGAGGTGGGCGGCGTGGGGCCGAAGCTGGCGCTGGCGGTGCTGTCGGCGCTGCCCCCTGCGCTCATCGCCGCCGCGGTCCTCAACCAGGACCCGGAGCTGCTCACCGGCGCCCCCGGGGTGGGGCGCCGCACGGCCGAGCGCATCGTTCTCGAGCTCAAGAACCGCATCCCCGAGGAGCTGCTGGCGGGTCCGGGCGGCGAGCGCCGGCCTCGCAGGGCGTTGACCGGTGCGGGCGAGGACGCCGCCGAGGCGCTGATGGCGCTCGGCTACCGCGAGTCGCAGGTGAAGACCGCGGTCGCCGAGCTGGTCGCCGATTTCCCGGATGACAGCGCCGAGGCCCTCATCCGGCGCGCGTTGGCACGCCTGCGTTGAGGACCTCGGCGTAGCCGCTTCGCTTCAGGCGACGGCGCTGCGTGCGGTCAGGGCCTGCTGTGGATCGACGGTGGCCAGGCCGAAGGCTTCGCCCACGGCCCGATAGGTGAGGTGCCCGGCGTGGGTGTTGAGCCCGCGCAGGAGCGACCGGTCGGCCAGCAATGCCTGCGTTCCGCCCTCCGCCAGCGCCAGCGCGTACGGCAGGGTCTGGTTGGAGAGCGCGCGCGTGCTGGTGTTGGGCACCGCGCCCGGCATGTTGGCCACCCCGTAGTGCACCACGCCATCCACCACGAACGTGGGCGCGTCGTGCGTGGTGGGACGGATGGTCTCGATGCAACCCCCCTGGTCCACGGCCACGTCGACGATCACGCTGCCCGGACGCATGAGCGAGAGCATGTCGCGGGTCACGAGGTGTGGTGCCCGGGCGCCGGGGATGAGCACACCGCCGACCACCAGGTCGGCGCGCTCCACCATGGCGCGGATGTTGGCCAGGTTGCTGGCCAGGGTCTGGACACGGCCCCCGAAGACGTCATCGAGGTACTGCAGGCGTCCGTGGTTGATGTCGAGCAGCGTCACGCGCGCTCCCAGGCCCATCGCGATCTTGGCCGCGTTGGTGCCGACCACGCCGCCGCCGAGGATCACGACCTCGCCCGCCTCGACGCCGGGCACGCCGCCCAGCAGGAGCCCGCGCCCGCCGAGGAACTTGCTCAGGTGGTGGGCCCCGACCTGGGTGGCCATGCGGCCGGCGACCTCGCTCATGGGAGTGAGCAGCGGCAGGCTGCCGCCGTCGAGCTGCACGGTCTCGTAGGCGATGGCGGTGGTACCGCCGGCCAGCAGCGCTTCGGTGAGCGGCTGGGCGGCGGCCAGGTGCAGATAGGTGAACAGGATGAGGTCGTCGCGTAGGTAGCCGAACTCGCTGGCGATGGGCTCCTTCACCTTCAACACCAGGCGCCGCGCCCAGGCCTCGTCCGCCGTGCCCACGATGTTCGCTCCGGCGGCGCGGTAGTCGTCGTCGTCGAAGCCGCTGCCCACGCCTGCGCCGCTTTCGACGTAGACGCTGTGGCCGGCGTCCACGAACGCGTGTACCGCGCCGGGCGTGGCCGAGACGCGGTACTCATGAGCCTTGATCTCCTTGGGAATGCCGATGTCCATGATGGTCTCCCTGCCCGGCGCGCCGGGCCGCCCGGTCTCCCTGGCGTTCTGCACCGGGAGTCCGTTGGTCAGTCTACCGCTTGGCCGCGGCGGAAAGCGGGCGTGTCCTAGCGTTCTGTGGTCACGCCTCCGTCGACGGCGTCGGCTCATCTGGCAGGGGTTCTCCCCACACCCGCAGGAGCCGCACGCGCCCGTCGACCGCCTCCGCTACGGCGGCGAGCCGGCCCGCGGGGTCGAGTAGGAGGGCACGGCCTTCGAAGGTCGGCGGCGGGCGCTGTCCCTGGCGTACGCGCTGCGTCATGGCGTCGTCCAGGGAGATGGCGGGGTAGGGAAGGGCGTCGGTCGCGGAGAGCGAGGGGGCGGCGGCGAGGTCGTCGAGTGGCACGCAGCGCTCGAGCCCCACCCTGCCGGCCCGGGTGCGGACCAACCCCGCCAGGTGCGCCGGCACGCCCAGCGCCTCGCCCAGGTCGCGCGCGAAGGCGCGCACGTAGGTGCCGGCGCGCACTCGCAGCGCCAGCAGGGCGCTCGGGGCCGGGGCCAGGGTAGGCGGCAGGGAGGGGCGATAGCCCCCCGGGGCGGGCATCCACAACCCTCCGGCGCCGGGCGCGAAGCGCTGCGGCAAGCCCTCGCGCGCGCCGGCGAACGCCAGCAACTCGATGTGGAGGTAACCGGCGGGCCGTGGCGGCAGCTCCACGGTCTCGCCGCGTCGGGCGCGCCGGTAGCTGCGCTCGCCCTCGCGCTTCACCGCCGAGAACGCGGGCGGGCGCTGCTCGGTCAGGCTCAGGAAGGGGGGCAGAGCGCTCTCGATGCGCTCCGCCGTCACGGTGCCGGCATCGGCCTCCCGACTCACGGGGCCCTCGGCGTCCAGGGTGTCGGTGCCGATCCCGAAGGCGACCCAGGCCAGGTAGTCCTTGTCGCTGCCGGTCAGGTAGGGCGACAGTTTGGTGGCGGCCTCGGTGAGCAGAACCAGCACCCCGCCCGCGAGCGGATCGAGCGTGCCGGCGTGACCGACCCGACGCGTCCCCAGGACGCGACGGGCGCGGGCGACCACGTCATGAGAGCTGAGGTCGAGCGGCTTGTCGATGGCGAGGATCGGCACGGGCCCGATTCTACCGGGCCGCGTCGTATCCGCCGGCCCGGTCGCCCGCGGCCCGTGGCGGTAGCGTGGTCGACGATGCTCCTCGCACTCGCCGTCGTCACCCTGCTGCTGTGGTGGGGGCTCGCCCTGGACTGGGTGCTGGGCGTGCGCAGCATGGCGAGCCTGCGACGCGAGCGCTCGCCCGAACCCGGGGCGTGGCCGGCGCTCTCGGTGGTGATCCCGGCGCGTGACGAGGCCGGAGCGCTGGGCGAGACGCTGCGCACGCTGCTGGCGCAGGACGGTCCGCCGCTGGAGGTGGTGGTGGTCGACGACCGTTCGACGGACGGGACCGGCGCCATCGCGGCGGCCGCGGCAAGGCGCGATCCGCGGGTGAGGGTGGTGACGGTGCGGCAGCTCCCCGGCGGCTGGCTCGGCAAGACGCACGCCCTGCAGCGCGGCGCCGACGCGGCGACGGGGAGCTGGCTGCTGTTCACCGACGCCGACGTGCGCTTCGCTCCCGGGGCGCTGCGACGGTCGCTCGGCTACGCGCTCGACCGCGGTGTCGACCACCTGGCCGTGCTCCCACGCTTGGAGGCGCGCGGCCCGCTGCTCGCTTCGTTCATGGCGGCGTTCGGCCTGCTGTTCTCGATCCACACGCGGCCCTGGCGCGCGCGCGATCCGCGCAGCCGCGCCTCGTTCGGCATCGGTGCGTTCGCCCTGGTGCGCGCCAGCGGCTACCGGACGGCCGGCGGGCACGCCGCCATCCGCCTCGGAACGGACGACGATCTGGCGCTGGGGCGGCTCCTCAAAGGGGCAGGGCTGCGGCAGGAGGCGGTCTTCGGCGCCGACGACGTGGCGCTGGCGTGGTACCCGGACCTCGGTTCGGCGGTGCGGGGCCTGCGGAAGAACGCCTTCGCCGGCATGGGCTACTCGATCCTGCGCCTGGGCGTCGTGGTGGTCGCCTTGCTCCTCACCAACGTGCTGCCGTTCCTGCTGCTGCCTGTGACGGACGGCGCGGTGCGCGTCGTCAACGCGCTGGTCGTGGCCACGGTTGCCCTGGTGTACGCCGTCGACGCTCCGCGCCTGCGGCACAGTCCCTGGCTGTTCCTGCTCCACCCCGTCGGCACGGCCCTGCTCTGCTACGCGGCCGCGGCGTCGGCCGCCGGGGCGCTACGCAGCGGGCAGATCGAGTGGCGGGGCACGCGGTACGACCTCGAAGAGTTGCGGCGCGGACGCCGCGGCTGACGGGAAGGGCGGGAGCCCTCCTATACTGCGCCATGCGCCGCTCCATCGAAGATCCGGGACTGCCCGGCGCGGCCCGCGCTGCGCTGCGGCTGCTGGCCGTACTCCTGCTTGCCGCCGGACCGGGCGCGCATGCGGTCGCCGCGCGCGTCGTGCACGCCCCGCACGTCGACGTGCTGTACGAGGACCCGGCGCTCGCGTCCTACGCCCAGCAGGTGGCGTCGGCGGCCGAGACCGAGCTGGTGAGGGTCGCCGCGCTGTTCGGGCGCGCGCCGTTCCCCATCCGCATCCGGCTACAGGGGGGCGACGACGTCTTCAACGCCTTCGCCATGCCCTTGCCGAGAGCGCACGTGACGTTCCGGCCACTGTTCCCGCTGGCGGGCACGGTCGGCTTCCACGGCGGCGACCTGACCGAACTGGTGCTGCGCCACGAGATCACGCACCTGGTGCAGCTCACCGATACCCGCGTGCCACCGGGAACGCCGACCCCGCCGCGTGTCGGGCTGGTGGGCGAGGGTACGGCGGTGCTCCCGCCGGCATGGTTGCTCGAGGGGATCGCCACCTGGGTCGAGTCGAAGGGCGGCCTGGGTGGCCGGCTCGACGACGCCCGCACCCGGGCGCTGCTGTGGACGCTGGCGTCGCAGGGGTCCATGCCGTCGCTCGCCGACGTGAGCCTCATCAGCTACCAGCGCTGGCCGGGCGGGCGGGCCCGCTACCTGCTGGGCGCCTCGTTCATCGATCACCTGGTGAAGGCTCACGGTTTCGATGCGTTGGAGCGCGCGCTCCACGTCTTCCAGGCGGGCGCCTACCTGCTGCCGTTCGACGCGGCCTGGAAGCGTGCCGTGGGCACCGATCTGGAGCGGGAGTGGGCGGCGTGGGCGGCGGCGCTGGCGGCGCAGGCCGGGGCACAGAGCGGTCTCAGCGTGCCGGCCGGGCTCGAGCCGGCGGCCGCCGTCGTCGGCGGTCCGGCGCTGGCCCCCGACGGCCGCACCCTGGCCTGGCCGGTCGACGGTGGGGTACGGGTGGCGACGCTGCGGGGAGGCGCCCTGCACGACGCCCGTACCCTCCCCACCCAGCCCGCCGCCAGCAGCCTCACCTGGCTCGACGACCACACGGTCGTGATGGCGGCCGTCGGCCGCGCGCCCGGGCGCTACGAGAGCGACCTGTTCGCGCTCGACACCGGGAACGGAGCGGTCCGGCGCCTCACCTCCGGAGCGCACGCGCACTTCCCGCGCGTCGACGGCGCCGGCTGCGTGCTCTACGTGCGCGACGTGATCCCCGAGGGAGCGTCGCTCCGTCGCTGGTGCGTCGATCGGCCGCAGGCCGTGGTGTGGAGCGCGCCGGCGGGGACGCACATCGTCGGGCTGGCGGTGAGCGCCGGCGGGCGCGTGGCGCTGAGCCTGTACCGCCCGAGCGGCGTCGATCTGGCGCTGCTGGGACCGGACGGCCTCACCATGTTGACCTCGGATGCCGCCAGCGAGCTGGCGCCGAGCTGGGTGGGCGAGAGCGGGCTGGTCTACGCGGGCGACGGCTCCGGGCTGTTCCAGCTCTACCGGATGGAAGTCATGGGCGCGTCCGTCACCGGCGGACGACCCCTGACGAGCGCGCTCGGTGGAGCGGAGGACCCGGTGGTGGTCCCGGGCGGGGCGGTGTACCGCACGGTCCGCGGGGACGGCTACGCGCTGGCGCTGACCCCGCTTGCCGGCGCTGCCGGCGCTGCCGGAGTGCCCGCAGTGCCCGCAGTGCCCGCGCCACCGGCGGCCCGGTCGACCGCGGGCGGCGCCGTGACCCGCGCGACCCGCGATACCCCCGCGACCCGTGTGGGCGTTGCCTCCGGGCGCGCGCCCGGAGCGCCTCCGTTCCCGGACACGCCCTATCGCCCCTGGCCGAGCCTGCTGCCGTACGGCTGGTGGCCGAGCGCCGGGCGGGTGTCGTTGCGGCCCCTCGGCGCGGGGCTGGAGATCACCGCCCTGGGGCTCGACGACAGTGCGCGCCACGCGCTCGATCTCACGGTCGGCTACGACACCGCGCTGCGGGGCCCGCTGAGCGGCGGGTACGGCTCGGTTCGCTATGCCTGGAACATGCCCAACGCGGTGGCGGCGCCCGGCCCGCCCCCCGTGCTCGGGGTCGCGCTCCGTGTCGGCGCGTGGCCGCACGGCGCCTACCTGGGCCCGCTGGACGAGGTCGCCTACGGGGTGCGCGCCGAGGCCCTCGTGCGCATGCCGGTGGGTCGCTTCGCGGGCTCCGTGGACGTAGCCGGGAGCTTCCTCGGCGCGCCCTCGCTGGCCGGCTGGAGGCCGGAGGCGGCTGTCGACGCGGTGGCCGACGCGCGCACCGCGGACGTCTTCGGGGCGGTATCGGGAGGCGAGCTGTTCGCGGTTCGGGGGCGTTGGAGCTACGGTGCCGGCGGTCCCTCGACGGGAGCCTGGGCCGAAGCGCGCTGGTGGCCGTCCACCGTCCTGCCGGTGCAGCCGCAACTGGCGCTGAGCGCGGGGTACCGACCGCTCCCGCCGGTGCCGGTCGCGCTACCGGAGCTGGCTGCCGTCGGCTCCCTGGGAGCGCGCCTGTCGGTGCCCGTGCGCTGGCGCTGGGCGGACGGGCTGGCGGCGTTGGAGCGGCTCGACATCGAGCCGACCGTCAGGCTGTGGGGAGGAACCGGTCCGGCTGCGGGTGGCGGTGGTGCCTGGACGTCCCGCGTCGGCGTGGGGGGCGATATCGGCGTGTGGGCCGACACCGTGCTGGACTACGACGGCAAGGTGCGGCTGGGGGTGCGTGGCGGATACGCCGATGGCTGGTGGCTGGCCTTCGGCCTCGGCCTGCCCTTCTGACGGCGGGCGCCGCGGGCGGGTGCGGCGCCCGCCGGGCTCAGGGCAGGAACAGGCTGCGGGCCCAGGGGCTGAAGGCTACGGCCAGCACCAGCCCCACGTTCAGCACCAGTTGCGCCAGCAGCGGCGTGATGCCGTTGGAGCGGCGGCGGTACACCTCGGAGAGCGCCAGCCCGAGTACGAACAACAGCGCCACCGGCGTGACCAGCGTCAGCCCGTAGACGGCGGCCGAGCCGATGGTCGCGATGCTCCCGTCGTAGCGCCGGCGGAGCGGCGGGATCAGGAAGGCGCGGAAGTACAGCTCCGTGAGCGGAAGTAGCACCAGCGCCGCGACGACCAGCGGCGTGAGGTACGTGGGCCCCAGGTAGAACGGCCCCAGCAGGCCGCCGCGCGGCGCGTAGGTCAGGTAGGCCAGCACGGCGGCGAGCATCAGGATGCCCAGGCCGATACCGGTCAGGGCCTGCTCGCCGCTCCCCAGCAGCCGTTCGACGGGATCCCAACCGTTCAACGCCACCCGGCGCCAGGCGAGGCCCACCAGCAACAGCGACAACGCGATCAGGAACACCGCCCGCACGTCGGTCTCCTGCAGTGGCGTGAGGAACGCGAGGGCGTTGTTGAAGACGACCAGGCTGTAGACGAGTGCGGCCAGCGCCGCCAGCAGCAGGCTCGCCGCCAGTACCCCGTAGGCCTGCCCTACGCTCCACTCCTGGGGTCCCTCGATCACTTCGAGCGTGGTGGCGTTGGCGATGCGGCTCTCGCCCATCAGGTGGACGGCCAGCAGGAACAGCAGCAGGAGCAGCCACAGCAGTCCGTTGCTGACGAGCAGCGTCTGCAGGTTGCCGCGCCGGGTTGCCTCTCGGAGGGCCAGGCCCCCGGCCTGCACTTCGCCCTCGGCGTAGTAGATGATCGCGAGCTTGCGGAGGTCGCCCGCCTGGGCGCTCGTGTCGCGCGAGTTGCGCAACGCCAGCGCCGTCTCCAGCTCCCCGGCGGCTGCGGTAAGGTTGCCCATCGACCACAATGCGGTGCCGATCAGCGCGTGGACCTGAGGGTTCGTGGTGTCCCCCGAGAGCTTCATGTACGCCTCGAGCTGGTCGCGCGCGCTGGCGGGATCGCCGAGCTCGAACCGCAGCCTGGCCTCGGCCAGGCGGTAGGCGACGTCGAGGCTGTCCTGCTCGACGGCGTTGCCGTACGCGGCGAGCGCAGCATTGAACAGGCCACGGTGCTGTTCGACGCGGCCCGCCAGGTAGGCGGCCTTGGCGGAGAGCTGGCGGTTGGGCTGTGCGCTCAGGCGTTCACGCGCCTGCCGGAGGTAGGCGTCGGCCTCGCTGAAGCGGCCGAGCTGCACGGCGGCCTGCGCGAGCAGCACCAGCGGTTCGGGGCTGGTGGTCTGGTCCTGGATCTGGTGGAGGCGTTGCTCGGCCGAGCCGGTCATGCCGAGCTCGAGCTCGATGCGGGCCAGCGCCACCGTGGCGTCGACCCTGCCGGGGTCGATCTGCAGGGCGTTGAGGCAGCTCTGCCGGGCCGTCTCGAGATCGCCCCCTGCCTCGAACCGCAGGCACTGCTGGTAGTAGCGGGTGGCGTCGAAGCTCTGTGCGTGGCCGACGCCGTGCCCGAGCAGGAGCGCCAGCGCCAGGAAGACGGCGGCCGGCAGCCGCAGCGATCGCGACCTGGCGGCGGGGCCGCCGTGCGGCCGGACGATGGCCTGCGCGGCCCGGCTCAGGACCGGTGGATGGCTCATGCGAGACCCCTTCATGCACGGCGTCCGGGAGAGGCCGGTTCGGCGTCCGGCTGCCTTCAGCCGCCGCCTGCTGCCCTATCCTGCTCTGCGGCGCTCACCCGCGTGCTGTCACACCGGGTCCATGATGACCGACGGCACCCGCCCGCGGGGTTAGGTCGTTCACTTGGGCGCCTCCCCGACCGCATTTCTCGGTGGACCGCGGGCGTTCGCGCGAGGCCCGGTCTCGCTGCCGCTGCTGCGGGGGCCCGAAGGCGGCCCGCGGGAGCCATGAAGGTTCCCTTAAGCCGCTCCAGCAGCGGATTCATGGCGCCCTGATAGCATGAGGGCATGGACCACGGGTGGATCGGCAGGCGACGGCCATGAGCGCGGGGGTCCTCTTGCTCGTGGCGCAGAGCGTACTGGGCGTTCCCGCCCTGCCGGTCGGGACCGAGGTACGGCTGGTCTCCCCGGACCTGCTGACGGTCTACGCCAGCGCACGGCTCCAGGACTCGCAGCTCGTCTTCCAGACCGCGCCCGCCGCGGGCACCCAGCTGCGCCTGCTGTTCTTCCCGCCCGACGCTACCCAGGCCGAGCGTGCGGCGGCGCTGAGCGGCGCCCGCGCCATCAGCGGTAGGATCAGCGTCGACGGCAAGGACATCCTGTTGGTGTTCCCCGAGAGCGACCAGCCCGTGTCCCTCCGGGCGCTGCTCGCTCAGCGCGGCATCGCCCTCGCGGTTCAGCCCGGGGAGGGGGAGTAGGTGTCGAAGAAGCGCATCCTGATCGTGGAGGACGACGTCGACATCCTGCGGCTGTTGACCTTGGAGTTGCAGGAGGCGGGTTACGAGGTGCTGGCGTTCGACAGTGGCATCCGGGGGCTCTCCGCCATCCGCGAGGCCGACCCGGATCTGGTGGTGCTCGATCTGGGCCTGCCCGATCTGAGCGGCCAGGAGATCGCGCGGCGCGTGCGCCGTACCGGCGACACCCCGATCCTCATCCTGACCGCCGCCGACGAGCTGAACACCAAGGTCGACATGCTCAATGCCGGCGCCGACGACTACCTGGCCAAGCCGTTCCACGTCGAGGAGCTGGTGGCCCGCATCAACGTGCAACTCCGCAAGCGCAGCCTGGGCTCGACCCGCACGGTCGGCGACATGACCATCGACCCGGTGCGGCGGCAGGTGCTCTGGGGCGACGACGAGGTGCACCTCAGCCCGCGCGAGTACGATCTGCTGGCATACCTGGCCGGCCAGCCGGGCCGTGTGTACAGCCGCAAGGAGATCGAGACCAACGTCTGGGGCGAGAGCCTCCCGCCCTCCAGCAACGTCGTGGACGTGCATATCGCCAACATCCGCGGGAAGTTGCGCGACGCCGGCGGCTACGGGGTGATCCGGACGGTCCGGGGCATCGGTTACGCGCTGAAGTCCTGACCGTGGCCGGCCGCGGTCTCGGTGCCGGCGCCCGCCCGTGCGCGCGCACGCTCCGGCCGGGCGAGTCGGCTCGTGGCGGTGCGGCCCGATGAGGGTGCGGCCGCTCCGCACCGGCGGGCTCCCACTGACCTGGCGCGTGGCCGTGCTGGCCGGCCTGGCCATCGCGGTGCTGACGTTGGTGGCGGTCCTTGCCGCCTACTTCGTGGTGCGGTCCAGCCTCTACTCCGACCTGCGCAACGCCCTGCGCCAGGATGCGGCGGAGGTGGCCACCCTCTACCGGGAGGGCGGTCAGGGCAGTGCCCGCACGCGCGTCACCGGACCCACCGGCGGCGTGGTCGTGCAGGTGTACGGCCCCGACGGCATGCTGCTGGTGGCCTCCAAGCCCGAGTTCGAGCAGGCGCAGGCGGCGATCCCGCCGTCCGATGTGGCCTCGGCGCGCTCCGGTAGCCTGCTGTGGAGCGGACGGCTCGGCGGCAAGCGCATGGAGGCGGCGCTCGCTCCTTTCGATGTGGGCGAGGTCGCGGTGCTCGCCGACCCGAGCTACATCGGCCTGGCGCTGGCCGGGCTGTCGCGGGCGCTGCTGTTCACGGGGCTGGCGCTGATCCTGCTGAGCGCCGTGGTGGGGTACCTGGTGGCGGCCGCGGCGCTGAGGCCGATCGCGCGCCTGTCGCGGCTCGCAGCGGAGCTCGGTCCGGAGCGACTGGATCCCATCCCGTACGAAGGGCCCGGCGACGAGGTGGGGCGGCTCACGTTCAGCCTCAACGGTCTGCTGCGGCGGCTGCAGGAAGCCATGGACGCGCAGCGCGCCTTCCTGGCCGAGACCAGCCACGAGCTCAGGACCCCGCTCACCAGCTTGCAGGGCTTCCTGGAACGCGCCAAGCGTCACGGAGATGAGCGTGCGCGGCGCGACCTGGAGGACGCCCTGCGCGTCAGCGGCACCATGAACCGGCTGGTCGAGGACCTGCTGCAACTATCGCGCGGCGAGCTGGTGGCCGTGCCGGTGCCGACCCACCTGGTCGACCCCGCCGAAGACGTGCTGCGACCGGTCGCCGAGGAGTTCCCGGGCGTCGGGCTGCGCTGCGCTGCGGGGGGGCTGGTGCTGGGGGACCCGGAGCGGCTCCGGCAGCTCGTGCGCAACCTCGTCGCCAATGCCGTTCGTGCCAGCGGCGGCGGAGAAGGGGTGGAGGTTTCTTTGCACTCGGAGAACGGCGACATGGTGTTGGGCGTTGCCGACGACGGGCCCGGCATCCCGCAGGAGGTGCTGCCGCACATCTTCGAGAAGTTCTACAAGGGGGCCGGCGGGGGCGCCGGCCTCGGCCTCGCCATCGCGGAGCAGATCGCGCGCCACCACGGCGGTTCGATCGAGGTGGAGAGCGTGCCGGGCCGGACCGTGTTCACCCTCCGGTTACCCGCGGTCGAGCTGGGCGATGAGAACGACGCCTGACGTCACCAGCGGCCGGGGCGCCGCTGCGGCTACAGGCGCGGCAGCGTGACGCCGCGCTGCCCCTGGTACTTGCCCTTGCGCTCGGCATAGGTCTGCGTCGGCCGGTCCCCCTGGAAGAAGACGAGCTGGACGATGCCCTCGTTGGCGTACACCTTGGCGGGCAGCGGGGTGGTGTTGGACAGCTCGAGCGTGACGTGCCCCTCCCAGCCGGGCTCGAGCGGCGTGACGTTGGCGACGATGCCGCATCGGGCGTAGCTACTCTTGCCCAGCGCCAGCACCATCACGTCCTCCGGGATGCGCAGGTACTCCACCGAGCGCGTCAGGACGAAGCTGTTGGGCGGGATGATGCACTCCTCGCCCTCGAACTCGACCAGGCTGCGGGTGTCGAAGTGCTTGGGGTCGACCACCGAGTTGAAGGCGTTGACGAAGATGCGCCACTCCGGTGCCGCCCGCAGATCGTAGCCGAAGCTGCTGAGGCCGTAGCTGATGACGCCCTCTCGCACCAGCCCGTCCTCGAAGGGGTCGATCATGCCGGCCGCGGCACGCTCGCGGATCCACCAATCCGGTTTGACGCTCATGGGGCGCAGTCTACCAGCGCCCCGCCGGCGGGGCGCGTGGGTCGCGGTGGTAGACTCGCGCCGTGCTCCTGGCCGTCGATGTCGGCAACACCTCGACCGTTCTCGGCCTCTACCGGGGCGAGGACCTGGTGGCTTCTTGGCGCGTGTCGACCGACCGCATGCGTATGGCCGACGAGTACGCGGTGCTGCTGAGCCGGCTGTTCGAGCTCGCCGGGCTCGAGCCGCCCGCCAGGGCCATCGTCTCCTCGGTGGTCCCGCCGGTGGCGCCGGAGTTGACGAACGCCCTCGAGCGCTACTGGGGGGTGTCGGTGCAGCTGGTCACGTCGGAGCTGGTGGCGCCGCTGCTGGACGTCGCCACCGACAACCCGCGCGAGGTCGGCGCCGATCGCATGGTCAACGCCGTTGCGGCCCTTCAGTACCGGGCCGACGCCTTCATCGTGGTCGACTTCGGCACGGCCACCAACTTCGACGTGGTGGTCCGGCCCAACCGGCTGTTGGGCGTGGCCCTGGCCCCCGGTCCCGGGGTGGCCGCCGAGGCGCTCTTCGCCCGCGCCGCCAAGCTGCCGCGGGTCGACCTGGTGGCGCCGGAGCACGCCATCGGGCGCAACACCGTGAGCGCGCTGCAGTCGGGGCTGGTGTTCGGCTACGCCGCCATGGTCGACGGCATGGTGGAGCGCCTGGCCGCGGAGATCGATCCCCAGTACGGCGAACCCTTCGTCATCGCCACCGGCGGCTTCGCCGACGTGGTGAAGCCGCATGCGAAGCGGATCGACGTCACCGACCCGCTGCTCACCCTGCGCGGATTGCGGTTGCTGGCCGAGCGCACCTGAAGACTCGATCGGGGGGACGTGCGTCCCTGGCGTCTGGTATCGGTGTGATATCATTCTGATGCCAAAGGAGGCGCCATGATCCGCGTCCAAGAGAAGCGCGCGTTCGCCGTCAACGGCTTTCCGGTGCTCGTCCTCGAGCTGGCTCTGGTCGGCTATCTGGTGGCCGGCGCTGCGTACGGACATCTGCCCGGGCTCCTGCTCCGGGTCGTCATGATCATCCTGGTGGTGCTGCTCGCCCCGGGCTTCTTCGCCGTGCAGCCCAACGAGGCGCGGGTGCTGGTGTTCTTCGGTAGCTACGTCGGCAGCGTTCGCCTGCCGGGCTTCTGGTGGACCAACCCGTTCACGAGCAAGCGCCGGGTGAGCCTGCGCGTGCGCAACTTCAACAGCGACAAGCTGAAGGTGAACGATGCCGACGGCAGCCCCGTCGAGATCGCGGCCGTGGTGGTGTGGCGCGTGGTGGAGTCGGCCAAGGCGGTGTTCGACGTCGACGACTACGAGGAGTTCGTGGACATCCAGGCGGAGACGGCCATCCGCAGCCTGGCGACGCGTTACCCCTATGACGCCAGCGGCCAGGACCGGCAGAGCCTACGGGAGAACCCCGAGGAACTCGCCCATGCCCTCAAGGAGGAGCTCGACGCTCGCCTCGAGGTCGCCGGCGTGGACGTCATCGAGGCGCGGCTGACGCACCTCGCCTACGCTCCCGAGATCGCCCAGGCGATGCTGCGTCGCCAACAGGCCCAGGCGGTCGTGTCCGCGCGTCGGCTCATCGTGGAGGCCGCGGTGGGCATGGTGGAGGACGCCCTGAACGGTCTCGCCGCGCGCGGCGTGGTCGAGCTCGACCCGGACAAGCGCGCGGCCATGGCCAACAACCTCATGGTGGCGCTGACCAGTGAGCAGGCCAGCACGCCCGTGCTGAACGCCGGCACGCTCTACGCGGGCTGAGCCGGATGACACGCATGACACGCATGACACGAAGTGCCCTCGTCGCGCTGGCCCTGACCGCCCTGCTCGGCATGGGGGCGGCGGCCGCGCAGAGCTACCAGATCCGTCAGGCGGGGTCGATGCTGGGGAGCTTCCGGGTGGCGCTCACACGCGCGCCCGGCGGCACCGTCAGCGACTCAAGGCTGTCCCTGACCGGCCTTGCCGACCTGAGCGATCACCTGGTCACCGATGCTGCCGGCGATGCCCGTAGCTACCATCTGGAGGGGACGGCGCGCGGCACGCCCCTGACCATGGATGTGGTCCTCAGCGGCGCCCAGGCGAGTTTCACCATCGAGCAGGGTGGCGCCAAGCAGTCGCTACAGGTCCCGCTGCCCGGTCCCGTGCTCATCCTCGACAACAGCATGCTCGACGGTTGGCAGATCCTCGCCGACCGGCTGGATCCCGGGGCGGCCCAGCCGCAGCGCTTCGACGTGCTGGTCCCCCAGGCGGCCCGCACCGGTACGGTCAGCGTGCGCGCCGCAGGCAAGGGGAGCGTCGAGGTGGGCGGCGCCTCGCAGAGCGCGGAGCGCTTCGACGTCACCCTGAACGTCGCGGGGCAGTCGGTGGACCTGGTGCTGTGGCTCGACGGGACCGGCCGCATCGTCGCCTTCGAGCAGCCGCTGACCTCGCTGCGCTACGAGCTCGAGACGCCCGCGTCGTCGGCCGCAGCGGCGAGCGCCGCCGCGGCCGCGCGGGCGGCCACCGCCGCGCTGCAACGGCACCTCTCGGACGAGCGCGCTTGTCTGCGCGAGCACGTCGTGCAGGTGCACAGCGGCGGCGAGACGCTGGCGGGCACGTTGAGCGTCCCGGTGGCGTCGCAGGCGGGCGTCGGCGCCCCCGCGTTGCTCCTGATCCCCGGAAGCGGCGCGGTCGATCGTGATGGCAACGCGCCGCCCCTGATCACCAACGGCATGTACCGGCAGTTCGCCTACGCCCTGGCGTGCCAGGGCTACGCGGTGCTGCGCATCGACAAGCTCGGCATCGGCGCCAGCAGCGGAGACGGCAACGCCGTGACGCTGGCCACCTACGCCCGCAACGTGGCGGACTGGGTGGCCCTGCTCCGCGCCCGCCCCGACATCGATCCCCGGCGCGTAGGCCTGGTGGGGCACTCCGAAGGGGGCCTGGTGGCGTTGTATGCGGTCGCCAACGGCTACGTCGATCCCGCCACGGTGGTGCTGCTCGAGTCCCCGGGACTACCGCTGGGGCAAGTGATCATCGCTCAGCTCGCCCGGCTGGCGCGGCTGCGAGGCGCGTCGGCGAGCCAGGTCGCGGCGGTCGAGGCGCAGGCCCGGCAGGCCGTCGAGGCCATCCGGGCCAGTAGCGGGACGCGCATGGAACTCACGGGCGCGCTCGCCGACAACCCCGTCGCGGCCGCCTTCGCGCACGCCGCCGGGCTGCTGCGCAGCGAGATCGACGAGGATCCGGCGCTGCTGGCCTCACGGGTCCGCGCTCCCGTCCTGGTGGTCCAGGGCGGCAAAGACGTGCAGGTCCCGCCGCGCAACGGCGAGGCGCTGGCGCACGCCGCCCCGCACGCGACCTACCTGTACCTGCCCGACCTCGAGCACGACCTGTACGAGGTGTCGGGCGACGCCATCGATCACGCCTCTCCGGGACCCGGAACGCTGCTGTCCACGACCCTGTTCGACGCGTTGCACAGCTACCTGGCGGGACACCTGCTGGTCGCACCCTGACGGCGCACGCCGGGAGCGGAACGTGGAACGATGGCCGAGAAGAAGCGCTTCCTGCTCCGGATCGATCCTGAGGTCTACCGCGCCCTCGAGAAGTGGGCGGCGGACGATCTGCGGAGCGTGAACGCCCAGGTCGAGTTCCTCCTCAAGGAGGCGCTCTCGCGCGCCGGCCGCGCCCGCCGGGACCGCTCCGAGGACGCCGAGGAGACGCCGGATGCGTGAGCTGGGGCCGCGACGCGAACCCGCCCGGAGCTGGCCGCTGCTGCTCCTGCTCACGGCCGGCCTGGCCGTGCCCGCCGCTCTGTTGTGGGGTGCGGTGGATCCGCAGACACCGCGCGATCAGCGGCTCCAGCCCGTTCTGGCCGTTCTCGGCACGGCCATCGGGCTCGGCGCCGTGGGGATCGGCGCGTGGTCGCTGCGCAACGCGCCGCGTCGACTCGACTACCGGCTGCGCGGCCGCTCCCTGGAGGTCACCACGCTGCTGTCGCGCTTCCGAATCCCGCTGGCGGGCGTGCGCAGGGCCGAGGTCCTGCGCTACGACTTGCTGATCCTGCCCGGCGCACGTCTCGGGTGGGGGCAGAGCCATCTTCCCGGCTACTACGTGGGGCGCTGGCGCCTGCGCGGCGCGCGTTCAGCGCGTGTGGTCGTGGCCTCACCCCGTGGCGACGGCGTGCTCCTTCACTTCGAGAAGGGGCCGCCGCTGCTGTTGGCGCCGCGCGATCCCGAGGCCCTGGTGGCGCTGGTCGAGCGCAACCGGGGCTCCGGTCGCGGGACGATCAGAAGTGGTAGTTGACGCCTAGCGCAGCGCCGAACGTCGGGATCTCGGCCGAGCCGTCGGAGAGCCCGATGGCGGCGCCGAGCGTGCCTTCGGCGAAGATCCCGAGCTGGGGCAGGCCGAGGTCGACGAAGCGGAACTCACCGCCGAGCAGGGCGTGCAGGTCGAGCCAGGCGTTGCCGGCCCCGAACTCGATGGCCGGTCCCGCCCCGAGGTACATCGAGAAGGGCGACGCCGCGGCGATGGTGTGCATGGCGTCGAGGCCGATGCCGATGCGCGCCTGGCCGCCGTGGGCGACCACATGCCCGCTGATCCGCAGGTCGAAGCCGTTGGACAGGGCGTTGGCGATGCCGTAGTGGATGGTGACGCCAAGCGGGTAGCCGGTCCTGACGCCGAACCAGTTGCCCTGGGCGCTGGCGCTCGAGATTCCGGAGACCAGCACAGCGACGATCAGTCCCAACAGGACGCGGGTTCTCAGGGAAGACCTCATGCCCGCCATTGTAGCGGCGTGGGCGCGTGGACCGTGAGGAGACGGAGAAGGCGGCCTCACACGAGCCTCGAGCGCAGCCAGGAGGAGGCGAAGTCGATGATGTTCACCACGATGACGATGGCGAGGATGGCGATGATCATCTGATCGTAGCGACCCGATGACATCTTGTCCTGGATGAAGAACCCGATGCCTCCCGCGCCCACCAGCCCGAGGACGATGGACACGCGGAAGTTGATCTCGAAGCGGTACAGGGTCCACCCCAGGAACAGTGGCGACACCTGTGGCAGGATCGACCACCTGACGACGTTGCTGCCCGACGCACCGACTGCCTCCAACGCCTCGATCGGCCCCCGATCGACGTTCTCGATCGACTCGGAGTAGAGCTTCCCGAGGTCGGCGATCGAGTGGATGGCCATGGCAAGCACTCCGGCGAAGGGACCCAGCCCGACGGCCGCCACGAAGATCAGGGCCAGGATGAGGGTGTCCACGCCGCGGTCGAGATTGAACAGCCCTCGCGTGACCGCGAACACCACGCGCATCAGGGCATTGCCCTGCGTCAGGTTGCGCGCCGCCAGGAAGCTCAGAGGCACCGCGAAGAGCGCGCCCAGGAACGTGCCCACCAGTGCGATCTCGAGCGTGATGAGCATCTGGCTGGCGACCTCCTGGAGCGGGAAGATGCCGAACTGGCCGTAGCTCGGGTCGGCCCACAGCGGTGGCCAGGCCCGGTCCAGGAACTTCATCAAGAAGGGCCAGCCCTCCGCCAGCTTGGCGAAGCTGAACTCGGTCGAAGCGAACGCCGGAGCCAGGGACAGCAGCACCGCCGCGTACAGGATGCCGCCCGCCAGGTCGCCCGATCCGTGCAGGCGCGGGCGCCAGGCGAGCATGGCGCCGCTCCCCAGCAGGACACCGGCGAGCAACATCGCTACCCACACGCCGTAGCGGCTCTTCGCCT
>Ga0315556_1000912_pt1 | contig 18262 bp, 17 predicted proteins | sample SalMarSW160310MG_FD_202112 | JGI IMG/M metagenome (GOLD analysis project Ga0315556, IMG submission 202112) | Salt marsh sediment microbial communities from the Plum Island Ecosystem LTER, Massachusetts, United States - Salt Marsh Sediment SW1603-10 ...
GTACTCGTTGCTGCCCTCGACCCGGTTGTGCACATGGGCGAGCGGATCGTCGAAGTCGTGGGCGATGTGCTTGTAGAACTCCTTGTACTCCTCCTCGCTGATCTCGCTCTTGTTGCGCATCCACAGGGCGGTGCCGCGGTTGACCTGCTCGTACTCCTCGGCCGCCTCGTCGTCCTGCGCCTTGGGCTTGCGCATCTCGATGGGGATAGCGATATGGTCGGAGAACTTGCCGATGATGCTGCGCAGCCGGAACGGCTCCAGGAACTCGCCCTCGTCCTCGCGCAGATGCAGGATCACCTCCGTGCCCCGGCCGGGCTTGTCCAGCGTCTCCACCGTATAGGTCCCCTCGCCGGAGGACTCCCAGCGCACCCCGTGCTCGGGGCCCAAACCACCCCTGCGGGTCAGCAGCGTCACCCGGTCGGCGACGATGAACGCCGAGTAGAAGCCGACCCCGAATTGCCCGATCAGCTTGTTGTCCTTGGCTTGGTCGCCGCTGAGCGACTCCAGGAAGCGGCGGGTTCCGGAGCTGGCGATCGACCCGACGGTGTCCATGACCTCCTGGCGGCTCATCCCGATCCCGTTGTCCGAGACGCTGACGGTGCGGTTTTCGGGATCGACCTCGACCCGCACGCGTAGGCTCGGATCGCTCTCGTAGAGGCCTTCGTCGGTCAGGGCCTCGAAGCGCAGCTTCTCAGCGGCGTCCGAGGCGTTGGAGATCAGCTCCCGCAGGAAGATCTCCTTGTTGCTGTACAGCGACCGGATCACCAGGTTGAGCACCTGGCTGACCTCGGCCTGGAACTGGAGGGTTTCCTTGTGTGCGTCGACAGTCATGATCGGTTCGTTCTCCCAGGGGTCTGCTTCAATCGGGGTGCGGCGGGGGCCGGTCTATGCCGGATTGCCGCGACAATATCCAGCCCTGGAATCTGGGAATCGTGCCGGGAGATTTCAAGCACCGGGGCTCATCTGGCGACCCAGGGGCTTCGCCTCGAGGGGCTGGTGTGTTGAAATACCGGGGTTGTCCCTGACAGCTCCGCCGGTGCCCCCATGTCGACCATCGAGACCACTCCGTTTCAGGACCAGCGCCCCGGTACCTCGGGACTTCGCAAGCGCGTGAAGGTCTTCCAGCAGCCCGGTTATCTGGAGAACTTCGTCCAATCGATCTTCGACGCCCGGCCGGACCTCGTCGGGGGCACCCTGGTGCTGGGGGGCGACGGGCGCTTCTACAACCGCGAGGCGGTCCAGATCATCCTGCGCATGGCCGCCGCCAACGGCGTGGCCCGGGTACTGGTCGGCCGCGACGGCCTGCTCTCCACCCCGGCGGCCTCCTGTGTGATCCGCAAATACCGCACCCAGGGCGGCATCGTCCTGTCGGCCAGCCACAATCCCGGCGGGCCGGACGCCGACTTCGGCATCAAGTTCAATACGCCCAACGGCGGGCCCGCCCCGGAGCAGGTCACCGACGAGATCTTCCGCCGCAGCCGAGAGATGCGCGCTTATCAGATTGCGAAGGCCGGGGAGCTGGACATCACACGGACCGGCCCGGTGCGCTATGAAGGCATGACCGTCGAGATCATCGACCCGGTGGACGATTACGCCGCCCTGATGCAGGAGCTGTTCGATTTCGACCGCATCCATCAGCTGTTCAATTCGGGCCTGTTCGACATGCACTTCGACGCCATGCATGCGATCACCGGGCCCTATGCCACGCGTATCCTCGAGCAGATGCTGGGTGCGCCGCCCGGCACCGTGCTCAACGGCATCCCTCTGCCGGACTTTGGGGGCGGACACCCCGACCCGAACCTGGCCCATGCCGAGGAGCTGGTGGCCCGCACCCGGGGACCGGGCGGCGTCTGCTTCGCGGCGGCCTCCGACGGCGACGGGGATCGCAATATGATCCTCGGCCGGGACTTCTTCGTGACCCCGAGCGACAGCCTGGCGGTGCTGGCGGCCAACGCCCATCTGGTTCCGGGCTACAAGGGCGGCATCGCCGGGGTAGCCCGCTCCATGCCCACCAGCCAGGCCGTGGACCGGGTCGCGCAGGTCATGGGAGTGGACTGCTTCGAGACCCCGACGGGCTGGAAATTCTTCGGCAATCTCCTCGATGCGGGGCGCATCACCCTGTGCGGCGAGGAAAGCTTCGGGACCGGCTCCGGACACGTCCGGGAAAAGGACGGGCTCTGGGCGGTGCTGTTCTGGCTCAATCTGCTCGCGGTCAAGCAGCAGTCCACCGCGCAGATCGTGCGCGAGCACTGGCGCCGTTTCGGGCGCAACTACTACACCCGCCACGACTACGAGGAAGTCGACAAGAGCGCCGCCGAGGGTCTGATCGACGACCTGCGCGAGCGTCTGCCCACCCTGCCGGGCCAGGAGCTTGGCGGGCGCCGGGTCGAGTATGCCGACGACTTCGCCTATACGGACCCGGTGGACGGCAGCCGATCGGCGAACCAGGGCCTGAGGGTCGGCTTCAGCGACGGCTCGCGCATCGTGTACCGGCTTTCCGGAACCGGCACGGCGGGGGCCACCCTGCGCGTATACGTCGAGTCCTTCGAGCCGGACCCGGCGGCCCAGAATCTCGATACCCAGGAGGCCCTGGCCGGACTGATTGCCACGGCGGAGGACCTGGCACAGATCCGCAGCCGAACCGGACGGGCGGCCCCCAGCGTCATCACCTGATCAGGCGGGGCTGCAGGCCATAGTGGTGGATCAGGGTGGTCGCGATCTCCTCCACCGAAATGTGCGTGGTGTCCACGAAGGCGATGCCCTCCCGGCGGAACAGCTGCTCGGCCTGCTTCACCTCGGAGCGGCACTGCTCGAGGGAGGCATAGCGGCTGCCCTGGCGCCGCTCCTCGCGAAGCTCATGCAGACGCTGGGGAGCGATGGTGAGGCCGAAAAGCCGCCCTTTGTACGGGCGCAGCGACTCCGGGAGGGCACCCACCTCGAAATCGTCCGCGGTCAGGGGAAAGTTCGCCGCCAGGATCCCGAACTCCATGCCGAGATACAGACAAGTCGGCGTCTTTCCGGAGCGCGACACCCCGATCAGGATGATGTCGGCCTGCCCGAGCCGCGACGAACGCACCCCGTCGTCGAGATTCAGCGCGTAATTCACCGCATCCATGCGCACCTGATAATCCGAGGCGTCCCCGATGCCATGGGCCCTCCCGATGGTGTGCGAGGACTGCACGCCGAGGGCCGACTCCAGCGGACCGATGAAGGTGTCGAAGAAGTCGAAGACCACGGCCTGCGCAGAGGCGAGCACCGCCCTGCATTCGTTGTCGATCAGGGTCGAGAAGACGACCGGTGGAGCCCCGTCGGCCTCGGCGGCGGCGTCGATGCGCCGCGCCACAGCCATGGCCTTGTCCGGCGTGTCGATGTAGGACAGGCTGACCCGGGCGAACTGGATGCCGTCGAACTGGGTGAGCAGGCTGGTGCCCAGGGCCTTGACGGTGATGCCCGTGCGGTCGGAGACGAAGAAGACGGTCCTTTTCATGGGTCGGACAGCCTTCGAGACAACCCGCACGCTAAGCCGCTGCTTGACATGAGTTATAAGGTATCTAATGGTTGGAAAAAACCAACCCCCGGCGAAGGAATGCCTTTGATGGCGGGTGCCGTCTCTGCCCCATGGTGAAACGTCTCTTCCTGGTCGCACTGCTGGGCTTCGGGGCCTACGAGGTCCTGTACCGCTCCCCGCTGGATCCGGGGCCCGGCGTACTGGCGCCCGAAGAACCGCGGCAAATCCCGATCGAAGGCGGCAAGCCTTTCGAGTACAGGGGCTACAACATCACGCCGCTCGCAAACTTCTCCCTGGAGGCACGCGTGCTGGGCGCCGAGCGCTATCGTCTCGACCGCGAGTCCGACCTGGCCCCGGTGGATCTTGCCCTGGGCTGGGGTCCGATGTCCGACAGCAGTATCCTGTCGCAGCTCGACATCTCCCAGTCCGGCCGGTTCTTCTTCTGGTCTGCCGCGCGGCTGCCTCTGCCGCGCAGGCAGATCGAAGAGCACGCCGCCAACATGCACATGGTACCCGCAGACGGCCACGTGGAGAGCGAGCTGAAGTCTCTGCGTCCCGGACAGGTGATCACGCTGAAAGGCTATCTCATTCGTGCCGAGGGCACCGACGGATGGAAATGGGTCAGCTCCCTGACCCGTGGCGACACCGGGCGCGGCGCCTGCGAGCTGGTCTGGGTGCGGGATCTGACTGTCGTGGAGCCCTCGACGCAGACCCCTTCGACAATCACGCAATTCGAGCACCGAGGAGCCCGAGGATGACTGCATACGTGCTGCCGCTGAGCCAACTGCGCATGGCCGACGTCGCCCAGGTCGGTGGAAAAAACGCCTCGCTCGGGGAGATGATCCAGAACCTCACCGACAGCGGTGTCAGGGTTCCCGGGGGCTTCGCCACCACCGCAGACGCCTACCGCGAGTTCCTGGGCCACAATGACCTCGATCGCCGGATCAACGCCGAGCTCGACGCGTTGGACATCTCCGACGTGGGCGCTTTGGCCCGGGCCGGACGCAAGGTCCGCGAATGGGTCATGTCCACGCAGCTCCAACCCGCCCTGGAGGCGGCCATTGAGGATGCCTACCGCGAGGTCGAGCAGGAGCACGGCGGGCACGTGTCCTGGGCGGTGCGCTCCTCGGCGACCGCCGAGGACCTGCCCGACGCCTCTTTCGCCGGGCAGCAGGAGACCTTTCTCAACGTGCACGGCCTGGCCGACGTCAAGCAGGCCATCCGCGCGGTGTTCGCCTCCCTCTACAACGACCGGGCCATCGCCTATCGCGTGCACCAAGGCTTCGAGCACAGCCAGGTGGCCCTGTCCGCGGGCGTGCAGCGCATGGTCCGCAGCGACATCGGCGCCAGCGGGGTGATCTTCACCCTGGACACCGAGACCGGCTTTCGCGACGTGGTTTTCATCACCGCCAGCTACGGCCTCGGCGAGATGGTGGTCCAGGGCGAGGTCAACCCGGACGAGCTCTACGTGCACAAACCGACCCTGGCGGGCGGACGCCCCGCCATCCTGCGCCGCAGCGTCGGGGACAAGGCGATCCGCATGGTCTACGCCGAGCGGGGCGGAGAGGCCGGACCGGTGCGTAAAGAGCCAGTGCCGCTGGTCCAGCGCCAGGTCTTCTGCATCACCGACGCGGAAGCTGAGGAGCTGGCCCGCTACGCAGTGGTCATCGAGCAGCACTACGGCCGCCCCATGGACATCGAGTGGGCCCGCGACGGCGAGGACGGCTTGCTCTACATCCTGCAAGCCCGCCCGGAGACCGTGCAGAGCCGCAGCGGGCGGGTCATCGAGCGCTATGAGCTGCGCGAACAGGGCGAGCGCCTGACCGCCGGCCGCAGCATCGGCAGCAAGATCGGCAGCGGGGTGGCCCGCGTCATCATGAGCGTCAAGGAGATGGATCGGGTCCAGCCCGGGGACGTCCTGATCACCGACATGACCGACCCGGACTGGGAGCCGATCATGAAGCGCGCCGCGGCCATCGTCACCAACCGCGGTGGGCGCACCTGCCACGCTGCGATCATCGCCCGGGAGCTCGGCGTCCCGGCCGTGGTGGGCTGCAACGACGCAACCCGCGCCGTGGCCGACGGTGCCGCGGTGACCGTCTCCTGCGCCGAGGGTGACACCGGCTACGTCTACAAGGGGCTCCTGGAGTTCGTGAAGAACACCGTCGAGCTCGCGAACATGCCCAAGATCCCCGTGAAGGTGATGATGAACGTGGGCAATCCCGAGCGCGCCTTCGGCTTCGCCAACATCCCCAACGCCGGCGTCGGCCTGGCCCGGCTCGAATTCATCATCAACAACATGATCGGCATTCATCCCAAGGCGCTGCTGGAGCTCGACCGGCTGGAGCCGGAGCTGCAAGACGAGATTCGCGGCCGAATCGCCGCATACGGCGATCCGGTTCGCTTCTTCGAGACCCGGCTCGCCGAAGGCGTGAGCACCCTGGCCGCCGCCTTCTGGCCCAACCCGGTGATCGTCCGGCTGTCGGACTTCAAGTCCAACGAGTATGCCAACCTCCTGGGCGGGCGGCGCTACGAGCCCGAGGAGGAGAACCCGATGATCGGCTTCCGCGGGGCGTCGCGCTACGTGGCCGACAGCTTCAAGGAATGCTTCCAGATGGAGTGTCGGGCGATGCGCTACGTGCGCGAGCGAATGGGTCTCACCAACGTGGAGATCATGGTGCCGTTCGTGCGCACCGTGGAAGAGGCGGGCGAGGTCAGCGAGGCCCTGGCCGCGAACGGCCTGGTGCGGGGGGAGAACGGGCTACGGCTCATCATGATGTGCGAGATCCCGTCCAACGCCCTGCTCGCGGAGCAGTTCCTGCAGTATTTCGACGGGTTTTCCATCGGCTCCAACGACCTGACCCAGCTCACGCTCGGCCTGGACCGCGACTCCAGCCTGGTCGCCAACCGCTTCGACGAGCGCAACGGCGCCGTCTACGCACTGATCGAGATGGCGATCAAGGCCTGCCGCGAGAACGGCAAGTACATCGGCATCTGCGGCCAGGGCCCGTCGGACCACCCCGACATGGCCAAGTGGCTGATGGATCGGGGCATCTCCAGCGTCTCGCTGAATCCGGACACCGTGCTTGACACCTGGCTGTTCATGGCCGGCGAGGCCCGATCGAAGGGCTGATCCACCTGGTGGGAGACGCCCCCAAGTACGCCCGGCACCCGCCCAGCGCACCCCGGATTCCGCTGCGCCGCATCCGGGCTAGGGGGAGCCGACAGCGAGATGACGCGGCGCACCATTGATCCGTGGACGGCGGCGACCACCCGTTGCCGGGGGCGCCGCCGGGTCAACACCTCACTTCTTCGCGGGGGCCGCGGCCTCTTCGAGCTTCTTGATCCGCTCCTTCAACTCCTGGATCTCGGACGCGCTGGCCGTAGCCGCCGGGGCCGGAGTCACGGCGGCTGCCTTCGCCGGGGCTGCCGGCTGTGCCGCGGCGGCCCTGGGAGCTGGGGCCGCGGGTGCCGGGGCGGCTGCGGCCGGATAGGCCGGCGCACCGGCATAGCCCGGAGGCACCCCATAGCCCGGAGGGACCCCGTAGCCCGGTGCGGCTCCGTACCCGAGTGCCCTGCCGTAGGGCTGGCCCGGACCTCTACCCGCCCCCGGGGGGGGCATGGCGCCATAGGCCGGCCCTCGCCCGTAGGCCGGAGCACCGGCATAGGGTTGAGGCCCAGCCATACCCGGCGCCGGCGCTCCGTAAGCGGGGCCGGCGCCATAACCTGGCACGCCCCCATAACCCGGCGCGCCCGCATAGCCCGGTGCGCCCGCATAGCCCGGTGCGCCTGCGTACGGTTGAGCGGCACCCGCGGCCGGGGCCGCAGCGGCAGCCGGCGCTGCCGGGGCGGGCGCTGCGGGAGCCGCTGCAGAGAACGCGGGGGCTCCTGCATACCCGGGAGCTCCGCCATAGCTGGGGCCCACACGGTAGACCCCTACCGACGGCGCGGCTGCCGAGCCGGAGGCCGGCTCCTGCTCGGAGCCGGAGATCTCACTGGAGCGCGCCTCATAGTCCGGAACGTTCGTCGTGTCCTGCCCCGGCGTCGAAACGTCATAACCCGGCGCAATGATGTAGGTCGTTCGGCCCTGAGACGAGCCTCCGTAGGGGGCCCCACCCCAACCAGGATAGCCCAAGCCGGGATAGCCCCAGCCCGGATAGCCCCAGCCGGGCCCGCGACCGTAGTAGCCATCATAACGGTCGTGGTCCTTGTTGCCGCCCATCCATTTCGACGGGTTCATCATGTCGCCGAAATTCATGGCCTGTACCGGTGCGACGAGCAGGGCGCCGAGGGCCACGGCAAGCGCCTGGCGTCCGTTGATGTTATCGATCACTGTTGCTGATCCTCCGAGGGTTTGGTGGGGCTGGAACCGGCTCACCGCGACTCAGGTCGCCTCTCGCGTACGATTGCGAGCGCCAGCTCGTTGAAGCTTACCCCAAGCGCCGCGGAAGCGGTGAAATCCCCAACGCGCCGCTCTCGCCGGCGTCCCCCAGCGGAGGGCTTCGCGCTGCCCGGGGCGTTCCCGCCCGCGTGCAGCGGCCGCGCCTCGACCTAGGTCGCTTCGGCTGCGAGTAGAATGCGACTAGTTCCCGCCGCCCGCGCGGTTGTCGTAGCGGATGTGCTCGGGGGCCACGGCACCGCCGGAGATGATGAAATTCATCGCCTCGTCGATCGTCCAGTCGGTGGAGGTGAGACGCTCCACCGGAACGATCTCCACGTATCCACTCGTTGGGTTGGGCGTAGTAGGGACGTAGACCGCAGCGAGGGCGCGGCCGGTGCGGGCGTCTTGGAAGGTCCGGGTGACCAGACCCACCGCTTTCATATCCCGCTGCGGAAACTCGATCAGCACCACGCGCCGCACCCCGCTCGGCTCGCGCTGAAGGGCGGAAACCAGCTTCTTGGCCCCACCGTACACCGTGGTGATCAGGGGCACCCTGGCCAACAACGATTCGAGGGCATCCAGGATGCGCCTGCCCAACACCCGGTTCACCGCCCAGCCGAGCAGATAAAGACCGACCAGGGTGAGCAGTACGGCCAGGGCATTGTGCAGGCGGGGGTCCAAGAGCAGATCCGCGAGCACGCGATGCTGCCCTCGTACCTTGTTCGAGATCCCCGTGACCCAGGGGCGGCCGAACTGCGACAGCTGCCCCAGCACGAAATCGAAGACCACCCAGGTGACCCAGAGCGGCACGATGGTCAGGATCCCGCTGGCGAGATAGCGTCGGAAATACAAGCCACCACCTCTCTGCTCACTCAACGCACGCGACCGGCTTTCGGATAGAGACGACAGGATACCAGCGCTCTGTCCACAGCGTATGACAGGGGCGGAGGGAGCGCGGGACAGCGCCCGACTCCGTGAATCGCACCGCTCGATCGCCCCCCGGCGGTGGCAAGACGCCCCATTGGGCGCTATAGTCGCCGCGGCCGAATGGCGCCCAGGGCAGCGGTGCGCCGGCGAATCCATCCGCGCCGGGCGACGTCACACGGGTCGGCCGGCTCGCGGGCCCTGCGCCAACCGCTTCAAACGATCCCACGACACCTCCGCAAGCAGCTCCATGGCCTCCCAGGACCTCCATTGGCAAAGCCACCGGGACAGGATCGACCCGCAGTGGGAGCGATGCATAGAGGACAGCGGGGTCCACCTCAGCCTTTCCCCGTTCTGGACCGAAGCCATCGCCGTTGCCCAGGGCAACCTCGGCGCCATCCATATCCTGGCCGGCGACCAAGGCGTCCTGCCCTACTTCATCCAGCCCGGGCGCATGTACGGCCTGCCGGTCATTCGCCTGGAGCTGGCCGGCAATCTGCACAGCTACCACCAGGAGATCCCCGCCGTCGGTGACCCTTACCGGTTAATTCTGGAGCTGTTGGCGACGCACTCCTGGCATGTCCTTCATGCGGGAGGAATCAATGTACAAGGTCCCACTGATCGGGCACTGGAACGGATCGCCGCGGAGATCGGCGCGATGCTGGTGCGCTATCCGGGAGAGCGCTCGCCGGTGTTGCCGATTAGCACGGACTGGGAGACCTATCTGGCCGGCCGATCGCGCAACTTTCGCTACAACCTGGGCAGGAAACGCCGCCGGCTGGAGCAGCAAGGGCTGACGGAACGCTGGATCACGGACGAGGCGGACGCCGATGAGCTGCTCGCCCAGATCTGGGCCATCGAGGAGGCCAGCTGGAAGGTGGAAGCGGACATGGCCATGCTGGCCGACTCCCACGAGCGCACCCTGTACAAGCGCCTCGTGCCGGAGCTGGCCCGCCGAGGCCTACTACAGGCCAACGTGCTGTACCTGGGGGAACAGCCGGCGGCCTACAGCCTGTGCTATCGCTGGCGCGGATCGATGGGCCAGATCAAGACCTCTTTCGATCATGGCCTGCAGAAGCTGGGGCCCGGCGGGGTGGTCACCGAGAGCGCGATTCGGCGGGCGTTCGATACCGGCGCTTCGGAATTCGACTTTCTGGGTCCCTGGATGCACCACAAGTCGCTGTGGACGGACCAAATCCGCCCCCACGACAACATCTTCCTGTTCGCACCGAACCTGCGCGGTCGGCTCCTGGGCTGGGCCAAACGCCTGAAAGCGAGCCTCGCCCCCGTCCAGGACGATCCCGCTGAGGGACAGGGCTGAGCGCCGCAACCGCGAGTCGAACCTGCCCGCTCGCGCAGTTGCGGCCGCCCCGATCAGGGCAGCCAGGTCGTTCGGGCTCAGAGATGCGCTGCCAGGCGGGTGCTCAGAAACGCGGCCTCGTACGCCTCATAGAGGCCCACCGCCATCGCCTGAGCCTCAAACTCCAGCCGGGCATCGCTACGCGGATCATCGCTGCCCGAATCATCGAGGATCGCCGCCACCCTGGGCTCGTCTTCCGACATGTCAAAGATGCACCAAACGCGCTCCCCCACGTTCTCGACCTGAAAAAGGGCCTGCTCGTCATACGTCATGGATCATCTACCTCCGTCCAGGTGCTACGCGTCCGGCCCTTCCATGGCTCGCTTGTTATTGCATGGAAGCCCTCCGGGAGAGGGACGTCCCGCGGCAATCGGCCGCGGCTCAGTTAGCCCCATACCCCGCGCCCTGCTTCGGTGGACACTCCCGCCGAAGCATGCAAATATTGCTCCACCAAACCTATCGCCATTGTGACACAGTCACCCGGGACGGCAACCCCCGCGCTATCGGTCATGGGCCGTTTTCGGTCGCGCACCACCCAACGCACGCCTGTTCCGCAAGCGCCTGTTTCCGTGGAGAATAGTCAGTCCCGCTCCGGACGCTCCGACGCACGTGTATGCGACTTGTCTCGTTCGACCTTCTGCGCTCCACCGACATCCCGACCGTCACCTATCTCAAACCCGAGCTGCTGTTTCGCCACCGCTCGCTGGTCTCGGCCGCCGATTGGGTGCTGTTCCCTCCCTACTGGCTCGCCAACACCCTCGTCTACGCGCTGGGGAGACGCATCTTCCCAAGCCTGAGCACCTATCACCTGGGCCACGACGTGGTCACAGCCTACTGGCGGATCGCACCCGAAGGGGCCTTTCACAACAATGTCTCCAAGGGCGCCCGGGTCCTGTTCGAAGAGATCCCGCCCCAAGCCATCGCGCTGGTCGAGCGCGTGGCCAAGGGGCTGGGCATAGATCACGCCGGTTTCGATGTGGCGGTCGTCGATGGTCACTGCTACCTGCTGGAGCTCAACCGCCTGTTCGGCAACGACGCCCTGACCACCCGGGGCATCAGCATAGGGCCCTACATCTTCGACTATCTCCAACGTTCAACCCGGCCGCCCCAGGAGCCCGACAGCCCAGTGTCCCAGGCGGTCTAGTCCACTTCGGAATTCCGTGGCGATTATCGCCGGCAAGGGGCCTCCGCGGATTCCGGCCTTCGGCCTCCATCCGGGCACCAGGCTTCGTGGATCTGCCCCCTGCGGAATCCTCACCAGTGCTATGATCAGACGCCAAACGTAATACGACGCTCGCCGGCTCTTCCCCGAGGCCGCTCGCCGGATTCGCCCGATGAGACCCGATTCTCTGCCGCTACTGATCCTCGCATGCGCCGTGCTCTTCGGCCCGGGTCCCGCGCCGGGCGCGGTACTTGCTGACCGATTCTTCATTAGCGGCAACGGCGAGGTCCGCATGGAGAACCTGCACACCGGCGACAAGGCCGACATCCGCTACCGTGACCCCCAAGGCAACTATCCGGCGGCGGCCCAGGCTCGCATCGACCGCCTGTTCGGCATCCCTGTGGGGGCACCGGATCATATTTCCCTGCGATTAGTCTCTCTGCTGGATTACATCGAAGACCGCTATCACGAGCCGCTGGTCATCAACTCCGGATACCGGAGTCCGGAGTATAACGGGAAGCTGCATGCCGAAGGCCGGCTGGCCGCCAAAGCAAGCCTGCACATGGAAGGCATGGCGTCGGACCTGTTGCTTGGCCGCGCCCTGGCCCCTCGGGCATTCGCAGATATCCGTGCCCTCAACTGCTGCGGCGTCGGCTACTACCACGGCGAGTCGATCCACATAGACGTCGGCCCGGCGCGGTTCTGGGACGAAACCACCTCAAAGGTGAGAACGGACATCTCCGCCCATAACAAGCGGGTGATGGCCAGCACCGACCGCGACATCTATCTGCCCGGGGAACGGATCGCGCTGCGCATCGCGCGCATCACCGATTACCCGATCGGGATCTCGGCAACGGTCGGGATCGAGCGCGACGGACAGCAGCTCGATGCTGCTCCGCTCGTCGACGCCAAGAGCGCATGCCTGACGATTACCAAGCCCGCCCAGCGGGATCTGAGCCTGACCATCCCCGCCGGGCTTCCCCAGCGGACCCGACTGCAGTTGCGCGTGGACCTGTGCGACAAACCCTTCCCGGAGATGCCCGACCGGATCCTTTCCAATGAATTCCTGATTTGGGGCACGCCGCCGGGCCAGGCACCCAACACCTAGACTTCGCTCAACATGAATGCAGCGGTTACCGCGGTAGCCGCAAAACCGTGCGAGCCCGCCGCCGCTTACGGAACAGCGGAACCGGGTGAAGAAGAACCGATACCATGGGACGGACGAGTTTGAAATTCGGTATTGCACCCATGGTTATCCTCCCCGAGTCGCCGACCCTGCTGAAGGTACTCGTATCCACCTCCGGCGCTGGCGCCAGGTCTCACTCCAGATCGTCTGAGGCCAGAGCGCCAGATGTTCCGGAGTGAGAGCCGACTGCGCCTTGTCGCTCCCGGGCTTCCGCAAGAACGGAAATGGCTTTGGGGCTTTGCTTCTGGGCTGCCGGCCTCTCGTCGCACGCGGGGTCCGCCCTCTTCAGACCGACTTCGAGCCGCCGGGACGCGGGGTAACCAGGGCCTTGTTGCCAGCGGTATCCAAGCAGACGAAGGTGACGTGGGTGGAGAAGACCATCTGCTCATCACCGGTGTCGATGTCGTCGCAGTAGACCTCGGCCCGGTACTGCACCGAGGTCGTGCCGGTGCGGCACTTCTGCACGTCGAACCGCAGGATCGAGCCCAGGCGCACGCTACGCCGGAACTCCACCCCGTCCATGGCCACGGTGACGAATTTGCAGCCAGGATGGTCCACGCTGGCGGCGATCCAGGTAACCTCGTCTACCCATTTCAGCAGATTGCCGCCGAACAGGTAGCCGTAGTGGTTCATATGCTCGGGCAAGACGAGCTTGTAGTTTTCCATCGAATCGTGGTTCTCGTGGGCTCCGGAGACAGGTTGCGGATTATTCCAGTCGATCGCGAATAATACGGCCTACCGTTGCGAGATGAAGCCCGAAGTGCTCCCCGATCTCTCTGTAGCTGAACGCCCCTGTTGCATAAGCAGCGACGATCGCTTCGTTTCGGTCGCGATGCCTTCTGGCAATCGCCGCAAGCGACGGGGCTGGGGCGCGACGTTGTGCCTTCGGGATGGCCACTGCATCCCCCTTGATGCCCATTCTCTTCTGCATGCGCTCAACGAACGCCTCATCACCGAGGTAGATCTGCTGGCGTAGGCCACCCCAAACACTGCCCATCCCGGCCCCATCCGCCACGAAATCTCGGTAGCGCTGACGCGCTCTGCTCTTACGGGAGCCAAACTGGGCCAACAATCCGTCCGTGGCTAGCCACTTCGGCACCGGAGCTTCCCCTACCATCGCCCGGTAGCTGCTCCAAGGCCAATCACGGGCCCGCCTGACGATCCCGGCGCGTACCGGGTTCAAGACCACGTAGCGAGTCAGCTCCAGCAGGTAGCTGTCCTTGTCGGCCAAGATCCCTTTGAACCGCCCCTGAAACAGGTGACCCATCCTCTCGTGCCGGCGGTTGCACGCCTGGGTGAACACTCCGTTGAGCTGACGCATCCCTTTGGACAGGTTTCCGTCGGGGGTCTCCACCACCAGGTGATAGTGGTTGGTCATCAGGCAGTAGGCGTGGCACAGCCAATTGAACCGCTCTACCACTTCCGCGAGTACGGCGAGAAAGCGTTCCCGATCCTCGTCGTCCTCGTAGATCGCCTCGCGCCGATCACCCCGGGAGGTGACGTGATAGAGCGCCCCGGGAAACTCAATGCGTAAAGGCCTGGCCATAGCCCCATGCTAAGCCAAATTGCCGCATGTTACAATACGAGACCTGACCCTTGTCGTGCTACCCGGAGGCGTTGGAGAAACGGACCGGGCTCTGAGGGCCTGCCGCCGGCGTGCGACAACAACGACGGCATCGAATCCTCTGCGGACGAATTCAAAACCCTCTCCGCCGTGATTCGACGCCGTCGAAGATTGCGCGCTGGCTGCCATTACGCTTTGGTCATTCCTTCTCATTGGTCCCTTTGCCCGCAGGACCGGTGCGCTTAACCGCCTAGCGTTCCCGACCTTTGCAGCGCCCCGTGCTATTCCCGTATCCGGGCTTGCCAGAGGCCACGATACGAGACCGCGGCCAGGTGGCCTTCGACATCGACAGGGCCTTCGCGTGGGCTGAGCCTGCAAACGGTTGGCGCCGCTACGGCACCTGCCGTTTCAGCCGGTTTCGCGGTCCCAGTAAGGATTGTCCCCGAAGCGCTCCACCAGGAAATCGATAAAGCTGCGGACCTTGGGCGTCAGGAACTGCCGGCTGGGGTAAACGGCGTAGATCGTGGAGCCTTCCGTCTCCCATTCCTCGAGGATCCGCACAAGCCTTTTCTCCCGCAACAGCTCATAGACCAGGAACGTCGGCTGGACGATGATGCCCAGCCCGTCCGCGGCGGCGCAGCACAGAATGTCGCCGTTGTTCCCATGGAGGTTGCCGGTCACGCTAACCCGCTGCTCTCGAGCGCCGCGCGTAAAACGCCACTCATGCCTGTCGCCGGCGTAGGCGTAGGTGAGGCAGTTGTGCGTCGCAAGATCGGACGGCGACCTCGGCGTGCCCTGCTCTCTCAGGTATGCCGGGGACGCGCAGGCGACCAGGCGGGCCCGCGTGATCGGCCGGGTCACGAGGCCTGGATCGATCCGCGGCGCGATACGCACCGCGACGTCGAAGCCCTCCTCGACGAGATCGACGAATCGGTCGTTGAGCGTCAGATCCGCCCTCACCTTCGGGTGACGCTGCAGATAGGCACCGATCGCAGGACCCAGGTGACGCGTCCCGAATGACACGGACGCGTTGATGCGCAATGTGCCGCGCGGCTCGGCGGTCTCCTGCGTGGCTGCCTGCTCGGCCTCCTCGACCAGCGCCAGCACCTGGCGCGAGCGCTGATAGTAGTCATTGCCGGCCTCCGTAAGGGACAGTCGCCGCGTCGTGCGGTTGAGCAGTCGCACGCCCAGATGCGCTTCGATCTGGGCCAGGTAGCGCGAAGTCATGCCGCGCGACAGGTCGAGCTTCTCGGCCGCCTTGGCGAAGCTGCCGCTGTCCACGACCGTCGTGAGCACCCGCATGCCGGTGAGAATGTCCGGCCCCATGTTAATTTCCTTTTAGTAAATAATTAGTTTACATGCTGAGCGTTTATTTACTTTTTTGCAACTGCTGTAATACCCTCCATCCCCGACCGGAACGGCTCCGGCCCGGGCCAGAGACGCGACAAACGGAGACCCAACATGAACATCACCCTGATCGGCTCGGGCCACATGGGCTCGGGTCTGGCCAAGCGGATCTCCAGGACGGCGCACGCCCTGGTCATCACCGGCAGGAACGATGCCAAGGCGAAGGCGCTGGCGGACAGCGTCGGCGCCGCGTTCAAAGCGACGCCGGCCGCCAGCGAGGGCGCCGATCTCGTGATCGTCGCGACCCCCTATGCCGATGCGGTCTCGGCACTGGGCTCCGCGGGCAATGTCAAAGGCAAGGTGATCGTCGATATCACCAACCCACTCAGCGCCGACTACATGAGTCTCAGCATCGGCTACACCACCTCGGCCGCGGAGCAGATTCAGAGGGCATTTCCGGAGGCGAAGGTCGTCAAGGCCTTCAACACGGTGTTCGCCCAGGTGCTGAGCGAAGGGGCCGAGCCAGGGGGCACCCGCGTGCAGGTGTTCTACGCCGGCGATGACGCTGGGGCCAAGGAGGCCGTCAAAGTGCTCATCCAGAGCATGGGCCTGGTGCCGGTCGACGCCGGCGCTCTGATCAACGCGCGCTACCTCGAGCCACTCGCGGGCCTGAATATCTATTTCGGGTACGGCGCAGGACGGGGCACGGCGATCGCGCCGGCGTGGATCGGAATAGCTTGACCTGATGGCCAACTCTCAACGAGGTCACTGACATGAGCACGAATACCACAACGCGTTCACAACAGCACACCCGCGTCGGCTCCGGCGCCCGGCAGGCTGCTACGGCCGGTGTGTACGACTGGGCCGCCCTCATCGGCCGCATCGGGCTCGCCGCCATCTTTCTCTGGTCGGGCTATGGCAAGCTCGCACATATGGACCTCAGCATTGGCTATATGAAGGCCTACGGAATACCGGCGCCCGAGCTGATGATCTGGCCCGCGCTGCTCACCGAGCTCATCGGCGGCGCAATGCTGGTCATCGGGTGGAAGGCACGCTGGGCGGCGGTCGCACTCGCCTTGTTCACGGTGGCCGCTACGCTCCTTTTTCATGCGTATTGGGGGGTGCCGGCCGACCAGGTGCTCGCTCAGCAGATTCAGTTCATGAAGAACCTGGCGATGCTGGGGGGTCTGCTTGGGGTATTCGCGCACGGCGCCGGACGGATCGCGTTGGAGCGCTGACCCCTATCCGGATCTCGGGGAGATCACCCTGACGCGCTTGCCCTCGGTGTTCGTGTCCCACAGGGCTCCGATTTTCGCGCTCGACCCGGCCGTCGTGCCGGAAGGCTGCTTGCCGCCCTGGGCCAACGGCTGGGCAAGCCGCGCGCAGTCCTGGTGCTCTCGCCACATCGGATGGCCGGGACCCCGGTGCTTGGGCTTGCGGCAAGGCCGAAGACGATCCACGACTTCGGCGGCTTTCCCGCGTAGATCTACACCCTCGACTATCCGGCGCCGGGGGAGCCAAACCTGGCGATCGAGGCGACTCGGCTGCTCCGGTCGGCCGGCATACCGATGGGTCCGGACCCCGAGCGCGGACTCGACCACGGCACCTGGGTGCCGTTGGTCGACATCTTCCCGGAGGCGGACGTGTCGGTCGTACCGCTCGCCATGCCGGTCGACCTCGACCCGGCCCGGGCCCGGCAGCTGGGCCCCGCGCTCGCGCCCCTCACCGGGCACCGCGTCCTCATCCTGGGCTCCGGCAGCTTGACCCACAATCTGTAAGATCTGCGCCCGACAGGCCGACCCGGGCAGGCCAGGTATGCGCGGGATTTCGTCGACTGGACCCGCGATGTCGTCATGCGCACTGCTCGAATACGAGAGCCTGGCATTCCACGCGCGGCGAGCACATCCGACACCCGATCACGACCTGCCTCTGCCGTTCGCCGCCGGCGCCCCCGAGGACCTCGCCGCACCGAAAATCCTGGATGGCGACATGGCCTACGGCGTCTTGTCGATGGGTTCCTACGTATTCAGTGGCGCGCGAGCTGCTGTTGTTGTTTCAGCGCTTCCAAATCGCCCAGTACCTGCTCGGCGTGCACATCCGCATCCACTGAGCGGTAGATCTTCCGCAGCCGTCCCTGCGGATCGATCAGAAAACTCTGACGGCGAGCAAACCGCAGCGGCCCCAGCGTAAACAAGGTGCCATAGGCCTGTGCCGCAACCCCTTTCACATCCGACAGCAAAGGGAAAGGTAGGTGGAATTTCTTCTGGAACGCACGATGGGAATCCCGATCGTCCAGGCTGACACCCAGGACCTGTACGCCCTGCGCCTGCAGAGCCGGGTAATCGTCCCGGAACCGGCAGGCTTCCTTGGTACAGACCGGCGTGTCGTCTTTGGGATAGAAGTACAATAACACCCATTGTCCAAGGTAGTCCTGCAGGCGATGTGCTTGACCACTACTGTCGACCAGATCGAACCCCGGTGCAGGCTCCCCTACTTGAAGCCGTTCCGGACGCGGCCAGAATGCATAGGCGACAATGCCGACGGCGATGACCACACTGATAGAGAGGGCCCACTTAATCATGATGCTGATTGCCTGTTCGTAATGAATGACCGCCGCCATACCGCGGCACCACTGCCCGTCGGCAGCCCAGTGTGCAGCACAATATCATTGCCATACCCCAGTAGCCCCGCATCCCTGACCCGCACCCGCACCCTTAAGCCGTCGACAGCGAGGCCAGTTCCAGATTTGATTAATACGTGGCCGATGCCAGTACGCGAGAGCCCACCCAGATTTACGGGTCAGCCAACGTCCCAGAATTGTGCCTTCACA
>Ga0315556_1000913_pt1 | contig 18260 bp, 20 predicted proteins | sample SalMarSW160310MG_FD_202112 | JGI IMG/M metagenome (GOLD analysis project Ga0315556, IMG submission 202112) | Salt marsh sediment microbial communities from the Plum Island Ecosystem LTER, Massachusetts, United States - Salt Marsh Sediment SW1603-10 ...
GGATCCTGGCCAGCACGGTCGGGTTCGCGATCTTGTAGCCGTTGAGATGCAGGATCGGCAGCACGGCCCCGTCGTGGGCCGGATCGATGAACTTGTTGGAGTGCCAGCTCGTGGCCAGCGGCCCGGTCTCCGCCTCGCCGTCGCCCACAACCGCGCACACGACGAGGTCCGGGTTGTCGAAGGCGGCCCCGTAAGCATGCGAGAGCGCGTAGCCCAGCTCGCCGCCCTCGTGGATCGAGCCGGGCGTCTCGGGCGCGACGTGGCTGGGGATGCCGCCCGGGAACGAGAACTGCCGGAACAGCCGACGCATGCCCTCTTCGTCACGAGTGATGCTCGTGTAGATCTCGCTGTAGGTGCCCTCGAGGTACGCGTTGGCAACGATGGCCGGGCCACCGTGACCGGGCCCGATGACGTAGATGGCGTTGAGGTCCCAGCTCCGGATCACCCGGTTCATGTGCGCGTAGATGAGGTTGAGACCGGGCGTGGTGCCCCAGTGGCCGAGCAGACGCGGCTTCACCTGGTCGGCTTCCAGCGGGCCCCGAAGGAGCGGGTTGTCGAGCAGGTAGATCTGGCCGACGGACAGGTAGTTGGCCGCTCGCCAGTAGGCGTCGATCTGGCGCAGCTCCTCGGGCGACAGCGGGTTGGTTGGGAGCTGGTCGGTGGTGACCGGTTGGGGAAGTGTCATGTCGGAACTCCACGGCGCGGGTCGATCCGTGACCAAGCCTACGCCTGCCGGCGGGCCACGGCGGCCGGCGTGGCAGGGCGACGCCGGCCCGAGCTCGCGTGCCCCATGCCAACCGAGGGGCTGAATGCGGTGGCCGGCGCCGGTGGCCGGCGCCCGCCGGGTCAACCCTCGTGCCGCAGCGCCACCACCAGCAGCAACAGCGATGTCTCGAGGATGTCGATGCCCGCGATCACGAGCGCGACGATGAATGGCAGCGGGTGGCCGAGCAGCCAGCCTGCCGCCGCGGCGAACGCCGCCACCGAGAGGAACACCAGGCGGACCGCCCGGATCAGCAGCGCGACGTCGCGACCCGTCAGCTCGGCCGCGGCCACCCGGCGACCGGCCGCGAGGCGCCGGACGGCCTCGCTCAGCAGCGCGAGGCCAACGAGCGCGCTGATCCCGACCAGCGCCGCACGGACGATGGCGGGCGGGCCGGCGATCGCATCGAGCAGCGCCGCGTTCCAGCCGAGCAGCGTCCCGCCGGCAACCGCGAGCGCGCCTGTCACCAGCCAGGCGATCCGGCCACGATCGATCCTGCCCGTCCTGGCCGTCACGTGACCTCGAGGGCGACCTCGAACGACGCGCCATCCCGGATCCGCCATGCGCGAAGCGAGCGTCCCCCGTTCGGCGCGGCGTGCTCGTCGGCCAGCGAGACGAGCACGTACAGGGCGTCCGGCCAGAACGCGAGCCCGACGTCCGTGGGCGAGGGCACCGCCGGCGACCGCACGTGCGAGTGCACGATCGCCCAGAACTCCTGGCCCGCATCATCGGCCTCGATCGAGAGTCGCAGTGCCTCCTGGCTGTCGATCGTGTAGCGGTAAGGGGAGGCGGACGTGTTGCGGCAGGCAACGTACCGGAGCGCCTCCCCACCCTCCGCGGCCGGGCCGCTCCCGATCACGATCCCGCACGCCTCGTTGGGGTATTCGGCCGTTGCCTGGGCGACGATCGCCTCCGCCATCGCGCGTGGCAGCCGGACGCTCGCGGGTCCCGGATGCTGCACCGCGGCCGGTTCGCTCACCACCAGTTCACCCGGCCTTCGAAGTCTTCCTCCATCTCGTCCAGGTCGCGCTCGAACGTGCCCGCGGAGAGGTACTTCCAGCCGCCATCGGGGAGCAGCGCCACGATCGTCCCGCTCGTCATCCGGCGTGCCTCGCGGGCGGCGGCCACCAGCACCGCGCCGCAGGACGGCCCGGCGAACACGCCCTCCCGGAACAGCAGGTCTCGCAACGCCGCCACCGCGTCGCGGTTCGACACCAGGTACTTCGCGTCGAGCATCGAGGGATCGAGGATCTCGGGCACGAAGCCCTCCTCGAGCGATCGCAGACCCTGGACGTTCTCCCCGGGGAGCGGCTCGGCGGCCACGATCCGCACCCCGGGCTTGTGCTCCCGCAGGTAGCGGCCGGTGCCCATCAGCGTCCCCGAGGTGCCCAGACCCGCCACGAACACGTCGATCTCCGGGCAGTCGGCCAGGATCTCGGGGCCGGTCGTCTCGTAGTGCGCCAGCGGGTTGGCCGGGTTCCCGTACTGGTAGGGCATCACGAACCGCGGGTCGCGAGCCGCCAGCTCCTTGGCCAGCGCGATCGCGCCGTTCGAGCCCTTGCTCCCCGGCGAGTCGATGATCTCGGCGCCGAACAGGGCGGCGACCTGGCGGCGCTCCGAGGTGACGTTGTCGGGCATGACCAACGCGACCCGATACCCCTTCCGCCGGCCGATCATGGCCAGCGCGATCCCCGTGTTGCCCGACGTGGGCTCAAGGATGATCGAATCGGGCGTGAGCAGGTGACGCCGCTCGAGATCCTCGACCAGGTACTTCGCGACGCGGTCCTTGACCGAACCCGTCGGGTTGTACATCTCGAGCTTCGCGTATAGCCGGACGGCGGGGTTGGGGATCATCCGCGGGATCGCGACCAGCGGCGTGTGGCCGACGGCATCGAGGATCGACTCGTACCGCCCGCCGTGGCGCTCGTCGGCGTCGTGCGCCAGCGCGTGGAGGCTGGCGGCCTCGGTCATCCCGATCCGCCGACACCGCCGGCCAGGCCCACGATACCGTCCTCCCAGCCCCACCCGGCACCGCCGGCCATTGCGGGCAGCAGCCGGACCTCATCCGTCTCGGCGACCGCGGTCGCCCGCCCGTCGAGATAGCGCACGTCCTGTCCGTTGACGTAGACGTTGATGAACCGGTTGAGCTCGCCATCCTCGGTGAACAGCTGCTCGCGCAGGGCCGGGTAGGTCCCGACCAGCCCGTCCAGCACCTCGCCGATGGTGGACCCAGTCACCTCGACCTCGCGCGCCCCGCCCACGTTGGCGCGCAGGACCGCTGGAAACTTGACCGTGCTCATCGCGCGGCCCCCAGCGTGAACACGCCGTCGCTGGCCGCGGCCACCGGGAGCGGCGTCCCGGCCTCGCGGGCCGCCCGCGCCTCGTCCGAGCACACAGGGCACGCGGGATCGCGGCGGAGCCGCAGCTCGGTGAACTCGGTGGCCAGGGCGTCGAACAGCAGCAGCCGCCCAGCAAGCGAGTCGCCGATCCCGAGCAGCAGCTTGAGCACCTCGTTGGCCTGGAGCAGGCCCATGATCCCGGGCACCACGCCCAGTACGCCGGCGACCGAGCAGCCGGGGGCAAGCTCCGGCGGGGGCGGGGTCGGGTACAGGCAGCGGTAGCACGGGCCCTCGTAGGGCACGAACGTCGTGAGCTGGCCCTCGAATCGGAACACGGACGCATGGACCACCGGGATCCCGGCTGCGACCGCCGCATCGTTGAGGATGTAGCGGGTCTCGAACGTGTCGGTCCCGTCGAGGATCACCTCGTAGCCCGCGATCAGCCGCTCCACGTTGTCGGCGACCAGCATCTCCTCGTGGGCCACCACCGTGACGTCGGGGTTGAGCGCGGTCAGCGTCCGGCGCGCGGAGTCGGTCTTCTTCTCACCCACCCGGTCGCTGGTGTGGATCACCTGGCGCTGGAGGTTCGAGAGGTCGACGACGTCGAAGTCGACGATACCGATCGTTCCTACGCCGGCCGCGGCCAGGTACAGCGCAGCCGGCGAGCCCAGGCCCCCCGCGCCGATCAGCAGCACCTTCGAATCGAGCAGCCTGGCCTGCCCTTCGGAGCCGACCTCGGGGATCAGCAGGTGGCGGCTGTAGCGCTGCTTCTGCTGGTCGGACAGGTAGGCGGGCTGGGTCCACTCGAGACCCTGGCTCTTCCAGGCCTGGAACCCGCCGCTCATCGACGCCACGTCGGTGTAGCCCATCGCGCGCAGCGCTTGGCCGGCGAACAGCGACCGGACGCCCCCGGCGCAGTACAGAACGACCGGCGTATCACGGTCCGGGACGGCGCCCTCGATCTGCTGCTCGAGGTAGCTCCGCGACACGTTCGTGGCCCCCGGGATGTACCCCTGGTCCCACTCCGACGCCTCGCGAACGTCGATCAGGGCGATCCCGCCCCGGTGGCGGAGAGCATCCGCCTCGGCTGGTGCGACTTCCCGGACCTCGGTCCGGGCCTCCCGGAGGAGCTCAGGATAGGTTTTCGGCATGATGACAGGGTGCTCCCGGTGGACGACGGGCCGCCGAGGAGGCGGCGAGGTGGGGACGAAAAGGGAGAGGGTTCCGGCGCGGTCATCACAGGGATCCGCGGGCGGAGAGGGTCGGGCGCCGGCTCAGGCCGGCCGGCGACACGAGCAGCGGCGCATCAGCTTGGCTCCTTCGCGGGGAGCGGCTTGGCCCCGATCTCGTCCAGCAGGTGCTGGAGCGAGTCGAAGCTGAGCATCGCGCACTTGAGCCGCGCGGGGCTGATCTCGATGCCCAGCAGGTCGAGCAGGTCTGCGGCACCGAAGTCGACCACGGTCTCGATCGGCTTGCCCTTGATCTCGTCGGTCAGCAGCGAGGCCGACGCCTGGCTGATCGCGCAGCCGCGGCCGGTGAAGCCGATCTGCTCCACGACCCCGTCCCTGACCGCCAGCTGCATCGTGATCCGGTCGCCGCACAGCGGGTTCGACCCTTCGTAGGATGCGGACGGCTCTTCGATGACGCCGAAGTTGTGGGGCCGCCGGTAGTGCTCGAGGATGTAGTCGCGGTACAGATCGTCCATCGGATCGCTCAGGATAGCGGACGCTGGGTCCCGAACAGCTCGACGACCTGGCGCAGCCCCGCGGCGAGCGCATCGAGGTCGGCCTTCGTCGTGTACACCCCAAAGCTCGCGCGCGCCGTGGCCGCCAGGTCCAGGCGCTCGTGGAGCGGCATCGTGCAATGGTGTCCCGCCCGGACCGCGATCCCGAACCGGTCCAGCACCTGGGCCACATCGTGCGGATGGACCCCCGGCAGGTTGAACGACACGACGCCGCCCCGCTGCTCGGCGGACGGGCCGTAGATCTCGATGCCGGGCACCTCGCGCGGGAGCAGGTCCAGCGCATAGGCGACCAGGTCCTGCTCGTGCGCCTGGACACGATCCATGCCCAGTCCCATCAGGTACTCGGCGGCCGCACCCAGCCCCACGGCGGCGGAGATATCGGGCGTGCCCGCCTCGAACTTCCACGGGATGTCGTTCCACTCCGATCGACGGAGGTGGACCTCCCGGATCATCTCGCCACCCGCCAGGAACGGCGGCATGGCCTCGAGCAGCTCACGCCGTCCCCACAGCGCACCCGATCCGGTGGGCGCCAGCATCTTGTGACCGCTGAACGCGTAGAAGTCGCAGCCGATGGCGGCGACGTCGACCGGGATGTGCGGCACCGCCTGGGCGCCGTCGACCAGGACCAGCGCCCCTGCCTCGTGCGCGCGCCGGGTCATCGCCTCGACCGGGTTGATCGTGCCCAGGGTGTTCGACACGTGGGCGAACGCGACCAGCTTCGGCTTGAGGCGCAGCAGGACGTCGAACACGTCCTGGCGCAGCAGCCCGTCGTCGGTGATCGGGATGAACTCGAGGTCCGCGTCGGACTCCTGGGCCAGCAGCTGCCACGGAACCAGGTTCGCGTGGTGCTCCATCTCGGTCAGGACGATGACGTCGCCCCGGCCGATGTTCCGCCGGCCCCAGGAGTAGGCGACGAGGTTGATCGCCTCGGTCGCGTTCCGCGTGAACACGATCTCGTGCGGGTCGGGCACGCCGATGAACCGGGCGGTCGACGCGCGCGCCGCCTCGTACGCGGCCGTCGCGCGCTCGCCGATGGTGTAGATCCCGCGATGCACGTTGGCGTTGTACTCGCGATAGAAGGCATCGACGGCGTCGAGCACGATTCGTGGCTTCTGGGAGGTCGCCGCCGAATCGAGGTACACGAGCGGATGGCCGTTGATGACCTGATCCAGGATCGGGAAGTCGGCGCGCAGAGCCGTGGGGTCGATCGGCACGACGCCGGGGGTCCCGGCAGGGACGCGCGCGACGCCCACGGTCCTGGATCCAGCCCTGGGATCGATCTCGGTCGCCATCGGTCGCCTACCGGCCCGCGCCCGCCGCCTCGGGCTCGAGCGCGACTGCCAGGGCCTCGTCCGGCACGTTGATGTCGAGGCCGTTCTCGCGGAGGATCGGGCCATAGCCCTCGTCCTCCAGCCGCAGGGCCAGGTCCTTGCCACCCGAGGTCACGATCCGGCCGGCGGCCAGGACGTGGACCACGTCGGGCGTGATGTAGCTGAGCAGCCGCTGGTAGTGCGTGATCAGCAGCACGCCCATGTCGGGGTTGAGCATCGCGTTGACACCTTCGGCCACGATGCGCAGGGCGTCGATGTCGAGCCCCGAGTCCGTCTCGTCGAGGATCGCGAACTCGGGCGCCAGCATCGCCATCTGGAGCATCTCGAGCCGCTTCTTCTCGCCACCCGAGAACCCGTCGTTCACGTAGCGGCTCGCGAAGCTGTCCTCCATCTTGAGCATCGCCATCTTCTCGCGCATCCGCCGCCGGAAGTCGAGCATCGACACCCCGCCCCGGGTGGCATCGGTCGGGTCGACGTCGGGGTCCTTGTCGATGCCCTGGAGCTTGGCGTTGAGCGCGCTCCTGATGAACGAGGCGACGGACAGGCCGGGCACGGCGGTCGGGTACTGGAACGCAAGGAACAGGCCCAGCCGCGAGCGCTTGTCGGGCGTGAGGGCGAGCAGGTTGCGGCCCTTCCAGCGCACCTCACCGGACTTGACCACGTAAGCCGGGTGGCCCATCAGGGCGTAGGCGAGGGTAGTCTTGCCCGACCCGTTGGGCCCCATGATCGCGTGGGTCTCGCCCTTGCGGATGGTGAGGTCGATCCCCTGCAGGATCTCGTGGTCGGGATGGGCCACCGGGGCGACCCGAAGGTCCGAGATGACGAGCTCGCGGTCGTTCGCGTCGGTCACGAATTGGCTCCTGGGTTGCGTGGTGTGGAGGCCGGTCTCACGCGACGCCGGCCGTGGATCCGGCCGTGGCCGTGGATCCGGCCGTGGCCGTGGATCCGGCCGGGGCCGAAGGGCCGAGCGTCTCGCGCGGATCCAGCGCGATATGGCGGACCGGGACGAGGTCTGCCAGGGTCATGGCATCGAGCGTGTCGGCGATCGCGTCACGGACCTTCATCCAGAGCACGTTGACCGTGCACCGGGCCGATCGCTCGCAGGCGGCGTGATCCGGGTCGTCGGTCGCGCAGATCATCGGCGCGATCGGGCCCTCGAGGGCTCGCAGCACGTCGCTCATCCGGATCTGCGCCGGCGGCAGCGCCAGCTCGTACCCTCCGTGCGCGCCCCGGGTGGACACGACCAGGGCCGCGTCCCGCAGGCTGGTCACGAGCTGCTCGAGATAGGCGCGCGGCAGATCCTCCACCAGCGCGATCTCCGCGAGGCTCGCGGGACCCGTGCCGAAACGGCGACCCAGCTGCACCATCAACCGCACGCCGTACTCGCCCTTGGTGCTGAAGGCAAGGGCGCCGGATCCGTGGAAGCTCGCGCGCGTGGTCAGGGGTTCGATCCTCGTCGGGTCGCCGTGGCGACGGGCCGGAGTTCCCCGGGGGGACGCCCGCGGCGAGGGAGCCGCCGCGCCGGGGAATTCCGACCGATTTCGTCGGGATTGAGTCTAGTGCCGCGCTGCGATCGCGTCAACGAGGGCACGGGGTAGTAGATAGGGCGGTCCGAAGTTGCCGCGCCTCCCGGCGTCAGCCAGGCAGTGACACTGGTTGTCACCGCGACGGCGGCTGGACCTGGGTCCTGGCCACCGTGAACCTCGTGCTGAACGTCGCGTTCACGATCCCGGCTGTCTGGCTGCTCCAGGAGCACCGCTTCTTCGACCCGTCGGTCGTGTCGGCAATCGAGGCCCAGGTCGGGAGCGTCGCCTGGATCACACCCACGACGTCGGTCATCGCCGTGGCCGCGGTGACCATCGCGGCCTGGGACTCGGTCGACGGCTTCCGCAAGGCGGCAAGCCGGGCACGCGGAGCCTGAATGGCCAGCGCAGCGTCGCGGTCAGCATGGTGGACAGCCACGATTCGTACGCACGGGCGGCCCCGGCCGGGAGATCCACGGTTGCGTCGATTCGGCACTGTGCCACGACGCACGGCACGACCAGCATCGCCCTCACCGGACGCCGTGACGGAAGAGGAGTCGAGCGATGTTCACCAGGATCCGCTGGATGACGATGGGGGTCGCGGCCGGGTTCGCGGCCGGTCGGACATGGAGCGAGCTGCAGAAGCCGGCCCCGGAGCAGTTCCCGTGGCTGCGGGAGCGGATGAACGGGATGGTGAACCCGTGGCTGATGGATCACGGTCTCGTCGGCGGTGCGAACGCCGAGATCGCAACCCTGGAGCACGTCGGACGAACGTCGGGCACGACGTACTTCACACCCGTCCATCCCACGATCCGCGATGACGTGGTGCTCATTCCGGCGCCGCTCGGCGCCGGATCCCAGTGGGCGCGCAACGTCCTGAAGGCGGGTCGCGCGCGGATCCAGCTCCACGAGACGCTCTATGAGCTCGACCAACCGGAGCTGATCACCGTCTCGGAGACCGGCCTGGTGGCGGCGCAGCTGGCGGTCCCGATCGATCGTATGGGCTGCCGCTACATGCGTCTCCACCTCGCCGCGACCGTGCCCGGGACGTTCGCGAGCCATGGGGCGTCGATGCCCGCAACGAAGAGGGGGCCGGCAGCCGAGCCGCCGCTCGAGGGCACGTACGAGATCCCGCTCGAGCCGCGGATGGTCGAGCCGGCGATGGTCGAGCCGGAGGTTGCCCCGGCCTGATCCGCGAGGCGGCTCGAATCCGCGGCGGCCGTGCCCGCCCTATCCCTTGCGTCGAACGAGGTACGCCTCGAACCCGTCGAGCAGGCACGTCAGGCCGAACTCGAACCGGTCGTCGACGCTGCCGGCGACGATCTTGGGTCCCACCCAGGCGAGGTTCGGGAACACGTCCGCCGGGAGCGCTGCCGTCACGTCAGCCACGGCCTGGCGTTGTGCCTCGCGATCCTCTCCGCTCGAGCCCGAGAGCCCGACGGCCTCCCACAGCGCTGCGCCGGCGACGTAGTTGCCCAGGGCATGGTTCGCCAGCACGGCACCCCGCCGTCCGAAGCCGGCGGCTCGAAGCACGCCCAGCGTTCGATCGAGCAGCGGAAGCTCGACACCACCTCGCCCCGATCGCGAGGTGAGCAGGGTGGTCAGCTGCGGCCGCTTGAGCAGGCCCGTGCGCATGTCGCGGGCGATGATCGCGAGGTCCTCGCGCCAGCTGCCCGACAGGGGAGACGCCTGGATCTCACCTGCCATCGCCTCCAGGACCAGGCCCAGAAGCTCGTCACGGCCCGAGACATGGCGGTAGAGCGACATCGTGCCTGCGCGCAGGCGCCTGCCCACCGCTCGCATGGTCAACCCGTCGATCCCTGCTTCGTCCACAACGGCCACTGCGGCTTCGACGATGCGGTCCCGGCTGAGGACGGGCCGAATGGCGGTGTCGTTGGTGTCCATCGACTCAGTATTCATACCGTCATGATAGCGTACACGGTACGCATGCGTACCATGTACGCGGAGCTGATCGCCGGGTGGGGCAACGACGCCATCCCATGTGATCGATGTCGGGTGGTCAGGACCTTGACAGCGCGAAGCCCACGGTGCGCCCGTGCGTCTGCGTCAGCGCGATCCAGACCCGGACCATCTCCTCGAGGGGCCTTGCGTTCGACAGGCCCCCGGCATCCTCGGCTTCGAACCCGATCTCGGCGGCCAGACCCATCGCCACTCGCTTGGCGTCGGGGTCGTCGCCAGCCACGAACATGGCCAGCGGCGTCCGGCGATCCCGGGCAGTGGTCAGATTCTCGAACCCGATCGTGTTGAATGCCTTGGCGAACCTGGCGCCGGGCAGGAGGTCGATCAGGTCCTCGGTGGTCGAGCGTGGCGGGTCTGCGTCGAGGCGGTTCATGGCGTCGATGACGATCCGGTCCGCCAGCGGCGGCAGGTCCGCGACGATGGCTCCGATCGCCACGGGTCGGAGCGCGAACACGATCACATCGGCCCCGTCGACGGCCTCGGCCGGCAAAGCTGCGGTTGCGGATGGGATCTCTGCCAGCGCGGCGAGGGTCTTGGTGCTGTCGGGGGCGCGGACGCCGAACACCACCTCGTGACCGACGGCGGCAAACGCCTTGCCGAGTCCTCCGCCGACGTTGCCGGCACCGATCACCGCGATCCGCATCGCATCTCTCCTCAGGGCGTGGTCACGTTCCCGCGCCCATTGTGAACCCGCCGGGGAAGTGGCCCGCCCCTCGCGATATGCGCGGATCAGCAACCGGCAGCCCGTCGAGCCCGGACGCGATCTCGGCCGCGCGAGCGAGGCCGATTGCGGGCCGCAACCTGGCCGTGGCCCCGCGAACGGCACGCGCAGCGACCATCCGTTTCCGGCCCGGGGTACGACCGTCCTATCGCCCGGCCCAGCCACGCTCAGTACGGTGCGAGTTGACACCTCAAGACCGTCGCGCCGAACTCGGCCGCGGGACGAGCCGCTAGGTCACCACAGTCCCACCCATGGCACTCGCGCTGGACCAGGCCTCGCCGGATCGCCGCCCAGACGGACGGAAGGCAGAGCCCATGAACAGGCCGGGATCCGGCGCCGAGCGCGCCGAGGTCCTCCGTCGTGTGGCCGGCGAGGTGAGCGCGAACCTCGAGCCGGAGGAGGTCTTCCAGGACGTCCTCGACGCGTCGCGTGAGCTGTTCGGCGCCGAGGTGGCCGGACTATGGCTGCTGAACCCCGGCCGACACCCGTTCCGGCTGGCGGCCCAGCGCGGTGTGGCAGCCGAGCTGATCGAAGCGGTGACCGCCGTGACCGTGGACGATGACACGGCCGGACTGCTCAGCATTCGGGAACGACGGCCGATCGTGGTCGACGATCCCGCCGCCGCGGGCTTCTTCGCCCCCGTGTACCAGCGGCTCGGGTTTCGGACCATCGCTTTCGTTCCGATGGTCTTTCGTGACGAACCCCTGGGGCTCCTGGTCCTGTACCACCGCCGCCCGTACTCGTGGACGCCGGACGAGCTCAACCTGTGCGTGACGTTCGCCAGTCAGATGGCCACGGCAGTCGCCAACGCGCGGCTGTTCAACACCGTCCGTGAGGGTGCCGCCAGGCTTCGCGCGATCCAGGAGCTGTCGCTGCGACTCAACCGGATCCAGGACGTCGTGGGCATCGGTGAGGCGATCGTGGCCGAGGCTGACCGGCTGATCGCCCACGATACGATCCGCGTCTACCGCGTGGATCACCGGACCCGCATGTGCGAGCCGATCGCGTTCCAGGGCGAGTTCATGGGAATCGGCCGCCCGTCGCCGGACCAGCTTCGGGTCCGGATCGGCGACGGGCTGACGGGCTGGGTGGCTCTCCGCAACGAGACGATCCGCCTTGGCGATGCGGCCTCGGACGAGCGCGGGAGGTTGGTTGGCGCCACGCGCGGCCCGGAGTCGATGCTGCTGGTGCCCATGGCCTATGAGTCCCGGGTCCTGGGCGTGATCGTGGTCTCTCACGGCGGCCACGACCAGTTCTCGGATGACGATCAGCAGACGCTCGAGATCTTCGCGGGGCAGGCGGCGCAGGCCATCGTGAACGCCGAGGCGTTGGGCCACGTCCGGCGCCAGCGCCAGGAGCTGCATCATCGCCTGGAAAGCCAGCGCCGGCTGCTCGAGGTCAACGAGCGCCTCCTCGCCACCCTGGACCCGAGCGGCGTGCTCGAGATGATCGCCGACTCGCTCAAGGCGGTCGTCGCCTACGACTCGCTGGCGGTCTATCGCATCGACCGGGCCGCCGGGGTCCGCCGCGCGGTCGTTGCGCGTGACCGGTTCGCCGAGGAGATCCTGTCCCATGAGGGGCCAATCGACGTGGGCCTCACCGGCTGGGCGATCCGCCATCACGAGGCGGTCCTGGCCAACGACGCCCATCTCGATCCGCGATCCGTGCAGGTCCCGGGCACGCCTGAGGAACCGGAGTCGATGATCGTGTGCCCCCTGCTGATCGGCGGCGAGGTGATCGGCACGCTCAACGTCGGACGCCTGGGCGGAGCCGAAGCTCACTACGCGCGCGACGAGTTCGAGCTTGTCCAGCTGTTCGCCGCGCAGGCGTCGATCGCCCTCCGCAACGCCGAGGCCCACGGTGCCGTGATGACCCGCGCCGAGCGAGATGCCCTGACCGGCCTTCGCAACCATGGGGCGTTCCAGCGTGAGCTGGGCAAGATGGTGGATGCGGGCGAGCCGTTCGCGTTGCTGATGCTCGATCTCGACGCGTTCAAGGTCTACAACGACCGGCACGGGCACCCGGTCGGGGACACCCTGCTCACGCGCGTCGCAGACGCGATGACCCGGACGATCCGCGAAGGAGATCACGCCTACCGCTACGGCGGGGACGAGTTCGCGATCCTGCTACCCGGCGTCGACGGCCCCCAGGCACGCCACGTCATGGAGCGAGTTCGCGCCGCGGTGGCCAGGCTCACCGAGCGGGCCGGGCCGCTGGTCACCGTCAGCGCGGGCCTGGCCGGCTATCCGGCCGACGGCGCCACCAAGGACCAGCTGGTGGAAGCGGCCGATCGGGCGCTGTACCTCGCCAAGCCCCCGAGCCTGCGCGCACAGGGCGGGGACGACCCGACCCGCGACCCCTACCTGGCGGCTGTCGATCACACGACCCTGGCGCTCCTGGAGCACCTCGATCCCGAGGAGCTGCTGCGAGAGGTCGTGGATCGGGCAACCGAGCTGGTCGGGGCCCGGGACGGGTTCCTCTGCCTCCTCGACGATGGCGACGACGGGCCGCCGACGATGACCATCCGCGTCGGCGTCGGCACGTTCGAGCATCTGGCCGGCTATCAGCCGCCCACCGGTACCGGCGCCGGCTGGGAGGTGGTCCGCACCGGCCGCCCGGTGGTGATCGACGACTACGACGCCTACCCGGACCGCCCCCCGGACCTCGAGGCCGGGCGGTTCGGGGCGGTGTGCTCGGTCCCGCTCGGGTCCGGTGGCAGGATCACCGGCTGCATCGGCGTGGCATCGGGTGGGGCGAACCGCCCGTTCACCGAGCGCCAGGTAGATGCCGTGGCGCGGTTCGCTCAGCTTGCCTCGATCGCCATCGACCATGTGCGTCTCCTCGAGCATGCCCGCTCGGAAGGCTCGCAGCGTGCCTACGCCGCGCTCCACGATCCGGTCACCGGGCTGTCCAACCGGACCCAGCTCCTGAACCGGCTTGCTGCGCTGATGGGCAATCCCCCGCCGGCGGACGGCCAGACGGCGACGGCAAGTCCCCCGGAGACGCCGGCCAGGGTGGCGCTGATCGTCCTGGACCTGGATCGGTTCACGGTCGTCAACGAGAGCCTGGGCCATGCGGCCGGCGATCAGCTGCTGGCTCAGGTCGGCCGGAGACTGGTTGGTGCCGCCCGCCCGTCCGACCTGGTTGCCCGCGTGGGCAGCGACGAGTTCGGGATCGTGCTCGAGCGCGTCCGAAGCCCGCGCGATGCCGAGCGGGCGGCCGCACGGCTGGCAACGGCGCTAGCCGAGCCGTTCGATCTCGGCGGTCGCGAGGTCGCGGTCGATGCCAGTCTCGGGCTCGCGGTCGCACGACCGTCGGTGGCCACCCCCGCCGACCTGCTCAAGGAAGCGGACATCGCGCTCCATCGAGCCAAGGCGGACCCGATCCGAACCCTGGTCAGGTTCGAACCGGAGATGCGGGCACAGAGCCTCGAGCTGGCCACCATGGAACATGACCTGCGACGAGCCATCGAGCGGTCCGAGCTCCGGCTGCACTACCAGCCGCTGGTCAACCTCGCGGACGGCACCGTGGTGGGGGTCGAGGCGCTGCTTCGCTGGCAGCATCCGGACCGGGGCCTCGTCCCGCCGCTCTCGTTCATCTCGCTCGCCGAGGAGACGGGGCTGATCGTCCCGATCGGGCAATGGGTGCTGGAGACGGCGTGCCGGCAGGCCCGATCCTGGCAGCGCTTCGGGGCCGGGGCGCCACCGGTCGTCAGCGTCAACCTGTCAGCTCGCCAGTTCGCGCAGTCGGACCTCGTGGATCGGGTCGCAGCCACGCTCGCAGACGCCGGCCTCGACGCCGGCGCGCTCGAGCTCGAGATCACCGAGAGCGTGGCCATGGACCAGAGCGAGGCCTCCATCGAGCGCCTCCAGGCGCTTCGGCGGCTCGGTGTGAAGTTGGTGCTCGATGACTTCGGGACCGGCTACTCGTCACTGTCCTACCTGCGCCACCTGCCGTTGGACACGCTCAAGATCGACCGCTCGTTCGTGTCCGGCCTGGGTTCCGACGCGGCGGACCTGCCGATCGCCCGGGCCGTGATCTCGCTGGCCCACGGCCTCGGGATCAGCGTCGTGGCCGAGGGCATCGAGACGACCACGCAGCTGGACTGCCTGCGGGACCTGGGCTGCGACCGTGGCCAGGGCTATACGTTCGCGCGGCCGCTCGCCAGCGAGCAGCTCGAGACGCTGCTCGAAGCAGCGAACGGGGCGCCGTTGATCCTCCGGCCGGCGCCCGACGAGACGCCCGAGGGCTAGTTCCGCGACCCTGCGAACAGCCGCAGCATGAACAGGAACATGTTGATGAAGTCGAGATACAGGTGGAGGGCGCCGATGATCGAGCCGCGCTCTGGAGAGCCGGTGATGGCCGCGTAGTCCCCGCGCGCGATGCGCTGGACGTCGTACGCAGTCAGCACCGCGAACAGCGCGACGCCGCCGATCGAGATGAGCCAGGAGATCGCACTCGAGGCGAGGAAGATGTTGATCACCATGGCCACGAGCAGCCCGATCAGGCCCATGAACAGGATCCCGCCGAGCTTGGTCAGATCCCGCTTGCCCACTGCGCCGTAGACCGCCGCGGCGCCGAACATGGCGGCCGTGGCGAAGAACGCCGTGGCCACCGCCGCGGTGCCGCCCGATGTCGTACCGGTCGGCGTCGTGGTGAACGCCCACACGATTACGCCCAGGGTCAGACCCATCGTGGCCGCGTAGACGAAGAACAACGCCAGGCTGACGGTCGCCGAGAAGCGCCGGATACCGGCCTGGATCGCAATGACCAGCACGAACTGGCCGATGATGATCGGCAGCCACCACTGCGCAACGGTCTCCAGCAGCGAGGTGCTGGTGGTCACGAGATAGGCCACGCCTGCCGACAGGAGGAGCCCGGCGAACATCCAGCCGAAGGCGCCCACCAGGAGCTGCTGGACGAGGGCCGGGGCCGGGCGGACGCCCAGCTGTGACGGCGTGTAGCGGGTGTTGATCACGAACGACTCCTCTCGGGTGACGTCGAGCCCGGCTGCTCGCCGACCACCGGTCGGCCCCGGGCCGTGGTGGCGCCTCTCGCCTCGGCATGCTCTGCCGCGCGCGCGAGGATCCACAGGAGATCTGCGAGACGGTTGAGGTAGGGGAGGGCCTGGCTGGCGGCGATCACCGCATCGGCCGCCGCGAGGCTCACCGTGCGCCGCTCGGCGCGTCGCACGACGGTTCTCGCGAGCTCCAGGGATGCGCTGACCCGGGTCTCGCCCGGGACCACGAACTCGCGCGGCAGCTCGACGGCTGCCTCCATCTCCCGCAGGACGTTGTCGAGGCCATCGACCATCGCCGCGGTCACGCGCGTGACCCCGTCCCGCTGGCGCTGTCGCGCCTCGGGATTGGTCGCGAGCTCCGCCCCGATGACGAACAGCTCACGCTGCAGCCGGAGCAGCAGCTCGCCCAGCCCGCCGAACCCGGCCGACAGCACGCCGTACTGGGACCTCATGTTGAGCTCTGCTCGCGCCAGGCCGATCGCGGCCACCGCTTCGTCGACCGTCCCGTACGCCTCGGTCCGAAGGTCGTCCTTGCGCACGCGATCCCCGCCGAACAGGAGTCCGGTGGTTCCGTCGTCGCCTCGCCCGGTCGCGACGGCGCTCTCGTACGAGAGGTTGCTGCGGGTCATGTGGAGGTGGCGCTCACCACATCAGGCCGGCATCGCGCGGGTCCCAGCGCTCTGCCAGCAGGGTCACCTTGACCGGATGCTCCACCACGCTCTCCGCCTGCTCCTTGACCTGCTGGATCATCGCGCCGGCGTACGGGCAGAACGGCGTGGTCAGGATCATCTTGATCTCGGTCGACTCCGGGCTCAGCACGACCTGCTTGATCAGGGCCAGCTCGACCACATTCATCCCGATCTCCGGATCGACCACGGCCCGCAGGGCATCGAGGATGGCGAGCTCGGTCGCACGGCGTTGCGGGTCGAAACCGGCATCCGTGGGGGCTGCTGGCGTGGCGATCTGGGCAGGCTGAGTGTCGGTCATCGTCGCGAAATCCTACCACCAGGCTCGGAAATAGCCGCCAAGCCTCCCCGGCGGGACCTTCGGCCCGCATCCTGGTGCCCAGTCGACCATTTGCGCAAGCACGCAACTAGAGGCACCATGGGGCGCAGCCCAAGGGAGGCCCGATGTTCGACGACCGCTATACCTTCGGCGCCCGGATCGACGCCCCGTTCGATGACGTCCGCGAAAGCGTCGAGACCGCGCTGCGCGCCGAAGGTTTCGGCGTGCTCACCGAGATCGACGTCGCCGCGACGCTGCGTGCCAAGCTCGGCGTCGTCCAGGACCCGTACGTGATCCTCGGTGCCTGCAATCCGCCGCTTGCCCACCGCGCCATCAGCGCCGATCCGGCGGTCGGTGTGCTGCTTCCGTGCAACGTCGTCATCCGTGACGTGGGCGACGCCGTGCTCGTGGAGGCGATGGATCCGCGGGCGGCCATGGGGCTGGTCGACGATGCGGTGGTCGCCGAGGTGGCCGCAGAGGCACGAGCGAAGCTCGTCCGGGCGGTTGCCGCCATCGAGCAGCAGTACCCCGCGGAGGCCCTGGCATGAGCACGAAGACCGCGCTAGCGACGCTCACCGGCGATCGGTTGCGGTTCGATGTGACGCTGGGCAGCGGACATACGATCGTCCTCGACGACGCCGAGGGGGACGCCGGACCGCGACCCGCGGAGCTCGTCGGCGCTGCGCTGGCGGGGTGCACTGCCATGGACGTCATCTCGATCCTGCGCAAGAAGCGCCAGGCGGTGAGCCGCTACGAGGTCCGGGTCAACGGCGTCCAGGGGGAAAGGCATCCGCACGCGTTCACGAGGTTCGACGTCGTGCACGTGGTCGATGGTGCCGGGATCGATCCCGAGGCCGTACGCCGGGCGATCGAGCTGTCGGCGACCAAGTACTGCTCCGTGGGCTCCACCCTCGCCTCGGGCGCCCTCGAGCTGCACCACGCCTACCTCATTCGCGAGCCCGACGGCGACGAGCGCTACGCCGAGGTGCTCGTCATGGGGCCGAACGTGACCCCCGACGCGCTCGCTGCCGGCGGCTGAGGCCGACGGGCAAGCGTCCGATCAGGCGGCCGCCCCGGTCTTGATCACGATCCCGGGCAGGCGGAGGCGATCCGGGAGCTGGCCCGCCTCATTGTCCGTGAAGCCGGGGCCGGCGAGCGATCCATCCGGCTCGAAGAAGTCCGCATAACGATCCCGATGGCTCGCTGCGTACGCGTACGCGGCCGCGATCCCCATGCGCTTCAGCTCCGGGAAGTCCTTCTGGAGGTCGACGACGCCATATCCGTTTGCCCGAAGCTGGAGCACCTGGCGCACGGTCAACCGGGTTCCGTAGCAGAAGGGCTCGCCATTCATCACGAGCGGGTCCACCTTGACCCACTTGATCGTCACCTTGGCTCCACCGTCATCGGGACCTAGACACCCTTGTACAGGGCTGCGGCGATCGGGTTGCGGCGGCGCGCGTCGCCCGCCAGGCGTCGATACCAGCGGTAGACGTCAATGGCCGCGTCGATCGCCTGATCCACGGAGGCCGTCTCCTGCTCACCGACGATTCCGCGCGCGCCCGCCCGGATCCCCTCGCACAGCTGCACGACGTCGTCGACGGGTACCTTCCTGCGCCGGAACACGGTGGCCGACTGGTCGGCGAACTCGCGAAGCCAGAAGGGGTCATCGCCGGCCACGCACAGAGCGAGCCGGTCGACGAGGACCTCGGCATCGCGCAGCAGGTTGCGCAGCCCGGCCTCGTCGTACCGGGTCCGGATCGTCGGATCGGCGGCGGCGGCGATCTCGAGGGCTCGCCCGGTAAGGGCGCTCCGCTGCGTGCGAAGACGCTGCGCG
>Ga0315556_1000916_pt1 | contig 18254 bp, 14 predicted proteins | sample SalMarSW160310MG_FD_202112 | JGI IMG/M metagenome (GOLD analysis project Ga0315556, IMG submission 202112) | Salt marsh sediment microbial communities from the Plum Island Ecosystem LTER, Massachusetts, United States - Salt Marsh Sediment SW1603-10 ...
CGTACCAGCGGACCGAAGGTCTCATAACCTTCGTCCCGCAGCGCCTGGATCAGTTTCTGCAGACCGTCGCGTGGGATAGCCAACACGGTCGGCTGGCGACTGCCTCCGGAGGTCATGATGTGCTCCCTTCGGCCGGGTGAGAGAACATGTCCACCAACTGCAGGCGCGTCACCATCAACCTTGCCGCCACCACGTTGGCCAGACGGCGCATGACTACGTAGCCGAGATCGTGATCGGCCTCGCACGCCTGGCGGAGCGCCACAGCGTCGAAAGCCGCCAGCCGGCTGGGCATGATGGCGATCGCCGATGCCGTCCTCTGGCGCAGAACAGGCGTAATACCGGACCAGCCTACGACATCCATCGGCTCGGAGGTATAGATTCGGCTCCGGCCCCGGCCGGGCACATTAATGTCCGATGCAATCCGCCCGGTCAGGACGATGTACATGTAGTCCTGCCGATCCCCCTCCCGATACAGTTCCTCCCCCATCTCGACGTCTACCAGGCTGGCTATGTCGATCAGCCTGTCGAAATGGTCGCCGGACAGCTCCTGGAACCAGGGGATGGCCTGGAGTTCTTTGATCAGCTCTGGCTTGGATGCATTCATGGCTAGCTCTCCTTGCCCGATGCCCAAGTGGATCCAAGGATGGATCTCACCGGCAAAGGCTCGGTCAATCTTCTTTTAGCATCATTTGTGACTATTTTCGCATGTCCTTCGTCACACAGGCGACTGAATCTCATCCTCAGTTGTCTGACAATGTGCCGGGCGGCCTGGGTGTTGAACTTCGAGCCCCGGCGGAGTTGCTGTCCGGGGGCTGAAAACGGGCCTCAGTAGGACTCTTCGCGGCTCAGCACGCTGAGCACGAGCAGCGTTGTTCGGCCGGAGCGGACCAGTTTGGAGGCATCCAGCCATGAGGGATTGTCGTCGATTGTGTGGGCGCCTTGATCGGAGCCGTTCCAACTTACATACGCGCTGAGGGCCGTCCGATCGCCAAAGCCTGCGACGACCGGCAGCCCAAAATGCGGGCCGCGACCGCGGGTTGTCACGGGCACGCCCAGGCGCGATCCCGCCTGCTGATAGAGGCGGCTCAGGCGGTAACTGGTGCCCTGCCCGAGCGCCAGCTCCTCCCCTGAACCCTGGGCCAGGCCGCTCAACTCGAGGACGGCCTCGACCGTCAGCTGGTTGAAGCCAATCTTGGCGTTCATCGTGTTGGTCACGCTGAAGCCGGCTCCGCGCTCACCGCCAGACCAGGCCACGAAGATGATCGTCTTCTTCGGTGGGTAGGGTGTGTCCATCAGGATGCGGGCCATCTCGAGCATGGCCGCCACACCGCTGGCGTTGTCGTTGGCGCCCGGATACAACTGTCCATCCGGCCCGGTGCCCACGCCATCGTAGTAGGCCGAGACGATGATCACTTGGCTGTCAAGGCTGGCACCGCCGGCCGTCCTGACCGCTGCGCCCTCACCGGGGATATAGCCGATAACGTTGATCACCGGCTCTCCCCGCTCAGAGGTGTCGGTGAGGGGAATGGTCATTCGGAGCTCGTCGCCGGGAGCCGTCAGATAGACGCCTCCCGGCTTGAGGGCACCTCGCTCCGAATCCAGTTCGGTCAGGCTGCTGCCTGCCCCATGAAGAAGCCGGTCGGCCAATTCCGCACTGACGAACATCATCGGCACCCGGAAACCGGGCGGGTTGATGTAGAAACGGCCGGATTTGTACAAGTCCTTGCGCTGCAGCGTCTTGGCATGATCGGCGATCACCAGCACCCCTGAAGCCAGCCGATCCAGGACGGCGGGCAGGTCGGCCTGGTGAACGATGACGATCGCCCCCACCAGATCCCGGTCTCTCAGGCCGTAGGGGTCGGGATCGCCGGCGCCGGTGGGAGGGCCGAGCGCAACCCCAACCAGCCTGCCCTCGACACTGTTTTGCGCACCCCTGCCTCCGACGTCCTCCACAAAATCCCGCCGATAGACAAAACGCTCGGCGGTGTCCCCGGTTGAGCTCAACCGCGCCAGCTCGGGCATGCCGTCCAGATGGACTCCCGCCTGGATCAGCGTCTGCTCGTAGGTCTCGTTGTCGCCTCCGGGAAACAGGCCAATGGCCCGCATCTGCCCCGCCAAGTAGTCGGCAGCGGCTGTCGCCCCGAGTGTCCCGCTCTCTCGGCCTTCAAACTGGGCGCTGCTCAAAGTGTCAAACACAGCCATTGCACGCTGGGCATCGAAGCGTTCGGCCTGCGGCAGGTACCGGCTGAGCGGGGCTGAGCTGCGGATCAGCCAGAAGCCCCCCAGCGCGATCAGCGCCCCCACAACCAGCGCGTAGCGATTGACCCATCGGCTCAGGTTGATGCGGCTGCGATCGATGAAACGCCTCAGTCCCTCCCCCAACAGGTTGAAGGTCAAGATAGCGAGGAAGAAGGCCACACCCGGATACCAGCCGAGCCACGGATAGGCTCGCCACCAGTCGCGCACATTGGCCAACAGGGCACCCCACTCGGGAACATCGGAGTAGTGGTAGGGGATGCCCGCCAGACTCTGCGTACCCAGCAGTTCGACGGTGAAGCCGCCGCCGAGGAAGATGTTCAGAAAGCCCAACTCGGCCAGAAGCAGCAGGACGCCGCCCATTTCCAGCATCGCCAGAACGAGCAGAGAGGGAACCAGGTTGGGGACCACGTGCCGGATCAGGATCCCCATATCCCGCGCCCCGATGACCCGGGCGCCTTCAACGTAGGGCTCGGTCTTGATGGCCACCACCTTGCTGCGCACGAACTGCGCCACTTCGCCCCAGCCCACCACCGAAAGGGCCAGCACGAACACGCCGACGCCCTGCTTGATCCCCAGGGCAAGAATCAGGATCATGGCAAACAACGTGGATGGATAGGAGGCCCAGACCCCGACCGCACCTGACACCAGGCGGTCGACGCCACCGCCGCGCCACCAGCCGGCCAAGGCACCCATCACGGTGCCCAGACTCAGCCTGGCCAAGGTGGCCAGCAGGGCCAACACGATCGTCTGCTTGGCGCCAGCCAGGACCAGTGCCTGAAGGTCCCGTCCGAGGATGTCCGTCCCCCATGGAAAGGTCATTGAGGGCGGATAAGGGGGCGCTGAAATGGTGCCTTCGAACATCATCACGCCGTGCGTCTTGAACGGGCTCTGGCCGGAGAAACGCGGTCCCAAGGAGACAGCCACCAGCAGGCCCGCCAGGAGGAGGGAACCGAGAATCAAGCTCGGTGAGCGCAAAGCCTGGCGCAGCAGGCGCCCAAGCCCTTGTCGTTCGACGGGAACATCGCCCTCCGGTTGCCCCTTCGGGACCGGTAGGCTCCGCAGGCTGGCCGCCTTCGTCCTGCCATGGCCAGACACGCCCCTGAGCGAGACGATCCATGCGCAAACGCTCTCGACTCGGCGCCGCCAGATCGCTGTCCAAGACAGATCAACATCCTGGCGCTGTACACCGGCATCGACCGCTCTCAACCTCGGATCCAGCACCGGGAAGAGCATCTCCAGCCCAGCATTGACGACCAGGAAGAGGGCACCCAAGGCGAGAATGAGATCGACCACCAAAGCCGAGTCGCCAGCCTGTATGGCATCGAGCAGGCTCAACCCCAGGCCGGGCCACCCGAAGAAGAACTCCACCACCGGGAGGCTGGCCAGAGAAAAGCGTAGGGATGTGCCCAAGGTGGTCAGGATAGGTACGCCGGCGTTTGACAGCGCGTGGCGGGTCAAGACGACCCAGTGGATCAGGCCCTTGCTGCGCGCCGTTCGGACGTAGTCCTGCTCCAGAATGTCGGACAGGGACACGTAGGTGACTTGCATCACCTGCGCCACCGGCCTGGCGGCCAGCACGAGCGCCGGAAGAATCAGGTGAAGGTCCCAACCGAATCCAGACGTCGGTAGCACGCCCACGTCGAAGGTCTTATGCACCCAGATATCGGCCATCCAGAAGAGCATCCCGAGCATGAAGCTCGGCGTCGAGATGCCGAGGATTGAGGCGATGACCACCAGCGAGGCGCGCCGGCGCTGGCGGCGCACGGCGGCCAGGGCGCCCAGGGGTACACCGATGATCACAGCCAACAGGAGCCCCAAGCCCAGAAGCGCGCCGCTGCGGAGGAACAGCATGCGCACCAGCGGCCCCGGGCTGTAGCTCTGGTGATGCCAGACGAGATGGGCTGGATGGTGCAGCAGGAGATTGGCCCCGGCACTGAAGGCTTCCACCGCTGCACCTGACGGGTCGGCGGGAAGCCCTTGCTGGCCGCGCTGGGCAAGAAGCAGGCCAAACAGGGTCAGATAGGCGATCACAGCCAGGACAAGTACGGCCCCGCCGATGCGCCGAGCAGCGACAGCAACCCATGGCTTGCGCAGCACGTCGACCAAGGTCAACCTCCCAGCGGCCGCCTTCAAGCGGCCAGCCGAGCTTTCATTGTGCCACACCTCGGCGCGGGCGCGGCAAGCTGTCGCCGAAGAACTACGCAGCCCACATCACTGTGGGCTGCGTAGTTTCAGGGTACCCCTTGGGTAGAAGGAGGGAGGAAGGAGAGTCCCCGTGAATCGTCAGCTTGGAATGGCCTGCACCTCTTTGACTTGCGGAAAGAATTGGCGCACGGTGCCGCCGATCCATCCTTGCACCGTGGTCTGGGAAAGCTGGCAGCCTTCACAGGCGCCACCCATTTTCACTTTCAAAACGCCGTCTTCATAGGAATCCATGCGGACCCAGCCGCCGTGGTACTGCTCGATGTATGCGCTCAGCGCCTCTATCAGCTCGGCGATTTGATCGGATTCAGATGCCCCTACGACGTGATTGTGCAAGCCGCCATTCTCAGTCATCAGGCATCCTTTGGCCCCTTTGAGCCCTCTTTCACATCGCAGCCCCGCATCAAAGCCTGGTGCAGCTTGAGAGCGATGTCATTGGGTGGTTTCTCCAATCGTCCGGCAATGGCATGTGCCAGACGCTGCAGCACCTGTTCACCACCTTGGGCGTTTCCTCGACAGAATCGCTTCAAGTCCTCGCGGGCGATCCACACCACCTGCGAATCGCACGATGACTGGGCCCCCGAGGTGTAGGCACGCCGGCCCAAAGCGGCTGACAGGCCGAAAACACCCCCGCGCCGGATCACGCCCACCATCATCGACTCCCCACCGTCTTCGGGCTGGTAGACGATTTCAATCTCACCATCGACAACCACATATACCTGCTCGGCGGGGTCGCCTTGCTCGAAGATGTGCTCCCCGCCAGGCAGCTTCTGCTCGTGCAGCAGCGGCATGAAGTCGGCCGCCGTGGACTTGGGCAGACCGCGGAAGATGGGCAGCTTCTTCACGTTGCCGTTGACTGTCTTGGTGGACGATCTCGCCATCACAAACTGTCCGATACTTGGGTAGGAGCACCGGGCGATACCCGCACCCGGCCAAACTTTCAATAAATCTAGCCCAGCGGTCTACCGAGTTGGAGGGTCATATATCCACGATCCCCGGTGACAATCATCTAGGCCTCGGGCCGGCGCGGCCCAATATCACACCTATTGCACACTATTTGTGACACTTTTCACAATTGATCTGGCGGATCCCAACCCATGCAGACGATCAACCCAGGTAGATTTGGTGCGGATCCAACTGATGCAGCAGCTCGAGTTCCGAAGAATTCGGCGGCGGGGTCACCTCCAGTTCAGGGCCAACCTGGAGGTCCCAGCCCGTGGCCTCAAGGGCGGACTCCAGACTTACGCCGGGATGGAGATGGGTGAGCACCAATTCACCTTGAGGGTTCGGAGCCAGGATGCCCAAATCGGTGACCAGGGCTGCCGGTCCGGCGCCGGGCAGCTCCCGCCCGACGCCCTGGCTGTCGTCCGCCAGACCCAGCGATGTCCTGAAATCGCACCGTTCGGGAAACCTTCGGCGTTCATGGCGGGCCATCATGTATGTGCGGCCTGCCCAAGCGGCGATCTCCTGGCTGCCGCCTGAACCGGGCAGCCGGACCTTCGGGTGCCGGTAGTCCGAACCGATCAGCGTGGCGTTGATATTGCCGTGTCGATCGATTTGGGCTCCGCCGAGGAAGCCAACCGACACATGACCGCGCTGCAGGATACGCGCGAACAAATCATACATCGACGTGACCATCAGCGAGCCTTCGACCAGGGCCGGATCGCCGATCGACAGCGGCAGCCGGGACGGCCGCGAGCCCAGCACCCCCGACTCGTACACCATCAGCAGGCCGGGAGCATGTGTGCGCAATGCCAGGTTGCAGGCCAGGTTGGGCAGCCCGACACCCACCAGCACCACATCCCCATCCTTCAGCAGGCGGGCGGCGTTGACCACCATCAACTCTGAGGCCGTCCAGCTCGAAGCCATGCTTACATCTCCGATGGCGTGAGTCGGGCGTGGACATCTGGGCCAAGCTTCTCCCAGTACTCCCCGCGGTCCTTCACGCCGAACACCCATTCTTGCAGCCAGCTCGCAAGTCGAGAAGGCTCAGCGCTGATGTCGTCCCACGCCTGATAGAAAGGATTGTCGCGATCATACAGGCCGTAGGCATACGAGGGATGGGCGCCGTAGGGAAGGTGGACCACCGCATCCACGATCAGACCCGGCATCACCGTACGGCCAGGGTCGGAGCGGATGCTGCTCTCACCGACGATCTGTTCGGCTGTCATCAGCACCTTCTTGGCAGCAAACGCGGCTTCTTTCACATCGCCGATAATGCCGTCCACCTGAGCGTTGCCGTCGGGGTCCGCCCGGTGGACATGCACAACCGTCAGATCGGGATTGAGCGCCGGCACAGTCACCACGGGACGGCCCGAATAGGGATCTTCAATCTGTCTGTAGTTGTCATTGGCCGCCATCAGATCGTCGCCCCCGCTGGGATTCATGGGCATAAAGGGAACGCCGGCAGCGCCCGCCGCAAGCCGGCTGATCATGGCAAAGTGGCTGTATTCCTCCCACGCAATCTCGCCGGACTCGATCGCACGTCTCAGCGCTCTGAGAGACCCGACGCCCGGGTTTCCGGCATAGGAGAAGATCACCTTTCGGGCGCATCCGGCCGCCACCATCTGGTCGTAGACCAGGTCCGGGGTGGCGCGGGCAAGGGTCAGGTCGCGCTTGCCCTGGCGGATGATCTCATGTCCGGCGGCGAAGGGAATCAGATGGGTGAAGCCCGCCAAATAGACACAGTCGCCGTCCCGGACCAGGCGGCCGATGGCCTCCGGCAGGCTGGTGAGTTTAGCCATGGTTGTTAGCCAGCGTGGCATCGACTCCGTCCAGGAAAGTCGACAGCAGTCCGAAGCCATCGTCCAACTGCGATTCGGTGATGATCAGGGGCGGGGCCAGAATGAGCATCTCGTCGTGTTGATGAACCCACAACCCGATTTCGCGAAGCCCCCCTGCCAGTCCGCGCCAGAGCGGCGCCTGGCCCGGACCGGCCTCCATTTCCACGGCTGCCAGAAGGCCAATGGCGCGGACAGCAGCCACACTGCGGTGGCCGTCCTTCAGCGCCGCGACACGCCGTGCAAACTCTGGTGCCAGCCCGTCGGCGCGCCCCACCAAACCGTCGCTCTCGAGTACATCGATATTGGCCAAGGCCGCTGCCAGGCACAGTGGATGGCCGCTGTAGGTGAGACCGCTTACAAAGGCGTGATCATCGAAATAGCGGGCGATGGGCTCGCTGATCGCTACGGCGCCTAGTGGCGCATAACCTGACGTAAGCCCCTTGGCCAGCGTCATCAGGTCGGGGGCCAGATCCCAGTGCTGACAGGCGAACCAGCGCCCCGTCCGTCCAAACCCGGTCAGGACCTCGTCCAGCACGAACAGGATGCCAGAGCGGCGACACAGTGCCTGAACGCCCTGCAGATAGCCAGCTGGCGGGACCGCCACACCGTTGGCGCCGCTCACCGGCTCCAACACGATGGCGGCGATCGTCTCCGGCCCTTCCGCGCTGACGACCTGCTCCAAGTGCGCCAGCGCCAGCCGACAAAGCTCATCGTCGTCGACCTGGGCTTCGGCTGGAGCAAAGGGTGCGTGCCCCCGGTCTGGGCCGTGAAAATGCACCACGCCCGGCATCAGGAACGGCTCCCAGGGCCTGCGCCGGGTATCCCCCGTCAGGGCCAAGGCGCCGTGCGTGGCGCCGTGATATGAACGGTAGCGGGCCAGCACCTTCGGCCGGCCGGTAAATGCACGCGCCATCTTCACCGCGTTCTCGTTGGCGTCCGCCCCGCCCAAGGTGAACAGGAAGCGATTGAGATCCCCAGGCACCAGTTCCGCCAGCCGGCGTCCAAGTTTCGCCCGGACCTGGGTGGCCATCCTGGGTCCGGCATAGGGAAGCGCCGTAGCCTGCTCCTGGATGGCTCGAATGACCCGCTGATCCCCGTGGCCGATGTTGACGCACATCACGGTAGAGCTGAAATCGAGGGTGCGACGCCCGTCGGTGTCCCACAGATAGACGCCTTCGGCGCGTTCCAGCGGGAAGGGGTTGGCGCTCGACTGGGCGGTCCAGGTCCAAAAGTCGTGGGGCGTGGTTATGGAGTCTGCATGCGGAGGATCACGATCGTCCGTCAAGGCCGGTCTGCTCCTGCCGGAGGTCGGCGTGCTGCCATGCTGAAAGGACGTCGAAAGTCTAGCACCGAGGCGGGTTGATGCCAACGATGGGCAGATCTAACCGGACTCGTCCGGATCCAGCAAATCCTCGAGGAGGTCGCGCACGGCCCAAGAATCGGGAAGGTAGAACCTGGCATATGTCTGCGCCGAGCGGCCGACCTTGATCGTCCACGCTTCCGCCGGCAGGGACTCAAATACGTCTTCGTCGGTGACGTCGTCCCCAACGGCCATCACGAAATCGAAAGGAGGGTCGACCTGGAGCAGCCGAAGCGCCGCCCGGCCCTTGTTGATGTTGCTCTGCTTGATCTCGACCACCTTGTTGCCCTGCATCACATGCAGCGGCGTGTTGGCCAGGTAGGACTCCAAGTTCTCCATGAGCTCTTTGGCACGCAGCGAGCCAAGTTCCGGTTCCGCCCGCCGGTAGTGCCAAACAAGGGAAGACCCTTTGTCTTCAACGTAGGCCCCGGGGGTACGGTCCACGTAGACTTCCAAGACTGGACGAATCTGCTGCTGCCATTCTTCTTCGAAGGATTCGCCGAGGACTTGCCATTCGCCTTGGCTGCCATTCCAGAGACGGGCTCCGTGCTCGGCAACCATGTCCACCCCAGTTTCACCTACCCAGCGCTGCAGGGTGGCGTGGTCTCGGCCGCTGATGACAACCACCTTGTTGGCCGGTTCAGCGGCCAGGCCAGCCAACAACTCGAGCAACCCGGCGTCAGGCTCGGCGCCTTCTGCCCGTCCGGTGAAACCGACAAGCGTGCCGTCATAGTCGAGCAGCAGCAGCCGCTGTTTTCCAGTCTCAAAGGCGTCGAGCAGGAGCTTGCGCCGGGCGTCTGCCAGCCGATGTACCCGGTATGAGGGACGGTCGCGGCGTGCGGCTTCCAGCTGCGTTAGAAAGTCCTCCGCCCACCGGTCGACAGTGTAGCGTTTCAAGCGCGCGATCATCGGCCGGTTGCGCCGCTTCTGCTCCTCGTCCGGCATTTCGAGCGCCATCAGCAGGTGTTCGACGATGCTGCGGCTGTCGTGGGGATTGACAATCAGGGCCTCGCCCAACTCCTCGGCTGAGCCAGCCGTCTCGCTCAAGATAAGGACGCCCGTCTCATCCGACCGAGCGGCCAGGTATTCCTTAGCCACCAGGTTCATCCCGTCCCTGAGCGGGGTGACCAGGGCCACATCCGCAAGGAGGTACAGCGACACCAGGTTGTTGAAGGGAAGCATGCGGTACAGATACCAAATGGGAGTCCAGCCGGGCTCGCTGTACCGGCCATTGATCTTCCCGACCATCTCGTCGACCTGGCGTTTGAGCTGCTGATATTCTGGCACCGACGTCCGCGAAGGCACACACAGGGAGATCAGGCTGACCTTGCTCTGCCACTGCGGATAGCGCTCGAGGAACTCTTCGAAGGCATCCAACCGCTGCAGGATTCCTTTGGTGAAATCAAGCCGATCGACCGACAGGATAATCCTGCGATCGTCTGCCTGACGCCGAAGATCCGCCAGTTCGGTTTGGATTTCGGGCTGTTCGTGCGCCTTAGCGAATCGCTCGACGTCGACCCCAAGCGGGAACGTCTCAATCCGCACCGGGCGTTCGCCGTATACGACCCGGCCAAACTCCTGCTCCAGGCCGAGCAGCCGAAGCACACTGCTCAAGAAGTGCCGTGCGTAGCTGAAGCTGTGAAACCCAATCAGGTCCGCCCCCATCAGACCGTGCAGGATTTCATTGCGCCACGGGAGCATGCGGAAAATCTCGTATGAGGGAAATGGGATGTGCAGGAAGAATCCGAGATTGGCTTCAGGGTAATCCTTGCGCACCAGTGCTGGCAGCCGCATCAGGTGGTAGTCGTGGATCCACACCCGATCGTCGGGTCGCAAGATGTCCAGCAGCCGATCCCGGAAACGCCGATTGACGCTCTCGTACGCGTTCCACTCATCCCAATCGTAGTGTGCGTATTGGGGGAAGTAGTGGAAAAGGGGCCAAAGGCAGCCGTTGCTGAACCCGGTATAGAAGGGACCGAATTCATCCTCCGGGATAAACAGTGGCAGGCAATTGTAGGATTCAGAAAGTGTGTGCTCGAGCTCTTGCTCTTCTTCGGCATCGAGGTCGGTCAGCCCCGGCCATCCCAACCAGAGCATTTCGGTCTTGCCGCGGATGGCATCCAGGCTTGTCGCCAGGCCGCCCACGCTGGGATGGTAGGCGAAGCCATCCTCCTGCCTTTCTACGCTCACTGGCAGTCGGTTTGAGACGATCACCAGTCGGCCGGATGATTGAGGGCTGTTATTGGGGGCTTCCGGCATAGACAGAACACCTCGAATGATTGTCGGGGAAAGTGAAGGTCACAGCGCGGTGAAACGCATCCTAGCGTCCGGCCTGCGTCGTTTTTGGGGACCTGTAGCTAAAGCATACCATCAGCCCAGTGCATGCTGTCGTTGACCAGGCATGGATGGCCTTGCTAGAATGGACTCCCAGCCAACCCTCAGGGAGTCACTTTGACCGACGACCCGACGCTGTCCAATAGCCTAACGTCTCAGGCTGTATATCAGGAACTCTTCGAGCTCTCTCCAACCCCGACAGCTCTGTTTGACCTCGACGGCGGTTGCCGCCTGGTGAACCGTGCCATGCTGAATCTGCTTGGGCTGCCAGTGGAAGGCGTCGAACTGGCCGACTTGCGGCTCGACGAAATCCTGGCCGTGCCCGAACTGGCGCAGGAACTTTTGGCGGATTTGCGGGAACGACGCGTCATTCGGCGTCGCGAACTCCATCTGCGGGACCAGGGAGGCGAACCCCGCCCGGTGCTTGTCTCCGGCCGCAGTTTCGATTTGCAGGGGGAACCCCGCCTCGAGCTGGCCTTCACCGACGTCTCCCGCCTGCGCGCGGTCGAGAAGGCCTTCCGGCGTGACCACGCCCGGCTGTCATCGCTGATCGAGAGCTTGCCCGCCGGATTGATGCTTGTGGACAATCGGGGCATCGTCACCGAATTCAACCCCGCTCTGGGTGATCTGCTCGACCTGGAACCGGAGTCGGTTAGGGACCTACCGTACCGACGGATCTTCCAACGCCTCCTGAGCCAGGCTCTCGAGCCTGAAGTCATCCGGCAAGCCATACGCCAAGCGGTGATCGCCGTCGCCGAACACCCCATCGTGGAAATCGCCCTGGAAGGCGAGAGGACCCGCTACCTGGAGGTCTCCTTCTTTCCCGTCTGGGAAGAATCGGTTGGACCGCCCGGCTGGGGAGCTCAGATTCAGGACGTCACGCAGGCGCGCGACCGGTCCGCCTGGAAGATGGAATTGCTGTCGATCCTCGCTCACGACATTCGCACTCCACTGGCCACGCTCAAGGGACACGCCACAGCGCTCCTCGCCAACTACCGCCGCTGGGGCGACGATATCGTGCTTGAGTTTCTCGAAGCGATGGACCAGGGCGCCGATGAACTCGTCAAACAGGTCGATCGCAGCCTGGCGCTGACTCGCGTCGAGGCCGGCCGCCTCGGGCTGCGCCCGGAGGCTGTCTCGGTTGCCAATCTGGTACGCCAGGCGATCGAGCGCGCCGCTGGTTCGCTGGGCGAGATGGAGGTCGTCACCGATTGGCCCGACGATCTGCCTCAACTCAGGGTCGACCCGGCGCGGGCCGAAGAGGTCCTGGTCAACCTGCTCGAGAACGCCGCTCATTTCAATCCCAAGAACCGGCCCATCCGCATCACGGCCGGCGTCCGGGATTCGATGATCCAGCTTTCCATCGTCGACCAGGGCCGCGGCGTGCCGACCGAACAGAGGGAGCGCGTGTTCGAGAAATACGAGCAGGGCGATCCCAGCGACAAGGGATCGGGACTGGGATTGTTCATCAGCCGCAAGATCGTCGAAGCGCATGGCGGGCGGATCTGGATCGAGGGGCCGGCTGCGGGTCAGGCCCAGGGAACCCAGGTCTTCTTGACCCTGCCCATCATGCCGCCTCAACTCGGCCTGGCCAGCGCTCGCCGACGGCGTCGACCGACTGAGAACCGGGCAGAGGAAACACACGGGGAAATCTTGGTAGTGGAAGGCGAACCTGAGCTGCAAACTCTAATTCACACTGTCCTGACGGGCGCTGGGTATCGCGTAGCCCTGGCCAGCAGCGGCTCGACTGCTGTCGACCACGTCGCCCAGGCAGAATCCGATATGGTGCTGCTGGACTGGCACCTTCCGGACATGGACGGCTTGAGCGTGTGCCGCAACCTCCGACGCTGGTCGAACGTGCCGATCCTGATGCTTACATCCAAGACGAGCCAGGAGGACCTGATCGCCGCGCTGGACGCCGGGGCCGACGACTACCTGACCAAACCCTTCCAGAGTCCCGAGCTCCTGGCAAGGATGCGTGCCTTGATCCGACGAGGCGGTCAAGCGACGCTCGACGCGCCCGGTGGGGATCGCACCCGGGCGGGCGGCCTGGTGATCGATCACGCGCAGCGACAGGTCTGGCGCGGCGGGGAACCTATCGAACTGACCCCAACCGAGTTCGACTTACTGGCCTACCTCTCACGGCATCGAAATCAGGTCCTCAGCCATGAACAGCTCATTAGCCATGTCTGGGGAGGCATGCGAGGGTCTCGCCACACGCTGTTCGTGCACATCAATCGGCTGAGAAACAAGATTGAGCCCGACCCGGAATCCCCGCGTTTCATCGTCACCCGTTGGGGTGTCGGCTACGTCTTCCTGCCCTCCTGAGACCGTCAAAGCGGCTCAATCGTCCCTGCTCGTGAACAATTCTTGAGATTCTCACCGCCTGTGTGACACTTTCGTTAGAATTGTGTGAGACAATCAATAGTCGAGGTGGGATCGAGGCCATAGGCACCTGGCCGCGACCGTTTCCCACCTCGTTGCATCCCTGAGACGGTAGATCGGTCGCGGTGCGGGGTCTGTAAGCGCATTTGGGAGGTTGAACCATGGATAGTGAGAAGGTTGTGGAACGAACCCAGAGACGAAGTGTGCGATCGGCAGGTGCCATGTTCTTGGGCGCTTTGATGGGCGTGATGGCCGGCGCGGCCGCCGGCTTGTTGATGGCACCCCAATCCGGCGAGGCGACCAAGGACGATATCCTTGAGCGCGGCCAGGCCCTACGGTCCAACGCCGAGGCGCGGTTGAATGAGGGCCGATCCCAGGCAGAGCGCAAGCTGGCCCAGGCCCGCAATACGATGGCCGAGTGGCTGCAGCAAGGCTCTCAAATCCTCGACCCTCAAGCCGAGGACATCCGAGCCTGATTGGCGCTGAAGACGGGATGCCCAGGCCAGGTGGGTCCCTGGCCTGGGGTTTGGATAATCGCCCTGAGAAGAACGGAAGGTCCATGTCAGCTACCGTCCTGCTGTTCGAGACCGAAACTAGCCTGCGCAAGGTCATGGCCGCCAGTCTGGAACAGCAAGGTTTTGACATCATCCAGGCGGCCAATGCCGATGCAGCCCGCAAGCATCTTCGACGGGACACCCCGGATCTGTTTGTCCTGGAGTTGGACCATCCGGCCGGAGACAATGGGGAGCTCATCGAGACCTACCGCAATCAGAGCCACAGCGGCGCCGTCCTACTGACCACCACCGAACGGCCGGATGATGGATGGCGCAGCCGCTATCAGCCAGAGGCGGTGGTATACAAACCGTTTGATGTGCGGTTTCTCTGCCGTCAAATTCGGGGCCTTATGCAGACATCAAGTGAATACAGCCAGTCGGGAGAAGGATCAGCGGATGACACAAATGGCCACTGAGCAGCTGGATTTCGAGAAGGGCGATTGGATTGTCCATCTCTACCACGGTGTCGGCCAGGTGAAGGGGATCGTCAAGAAGAAAGTCGATGGCGAGAAAGTCTCCTACTACCGAGTCAAGACCGACAACAGCACGCTGTACGTGCCGGTGAAGGACCACGATGATGACCGCCTGAGACCGGCGGCCACCAAACGCCAGCTCGAGGCCGCCATCAAGGCGCTCAACAAGCCGCCCAGGGAGATGGCCAAGGACCATAACGACCGACGCCGCCGGATCCGTGAGGTCAAAGTCGACGGCACGCTTGAGTCGATGGTCAAGCTGGTCCGCGACCTTTCCTGGCGCCGCTACGACAAGAAGTTGAACAATACCGAGGAGCGGGCACTGCGCCGCTTCAAGGATCGCTTGCTGCAGGAATGGGCGGTGGCCCGCCAAATTTCCACCGAAGACGCTCGTAAGCAGCTCAACAAGATGCTTCGCAGCGCACGACCCGACGACGAGGACGGATGAGCCTGATGGCCGATACGCCGCGCTCGTCTGACCAGCCGTAGATTATGGAGAGGAGAGAATCAATGAAGCCTGAACTTATGGAGAAACTTGAAAATCCGGAGGAGGCGTCCGAATCTTGGGAGGACCTGTTCGAGGCCGCCCTGGACTCCTTTGATTACGAGAATCCAGTTCGTGGACAGATCTTAGAAGGCGAAATTATTCAGATTGATGAAGATTCGGTCCTGGTGGACATCGGGGCCAAGCGGGACGCGATTGTCCCGCGCAAGGATCTGGACCGCCTGGACGATGAACTGCGCGAGAGCATCTCCCGAGGGGACCAGATCCCGGTATATGTTATGCGTACGGCCAAAATTGGCGGGGACCTGCTGGTCTCCATCAACCGCGGCCTGGAGCAGGAAGATTGGGAAAGAGCCTCCGAGCAGCTAGATACTGGCGAGGTGCTTCGCCTGCCGATCATCGGTCAGAACCGGGGCGGCGTGGTAGTGCGCTTCGGCCGCCTGCGCGGTTTCGTGCCAAATTCGCACATTCCGGACCTGCGCCGTAACGGCAGCGGCGATCTTCTCAAGCAGCAGAAGGAAGAGATGATCGGCGAAGAATTGGTGGTCAAGGTTCTGGAGGTCAACCAAAAGCGGCGGCGCCTTGTGCTCTCCAGCCGCGCCGCTCGGCGCGAGCGCCGATTAATCCGGCTCAAGGAACTTCACGTCGATTCAACCCTGACCGGGACCGTTGTCAACCTGGTTGACTTCGGCGCGTTTGTCGACTTGGGCGGAGTGGACGGCCTCGTGCATATTTCCGAGCTTGACTGGAGCCGGGTCGACCATCCATCGGAGGTCCTCGAGGTCGGCCAGGAGTTGGATGTCAAAGTCCTGGATGTCGATGTCGAGCGGGAGCGGATCAGCCTGAGTCGCAAAGCCTTGCTCCCCAATCCGTGGGCCAGCATCACCGACCGCTACACACCAGGCGACCTCGTGCAAGGCGAGATCACTAACGTGCGGGATTTCGGCGCGTTCATGATGCTGCCGGAAGGTGTGGAAGGCCTGATTCACGTGAGCGAAATCGGGATCATCGGCCCCGGAAATCCGGAGGACGTGGTGCATCCCGGCGACAAGGTGCTGGCGCGCATCCTGGATATCGAATCCGACCGCGAGCGGATCAGCCTAAGCCTCAGCCGAGTCAGCAAGGAGGAGCAGTTGGCCTGGCTTGAGACGCGTCAAGACGAAGACGGAAGCCAGGCGGAAGACTCGATTGAGACCCCCAGCGAGGAGCTGGTAGAAGATTTCGACGCCGCCCTGGAGGCCGAACGGGCCAACCGCCCCGACGCTGCCCTGCAGCCCGAGGTCCAGGTGGAAGAGGTCGTGGCCGAAGGCATGCCCGAGACCGACGGCGAGAGCGAACCCGATACGGAATCGGCCTTGGATGAAGCTCGGGACGAACCCGAGGCCCAGGTGGAAGAACTCGTTGCCGTAGACACGCCGGAGACTGACGGATCAAGCGAACTCGATGCCATATCAGCTTCAGATGAAACCAAGGATGGCGCCGAGGCCGCCCTGGAAGCCGCGCCGGTCGAAGGCGAGCCGGAAGAAGAGCTCCAGCCCAACGCCTGACCATCTGATAGAAGTCACCGAATTTCAAGCATCCGGGGATCAAGATCACCCCGGATGCTTTCTGTTTGGGCACAATCGGGCCGCACCAATACGGTCGCCGCGCGCACGGCTTCGGATCGAAATGTCGGAGCCCAGCTAGCCATCCACCTAACCGCATCAACCAGTCCGAGCAGACGTCCTCGGTCAGGGAGCCTCCAATACGGAAGTGCAGTTGGGGCACTTGTGCGCGGCCAACGGAATTTCCGTTGCACAGTGGGGACAGGTCTTAGTGGTCGGCGCTGGCGCCTTAGTCTCCTCCTGCCGGTGCAGGCGGTTGATCATCCGCACCAGCAAGAACATGGCTACAGCAACCAGCAAGAAGCTGAGAATGTTGTTGAAGAACACACCGTAATTGATGGTGATTGCACCCGCCGTTTGAGCATCAGCCAATGTGAGATAGGGCGGCGGAACCGACGCACCCGGCTTGATCACCCAGAAGAGATCGTTGAAGTCCACGTTGCCCAACAGCAAACCGAGGGGCGGCGTCAGGACATCCTCTACCAGCGATTTGGCAATCGTTCCGAACGCGCCGCCGATGATGATCCCCACCGCCATATCGACCACGTTTCCGCGGACAGCGAACTTGCGGAATTCTTCCCACATCGGTGGGCCTCCTTAGGGCGTGGACAGACGATCGCTTTGTGAAATCCTTCACAATTACGCCAGATCAAAGGCGGTTTGGCGTCATCTACGCAGACAAGGCGCTTTCAAAGCGTTTGAGGTGCTCGGACCAGCCGGCGACGACGCGTTCTTCGGGCTCCGGGTCCCCGAGGTGCAGCCCGAACACCCTCGCCAATTCCCGGAGCGTCACCTGGGCTTCGCCAACGCGGCCACCTTTCTCAGCGGCTTCCATGATTGAATCCGCCAAGGCTTCGAGTGCATCCACGGCTGGGCCCGGCTGGAGATCATCCTCCAATCCGGCCTTGAACGCCTCAATAGTGGACATGGCGGAAAGAGATGAGCCCTGCCCCTTGTCGACCAGACAGGCGGCGTTCTCCAGTTTGTCGGCCAGGCCGACGGCTGTATCAAGTTCGGCCTGATCGAATGCAAAGGCCAAGCGGTAATGGTGCCGCCCCAGATAGAGCCGCAGCGCATCGGCCGAGACATCCTCAAGTAGGTCGCGCACCATCACCAGATTCCCCAATGATTTGCTCATCTTCTCACCTTGATGGCGCACCATAGCCGTGTGCATCCAGGTGCGAACAAAGGGTCTTTGCCCGGTGATGGGCTCCACCTGGGCGATCTCGCACTCATGGTGCGGAAACATCAGGTCGCTGCCGCCACCGTGGACATCGATCGTGTCTCCCAACAGGTGCGTGGCCATGGTTGAACACTCGATGTGCCACCCCGGACGCCCCATTCCCCACGGGCTTTTCCAGGACGGCTCTCCTTCAGCCGCCGCTTGCCACAGAACAAAGTCGAGCGGATGCCGCTTGTTGGGGTCATCCGGGTGATTGCCGCGCTCGTTGGCGATCGGAAGCATGTCCTGACGGGGAAGATGGCTCAGTTGGCCGAAGGCCTCGAAGCGATCAATGTCGAAGTAGACACTTCCTCCCCGCTCGTAGGCAACATCGGCGTCGAGCAACGCCGACACGGTGTCCACTATGTCCTTGATCACGTCCGTCGCCCGCGGAAAGTGATCCGGCGGGCGGACGTTGAGCGCCTGCATGTCTCGGATGAAATGCGCCGTCCAGCGATCTCCCAGCGCTTTCCAATCCTCCCCAACCGACGCCGCCCGCTTCAGAATGTCGTCGTCGATATCGGTGACGTTCTGGACGTAGCGGACTTCCTTTCCGCTGTACTCGAGGTAACG
>Ga0315556_1000920_pt1 | contig 18159 bp, 11 predicted proteins | sample SalMarSW160310MG_FD_202112 | JGI IMG/M metagenome (GOLD analysis project Ga0315556, IMG submission 202112) | Salt marsh sediment microbial communities from the Plum Island Ecosystem LTER, Massachusetts, United States - Salt Marsh Sediment SW1603-10 ...
GGGGCAGGCGCGGCGATTTCGCCGCGTCTTGCCGCTCGATGTGGGTCGCGCCCGCAATCGCGGCGGCGGCGGCGATCCATCTGGCGGCGGCGCGCCCGGCGGCGTTGGCGCTGGCGGCGCCGATACTGTTGCTGTGGTTCGCCTCGCCCGCCATCGCGTGGTGGTTCAGCCAACCGCTCGCCCGGCGCAAGGCGACCCTGACGCCCGAGCAGATGCGCTTCCTGCGCGGGCTTGCGCGTCGCACCTGGGCGTTCTTCGACAGCTTCGTCGGCCCGGAAGACCATTGGCTGCCGCCCGACAACTATCAGGAGTATCGCGTTGCCTCGCTCGCGCATCGCACTTCACCGACCAACATGGGACTGGCGCTGCTGGCGAATCTGTCCGCCTACGACTTCGGCTACCTGCCGGCCGGACAGCTCGTCGAGCGCACGGCGCACGCCCTGAACACGATGGACGGGCTGGAGCGCTACCGGGGGCACTTCTACAACTGGTACGACACGCAGACGCTGCAGCCGCTGCCTCCACTGTACGTCTCGACGGTGGACAGCGGAAACCTCGCCGGCCACCTGCTGACCCTGCGCGCGGGCCTGCTTGCGTTGCCCGACGACCCGATACTGCCGGCGCGGCTGTTCGATGGCTTGAGCGACACGCTCGGTCCGCCCGGGGACGCGCCGCAATTGCGCAAGGAGCTGGAATCCGCCTGCGCGGCGCCGCCAAGGACGCTCGCCGCGGCCCGCGCCTGCCTCGAGCGGCTGGCCGCCGGCGCCGCCGACGCAGCCGCCGCCGACGGCGAGGCGCACAGCTCGGCGCAGGCGCTCGTCCGCCAATGCCGCGAGGCGCTGGACGAGCTGGCGTTCTTCGCTCCGTGCGAGCTCGACGCGATCCCGACCCTGCGTCAGCTGGCGGCGCTGGACGCGGCGCAGTATCCGCACAGCGCGCACGCGAGCGTCCGCGCCCGCAACAGGATGGCGGCCATCGAGCGGCTGGCGCAGCATTGCGGCGAGCTCGTGCGCATGGAGTACGACTTCCTGTTCGACAAGTCGCGCCAGTTGCTGAGCATCGGCTACAACGTCAGTGAGCGCCGGGCGGACCCGGGCTACTACGATCTGCTGGCCTCCGAGGCGCGCTTGTGCAGTTTCGTGGCCATCGCGCAGGGGCAGCTGCCGCAGGAGAGCTGGTTCGCACTCGGGCGCCTGCTCACCAGTACCACCGGAGAGCCCGTTCTCCTGTCGTGGAGCGGGTCGATGTTCGAGTACCTGATGCCGCTGCTGGTGATGCCGACCTACGACAACACGCTGCTCGACCAGACCAACAAGGCGGCGGTGGCCAGACAGATCGAGTATGGGAGCCAGCGCGGCGTGCCATGGGGCATGTCGGAATCCGCCTACAACACCGTCGACGTGCACCTCAATTACCAGTACCGCGCCTTCGGCGTGCCGGGCCTGGGGCTCAAGCGCGGACTGGCCGACGATCTGGTCGTTGCGCCCTACGCCTCGGCGCTCGCGCTGATGGTCGCGCCCGAGAAGGCGTGCCTGAATCTGCAGCGACTCGCGGCCGAGGGGTTCCTCGGGAAATACGGCTTGTTCGAAGCGATCGACTACACGCCGTCACGGCAGCGACGCGGGCAATCGAGCGCGGTGGTGCACGCCTTCATGGCGCATCACCAGGGCATGAGCCTGCTCGCGCTGGCCTACCTGCTGCTCGAGCGACCGATGCAGCGCCGCTTCGAGTCCGAGCCTCTGTTCCAGGCGGTCATGCTGCTGCTCCAGGAGCGCATCCCGAAGGCCACGGCGCTGTTCCCGCACACGGCTCAATTCTCGGAGGTCCGCTCGACCGCGGTCGCCGAGGGGACGCCGATCCGGGTGTTCAACAGCCCCGACACGCCGTCGCCCGAGGTGCAGCTGCTGTCGAACGGCCGCTACCACGTGATGGTGACCAACGCGGGAGGCGGCTACAGCCGCTACAAGGACCTCGCCGTCACGCGCTGGCGCGAAGACGCCACCTGCGACAACTGGGGCACGTTCTGTTACATCCGCGACCTGGCGAGCGGGGCTTTCTGGTCGACCGGCCATCAGCCGACACTCGCGCGACCGGAGAACTACGAAGCAATATTTTCCGAAGGGCGGGCCGAGTTTCGCCGCCGCGATGCCGTCGGCGCGGGCGGCGGCCATATCGAAACGCATACCGAGATCGCCGTATCGCCCGAGGACGACATCGAGCTGCGCCGCGTGCGCGTCGTCAATCGATCGCGCCAGCGCAGGGAGATCGACGTCACGAGTTACGCCGAAGTGGTGATCGCGCCGCCGGCCGCGGACGCGCTCCATCCGGCCTTCAGCAATCTTTTCGTGCAGACCGAGACCATTCGCGAGCGGCGCGCGATCCTTTGCTCGCGCCGGCCCCGCTCACTCGGCGAGCAGCCGCCCTGGATGCTCCACCTGATGGCGGTGCACGGCGGGGGTGTCGGCGAGGTGTCCTACGAGACGGACCGCGCGCGCTTCGTCGGCCGCGCAAGAACCACTGCCGCGCCCCTGGCGATGAGCGATCCGGCGGCCCTCTCCGGCGCAGAGGGCTCGGTGCTCGATCCGATCGTCGCGATCCGCTGCCGCGTGGCGCTGGAGCCGGACGAGTCGGCGACGATTGACATGGTGTCCGGCGTCGGCGACACGCGCGACGGGGCTGTGGGCCTGATCGAAAAGTACCAGGACCGGCGTCTCGCCGACCGCGTCTTCGACCTGGCGTGGACCCACGGTCAGGTGGTGCTGCGGCAGCTCAATGCCAGCGAGGCCGATGCGCAACTCTTTGCCCGACTTGCCGGCTCCGTCATCTTCGCCAACGCCTCCTTGCGCGCCGACGCGGCGGTTCTTATCAGGAATCGCCGCGGGCAATCCGGGCTGTGGGGTTACGCCATCTCCGGCGATCTGCCGATCGTGCTGCTGCAGATCGGGGATGCGGCCAATATCGAGCTCGTGCGCCAGCTCGTACTGGCCCATGCGTACTGGCGGCTTAAAGGGCTGGCGGTCGACCTGGTGATCTGGAACGAAGAGCGCGCCGGTTACCGCCAACCGCTGCAGGACCAGATGATGGGACTGATCGCTTCGGGCGCCGAGGCGAGCGTGATCGATCGGCCGGGCGGCATCTTCGTGCGGCTGGCGGAGCAGATATCGAGCGAGGACCGCATACTCCTGGAGTCGGTTGCGCGCGCCGTCATCACGGACAGTCGGGGAACGCTGGCGGAACAGCTCAGCCGTCGCGGCCCGGTGGAAGCGCGCACGCCGCCGCTAAAGCCGAGCCGCGCGCAGCGCGCCGAAACCGCTCCCGCGAGCGCCACGCCGCGCCGCGACCTGATCCTGTTCAACGGGCTGGGAGGATTCACCCGCGACGGGCGCGAATACGTGATGACGCTCGCGCCCGGCCAGGTGACGCCGGCGCCCTGGGTCAATGTACTGGCGAATCCGACCTTCGGCACGATCGTCTCCGAGAGCGGCGCGGCCTACAGCTGGAGCGAGAACGCGCACGAATTCCGTCTCACGCCCTGGCACAACGACCCGGTGAGCGACCCGGGCGGTGAAGCGCTGTACCTGCGCGACGAAGAGACCGGCCGCGTCTGGTCACCCACGCCATCGCCCGCGCGCGCCGCGGCGCCCTACGTGGTGCGGCACGGATTCGGCTACAGCGTGTTCGAGCACAGTTCCGGCGGCATCCGCTCCGAGCTGTGGATCTACGTGGCGATGGACGCCGCGGTCAAGTTCTCGGTGCTGAAGCTGCGCAACGAGTCGGGCCGGGCACGCAGGCTGTCCGCGACCGGCTACGTGGAGTGGGTGCTGGGCGACCTGCGTGCGAATTCCGCCATGCATGTGAGCACCGAGATCGATCCCCGCAGCGGCGCGCTCTACGCGCGCAACCGGTACAACACCGAGTTCGCCGATCGGGTCGCCTTCTTCGACGTGGACGACGCGGCGCGCAGCGTGAGCGGCAACCGCGCCGAATTCGTCGGGCGCAACGGCGCGATGAGAAGTCCGGCCGCCATGGGCCGCGCGCAGCTGTCCGGCAAGACGGGGGCCGGGCTGGACCCCTGCGCCGCGCTCCAGGTGCGCTTCGAGCTGGCCGACGGGGAAGACCGCGAGCTGGTTTTTCTTCTGGGCGCGGGGCGCAACCTGCAGGACGCCGGCAATCTGGTGCAGCGCTTCCGCGGATCGTCGGCTGCGCGCGGCGCGCTCGAAGCGGTATGGCAGCACTGGAACCATACGCTCGGCGCAGTGCAGGTGGAAACTCCCGACCCGTCCATCAACGTGCTGACCAACGGCTGGCTGGTATACCAGACCCTCGCGTGCCGCGTTTGGGCGCGCAGCGGCTACTACCAGTCGGGCGGCGCCTTCGGTTTCCGCGACCAGCTGCAGGACGCGATGGCGCTCGTGCACGCCGAGCCCGCGCGGCTGCGCGCGCACCTGCTGCTGTGCGCGAGCCGCCAGTTCCAGGAGGGAGACGTCCAGCACTGGTGGCATCCGCCATCCGGCCGCGGCGTGCGCACGCATTGCTCGGACGACTATCTCTGGCTGCCGCTGGCGGCGTGCCGCTACGTGGCCGGCACCGCCGACACGGGGGTGCTGGATGAACCCGTGCACTTCCTCGAAGGGCGCCCGGTCAGTCCGGAGGACGATTCCTACTACGACCTGCCCGGCCGCTCAGCCGAAGCGGGCAGCCTGTACGAGCACTGCGTGCGCGCGGTCACGCACGGCCTGCGCTTCGGCGCGCGCGGCCTGCCGCTGATGGGCTCCGGCGACTGGAACGACGGCATGAATCTGGTGGGGATGGGCGGCAAGGGCGAGAGCGTCTGGCTGGGCTTCTTCCTGTGCGAAGTGCTCAGGCAGTTCTCGCCGCTGGCGCGTGCGCGCGGCGACGCAGCCTTCGCCAAGCGCTGCGAGAGTGAGGGCGCCCGGCTGCGCCAGAGCCTCGAGCAGCACGGCTGGGACGGGGAGTGGTACCGCCGCGCCTACTTCGACGACGGCACGCCGCTCGGCTCGGCGCGCGGCGCCGAGTGCCGGATCGATTCGCTCTCGCAGAGCTGGGCCGTGCTGTCCGGCGCGGGCGACGCGCAGCGCGCGCGCACGGCGATGCAGGCGGTCGACGAGCGGCTCGTGCGGCGCGAGGACGCGCTGGTCCAGCTGCTCGATCCGCCGTTCGACAAGTCGAACCTGGATCCCGGCTACATCCGGGGCTACGTGCCGGGTGTGCGGGAGAACGGAGGGCAATATACGCACGGGGCGATCTGGGCCGCGATGGCGTTCGCCGCCCTGGGCGATGCCCGGCGCGCGTGGGAGCTCACCGCCATGATCAACCCGGTGAACCATGCGGCCTCGGCGGCGGCGATCGCCACCTACAAGGTCGAGCCCTACGTCATGGCGGCCGACGTCTACGCGCTTGCGCCGCACACCGGGCGCGGCGGATGGAGCTGGTACACGGGCTCGGCCGGCTGGATGTACCGGCTGATCGTCGAATCGCTGCTGGGCCTGAGGCTCGAGGGCGACATGCTGCATCTCGCTCCCTGCCTGCCCGCGGACTGGCAGACGTTCAAGATCCACTACCGGTATCGCGAGACCGTTTACCACATCGTCGTTTCGCAAACGGACGGCGAGATGCGCGTCACGGTGGACGGCGTCGAGCGGCATGACGGAGCGATTCCTCTGCTCGACGATCGTCGCGAGCACTTCGTCGAGGTGAGCGTAGGCGTCGTGGAGCAGCTCGCGCTAGCATAGCGGAATGCCGCAGGATTTCGACGCCGCCAGGGACCATCGTTTCGCCGCCACGCGCTGGTTCGACGACTTCGCCGTCGGCGAGCGCTTCTGGATTCCCTCGCGCACCCAGACCGACGCCCTGTTCGGCGCCTTTCAGCTCGCCTCGGGCGACAACGATCCGATCCACTACGACCTCGAATACTGCCGCCGCCGCGGCCACCCCGGCATGCTGGCGCACGGCATGCAGGTCATGATCCAGACCGCCGCCGGCGCCGGCGTCTTCCCCCACCTGGTCGCCGATTCGCTGGTCGCCATGCTCGAATGCAGCGCGAAGTTCCTCAAACCGGTGTACGCGCGCGACACGCTCTATCCGCAGCTCGAAGTGGTCGAGCTCGTCCCCCAGCGCACGACCGGCGTGCTCGTCATGCGCGCCACCGTGCACAACCAGAAAAACGAGCTCGTGCTCGAAGGCAGCCAGCGCTACCTGCTGCGAAAGCGCGCCGCGCCGTGACCCTCGATCAGGCGTACCAGGCTCAGCTCGAGCTGCTCGCGCGTTGCGAGCGCGCGGGAGAGCGTCAGGCCGGCTGGAAGGTCGGCCTGACCGCACGCGCGATGCAGGCGCAGCAGGGCGTATTCGAACCCGTGTTCGGCTTTCTGCTCGAGAGCGGGCATCGGCCGTCCGGCGTCGTCTTCGAATTCTCCGCGCTGATCCGTCCGGGGTTCGAGAACGAGCTGTGCCTCACGCTGGGCGAGACGCTCGCCGGTCCCGGCGTGACGCTCGATCAGGCCCGGTCCGCGGTGTCGCACGTCGCTCCCGCGCTCGAGATCATCGAGAAGCGCGGCGACTTCGGCGCCGACCTGGCGCTGAGCCTGGCCGACAACGCCCAGCAGAAGTCCTTCGTGACGGGCGCCGCGGTGCCGCTCGGCGCGCTCGACCTGGCCGAGGTGACGCTCGAGTTCGCCGTCAACGGCGCGGCGCAGGAGCGCGCGCGCGGCGTCGAGGTCCTGGGCACGCCGATCGCCTCCATCGCGTGGCTCGCCAACAAGCTGGCCGGATTCGGCCGACGCCTGGAAGCGGGGACGCGGGTCATGTCGGGCTCGTTCACCAGGCAGTACGAGGTCCATCGCGGCGATGTCGTCGAGGCGCGCTTCCAGCCGCTCGGCCTGGTTCGCGCCGAGTTTCGTTGAGTCGCTTCGCTCGCCGCACGGGGACAAGTTGGATCGGGGGGAAAGAAATGGCTGACACGATCTTCATGATTCACGGCATGTGGGGCGCGCCGTGGTACTGGGAGAGGTACCGCGGCGTGTTCGAGTCGCAGGGCTACCGCTGCGTCGCCGCCACGTTGCCGTACCACGACATGGACCCGCGCGGCTCGCCCGACCCGCGTCTCGGAACGACGGGGCTGCTGGACTACGCCGACGCTCTGGAGCAGGAGGTGAGGCGGCTCGGAACGAAGCCGATCCTGATGGGGCACTCGATGGGCGGTCTGCTGGCACAGATGCTGGGGGCGCGCGGGCTCGCCAAGTCTCTCGTCCTGCTCTCGCCCGCGCCGCCGGCGGGCATTCTCGCCCTCAGGCCGTCGGTGATGCGAAGCTTCTGGTCGGTGCAGACGAAGTGGGACTTCTGGCGCAAGCCGATGCGGCAGACGTTCGGCGAGGCGGTCTATTCGATGCTGCACCTGATGCCGGAGGCCGAGCAAAGGGAGACCTACGGTCGATTCGTCTACGAATCCGGCCGGGCGGCGTGCGAGATCGGCTATTGGTTCTTGGACCCGAAATCCGCGGCGCGGGTCGACGAATCGGCAGTGACCTGCCCGATGCTGGTGGTCGCCGGCGCCGAGGACCGCATTACCCCCGCGTCGGTCATCCGCCGCGTGGCAACGAAGTACAAGCACGTAGCGACCTACAAGGAATTCGAGAACCACGCCCACTGGCTGGTGGCCGAGCCCGGGTGGCGAGAGGTCGCCGTGTATGTCGCGGGCTGGCTCGCCCAGCCGTCTCGCGCGGCGTGACAGGCTACGATCCGGCGACTAGTCGTCCAGGCGCCGCCGCAGTTCCGCCTTGGCGATTTTCTCCAGCGTCGAGCGCGGGAAGTCCTCCACCAGCCTGATTTCGCGCGGACGCTTGAAGTCGGCCAGCAGGCTGGTGCAGGCGGCTTCCACGCGCGCGGGCAGGTCGGCCTGCGCGCTCGCGTCCGGCCGCACGAAGGCGATCGGCACCTCGTCGAGCATGGGGTGCTTCTTCGCCACCACCGCGCACTCACGCACGCCGGCCACCTGCAGGATGACGCGCTCGATCTCCGAGGCGGCGACGTTCTCGCCGCCCACCTTGAGCATGTCTTTGCTGCGGTCGCCGAACTGGATCGAGCCGTCGGCCAGCAGGTTGACCCGGTCGCCGGTGCGGAACCAGCCGTCGGGGTCGAAGCTCTCCGCGCTCGCATTCGGATTGCCGAGGTATTCCTGGAACAGCGACACGCCGCGCCGCCCGCGGATCAGCAGCTGGCCCGCGCCGCCGCGCTCGACGTGGCGCGCCTCGCGCACCGGCAGGCTGTCGTCCTCGACGATCGCGATGTCGTATTCGGGCGCCGGGCGGCCGATCGACAGCGGCACGTTCGGCAGATGCGGGGAACCGACGATGCCGTGCGTGATCGTCTCGGTCATGCCCCACCAGCCGATCGTCTTGATCCCGAAGTGCGCGTCGGTCGGCGGCTCCGACACCGCGCTGCCCCATAGCCGGTAGTGGTGGGCGCGCGGCGCGTCGTGCTCCATCAGCGCCTTGACGCAGAACGGCACCAGCGAGGTCCAGCTGCAGCGGTGCGCGCGCGAGGCCGCCCAGAAGCGGCTGGCCGAGAAGCGCGGCTGGATCACCGCGGTCGCGCCCACCCACAGGCAGGCGAGCACCGAGTAGGCCTGCGCGTTGGTGTGATAGAGGGGCAGGAACACCAGGTGCACGTCCTCCGCGCGCAGGTCCTCGTGCGCGGCGTTGACGCGCGCGCCCCATAGCGCGTTGGCGTGCGTCCACAGCACGCCCTTGGGGCGCGAGGTGGTGCCCGAGGTGTACTGCACGCTCATCGGCGCGAGCGCCTCGGGCGCGCGGCGCGCCGCGGGCTCGCCATACAGCGCCTCGAACGATTCCCCCCGCGCGGGCGGAGAGTCGGGCGGCTCGCCGTTGTCGCTCGCCGTCACCGCGAGCCAGCGCAGGCCGCGGCAGTGCTGTTCCACCAGCGCGGCAAATTTCGGCTGCGTGATGGCGCCTACGGGCGCCGAGTGTCCGGCGAAGTACGCCATCTCGTCGCCCGCCGCGCGCGCGTTGGTGGTCACGGCGACGGCGCCGATCCAGGCGCAGGCGTACCAGGCGATGACCGCTTCCGGACAGTTGTCGAGATGGATCAGCACCCGCTCGCGCGGCTTGACGCCGCGCCCGAGCAGTCCGCCCGCGACGCGCGCCACGGCGTCTCGAAATGCGGCGTAGGTCCAGCTGCGGCCCTCGCCCTCGAACGGCGCCCAGACCAGGAACGGATGTCCGCCGCGCGATGCGGCGCGCGTCTCGACCAGCCAGGCGACGTCGAGGCCTTCGAACGGGTGCGGCGAAGCCGTCATGGGAGCGGCGCCCGCGAGGCGTAGAAGCGATAGCCTTCGCCGGCCTGCTTGGCCTCGTACATCGCGCCGTCCGCCGCGCTGACCAGCGCGTCCGCATCCCCGGCGTCGGCGGGGTAGCGCGCGATTCCAATGCTGATGCCGATTTCGACGCTGCGCTCGTGGCGCTCGAGCCGCACCGGGGGCGAGAGGGCGGCGACAAGCTTGCGGGCGACGGTCTCGGCGTGCTCGGGCCGGGCGATGTCGGGCAGGATGACGGTGAACTCGTCGCCGCCGACCCGCGCCACGGTGTCGGAGTCGCGCAGCTCGCGCCGGATCCGGTCCGCGACCTGCTGCAGCAGCTCGTCGCCGGCGTCGTGCCCGAGCGTGTCGTTCACCTGCTTGAATCTGTCCAGGTCGAGAAACAGCAGCGCGAACCCGCGCTTGTCGCGCCGGGCGAAGCGGATCGACTGGGCCAGGCGGTCGTTGAACAGCAGCCGGTTCGGCAGCCCTGTGAGGCTGTCGTGGTGCGCGATGCGCTGTATTCGCTCTTCGGCAAGCTTGTGCTCGGTGATGTCGGACGTGACGCAGAAGCAGCCCAAGCTTTGCCCGTGCTCGCCGACGTGCGGCAGGAGCGTGACCTCGAGGTGGCGGAGCTCGCCGCTGGGGAGCCTGCGGGTGCGGTCGTATTTGGTCGGCTGTCCTCGAAGCACTTGCGCGAAATATCCCTCGATTTCCGCGTAGGCTTCTTCGCCCACGATCTCCTGCAGGTGCTTGCCGAGCGCCCCTTCGACCGTGAGCCCGAAATACTCGGCAAAGCGCTTGTTGACGAAGCTGCAGCGCAGGTTCTCGTCGTACGCGACCGTCATGGTGGGGACGTTGTCGGCGAACTGGCGCAGCTTTTCCGCGCTTTCGCGCAGGGCCTGCTCCGCCCGGCGGCGCGCCGTGACGTCGGTGCCGACGCCGCGGTAGCCGGTGAACTTGCCGTACGCATCGAAAACCGGATCGCCGCTGATCGAGATGAAGCGCTCGGTGCCGTCGGCTCCGAGGCGCGAGAGCTCGAACTCGCGGAACGGCCGGTGCGCGTCGAGCGCTGCCTGGTGTTCGTGCCAGCCCGCCTCGTCGGGCGAGAGGTAGGGCACCTCCCAGCGCCGCTTGCCGATCTGCGCGCCGCGCTGGAATACCGATACCGCGCTCGGCCGCCTCGCGGCTGAGCCGCGCTCGGTGAGCCGGTGCTCGGCGTCGCTCTCCCAGTAGAAGTCCGACGACATCTCGGTCAGGGCGCGGAACCGGATCTCGCTCTCGCGTAGCGCGGCCCTGAGCGCGTTGATCTGGCCCCCGACCAGGGTGAAGCAGGGCAGCACGCCCGCCAGCACCAACAGGCTCACCCAGTCGAGCCACAGGTTGTGAATGGCCTGCGGCCGCCACTGGGTCAACAGTACGATGACCAGGCCGTATGCCGCCAGTGTGTAGAGCGTTATCAGCACGAACTCGCGCGCGCGCAGGCGGAAGGTGCCGAACAGGAAGATCAGGAAACAGCCGGACAGCATGATGCTGCGGTCGTCGTCCATGTGGTAGATGACGAACATCAGCAGCGCGATCGCGAGCACGATCTGCGGCACGGTCAGGCTCGGGTCGGCGAAGCGCTGGTTGAAGCCGGAGCGGAGTACGGCGTAAAAGGCCAGATTGATCGCTACCGCCGCCGCGATCGTCTGCAGCGCGGGCGCGGCGGGCAGCAGGCCGGATATCGAAACCAGCTCCACCAGCGCCATACCGAGGAAATACATGAGCGCGGCGAGGCCGAAGCGGCGCAGGCGAAGGGCCTGCTTCGCGTCGAGCGAAGGCGGAATGATGAGCTCGGCAAGACTCATGCGATCCTCGCTCCACAGCTGGCGGCGGCGGCGCCGCCGCGTCGATCCGATTCTAAGGCGTTATCGCCTTCCTATCCTCGAATGGTGCCCGAGAGCCTGAGCTGCTCGATCGCGGCTTGCTCGAGCCCGAACTCGCGCAGGATTTCCTCGCCGTGCTCGCCCGCGCGGGGCGCGGCGCGCAGCGGCCAGGCGCGGTCGGCGCCGGGCATGCGGGCCGCGGGCAGCTCGCCGTAGGGCGGCTGCTCGAGCGCGGCGAAGGCGCCCAGATGTCGCGCCTGGGCCGAGGCGACGAAAGCGGGGTAGTCGGCGATTTCGGCGAACAGGGCGTCGGCCGCGGCGAGCTTCCCGACCCAATAGGCGGTGGTCTGTTCGGCCAGGCGGCGGCCGACCTCCTCGTTGACGAACGCGGCGTGCTTCTTGCGCTCGGCGGCGTCGGCGAAGCGCGGATCTTCTATCCACGCCTCCAGTCCGAGCACGCGCATCGCGGCGCGGAAATGCCCTTCGGTCACCGCGGAGAGAGAGAGGTGCCCGTCGCGGGTGCGGAACACGCCGGCGGGCACTGTGTTCGGCGGCGGTGCCGAGCCGTGAAAAATGCGGTTCTCGACGATCTGCGCGGCCTGGAACGCGGCGGCGCTCTCGAGCAGCGAGAGCTTCAGGTGGCGGCCCTGGCCGTCGCGGCTGCGGGCATAGAGCGCGGCGCCCACCGCCTGCGCGGCGTACACCGCGGTCACCGTGTCGGGGATCAGCAGCGGCATGCGGCGCGGGGTGCCGTCGCGGTCGCGGTTGCGGTGCGCCATGCCGGTGAGCGACTGCAGGATCGAGTCGGTGCCAGCCTTCTGCGCCTCGGGGCCGTCCGGCCCAAAACCGGTGATCGAGACGTACACGACCGCGGGATTGGCGGCGGCCACCGCGCCGTAGCCGAGGCCCAGGCGCTCGATCACGCCCGGACGGTTGTTCTCTACCACGATGTCGGCGTGCGCGGCCATGCGTAAGAGCAAATCCCGGCCGGCGGGCTTCTGCGCGTCGACTACGATCGAGCGCTTGCCGAGGTTGCCGGCGATCGCAAGCGGGGTCATGCCTTCGCGTCCGCCGCCCGCGTTCCTGATCCAGTCGCCGCCGGGCGGCTCGACCTTGATCACGTCCGCGCCCTGCTGCGCGAGCAGGCTGGCGCAGTAGGGGCCGGCGATGCCCTGCGACAGGTCGAGAACTTTCAGGCCTGCGTAGGGCGGCGCGGCGTTCATGCGGGCAGAGTCGAGTCCTCGGCCAGGCCGGTATATTCGCGCAGGGCGTGAAAGGCGATCTTCGGCCAGCGCTCCTGCGCGACCTCGATCTCGGCCCGCATCGAGGCGAGGAAGGCCGGCACCCCGCCCGCGTCGTAGGCTATGCGATGCGCGTTGGCGTCGACGAAGCGCTTGAGCTCGGCGGGGTCGTCCGAGGACACCCAACGCGCGGCAACGTAGTTCGCCGGCAGCAGCCGGATCTCCGCACCGTACTCGTGCGCCAGGCGGTGCGCCACGACCTCGAACTGCAGCGTGCCGACCGCGCCGAGCACGGGCGCGCCGCCGCCGAGCGGGTGGTAGACCTGGATCGCGCCTTCTTCGCCCAGTTGCGCCAGTCCGGCGCGCAGCTGTTTGGTCTTCATCGGCGTCACCAGCTCGGCGCGCCGGAACTGCTCTGGAGCGAAGAACGGCAGCCCGGTGAACTGCAGCCGCTCGCCCTCGGTCAGCGTATCGCCCAGCCGGATCGTGCCGTGGTTGGGCAGGCCGATGATGTCGCCGGCGTAGGCCTCCTCGACGATCTCGCGCTGCTGCGACAGGAACGACACCGCGTTGTTGGTGCGGATCTCGCGCTCGGTGCGGCAGTTCGACAGGCGCATGCCGCGCGAGAAGCGGCCCGAGCACACCCGCACGAACGCGACCCGGTCGCGGTGCGCCGGGTCCATGTTGGCCTGGATCTTGAACACGACGCCGGAGAAGCCGGGCTCGTCGGGCGCGACGCTGCGCTCGCGCTCGGGCCGGCTGCCGGGGGCAGGGGCCAGGTCGACCAGCGCGTCGAGCACTTCGCCCACGCCGAAGTTGTTGATCGCCGAGCCGAAGAACACCGGCGTCTGGCGCGCGGCGAGGAATTCGTCGCGCTCGAACACCGCGCCCGCCTCGCGCACCAGCTCGGCCTCGGCCAGCGCAGAGTCGTAGGCCGGTCCGAGCCGCTCGTGCCAGGCGGGGTCGTTCTCGTCGATCTCGACCCGGTCCCGCGCGTCGAGGCGGTCGAGCCCGGGAGTGAAGAGGCGAATGCGCCGGGCGCGCAGGTCGAGCACGCCGCGGAAATCGCGCCCCATGCCGATCGGCCAGGTGAAGGGCACGGCCGACATGCCGAGCACGGACTCGATCTCATCCAGCAGCTCGAGCGCCGGGCGGCCCTCGCGGTCGAGCTTGTTGATGAAGGTGAGGATCGGCGTATTGCGTGCGCGGCACACCTGCAGCAGACGCAGCGTCTGCGGCTCGATGCCTTTGCCGCCGTCGATCACCATCAGCGCCGCGTCGACCGCGGTCAGCACGCGGTAGGTGTCCTCCGAGAAGTCCTGGTGCCCCGGGGTGTCGAGCAGATTGATGACGCAGCCGCGGTATTCGGCCTGCATCACCGACGAGGCGACCGAGATGCCGCGCTGCTTCTCGATCTCCATCCAGTCCGAGGTGGCGTGGCGGGTGGCCTTGCGCGCCTTCACGCTGCCAGCGATGTGGATCGCGCCGGCGAACAGCAGCAACTTCTCGGTCAGCGTGGTCTTGCCCGCGTCGGGGTGGGAAATGATCGCGAACGTACGCCGCCGCGCGACTTCGCGCGCGAGCAGGCTCATGCGGGTGTTTCCGTTGCGAAAGCTTCGTTCATGACCTCAATTCTATTTGGCCGTAGGAAAAAACGGGGTCAGAGTCGAATTTCAAGCGATCTGCCCCCGCGCTTCGGCAGTCAGGAAATTGGACTCTGACCCCGTTTTTTAAGGGCATCCTCGTTGACCACCACCGCGGGGTCGAGCTTGCCGTCGATGCCGTCGAGCACGTTCTGCGCGGTCTGAACCGACATGCGGATGGTCGACTCGACCGTCACCCCGGCGATGTGAGGCGAGAGGATGACGTTCTTGAGCTGGAACAGGGGATTGTCGGCCGGGCTCGGCTCGCGCTCGAACACGTCCAGCCCGGCGCCGCGCAGCTTGCCCGCGGTCAGGGCCTCATGCAGCGCTGCTTCGTCGACGATCCCGCCGCGCGCGCAGTTGACGATCACCGCGTCGGACTTCATGGCGCCGAACTCGGCGCGCGAGAACATGTGCCGCGTCTCGGCGCTCAAGGGGCAGTTGACGCTCACCGCGTCCATCTGCGGCAGCGCGGCGCGGAAGTCGGCCACCGGCGCGCAGCCAGCCCCGCGGATCAGCGCCTGGTCGATGTAGGGGTCGCAGGCGTGCACCTTCATGTCGAACGCGAGCGCGCGCTTCGCCACGCGCGAGCCGGTGCGACCGAAGCCGACGATCAGCAGGTCCTTGCCCGCGAGGTCGTTCGCCTTGACGTTCCAGCGGCTGCCCCAGTCCGCACCGCGGGTGAGGGCGTCGTAGTACGTCGCTTCCTTGTACAGCGTCAGCAGCATGAACATCACGTGCTCGGCCACCGGCACCATGTTGGCGTGAATCGAGATCGCGAGCGGGATGCCGCGCGCGGTGAGTGCGCCGACGTCGACCGCGTCGTAGCCGACGCCGTGGCGCCCCACCACCTTCAGCTTGGGCGCCGCCTCGATCACGCCGCGTGTGATGCGCGCGCTGCGCACGGTGATCGCGTCGGCGTCGCGTGCGGCGGCGATGATTTGCGCCTCATTGTCCGACATCAGCGCCACCGATTCCACGTCGGCGCGCGCCTGGAGCAGCTTGACGCCCTCGGGGTGCAGGCCCTGCACCATCAGCACTTTCTTTTTGGCGGCCATGCGGGCTAGTGGATCTCGGCCGAGTCGGCCATCGCCTTGGCGAGAATGGCGGCGTTGAAGCCCGGCGCGCGCGCCGCCTTGAGGATCACCGCTTCGCGCCGCGTCAGCAGCTCGATCGCCGCGGGCAGCTTCTTCACGCATTCGGCCGGCACCACCACCGCGCCGTGGCGGTCGGCGTGCACGATATCGTTCGGTCGCACCGCCATGCCGAATACGTTCACCTCGCAGGCGATCTCGGCCAGGTGCACCCAGGCGTGGCTGGGGCCGATCTTGCCGCCGAGCAGCTGAAAGCCCGGCGCGCAGGCGTCGAGGTCGCGGAACGAGCCGTTGGTGACCGTGCCCAGGCAGCCGAGGCCCTTGTGGATCGCCGTGTTCACCTCGCCCCAGAAAGCGCCGAAGCCGGGCTCGGGGTCGATGTCCTGCAGCACCGCGATCGACGGCATCGGCTGCGCGGCCACGTGCTCGTAGTAGCGTGCGCGCATGGCGCGCACCGCGGCGGCGTCTCCCGCGGGCGGCGTCGTGGCGCGGATCAGCGCGGTGCGGGCGTAGCCGACCATCGGCTTCAGGCCCGGATCGAAGCACACCATGCTGCCGGTCGTGAACCCGGCGGTGCGGTGCCTGGCGTCGAGCAGCTCGAGCCCGTTGCAGATCGTGGGCGTGTCCCACTGCGCGAGCGCTTCGAGGTCGGCGCGGCTTAAGTCGGTCATGGTGGAGCTTCCTTCAGATGGGGTCCCAGGAAAATACGTCCTGCGAGCGCTCGAGCGGATAGAACTGCGCCCGCATCGCGGGGATCGCGTGCTCGGCGATCGCCTGCGGGGTCCAGCCGTCGGCGCGGTGCACGCTGCGCACGGGCCGGTTCTGCGAGAAGAGGAAGATCTCGTTCGCGCGCACGCCGAAGATCTGGCCGCTCACGTCGGCCGACGCGTCGCTCGCCAGGAACACGGCGAGCGGGGCGATCTTCGAGGTCTCCATGGCCTTGAGCTTTTCGACCCGCGCCTTCTGCTCCGGGGTTTCGGCCGGGATGGTGCCGATCATGCGGCTCCAGGCGAACGGCGCAATGCAGTTCGAGCGCACCTTGTACTTCGCCATGTCGAGCGCCATCGACTTCGACAGGCCGACGATGCCGAGCTTGGCGGCGGAATAGTTGGCCTGACCGAGGTTGCCGACCAGCCCCGAGGTTGAGGTCATGTTGACGTAGCTGCCCGAGCTCTGGCTCTTGAAGTAGGGCGCGGCCGCGCGCGCCACGTAGAACGAGCCGTTCAGGTGCACGTCGATCACCGCCTTCCACTCCTCGACCGACATGTTGAAAAAGAACCGGTCGCGCAGGATGCCGGCGTTGTTGACCACGCAGTCGATACGGCCGAAGGCGTCGATCGCGCTCTTGACGATGCGGTTGGCCGATTCCCACTCGGCCACGCTGTCGGTGTTCGCCACCGCGGCGCCGCCCTTGGCCTTGATCTCGTCCACTACCTTCTGCGCCGGCCCGGCGTCCTTGCCTTCGCCCGAGACCGAGGCGCCGATGTCGTTTACTACCACCTGGGCGCCCTCGGCGGCCAGCGCGAGCGCGAAGTCGCGCCCGATCCCGCCGCCCGCGCCGGTGACGACGACGACTTTGTTTTCGAGCATTTTCATTTTGCGATTTCCAGTAATACGGCTTCCTGGTCCTCTGCCACGTCGTCGCCTTCGGCGACCAGGATCGCCTTGATGACGCCCGCCGCGGGCGCGGACAGCGGAATCTCCATCTTCATCGACTCGACGATCAGGATCGTGTCGTCCTGCGCCACGCTTGCGCCGGCGGCGGCCTCGATGCGCGCCACCTTGCCTGCCACTTCGCACTTGATCCTGAGCAGAGCCATTTCATTTTTTCCCTGGAGCGCATTGTAGACGTCTGCGAGAATCCAGTCTCATATGAGCTGGCAGGACGAAATCGACGAGCTGCGCCGGCGCGAGGAGCTTGCGCGGCGCATGGGCGGTGCGGACAAGGTCAAGCGCCAGCACGACGGCGGCAAGCTCACGGTGCGCGAGCGCATCGACCGGCTGCTCGACGCCGGCTCATGGCACGAGATCGGCGCTTTGACGGGCGTGGCGCGCTACGGCGCCGACGGCACGACGATCGAGGAGTTCACCCCGGCCAACCTGGTGACCGGGCGGGGCAAGATCGACGGCCGGCCGGTGGTGGTCGCGGGCGACGATTTCACGGTCCGCGGCGGGGCGAACGACGCCGGGATCAAGGGCAAGCTGCTGCAGTGCGAGCGCATGGCGCGCGACCTGCGCCTGCCGATGGTGCGACTGGTCGACGGCACGGGCGGCGGGGGCTCGGTCAAGAACCTCGAGATGCTGGGCTACTCGCCGATGCCCAAGGCATTCCTGTGGGACACCTGGACCGACAACCTGGGCGAGATCCCGGTGGTGTCGCTCGCGCTCGGCTCGGTGGCGGGGTTGGGCTCGGCGCGCGTGGTGGCGAGCCACTACTCGGTGATGGTGAAGGAGTCCTCGCAGCTGTTCGTCGCCGGGCCGCCGGTGGTGGCGCGCACCCACCGCCAGTTCGACAAGAACGAGCTCGGCGGCAGCCAGATCCACACCCGCAACGGTGCGGTCGACGACGAGGCGGCGAGCGAGGAGGAGGCCTTTGCGCGCGCGCGGCGCTTCCTGTCCTACCTGCCGAGCTCGGTCTACGAGCTGCCGGCGCGCGCCGCGTGCGAGGACGACCCGGCGCGGCGCGATCCCTGGCTGATCGAGGCGGTGCCGCGCGACCCGAAGAAGGTCTACCCCATGCGCCGCATCATCGACGCGCTGGTCGACCAGGGCTCGTTCTTCGAGATGGGGCGCAACTGGGGCCGGCCGATCATCACCGGCCTGGCGCGGCTTTCGGGCTGGCCGGTGGCGCTGATGGCGGGCGACCCGATGCACTACGGCGGCGCGTGGACCGCGAAGGCCTCGGAGAAGATCACCCGCTTCGTCGACCTGGCGCAGGTGTTCCACCTGCCGGTGGTGCACCTGGTCGACGTGCCGGGCTTCCTG
>Ga0315556_1000922_pt1 | contig 18142 bp, 13 predicted proteins | sample SalMarSW160310MG_FD_202112 | JGI IMG/M metagenome (GOLD analysis project Ga0315556, IMG submission 202112) | Salt marsh sediment microbial communities from the Plum Island Ecosystem LTER, Massachusetts, United States - Salt Marsh Sediment SW1603-10 ...
GCCTTCCAGGAACAGACTTCGCAGCAGGACCAGGAAGTAGCGCAGCGGATCGGCGAGGGTCAGGATCTGCACCGCCCGCGGCATGTTCGCGATGGGCGTGGCGAAGCCGGAGAGGATGACCGCCGGCACCATGAACAGGAAGGCGCCCAGCACCGCCTGCTGGAGGGTGACGACGAGAGAGGAGATCATGAGCCCGATACCGATGGCCGCGAGCACGAAGAGCACGATCCCCAGGTACAGCGTCGTCACGGCCCCGATAAAGGGCACCCCGAACCAGAAGCGGCCGATCAGGATCACCAGGCTCGCCTCCGTGATACCGATGACGAAGGCCGGGGCGGCCTTGCCGATGAGGATCTCCCAGGGACGCAAGGGGGTCACCAGCAGCTGGTCGAAGGTGCCGTGCTCGCGCTCCCGGGCCACCGACAAGGCAGTAATCACCAGGGTCACCAACAGGGTGAGAATGCCCACCACGCCCGGGATGAAGAACCAGCGGCTCTCCAGGTTCGGGTTGTACCAGGCACGCATGATCAGGCGAGCCGGCGGCCCCGCGAGGCCATGCTCTGCGCTCCAGCGTTGGTTGAAGCCGGAGACGATGTCCTGGGCATAGTTGAGGGCGATTTGGGCCGTGTTGGAGTTGCGCCCATCCAGCAGCAGCTGCACCTGTGCGGGCTCGCCGCTGAGCAGGTTGGCGGTGAAGCGGGGCTCGATCTCCAATACCAGTATGACTCGGCGGTCGTCGATCAAGCTTTCGGCTTCGGCTTGGCGGGTCAGGGTGTGTGCCAATTGGAAATTGGGGGAGCCGGAGAAGGCAGCCGCCAGCTCCCGGGCGGCTCCGCCATGGTCGCGGTCGTACAGTGCGTAGGGGACCTGGCTCAGGTCGTAGGAGGCCGCGTAGCCGAAGACCACCAGCTGGATCAGGGGCGGCACGAAGGTCACCACCCGGCTGCGGGGATCTCGCAGCAGCGCGAGAAACTCCTTGACGATCAGGGCCAGGATGCGTTGCAGCATGTCCCCGATCACTCCAGCCGCTTGTGCAGCCGCCTGCGCGCCAGGGCGAAGAAGATCACTGCCATCGCCGCCAGGGCAAGGGCATTGGGCAAGATCACACCCCACAGGTCGCCGGCCAGGAAGAGGGACTGGAGGATGGCGATGAAGTAGCGCGCGGCCACCAGGTGGGTGATGAGCCGCACCAGGGCCGGCATGGAGTCGATGTCGAACAGGAAGCCGGACAGCAGGAAGGCCGGCAGAAAGGTGGTCACGATCGCCACCATCCCGGCGACGAACTGGTTGCGCGCCACCACCGAGATCAGCAGCCCCATGCCCAGGGCCACCAGCAGAAACAGGGCAGAGCACGCGAGCAGCACCCAGAACGAGCCGCGCAGGGGGACGCCGAATTGCCACACCGCCATAGCCACGGACACCCCCATGCCACCCATGCCCAGCACGAAGTAGGGAAGGGTCTTGCCGATCAGCAGCTCCCGCAGGGTGACGGGTGTCACCATGAGGGACTCCAGGGTGCCTCGCTCCCACTCGCGGGCCATGACCAGGGCGGTGAGCAAGGCACCCACGAGGGTCATGTTGATGGCCACCAGACCGGGTACCAGGTAGTCGCGGCTGCGCAGGTCCGGATTGAACCAGACCCGTGGCTGCAGCTCCACCGGCTGCGGCAGCTCCAGGGCTCGGGCGGAGAGCTCCCGCTGCAGCCAGGTCTGCCAGGTGCCGCGCACATAGCCCTCCATGAGGCGCGCGTTGTTGGCGTCCACCCCGTTGACGATCAGCTGAATCGGGGCGTCGCCCTCACCCTTGAGCCGGGCGGCGAAGTCGCTGCGCAGGACCAGCACCCCGTCCAGGCGCTGCGCCTGCAGATCCGCTTCGGCCCTGTGGCGGATGCGATAGAGCCGGGGAGCGAAGTAGCGCGAGCTCTGGAATGCGCCGGCGAGACTTGCCGCCTCGGCACTTGGCTGTTCGATGACGATGCCGAGCCGCAGGTCCTTGGCGTCCATCGATACCCCGTACCCGAACAGGAGCAGCAGGGCCGCCGGCAGCAGAAAGGCGATGGCGATGCTGCTGGGATCGCGCAGCACCTGCAGGAATTCCTTGCGCACCAGGGCGGCCAGCCGCCGGCTCATGCCGCCGCCTTCCCTTCCACCAGCGCCAGGAAGGCATCCTCGAGGCTCTCGGCGGGCATCCCTCCCCGGTTGCCCTGGTCCTTGATCTCCCGCGGTGTGCCCAAGGCGAGGATCTCCCCCGCGGCCATGATGGCGAGCCGGTCGCAGTACTCGGCCTCCTCCATGAAGTGGGTGGTCACCAGCACGGTGACGCCGGCCTCGGCCAGGGCACCGATGCGCGCCCAGAACTCCCGCCGGGCCAGGGGATCCACGCCGGAGGTCGGCTCGTCCAGGAAGAGGATGTCCGGCTCGTGCATCAGGGCGCAGGCAAGGGCCAGGCGCTGCTTGTAGCCGAGGGGCAGCCCCCCGCTCTCGGCGCCCGCGTAGACCTCCAGCTCCAGCTGCTGCAGCGCCCAATCCAGGCGCCTGCGCCGCCGTTGGCCGGCGAGCCCGTAGACGCCGGCGAAGAAGTCCAGGTTCTGGCGCACGCTGAGGTTCGCGTACAGGGAAAACTTCTGGGACATATAGCCGATTCGGGCCCGGGCCGCGGCGGGGGCACTGCGCAGGTCCACGCCGGCCACCCGCAGACGCCCCGCGCTCGGAGGAAGCAGCCCGCAGAGCATGCGGAACGTCGTGGTCTTCCCCGCCCCGTTGGCCCCCAGGAGGCCGAACACCTCCCCCGCTCCGACGTGAAAGCTCAGCCCCTTGACCGCCAGAAAGTCGCCGAAGCGCCGGCTCAAGTCGTCCACTTGGATGGGATCGGCACCGGTTGCCCCGTGCCGCGCCGGCGGCTCGATGACGGGCGACGGGCTGTCCCCGCGCAGGCGGGTGACGAAGCCGTCCTCGAAGCGCGGCGGCAGCGGCTGCGGGCCACCGCAGTCCGGGCCCATCCCGTGCAGACCAGCGGCGGTCAGATCCGGCGGCTCGGGAGTACGGCACACCACCCGGACCCCCTCCCCCTGCAGGGTGGCATCGAGCACCTCCGGCAGGGCGGCGATCCGTGCCTGAGCCCGTCGCCGCCCAACTTCGGGGACGGGCACCCGGAAGACGCGGCCTTGCAGCGGGCGCGAGAAATCCTCGGGGGCGCCCTGGCCGATGACCCCCCCCTGGTGCAGCAGGATTACCCGAGCGCAGCGCTCCGCCTCGTCCAGGTAGGCGGTGGACAAGAGAACGCTCATATCCTGGTCCCGCACCAGGCGGTAGACGATGGCCCAGAGCTCGCGTCGTGAGACCGGGTCCACCCCAACGGTCGGCTCGTCCAGCAGTAAGAGGCGAGGCGGTTGCACCAGGGTGCAGGCGAGGCCCAGCTTCTGCTTCATTCCGCCGGAGAGGCGCCCGGCGAGACGGCGGGTGAAGGGGGCCAGTCCGGTCATCTCCAGCAGCTCGCGGTAGCGCTCCGAACGGGCGGCGGGTGCCACCCCGCGCAGGTCGGCATAGAGGTCGAGGTTCTCCTGCACAGACAGATCCTCGTACAGGCCGAAGCGTTGCGGCATGTAGCCCACCGCGGACTGGATCCGCTGCGGCTCCCGCGCGGCGTCCAGGCCGAGCACCCGCACGCTGCCCGCGTCCGGCAAGAGCAAACCGACGGCAAGGCGCATGAGGCTGGTCTTGCCTGCCCCGTCGGGGCCGATGAGGCCGGTCACGGCCCCACCAGCGACATCCAGGCTAACTGCATCCAGGGCGGTAACCCGGCGCCCGCCTGCATCGAAGCACTTGGTCAGACCCTTGACGGAGAGGACCGGCTCTGCCGTGGTCAAGGTCCCGGGTCCCCGGTGCAGCCCGGTTGTGCCAGAAGCTTCGCATCCAGGTCCAGGCGCACGGTGACCGGCATCCCCAGCCGGAGCTCGCCGCCGGAGTTGCACACGAAGACCCGTGCCTGGTAGACGAGTCCGGTGCGGGTCTGCTCTGTCTGTACCGACTTGGGGGTGAACTCGGCGCTGGGCGAGATGTAGCCCACCCAGCCCGCATAGGTCTTGTCCGGGAAGCTGTCACTGAGCACCCGGGCCGGCATGCCCGGACGCACCCGTCCGAGCTCCGTTTCGGCCAGGTAGACCCGCGCCCACAGGGGCTTGGTGCGTGCAAGCGTATAGACCGGACACTGCGGCGAGGCCATGTCGCCGGGCTCGAGGATGCGGCTCTGCACGATGCCCTCGCTCGAGGCGCGCAGCACCCCCTCGCGAAGGTTGTGCTCGGCCAGGGCCGCGTCGGCCTCCAAGGCCGCCCGGGTCGCCTTGGCCGCGGCGATCTCTTCCTTGCGCGCGCCGGCCAGGGCAAGGTCCAGGGCCGCCTCCAGCGCTTGGGCGTCCTCGGCGGCGGCGTCCGCGGCGGTGCGGGCATCCTCCGACTGCTGCGGCGACGCCAAGTCTTTCTGCTCCAGGTCGTGAATGCGCCGATAGCTTCGCTCCAGGTTGGCCGACCGGGTGCGGGCCGCCTTCACCTGCGCCTCCAGCTTGCGGATCTCCTCCGGCCGGGTGCCCGCCTCCAGCTCCTGCACCCGCTCGCGCTGCGCCGCCGCGTTGGCCACGGCTGCAGCGTGCGCCAGCTTCAGAGGCCTGGTGTCGAGGGTGGCCAGCGCGTCCCCTGCCTTCACCTGCGCCCCCTCGTCCACATTCATCGCGGCGATGCGGCCTTCGGCGTTGAAGGCGAGGTTTACCAGGCGCACATCGATATTTCCGTAGAGTGTCAGGACGTCCGATGGTGTCTCCGCCACGCGCCAATGGTGCCACCAGTACCCACCCCCGATGCCAGCGGCAAGCAGGATGGTGACGGGGATCAGGATGCGTTTTCTCATGTCGAGGTTTCTCGGTCGCTTCCCGGAAGGAGGGTCCAGATTGTAGGACGCGGCCTGTGGATGGAGCGGCGCGAGAGGGAATTCGTGTGGGCCCGGCCTGCGCTGCCGCCCGGCCTCTCGCGGATCGGGGAAAGTCTATCCCAGGCGGGAGTCCTGTCCCAGTGCAACGCCTAGTGTTTCCATTGACAGGAAATCGAGTCTTCCGGGGAGGTCATGCCCCGTGGCGGATGTGCGGCGCCTCTACCACCAGGCTGTCGGGCAGGTCGATCGTCGCGGATGCGCCGCCGGATTGCAGGTTGGCCAGACGAAGCTCCCCGAAAAGACGCCTGGCGAGGCGCCGTGCCGCAGCCAGTCCCAGGCCTTTGTGCCCCTCATGCCAGCCGCCAACAAGCGCCCCTGTCTCCAGGAGACGGGACGGAAAGCCCGGACCCTGATCTACCACCCGGATTTCCAGCCGGCCACCTCGGATGGCGGCTTCCACCCGGATCTTTCCGCTCCTTCCCTGCATCGCCCGGACGGCGTTGAGCATCAGATCGAGAAGGGCCTGGCGCAGACAGTCCTCGGGAAGCCGGCAGCGCAGGCCCGGCGGTACCCTCGACTCGAGCCGTACGCCCTTCTCCGCCTGGAAGCGTGCCAGCGCCAGCATCTCTTCCACCACCGACGCGAGATCCAGCTCCATTGCCGGCTCGGGGATGTCCTCGGCCTGCTCCAACAATTGGTCCGAGAGCCGACCGATCCGCTCGAGCTCGGTCATCACCAGGTCCAGTCGGCGGATTCGGTCGCTATCGGCCAACTCGCCTCGCAAGCGCCTGATCGCCAGTTGAATGCCCGCCAGCGGGTTGCGCAGCTCGTGCGCCAACTCCGCGGCGAGCTCGCCCATGGCGGCCATGCACATCGCCCGGTCGAGCACCCGGGTCTGCCGAAACAGTGTGCGGGCTCGATTGCTCGCCTCCTCGCGGTCGCGCTCATCCTCCACACTTGCGAACCGGCAAGTCGGACCACCGGAGGCGCTCTGCACGGGACGGAACAGCGGATCTGCACTGGCATCCGCTGCCTGTTGCAAATCATCCGGGTCGAAGCGGGCGAGCAGCCGCTCCAGGTCTCGAAATGGGAGCAGCCGGCGCCCGCGCAGAAAAATCGACAGGCCAGTACCCGAGAGTCCCGCCCCGAGGATCAGGCCCATGGCTACCCGCATCTCCCACAGGACACTCGCCTCGGCGGCTGCCCACAGGGCGGTATGGGCCCGCATTTCGCCTTGCCGCACGCCGTTCAGCAGGTCCAGCACCCGGGTCAGGGAGTGGTCCGGCTCGCGGGACATGTCCGCCACCAGCGCTCGGGCACGCGCCAGCCGATCGGCGCTGCCCTCGGCCAATAAGTGCGGGTCGATGGTGATGCCGTCCAGCTCGGAACGCACCCTTCCGAGATCCAATGTCTCACCGCTCAGTTTCCGGGCCCGCTCGTGGCCGAGGGTCTGCACGGCCTGCTGCACACGGTTCACCAGGGCAAGGTGTGACTCCACTGCCTGCATACGCCGCAGGCTGCCCAGGCTCAACAGGCCCAAGACTACGAGGGCGACCATCAGGATAAGGACGCCGGCCAGGATCAGACGCCGCGGCAGATGGCCCGGGGCCGGACGCACGAAGACCGGACTCAGGGCAGCTGCGGGCTGGCTCGGTCGGGATGCCGGCATGATAAAGAAAATCGATCTGCGGTCATTCACTATGGGGATCTGACCTCGGTGGGCCGGCTTCTCCCAGGCAGCAATAGAGGATCGGCTCGCCTACGGCTGCGAAAGACCTTGCCGACGAGGCACGGAGGGTGGGAAGCCTGCCGCATCGATATGTCGAGCAACAGCCATGCCGTCTCGCCAAGACCCTGACTCGAATGATCGTCCATGATCTTGCTCAGCGAGCTGGCCGATTTGAGCCGGGGGAAGTGAGCCGATGGGGTATAAGGCCCGGCTGAGGTGTACACTGGTCCGCGGCGGGCAGACGCCTCAATCGCTGGTCTTGAGCCCGTACTTCTGCACCCGGTATCGCAGCTTCTCGCGGGTGGTGCCCAGCACCCGCGCGGTGAGGCTGACGTTGTCGCCGTTGCGTGCCAGCGCCTCGGCCAGGATGCGCCGCTCCATTTCGTCCAGTCCCAGGCTGCCGTCCAGCGGCAGACACAGGAGCTCGCCGTCGCAGCGGGCCGTGGCGGGCGCCTCTGTGCTCCCCGCCTCCCCCAGGTACAGCCAGCGCTCGGGAAAGACCGGCCCGTCCGCCAGCAACACGCAACGCTCCACCAGGTTGCGCAGCTCGCGCACGTTGCCGGGCCAGTTGTAGGCCGCCAAGCGCCGCCACACGCCGGCGGGCACCCGCTCTACCCGCTGCCCGGAGCGGGCGTTGAGCTCGCCGATGAACAGCGGCAGCAGGTCTTCGAGGTCTTCCTTGCGCCCGCGCAGCGGCGGCAGCTCCAGGCGAAAGACCGCCAAGCGATGGAACAGGTCGGCACGGAAGCTGCCCTCGCGCAGCTGCGCCTCCAGGTCCCGGTTGGTGGCAGCGATCACCTGCAGGTCGACTTCCAGCTCGTGCTCGCCCCCGACCCGACGCACCCGCCTATCTTCGATGGTGTTGAGCAGCTTGGCCTGCAGGTCCGTCTCGAGCTCGCCGATCTCGTCCAGAAACAGGGTGCCGCCGCTGGCCTGCTCGATCAGCCCGCGCCGCCGACCCTTGGCACCCGTAAAGGCCCCGGCCTCGTGTCCGAACAGCTCGTCTTCCATCAGCTCGCGCGGCAGGGCCGCGCAGTTGACCTCCACCAGGGGCCCTCCGGCCCGCGGCCCGCCGTGATGCAGGATGCGAGCGACCAGACCCTTGCCGGTGCCGGTCTCGCCGGTGATCACGAGCGCCGAGAAGGGTACCTGGGCGAGCCGCTGGAGCATCTCGCGCACTTGGCGTGCCGCCACGCTCCTGCCGACGAAGGCATCGGGGCCATAACGGTTACCGCGGGCGCGCTCTTCGTCCTGCAGCCGGCGCTGTGCACGGGCGCTGCGCGCCGCTCCGGCCACGATCAACTGCAGCCGCTCCGGATCACAGGGCTTTTCCAGGAAGTCGAACGCACCGAGCTTGAGCGCCCGCACCGATTCGGGCACCCCTCCGTAAGCGGTCAGGAAGATCCATTCCCCCGCCACCCCCTTTGCCCGAACCTTCTGGAGCAGGTCCATGGCGTTGCCGTCCGGCAGGCTCATGTCCGAGAGCACCACCAGGGGCTCGAGGTTGCGCACCACCAGCAGCTGTTCTGCGCGCGCCAGATCCGGCGCCAATACCGCGTCCCAGCCGGCCTCGGCGAATTCCTCGCGCAGCTCCGAGCCGAGCAGCACCTCGTCCTCGATGACCAGCAGGGTGTCAGCCATGCCCTTCACCGTCTCCTTCGCCAGCGACCGCACAAGGCAGGTGCAGCGTGACACGCGCCCCGCGTCCCTCGCGGTTGGACAGCTCCAGCTCGCCGCCATGATCGCGCGTGAAGCGACGCACCATGGCCAGACCCAGTCCGGTGCCCCCGGCCCGTCCCGTGGCAAAGGGTCGCACGCCGGTGCGGAGCATCTCTTCGGGAAAGCCGGGGCCCTCGTCCTCCACCCACAGCAGCAGCTGCCCCGGCCCGGGCCGAGCGACCACGGTGACCTGTCCGTCACCCTCCTGGACCTGGATGGCATTCAGCAGAAGGTTCAGCAGCGCTTGCCGCAGCCCTGCCTGAGGCAGGACGCACTCCATGCCCTGGGGAATGTCGGCTACCAACCGAGTCCCCTGCGGCGCCTGATAGCGGACCAGGGCCAGCAGATCGCCTACCAGGGCGGCAAGATGCACCTTTGCCGGCGCTTCGGGCCGATAGCTGGCCGCTTCGACCTGCTCGGTGAGCAGACCGTTGAGGCGCTTGAGCTCGGCGATCACCGCCTCCGCGCGTGCCGCCTGGCTCTTGTCCTGAAGGTTGCGGCGCAGCTTGCTGCAGGCCATCTGGATGCCCGCCAGGGGATTGCGCAGCTCGTGGGCCAGCCCCGCCGAGACCGCTCCGACCGCCGCCAGGCGCTCTGCCCTTGCCAGCTCCCGGCTCTGGGACAAGAGGGCCTCGGTTGCCTGGCGCACCTCCTGCTCCAAGGTGTGCTCCCGAGCGCGGTGCCCCGATTCCAGGGCCCGCAGCCGTGAGACCAGCTCGTTGTAACTGCGAAACACCGGCTGTACCAAAGCGGACGCATCGTTCAGGGCGCTGTCGGCCACCGGACGATAATCCCGCGCCGCCAGCCGTTCGAGCAGGTCGCCGAGGTTGTCCAGGGGGCGCTTGACGCGTACCCACAGCAGCAACAGGAGAGCGCTCCCCGCCAGGGGCAGCACGATGAGCAGGGCCACGGCCAAGTGCAGCTCCGTCTCCGTGCTCCGGGCGACCTGAGCCCACAGCAGCTCGTGGTGCTCACGCTCCGCGTACAGGACGGTACGCAGCTCGGACAGGGTCTCGAACAGGACATCCACCGGCTTGGCCGGGAGCTGGTCGAGGAGGCGAGCGACGTGGTGCAGCCGCTCCCGCGTCAGGGGATGCATCTGACCCTCCAGGGCGGCGACCTCCCTTACATCCTTGCGCAGCCGCTCCAGTTGTGCCGGCTCGATACGGGCACCGCGCAGACCTTCGACCAAGGTCTGCTCCATGCTCAGCCCCAGGTCCTGGATACGGGCGATGTGGGTAAGGTGGGCCTCGATCGGGCGAATGCGCTCCAGATCGCGCCAGGACACCGCCACCAGTCCGGCCAGCACCGCCAGCACCAGCAGCGAGGCCAAGCCGAGCGGCAACCAGAACAGACGCCGCATCCGCAGGCCAAAGGGGGTGGGCAGGGCGGCTAACTCTGTCACCGGCGCATCCAGGCCGAGCTCGCCAGCAAAGCCCTCGGGCTTCTGTTCATATTGTTCGGGGGAAAAGTGCAATGGAAGAGCTGCCAAAGATCTGGGCAATTCTCGTGCCGGATGCCATTGGCACTTGGGATCATGCCCATGGGACCAGTCGAGCCGCTCCAGAGGCAATGAAATGTCGCCTCTGTGCCTGTGAATAATTCGGGCGCCGTAGCGAGGTCGTACTGACGCGAAACGGATTTTCGGCCAGAATCACCCGCTCGCTCCAGATGAGCGAGATAATAGCGCCGCAAATCCCCGGTGTCTCTCCTTGTCCCGTCGTGTCCCTGTTGCGGGTCGAGACTCGAAAGCCACCGGCAGGATCAGGCACGTTTCTCGCGTAGGCCGGTTGGGGCGCATTGTCCCCAGGGGCACTTTCCCTTCCCTACGAATGCGATATTCTCTCAGGAGCAAGCCGAATGAATTCATCCGTCCACTGGATCTCCAATTACGGCTGGCTGTTGCTGCCTTTGCTGGTGGTCGGCGCCTATTTCCTGATGCGGCCCCGCCCGAACGCAGAGTCACCATCCACGCCGGCTCGAGCGCCAACGGGGGGGAGCCCCGCCGATGCCGGCCGCGGCTCACCCCAACCGCGGCAGGCTGCCTTCTGGTGGGTGCTGCTTATGCTCCTGCTGCTGTGGGATGTCTCGTCCTTCTTCTACGACCGCCATACCCCTCCAGTAGCCAAGATCCCTTACAGCGCCTTCGTCGAACAGGTCGGGGCCGGGAATGTGAGTCAAGTGGCAATCCAAGGCAGCCAGATCACAGGCAAGCTCGTGAAGGCCCGGGATTGGAACCCCCACACCGGACTCTTGTCGACGGCACCCGTGACCGAGCCCATGCCAGGAGCCAAGCTTCCAAAGCCTGCACCGGAGGCGTCAAAGCCACCCGAGGCCAAAACCACGTCTTCCGGCACATCCTCCAAAGGGTATCCAACGCCCGGAACGACCAGAGCCCCGAGCAAACCGGCGACCAAGCCGGTTTCCGTAACCCTGTTCGAGACCGTTTTCCCGAGCTCGGTCGGCGACCCGGACCTGCTGCCGCTCCTGGAGGACCACAATGTGGAGATCGTGGCTGCCCCGAAGGCGCCTCGCTGGATGAGCAGCTTCCTGAGCGGGCTGCTCCCAACCTTGCTGCTGGTGGGCTTCTTCTGGTGGATGGGACGACGCGCCATGAACCAGCAGCAGAGCATCTTCGGCGCCGGCAAGTCCCAGGCACGCCGCTTCGTCAAGGAAGACAATCCCTCGGTGACCTTCGCCGACGTGGCCGGGGCCGATGCGGCCAAGGCCCAACTGCTGGAGATCGTTTCCATCCTGAAGGCCCCGGACCGCTACCATTCTCTCGGCGCACGCATCCCTCGCGGTGTGCTCCTGGCCGGTCCTCCGGGCACCGGCAAGACCCTGCTGGCCCGGGCCGTGGCCGGTGAGGCGGGCGTGCCCTTCTTCACCATCAGCGGATCGGAGTTCGTGGAGATGTTCGTGGGCGTTGGCGCCAGCCGGGTGCGCAACCTCTTCAAGGAGGTCAAGGCGGCGGCACCGGCGATCCTGTTCGTGGACGAGCTCGACGCCGTGGGCCGGCGCCGCGGGGCCGGCCTGGGCATGGTGAACGACGAGCGCGAGCAGACGCTCAACCAACTGCTCGTGGAGATGGACGGCTTCGACGAGCGCACCAGCGTCATCGTGCTCGCCGCCACCAACCGTCCCGACGTGTTGGACCCAGCCCTACGCCGCCCCGGGCGCTTCGACCGGGACGTCAGCGTAGGCCTGCCCGACCTGCAGGGACGGCGCGGCATCTTGGGCATCCACACACGTTCACTGGTGCTTGATCAGGACGTCGACCTGGACCGGGTGGCGGGCATCACCATGGGGATGAGCGGCGCCCAGCTCGCCAACCTGTGCAACGAGGCGGCCCTGGTGGCCGCAGGAGAGGACCACGAGCGCGTCTGCCGAGCCGATTTCGAGGCCGCCCTGGACCGCATCGTTCTCGGCGACGTGCGCCCCCTGGCTTTGGACGAGGCCACACGGCGGGTCATCGCCTACCACGAAGGCGGGCACGCACTCGTGGCCTGGCTCACCCCCGAGGCCGACCCGGTGCACAAGGTCACCATCGTGCCCCACGGCATGGCGCTGGGGGTCACCGCCCAGCGTCCCGACGAGGACCGCTACAACCTCTCGCGTCCCTACCTGATGGCGCGCCTGGCGGTGATGTTGGGCGGGCGCAGCGGCGAGGAGATCGCCATTGGCGAGGTCACCACCGGAGCCGAGAACGACCTGCTCCAGGCGACCCACCTGGCCCGGCGTATGGTCACCTCATGGGGCATGAGCGAGCTGGGGCTCGCGGCCTACGACTCCTCCGGAGAGGACCGCTTTCTGGGCTACGAGCTCGGCCAGGGCCGTACCTACAGCGAGGATACCGCCAGGCGTATCGACCAGGCGGTGAGCCTCCTCCTCGAGGAACGGCATGGGACGGTGCGCCGTATGCTGGCAGAGGCCCGCGAGCGGCTGGACCGGCTGGCGGAGGCACTGCTGGAGCGGGAAACGGTGGAGTTCGACGAGCTGGAGCAGCTGCTGGGGCCGCGTCCGGCTTGACGCGGCCTGCATTTATACACACTTCTCGAGTCTGATCTTGCTCGCCATCGGAGTCATCGTCGGGGCCATCGTCTCCGGTAGCGGCCAAGTCACCGTACCCCAGATGATGTGCGCCGGTTTCCGACTGACCATCCTCGCCGTCTTGCTGATCATGCTTTACCTGCCCTGGGTGCTCCATCTGGTCCTCGGTTGACGGCAGCCGGCGGTGCGTCCCGGCGATCGACCTGCTTCAGGGTACGGATCAGCCGGCGTCCAGCAGCACCCCGAGAACGAGCATCAGCGCCACGCCGAGCATCAGCGATCCCGTGGCGACGGTCTTGTGGCCCTTGCGATGGGTCTCGGGAATGATCTCGGCGCTGATGATGTAGAGCATGGCACCGCCGGCAAAGCCCAGGATCAGGGGCAGAAGGGCGGCAGCGACCCAGGCGGCGCCGGCACCGATCAGTCCGCCCACGGGCTCCACCAAGCCGGTGAGAAAGGCGATTCCCGCGCTCAGGTGGCGACTGTAACCCGCGGCCATGAGGGCGGCGGCCACTGCCAGGCCCTCGGGTACATTCTGAATGCCGATGCCGATCGTCAGGGCGGCACCTGCGGCGAAATCGCCGCTCGCGGCGCCGACGCCGACGGCCATTCCCTCCGGGAAGTTGTGCAGGGTGATGGCGATGACGAACAGCCACAGACGGGCGAGCTTGCCCGCGTCCGGACCCTCGCGGCCCGCGTGGAAATGCTCATGAGGCGCGTAGCGATGGATGGTCCAGATCACCGCGCCACCCAGCAGCATGCCGGCGACGACCAGGGTCACGGCGATACCCGGACTGCCGTATCTCTGCTCGCCGTACTCGAGCCCGGGCTGCAGCAGGGAGTAGAAGGAGGCGGCCAGCATGATGCCGGCGGCTCCCGAGAGCAGCGCGTCCTCCGTGCGCGGTTTGAGCTCCCGGATGCCATAGATGAGCACGGCGCCCACGCCGGTGCCGAGGCCGGCGGCCAGGCTGGCGAGGGCGCCGGTGAGGATCGGGTGCAGATCGGTCATGCTCGTCGACAGGATGTTTGTGGTTATGCGATTGCTGTGCAGCGTTGCGAGAGGGTGTGTGCCTTGGCGGTTCAAACTGCCGAATTCAGGCTCAAGGCGTTCAAGGCGCTCGACGAAATGATACCCGGCCTTCGCCATCCCCTCGCGCTCGTAGAACCGATGTGCGTCCTGCCGCTGGATCCCGGAATCGAGATGCAGTTGGCCACACCCCTGCTCCCTCGCATGGATGCGTAACCAAGCCAGGAGGATTGATCCGCAGCCCATGGAGCGCCTCTTGGGCAGGGTTACCAGGTCGTCGACGTAGAGGTAGCGCCCCCAGGCCAGGCTCGCGCCGATCCGGAAGCCGGCCACGGCGACCGTTGTTCCTTCGTCTCGTAGGGCGACCAGGCGATAGCCATCGGCCACCAGAGCCAGCACCCGGACAAGGAATGTCTCCTCTAGGATGTGGGGACGCAGCTCGCGCATGACCCGAAAGCAATTCGCGATCTCTTCGTGGGTTGTTGCTAAGGCGATCTCCATTGACATTCTCCGTGTCGTGCCCCGATCGGACTCCACCGGGTAGGGCGCGCGCTCTACCCTCGGGGTCTGTACCGAACCGGTTGGATCAACGTCGGTACAGGGCCTGCAGCTCCGCGACGCCGAGCTCATGGGCTTTGAGCATGTGGCTCACCGAGGCTGGGGAGCTGTGCGGATCGATGTCGAGGTGTGCCACATCCAAGGCGAAGACCTTGAACTGGTAGCGGTGCGCCTTGTCGCCTACCGGTGGGCAGGGACCACCATAGGCTTCCGTGCCGAAGTCGTTGCGGTGCTCGATGCTGCCCGCGGGGGCCAGTCCGGCGGCCGGATTGCTGGCACCGCTCGGCAGCTCCCGAACGCCGGACGGGATGTCCAGGAGGATCCAGTGCCACCAGCCGTGGCCGGTGGGTGCATCCGGATCGAAGACCGTGACGGCGAAGCTCTCGGTGCCGGCTGGTACGTCGCTCCAGGCGAGCTGCGGTGATCTGTTGCCGCCGTCGCAGCCGTACCCCTTGTATACCTGGGCCATGGGGATGAGCTTACCCGGCTGGATGTCGCTGCTGTTGAGCTCGAAGCCCTGGACGAGCGGGGCCGCAGCAAGTGCCGCTGCTGCTAAGAGGGGTTTGATCGGTTTCACGGGCGATCTCCCTTTATTGATGCTGTCATGGAGAATATAGCGTCAGCTCAACTGGAACAGCTGGTCCAACAGGGCATCGACCTTGATCTCTTCACCGCTGAGCGCCATCGCCAACAGCTCGCCACAGATGACCGGCAGCTCCAGTACCACGTCCGGACGCACATGGCGCATACGACCCATGTTGGCCGCATCGCTGACAGCCACCAGGGTGCGCACCCGTTCGTTGGCACCCTTGGCGGCGAGCACCACGAAGGCATCGAAGCCTTGCAACAGCCCGGCGATTTCCTGGGCGGGGAAAGACGCGAACGAGATCAAAATTCATGCAGTAGAAGGCCCTCACTTCTTCCTCGACTGGCCCTCCCACTCGATGGTTACAGCATCGCCTTCAGAACAAAGAAGTTGTGGTTGTGATTCGCCATGACCGCCAAGCGATCAGGATCCGGAACATGCAGCTTCTTGCTATGAAAGGTCAAAATGTTCTTGCCTTGCAAGGACTTCATCGTGCGGTTCACGTGGACTTGCGTGAGGCCGCATGCGTCTGCGATGAGCTCTTGGGTCAAGGGTATGCGGACGGTATGAACATGCTGTGGGTCCTGCTCCCGCAACCGAACACGGTTGAACAGCTCCAGCAGGAGATAGGCAATGCGCTCCTCCGCACTGCGCCTGCCGAGACTGGCCAGATGTTCATAGGCTACGATCTCGTCATATGCCGTCAGCCAAGTCAATCGGACACCCAGCTCGAGGTGCTCTTTGAACATCGCAAGGAGGTCGGAGCGATTGAAGACGCAGAGGGCGACGGGCGTGAGGGCCCTCGCGGAGTGAAGCCGCTTTCCATCCCCCACATCGGCCTGAAAGCCGAAGAAGTCTCCAGGCAGCACGAAACGCAGAATCTGTCGTCCGCCGTCCGCGAGATTCTGGTACAGGTAAACCCAGCCGCTATGCAGGGTATAGACCTCCGTATTGGGGCTGCCTTGCCGAAAGATCGAGCTTCCCGCCTTCAGCTCACGGAACGCCCGGCGGAAAGACTGCGCCGCCGAGATCTCCTCCTGGCTCAAAGGCTGAAAGAGTGCGAGCTTGCGTACGCCACAGTCTTCGCAACGGACGGCTCTGTCGATCTCTCCGTGTTCACCGAATTGTTTCATTCTTGGAGCTTCGTTGGGCAGGAGGTGTAAGCGCAGGCAGAGATCCTTGACGAGGTATTTTACGCGAAGGTACGAAGTCGGCGAGCCCAATAGATCCGAAAGCAGATTTCTTGAATTTCGGGGGGCATATTTGCGCTGATCGGAATCGGTTGATTATCCTCTTGCCCATGCTGCGCCAAATCCTGGTCCTGTTGCTTATCCTGGTCTGTAACGCCCGTGCCCACGCCCAGGCACCGGTTCTGCGCTTGGCGACCTGGAACCTGGAGCACTTGGCGGCAGCCGCCGGCCACGGCTGCCGGCCCAGAGATGAGGCGGACTACGAGCGCTTGCGACATGAGGCAGCGCGGCTGAGCGCGGATGTGATCGCGCTGCAGGAGGTGGAAAATCAGGCGGCGGTAGCACGCGTATTCGACCCCGACACCTACGCGATCGAGATCTCGCAACAGCCGGATCGGGATCTGGGCACCTGCCGCCGGCATCGGAGCCGGAAGCGGACCATGCAGCGCACCGGCTTCGCGATCAACAAAGAGCGACTCGCAAGGCTGGGATTGACCTACCGACGCCTACCGGATTTCGAGGCCATCGATCTGGGCTCTCTACGCTGGGCGACCAGGATCCTGGTCGAGCCCACGGACGGCGGAGGAGAACCGATACAGCTGATGTCGCTTCACCTCAAATCCGGCTGCAGCTACGGCCGATTGGCTAGCAAGATCCGCCGGGACCAGTGCCGGCTTCTGCGGCGGCAACTGGGGGTCCTGGAGGAGTGGATCGACGCAAGGGCCGGTGCCGACGAGCCGTTCGTCCTGCTCGGCGATTTCAATCGCCAGCTCGACCAGCCCCGGGACGACTTCTGGGCCGACATCGACGACGGCACCCTGTGCGCATGGACACCGGATCCCGTCCTGGGGCGCAGGTGCCGACCCGGAACCAGTTACCCCGATGCGGACGCCGATCTGGTGCTGGCCAACGCCGGAGAACCCTTTCCCTATCCCTTCAACCCGCGCTATCCCTACGCCATCGACCACATCGTCTTCGACCCGGTGACCGCCCGAGGGATCGTGGCCGGGAGCTACCGAGTCCTGGGCTACGAAGGCGGCACACCGCCGCCTTCGGACCATCACCCGGTGGCGATCTCGTTTCGCCCGTAGAGTTCGACCAGCTCGCGGAGCTTGCCGGGAAGCTCGGGACGAACCAAGCTCCAGGAGAAGCGCCAGCTCCAGTTCCCCTCTGCCGTGCCCGGCAGGTTCATACGATGATCCCCGTCGAGACCCAACAGATCCTGCATCGGCACGATGGCCAAATGGGAGCGGGAGCCAAGGGCGCAGCGGACCAGGGGCCAGGGCATTTCCTCCTTCGGATGCCCCAGGTACCCGTCCACGTATCTGCGGGTCTTGTCATCCAACGACTGATACCAACCGAGAGTAGTGTCGTTGTCGTGGGTCCCGGTATAGGCCAGGGAGTCGCGGTCGTGGTGAAAGGGCAGGTAGGGGTTGGATGCCTCTCCGGAGAAGGCGAACTGCAGCACCTTCATGCCCGGCAGCCGATACTTCCTGCGTAAAGCGTCCACGGCCTCGGTAATGATGCCCAGATCTTCCGCGATCAGGGGCAGCTGCCCGAAACGCTGATGCAGACGTTCGAAGAGCTCGTCCCCCAGAGCCTTGACCCAGTGACCGTTGATCGCGGATTCCTCTTCCGCCGGAATCTCCCAGTAGGACTCGAATCCCCGGAAGTGGTCGATGCGCACCATGTCGAACAGCCGCATCTGGGTGCGGATCCGGTCCAGCCAGAAGCGAAATCCGTCCGCCTGCATCTGTTCCCAGCGGTAGAGGGGATTGCCCCAGCGTTGGCCCGTAGCCGAGAAGTAATCCGGCGGCACCCCAGCCACCACCCGCAGGTTGCCGTCCGCTCGCAGATCGAAATCCCGGGGACAGGCCCAGACCTCGGCACTGTCGTGGGCAACGAAGATCGGCATGTCTCCGAAGAGCTTGATGCCCAGGGAGTTGGCATGCCCCTTCAAGACCTGCCACTGGCTGAAGAACAGGAACTGCTCGTAACGGATGTACGCGAGGTCATTGGAGAGGCGCCGCTTCGCCCGCTCCATGGCATCGGGCTCGCGATGGCGCAGAGGGCGAGGCCACTCCCACCAGTGGGTCTGCTCATCTTCACGCAATGCCCGGAACAGGGCATAGTTGCCGAGCCAATAGGCGTTTTCCGTCTCGAAGTCGGCGAGTGCCTGCCGGTCCGCTGCCGCCGCCCGCTGTCGAAAACCGTCCCAGGAGCGCCGCAGCGCGGTGTCCTTGGTCTCGTCGGTGTCGTCCTCCGGCGCCGCCTGTAGCCAGCCGCGCTCGATCAGGGGCTCCAGGGCGATGAGCCGCGGGTTTCCCGCATGGACCGAGCTGGTCTGATAGGGCGAGCGGTCG
>Ga0315556_1000925_pt1 | contig 18108 bp, 14 predicted proteins | sample SalMarSW160310MG_FD_202112 | JGI IMG/M metagenome (GOLD analysis project Ga0315556, IMG submission 202112) | Salt marsh sediment microbial communities from the Plum Island Ecosystem LTER, Massachusetts, United States - Salt Marsh Sediment SW1603-10 ...
CCGGGCAGAATCAAGAAACGCGCGTTGTTGGCGAGCAGATGCAAGCGATCGTACTGATGGCGGAAATCCCAGCCGATCCAACGGTCACGGGCTGCACACTTCCATGCCGCGGCACAGAAAATCAGCAACGCCAGCCAGCGATCGTGCCAAGCCGCTACATACCACAGGGTGTGGCCGATCTTGGGGAGTGAGCCCAGATAATGGTGGGCATCGAGCAGCTCTTGAAAGCGCCTCTCCTCGCTCGCCGCGACAAGGCGCACGCTGACCGCGCGAAGATCCAAGCACAGGGTCTCCGCGTGATGGATATTGCTGGGCTTTATACAGCTGTCCGGAGCCTTTGTCCAGAATCAGGATTAACTTTCTGCTAACCAAAGAATTCTTCGCAAGAACGGTTCCGCCCTGGCCTGTTCTATCGAGACGTAATGATTCCAAGGTTGTGCCGTGGGACAATTCCGCCGGAGAATTCTCCTTCACAACATCCACCCGTCAAACAGTGGGATGCTCTTCTCTTTCACCACCTGAGGGTCTACTCGGACGCAAGATGAAATACATGGTTTCCTGGCGCATTGCCCCCGAACAGTACGCTGCGGCACTGGACGCCTTTCTGGAGAGTGGCGCACCGATGCCTGAAGGCTCACCTCGTTGGGCCGCTGGCATACCCCCGGCTCCTCCAGGGGTTGGTTGCTGTGCGAGACCGAAGATCCTGTTTCCCTCGCGGAGCACTTGGCCGAGTGGGGAGACCTGTTGACGATCGAGGTAACGCCGGTAATCGGGGACGAGGAAGCAGCCGAAGCGGCGGCACGCGTTCGCGAGTCCTGATGCCAGTAAGCGGCAGGAGAATCGGGGCAGCCCGCGTCGCTCTCTATGCGGGCTTTTTCGTCGCTCCGCTCCATTTCGGATCTACGGGACGCGTGCGTTTCTCCTGGCCCGAGGATTCTGCCGCGGTACCAGTCTCGTGGGCCGGTCCGAGGCTACCAAATAGCACAGGGGCGCTGGCTGCTGGAGGGCAAGCGGTGGGATGGTGTTTGCTACCTGGGGTGGTTTGATTCCGAGGATTGGCTAGCCCCGCATCGAATCGAAGAACTCCCCATTGGTCTTGGTCGCTTTCAGCTTGTCGTGGATGAACTCCATGGCGGCAAGCTCGTCCATCGGATGGAGGATCTTGCGCAGGATCCACATCTTCTGCAGGTCATCGGGCCGCATCAGAAGCTCCTCGCGGCGGGTACCGGAGCGGTTGATGTTGATTGAGGGGAAGATGCGCTTCTCGGCGATGCGCCGATCGAGGTGAATCTCCATGTTGCCCGTGCCCTTGAACTCCTCGTAGATGACGTCGTCCATCCGTGACCCGGTCTCCACCAGGGCGGTGGCTATAATGGTCAGAGATCCGCCTTCTTCCACGTTTCTCGCGGCACCGAAGAAGCGCTTGGGCCGCTGCAGTGCGTTTGCGTCCACGCCGCCGGTGAGGACCTTGCCGGAGGAGGGGACGACCGTATTGTAGGCTCGGGCCAGGCGGGTGATGGAGTCGAGGAGTATGACTACGTCCTTTTTGTGCTCCACCAGGCGCTTGGCCTTCTCGATGACCATCTCGGCTACCTGGACGTGGCGGGTGGCCGGCTCGTCGAAGGTCGAGGAGATCACTTCACCGCGCACCGAGCGCGCCATCTCGGTCACCTCCTCCGGGCGCTCGTCGATGAGCAGGACGATGAGGAAGATTTCGGGGTGGTTATGGGCGATCGATTGGGCGATGTTCTGCAGCATCATGGTCTTGCCCGCCTTCGGCGGGGAGACGACGAGTCCGCGCTGGCCCTTGCCGATCGGGGCGACCAGGTCGATGGTGCGGGCGGTGATGTCCTCGGTGCTGCCGTTGCCGATTTCCAGGTGCAGCCGTTGGTTGGCGAACAGGGGGGTGAAGTTCTCGAACAGGATCTTGTTCTTGGCGTTCTCGGGGCGGTCGAAGTTGATGTCGTTGACCTTGAGCAGCGCGAAGTAACGCTCGCCGTCCTTGGGCGGGCGAATCTTGCCTGAGATGGTATCGCCGGTACGCAGGCTAAAGCGGCGGATCTGGCTCGGTGAGACATAGATGTCATCGGGACCGGCCAGATAGGAAGCGTCAGCCGAGCGCAGGAACCCGAAGCCATCCTGCAGGATCTCCAGAACCCCGTCACCGTAGATGTCTTCCCCCCGTTTCGCCTGGGCCTTGAGAATCGCGAAGATGAGGTCCTGTTTGCGGGACCTTCCCACGCCCTCGATATCCATGGTTTGGGCCAGCTGCACGAGGGCAGGCACCGGCATTTTCTTTAATTCGGTAAGATTCATGATGCTTTTTGCGTTAGTGAAGAGCTGCCTTCATCGGCCTCGCCCGGGGCGTGGGTCGGGCAGCGCTGCACGACAGGGCGGTTTTTCTTTTTTGGAGAGGAGTGCCCGGGCGGGCACCCCGGCGGATCGGCTTATCGGGTCGAGTGCGGTGGACAGGGCATCTGGCGCCGCAGGGGTCAAAGGTTGCTGTCGATGAAGGCCGTGAGCTGTGACTTGGAAACGGCACCGACCTTGGTCGCCTCGACCTCGCCGTCCTTGAACAGCATCAGCGTCGGGATGCCACGGATGCCATAGCGGGGAGGTGTGTTTGGATTTTCGTCGATGTTGAGCTTCGCGATGCGGATCTTGCCCTCGTATTCGTCGGCGATCTCGTCCAGCACGGGCGCGATCATTTTGCAGGGACCGCACCAATCGGCCCAGTAATCCACGAGCACAGGATTGGACGATTGCAGGACTTCTTGCTCGAAAGAGTCATCCGTGATATGGACGATACGTTCGCTCACTAGAGGTATTCTCCGGTTGGTTTGGTTCTTGAAAAATGCAAGCTCGCCGTCTGCGGCCTTCAGCAGGGGGGCGCAAAAGCGGGTGGGGGAATTGGCGCTTGACTCTGCCCTTCGATAAGATGCTATTTCAGCCAAGAATAGAGAAATTTGCAACCCCTCCCGACGATGCGTGGGAGAAAATACCGGATTCCCCTCCCTCCTTCATGACCCAGACACACCTGACCGATATCCGATTCAACTCCTTCGACCTCGACCCCCGCATCCTCCAGGGACTTCAAGACGCCGGATTCGTTCGCTGCACGCCCATTCAGGCAGAGACCCTTCCCATCGCACTCTCCGGGAGGGATGTGGCCGGGCAGGCACAGACCGGAACGGGAAAGACAGCTGCGTTCCTGGTCGCCGCTCTGCAGCGGCTTCTCACCCACGAGCCGCCCCCGGGGCGTCGGGTGGACCAGCCGCGGGTCCTTATCGTCGCCCCGACCCGGGAGCTCGCCGTGCAGATCCACAAGGATACGCTGGTCCTGAGCCGACATACGGGGTTTCGGCTGGGCTTGGTGTACGGCGGTACCGGTTACCAGGAGCAGCGCGATCATCTCAATGCAGGTGTAGACATTCTGATCGGAACCCCCGGCCGGCTCATCGATTATCTCAAGCAAGGCGTTTTTCACCTGGGCGCCGTCGAGGTCGTGGTCATCGACGAGGCGGACCGGATGTTCGATCTCGGCTTCATTCGCGACATCCGATACCTGTTGCGTCGCATGCCGCCACCCACCCGGCGCCTGGGGATGCTGTTCTCGGCGACCCTGTCCTACCGGGTTACCGAGCTTGCCTACGAGCACATGAATCAGCCATTCGAGGTGGAGATCCAACCGGATCAGGTGACCGTGGATCGGGTGACGCAGCGTTGTTACATGGTGGCCAACGAGGAGAAGATCCCCCTGCTCATCGGGCTGCTGGCGGAAATGGAGGACGCCCGCGTTATCGTCTTTGCGAATACCAAACGGGCCACGGAGGCTATTTGGGGCTACCTGGAGGGCTACGGATTGCACTCGGCGGTGCTCTCGGGGGATGTTCCCCAGAAGAAGCGCCTGCGGTTGCTCAAGCAGTTCCAGGAAGGGGGGCTGCCGATCCTGGTGGCCACCGACGTGGCTGCCCGGGGTCTGCACATCCCCGATGTCACCCATGTCATCAACTTCGATCTTCCGGATGACGCGGAGGATTATGTCCACCGTATCGGCCGTACCGCCCGCGCAGGCGCCACCGGCGATGCCATCAGCTTCGTGTGCGAGACCTACGCCTTTTGCCTGCCGGATATCGAGGGGCTCATCGGCATTAAGATTCCGGTCGAGCCGGTGACCGAGGACATGCTCGTTGCGATCGATCCGGCGAAATTCGTGCGCACGCCTCGGCGGCGCCATCCGGACGAGGGGCGCCGCAGTCCCGGTCGCCGTCCTGGTCGGCACAAATCACGCCCGAAGCCGGCTGCGGGGGGGAAGGGCCGAACGGAGATGAAGAATGCGGAGGGGGCGGGAGCAAAAAAGCGCCGGCGGCGGCGCAAGACCAGGCCCGAGGGCGATGGCGGTGGCAGCTCGGCTACCGGTCCGCAGGGCTGACCCCGCAGATTCCAGCCGTGGTCTGGTAGCCGCAGGATTTAAGCCTGCAATCGATACCTGCCGGGGTCGAGCCCAGGGGCTTCCGACCGGCTCCCTCGATTCGGGTGATCCGGTACCATTCGAGGCGGCCCTCAACTATTCGGATCGGGACGGACTACATTCCGGTGAGCAGCTCCGCGAAGTGCCTGATGGCGGGAAACTCGCCGGGTGCCCGAGGCGGCGCCTTGGAGTCCGGCTCGAGCACCGCCAGCAGCCAGCGGAAGCCGTAGTCCTTTGCCGTCCGCAGCACTTCCGTGTTGTCGTCCACGAAGAGGGTACGGTCGCGGTCGAAGGGCTCGAGCACGTGCACTCGAGGCCAGAAGTCGCGGGATTCCTTGGGGACACCGAGATCGTGGGAGCAGAGGACGCGCTCGAAATGTCCGCAAAGCGGCGTCTTGCCCATCTTGAGGGCAATGGATTTCTGGTGGGCATTGGTCACCAATACCCGACGCTTGCCAAGAGTGGCGAGCTTCTCCAGGAAGTCGATCACATGGGGGTGCACGGTGATCAAATGGTCCACTTCTTCCTTGAGAAGGGCGATGTCCAGGCCCAGGGCACGGCTCCAGTGGTCGACGCAATACCACTCCAATGTGCCTTCGCGGCTTTGGTATAGAGGCAGGAGCTCGGCCTTCGCCTGTTCGTGGGAAAGGCCGCGTGCCTCGGCGTAGCGCAGTGGGACGTGCTCGAGCCAGAAATGGTTGTCGAAGTGCAGGTCGAGCAATGTGCCGTCCATATCCAGGAAGACACTGTCGATGGCGTTCCAATCGATCATGAGTCGATCTCGCTCGATTTTGACGTATGCAATCACATCTAGCATAGCGGAGCCCGGCCCATGGCGGCAAAGCCAAAGACACTAGAGCGCAAGCTCGTAGCCCAGACCCGCATCTTTCGGGTGGAGCAGGTCGATCTGGAGTTTTCCAACGGCAATCGTCGTTGCTTCGAGCGGATTCTCGGAGAGCGGGGATCGGTCCTGATCGTACCTATGCAGGATGCGCACACGCTGCTTCTGGTCCGGGAGTATGGTGCCGGTACGGATCGCTACGAGATGGGGTTCCCCAAGGGCATCGTGGAGCCGGGAGAGGACCCGCTGGAAGCGGCCGGGCGCGAGATTCGCGAAGAGATCGGCTTCGGGGCTCGGGACCTGCGGCTGCTCCACAGGGTGTCCCTCGCGCCTGGCTACATCCAGCACCAGACGCACATCGTCCTGGCGAGGAGCCTTTTCCCGGAAGTTGCAGAAGGGGACGAGCCGGAGCCGATCGAGGTCGTGCCCTGGAGACTGGATGACCTGGATACCTTGCTCGCGCGAGACGACTTCACGGAGGCGCGCTCCATCGCCGCCCTGTTCCTGGTCAGGAGCTTTCTGGATCGTGAGCAGGGGTAGCTTCCAACGATGAGTCTTCGAACCGGCAGCTTGGCACAGGAGCCCATTGTTCCAGACCAGTCGTCGCTGGAGCCCCTCTACCTGTCCGCCATGCGCCGGCGCTTCAAGGCCGAGGTGAACCGCATGACCGGCGGCGTTATGCGGCGGCTCCTCGTCGATCACCCGGATGCAGAGCGCCTGGCGTTTCCGCTCGCCTATCTCTACGCCTTTTACTGGCTGCGCCGGGAGGTCTCCGAGCCCGGCTATCGACGGTCGGTTCTCGCGGCCTTCAATAGGTCCAAGCAGGCATTCCTGATGGATCTGCTCGCCGACAGCACCGACGCCGGTGCCTTCGTACGTGGCTACATCGAGCAGCTGCGCGCCGCCGCCACGGACACGACGATCCAGCGGCGACAGCTCCTGGACCTGTTGGCCGAGAACGGAAACGACCCCGAGCGCCTGATCGGGAAGCTGCTGGATGTCTGGAACGGACTGGGGCTGTTACGTCAGTCCTACACCGATGCCTATCGGGATCTCGCCCGGGAGGAGCGCGATCGGTATGGAGGCATGCTTGGCCCGGAAGATCGGGAGCGGCTGGCTCTGGTCGATGCCCTGCCGGACCCGGGGACGGGCGCCCTCCGCTACGAAAAGCTGGGCGTGATTCCGGCCATGGGCTGTCCCCAGACCTGCCGTCACTGCATGTTCATCTGGCGTCCGCCCATGCGCAACCTGCCGGACCCCGGCGCCCTCTACCAAACCTTGAACGGCCTTACCGAGAGCCTGCTCTTCACGGGCGGCGACCTGACCCGCCATCTCGACCATTTTTCCCGGGCCATCGCCGCCATGGACCGGATCCGCACCTTCGCCATCCTGCTCAACGGGGACTTCGCCGATGATCCCGAGGTCACCGACCGGACCCTGAGGGCGATGGCCTCGGCGATCCGGGGCCGTCCGCAGGATTGGGCGGTGGCGCGGGTGCTGCTGCAAATCAGCTTCGACGAGCTCCACCAGGAGGTGATCATCGGGCGCGACGGGGGGCTGAAGGAGCGGATCCCGGTGGCCAAGATCGCCAATATCCTCGAGTGCGCCTCGCGCTATCCCGAGATCCAGCCCTGCCTGGTACACAAGCAGAACGCGCTGAATTTCTCCATGGACCTCTTCAAGCAGGGCGTATTCGGGCGGCTGGTGCAGGAGATGGGCCGCCGCGGGCACCGGGTGCGCATTCTCGGCACCGCGCCTTCGCCGAGGCTCAAGCGCCACCCCCTGGACGCGGGACATACCGGACAGCTGGTGAAGGATGCGAGCTTTGTTCTGGAACGCTACCCGGACCGCCCCATCCTGCTCACCAGCTCGACCGTCGACGGCTACGGACGTGCGAGCCTGCTGGACGAGGGGGAGACGGTGAAGGAGCGGGACCTGCTGCGGCAGGTACTGCAGGGGAAGGCGCCGGCGGGGGAGGGCTTCGATACGGATCTGATGTTCTGGCTCAACGGCTGGGTGACCATCTTCTCCGCCGTCCACCTCTGCCTCGGTGACGTTTACCGGGACGGGATCGACAGGATACTGGCGCGTCACCGCAAGGATCCATTGACCAAAGCACTCGGGTCCTTCGACCTGCGGCTTTTGCCGCTCTATTCCGAGGTGAAGGACGACCTGGAACAATGGATCAGCACGGCGACCGGTCCCCACCACCTGTTCCATTTGCTGACCAAGGACGCGCAGGTGCGCTTGCACATGACGCGGAGGCTGGCCGGAGAAATGAAGGAAGGAGCCTGAATGAGCGCTCAACCGCCCTGTCCAGGTTTAGCCAAGCCTTTGCCGGGGGTTTCAACAGGCCGTAGGGCGGCAACCCTTTGCCGCCATCTCGTGTTCTCGACCAATGTCGGCATGGGGATGCCGACCTACCGTTGGCCCGAGTGGTTCTTGCCGCTATTTTGAGCGTCTCTGTCCTGGCCGCCGCCTCCAGGTTCCGCATGGCTTGCAAACAAGGTGCGGACGGTCTCCGGGATCTTGCCCTTTGGGATCAGGTTGCTGTCCGCGCCAACCTCGTATAGGCCGAACCACTCTTCCGGATCATTGCGCTCGTGCGCGTTGGTGTCTTCGGGGTGCTCGCCGCTCTTCCACCACTCGTCGTTGAGCTCGAAGAACACGAGCCCGCACAGTTTCTCTTTCCCGCGGGCGGTCTGTACGTCCCGCCAAACGGACCGGAAGATGCCTGGTACCTCCTCGATCTTGTGTCCGCCGAAGCCGGGTACCCAGGGCTTGGGGGCGATGGGTGAGGTCGAGAGGCCGATCTGGGTGATCAGGATCGGCTTTGCCGTCATCTTTGCGAGGTCTTCCAGATACCCCTGGTAGCTGGTTCCGGTGACCGAGCCGGGTGACGAGCTCATTACGCCACGGGCGTAGGTGTAGACGTTGAGGCAGATGAGATCCCCCATGTCCGGAACCAGCACGCTGTCCTTCGCCACCTCCAGGTCCGGGCGATCGGCGACGGGCCCGATGTGAGTCCAGCTGGTGTGGCAATAGAGGTGGCGCTGCCCGTAGCGTTTCAGCTCGTAGTCGATCGCACCGTCGATCAGGCGGGCCAGGGCGATCTCAGTCGGGGTTCGGCCTGTCGCGGTCAGGTGTTTGCCACGGTAGTTGTGCACCTGCGGGTGGCGGGCATCGGTGCGGACCACCGACTCTGCCTGGAGCTCGTCGCCGACTGAGAAAAGGACGAGGCGTTCGGGTCGGCCCACGGCATAGGTGTGGTCGATTACGGCCTTGATCTGGGCGAGTGTGCCTTGTTGGAAGCCCTCGTCGAGGAAGTCCTCTGCATGGCCGTTCACCCAGATGTCCTGGCCGTAGACCAGTTCGGTCTTGTCCAGCTCCGAGAAGAAGCCCGGCGGCATCAGGAGCGGAAAGACGTGCAGATAGTCGACGCCGAGATCGCGGATGCGTGCGAAGTGCTCCGGGTAGCGGCCACCATCGCCGGGGGCCGCACCGTAGAGGGGGGTCTCTCCGGGGAGATAGGGCGAGTAGCCGATGCCACGGAAAAAGACGGGCTTTTCGGTCCTTCCGTCGACCAGCGAGGTTCCACGGACGATGAACCGTTTCGGCTGCGGCGTCGCAGCGGAGATATGCGCTGTCTTTCCGTCCGTGTCGGCGCCGTCGTTGGCCATGGCCCCGGCCGTCGGCGCAAGGGCGGCGATGACGAAGACGAACGGAATGATTCGCCATAGCCGGGTGCCCGTGGTCCTCTTGTGAGATTTGGGATCGATTTCCACGTCTATTCGCCGTATGAGCCAAGGCCGCGCATTAGGCGGGGGGATACAGAGCCGGGGCCTTGCGAAGCCGCGTCGGCCAGCTGGGCGCCTTCCCGGACGCGGGCTTGCAGTCTGCAATGAGCTTCCCAACCGCCCCTCGCAGCAGTCTGAGGACCTGAGCGTGACCGGTCAAGCCCAGCAGACGGGCCGTGTCGGTACATCCGCGGTGCTGGAGCAGCTTGCAGATAAGCAAGTCGCGCTCCGAGCCGTCGAGCCGCCCGGCGCACAGGGCCGGCCCGATGCGGGCGCGGACGAGGTCGACGAGCAGGGGCAGGACAGCTTCGTAAGTCCGCTGGGCGAAGGCGAAGGCCGCGAGCTCCTGTCGTTCCTCGGGGCCGGGCGACCAGGTGATTTGCGGGACGTTTCGAAGCAGGCAGGTGGCGATCTCCGGCTCCAGGTCCCGCAGGGGCTCGGCTAGCAGCGCGGGTAGACGTTTGCCGAGCCGCTCCAAGGCCAGTTTTTGTAGCGAGTCTCCGGCGGGCGAAAGGGGATGCAGAACGACGGCCGCGTTGGCACCGCTCGCGGCGTTGCGGCTGGTTCCGATATGCACTGCCGGGAAGCCGCAGTGCTCCCAGAAACCGAGCAGATCCGGGGTGGCGCCGAAGCTGGAGCCGGCAAGATCCAGGCCCTGGGCACGTGCGTCCTCGAGGATACCATCCAGCAAGGATCGTCCCAGGCCGCGGCCCTGGACCGCGGGGTGCACGGCGATTCTGATCACCCGGGCACAGTGGAGGGCCGGTGCCTCCCGGATCCCGGCGTGGGCGGAGAGGGTCTGCGGGAGCAGATGACCGCGAGGGCGGCGGCGGCCTTCGAAGATCTCCCGGATCAGATCGGGAGCGAATCCCCCCTCGACTGCGACCAGAGATATGGCGGCGACCTGGTCCTCGTAAAGGAGCGCGTAGACCTGGACATTGGGTCCGTCCAGGAGGTGGCGCAGGTCCATGGGGCGGGTCTGGTAGTGCGCGAGTACCAGAAGCCCAAAGAGCTGTGACAGGATGGCCTCGTCTTGGGCCAGGTCGTCTCGGTCGAGGCGCCGGAAGCAGCAGGTGTGCAGACGCGCGCCGGAGACCTGATCTTCTGCAGCCGGCGAAGCGCTCAGAAGGAGGGCCTTGGCCGTGAGCCGCTCGAGGGGGTCGCCCGGTTCCCAGCGGATGGGTGTCTCCATCCGCATCTCCCGCCAGAGAGGGGTCAACCGGTCGAGAGTACGGCGGAAGCGGAGTTCGAAGCCGCGGCCCGTGCCCTCATAGCCCTGCACCGTGGTCGCAAAGACGATTCTTGAATGATTGCGTAGCAGCTGCTCGAGCAGGGGCGCCGGGATACCGGCGGCCTCGTCCACCAGGAGCAGGTCAGCGTTCCGGGGGTCGTGACAAAGCTCGTCCGGGGGCAGGTACTGCAGCCGGGCATCCCGATGACGGATGCGATTCGGATGTACCTGAGCCAGGGGCAGGAGACGCGCTGCATGACCGAAGAGGGGATCCACCGCGGAGCGGCGCGGTGCCGTGACCAGGATGGTCCCCTGTCCAGCCGCGAGTAGACGGGCGGCCGCGATGCCCAGCGCGGAGGACTTGCCCCGGCCTCGGTCCGAGGTGAGCACGAGCGGGCGCCGGGCGCGCCCGCGGGCGGTCTCGAGTATCGCAGCGACGGCCTGTGCCTGGTCCCGGGTACGGCAGTCGCCTTCCGGCTCGGCAATCGGAGGGGAGGAGGGGGGCTCGAATGTCGGCAGCTGCGGAGCCGGATCGGTCTCGGACAGGAGACAGACACCCTCGGCTCGGGACAGGGCATGGGCGAGTCTCCTCAGGAACCGCCCCGTTACCTGGTCTGCCGTGAAGGGGTGCACCGCGATCCGGGCGGCCTGGGCGTCCGGGAGCTGGGGCCAGCTTTCCAAGTCGGGGGTAAGCAGCAGGAGCAGGCCGCCGCCGCGTATGGCACCCAGGGCGGCAGCGAAGCTGTCCGGGTCGAAGCCGCTGTGGGCATCGTAGACGAGGAGGTCCAGCTCGCTGCCCAGCAGCTTGTAGCCGCCGGAGAGGGGCAGGCGCACGCCCTGAGCCGGGGGCTGCCGCTCGGTCAGCCAGGCGATCTGACTTCCAGCCTGCATCGAGACCACTGCCGTCGCGGCCGACAGGGTCCAGCTCGGGCTGCCGGAGAGCACCAGGGTCAGGCGATGATTGGAGCTGGATGCGCGCTCGCGGAGTGAGGCTGCGAGCGCCTCGAGCGCGGTCCTCACGTCCGCTCCGGCTTCGCTCGCACCCGCGAAGCTGGGGTCTCCGTAATAAGGAATGCAGACGAGCTCGCTATCGTGCGGTCAGCCGGTACCCGGAGTCCCGGTAAAAGCTGGGATACATGCGCTGAGCCGGAGGCGTCGAGCCCCACTGGGGAGGGGGCGGTGACATCCAGGGGTCTGTGGAATAGGGGTCGAAGCGCTGGCCCGGCTCCGGGTAGGGCCCCTGCCAACGGCTCTGGGCTGTGGGGGATTGCTCCAGCGGACGAAAGTTATATGCGTCCCTTTGCGGCTGGGCATAGGGGCGTGGCTCGGAATAGGGGGCCAGCGCGGAAGAGCCCTCCCATGCCTCATCCGATGGGTAGTAGGGAGCGGATTCGTCGTAAGGCGCTTGGTATCGGTCAGCATATTCGCCCGGATAGGACGACTGTGCCCGCTGCCGCTGCTGTTCCCGCTCGGTCAAGGGGCGGAAGCGGTATCCCTGCGTCGCGAACCGGTTTCCCGGAGCAGAGGGGGCGTAGGCCCCGGCCCGATCGGAGTAGGCATCAGAATAAGGATCGCGGGGGAAGGCATCCCTCCCATAGGGCGGAGGCGTGCCCGCTCGGTTGGTCGCCCCGGCGATGCCATAATCAGGACGCGGTGCCAGAAAGGAAGGCTCGCGGGGCTGTGATTGCCTGCCGGTGGCGGACTCCGGGTGATCGCCCCGGTCGCCGGAGTCGGAAGGTTCTTCCCCCGGACGCAAAATCAGGAAGCCCAGAATCAGGACCGCCAGCAAGCCGAAGAGCCGCGCTTTGGTAGACACTTTTACGAAAACCCATTCTATTCCGTACCCTTATTAATAGATTCTACACTACTTCTGAAGTTCCCGGATCAGGTGTTTTGCGCATGTAAATACGAAGCGCCCTCTTTTTCCGGTTTGCTTGACCTGGATCAAAGAGGCTGCGTGGGAATGTGACGGGGATCGCGTGGAAGGTCGCAGACCTGCCAGTAGCGAGGAGATACCTGGCCGCGGTCAGCGGCCGCTCGGTGCGGGAGCCGGGATCGGCTCAGAGAGAGGTCACCGCGTCCGAGCCTCTTCGTCTTTGTCGCGCTCGATCATGGCGTAGGCGGAGTGGTTGTGGATGGACTCGAAATTCTCCGATTCGACGCGGTAGGAGCCTACCCGGTCATCGTCGTTCAGCTTTCCGGCGACGTCCCGCACCATGTCCTCGACGAATTTGGGGTTGTCGTAGGCGTGCTCGGTGACCCGTTTCTCGTCTGGGCGCTTGAGGAGGCCGTAGAGCTCGCAGGATGCCTCCTTCTCCACCAGCTCGATCAGCTCCTCGATCCAGACGAATCCCTTGCTGCGAATCTGTACCGTGACATGCGAGCGCTGGTTGTGGGCGCCGTAGTCGGAGATCTCCTTGGAGCAGGGACAGAGGCTGGTCACGGGAACGACCACCTTGATGTGCATCTCGGGCTTGCCGTTGCGGATCTCGCCGATCAGGGTCACGTCGTAGTCCAGCAGGCTCTGAGCGCCCGTGACAGGGGCCTGCTTGTTGATGAAGTAGGGAAAGCTCATCTCGATGTGGCCGGCCTCGGACTCCAGGCATTCGGCCATCTCCCGGAGCATTTCCTTGAAGGAGGTGATACTGATCTCCCGTTCGTGGCCGTTGAGGATCTGCACGAAGCGGGACATGTGCGTGCCCTTGAAGTTGTGGGGCAGATGCACGTACATGTTGAAGTTGGCGATCGTGTGCTGCTCGCCGTCACTGCGGTCCCGCACGCGCACCGGATGGCGAATATCCTTGATGCCGACCTTGTCGATGGCGATGCGACGGCTGTCGGCACTGCTCTGCACATCGGCGATGTCCGTGTCGGCAGGGGTCGTCTTCAAGGCTGGCTGCATGTCTGATTCCTCGGAGGCAGAAGAACGGCGGCCTCTATGCGGTCTCGATAGAGTCTGTTCGGGAAGCTAGGGTCCAGGCGGAACGAATCAAACGCGGAGCTTGTCCGGTTTCTATCCGAGGGACGACCGACCGTCGACGGCAAACAAATAATTATCCTTGCTAATACGGGCTGGGACAACAAAAACCAAGGCGGATGGAGAGCCGGATACTAAGCTCCCTTGCTCATCGCTTCCGGTTGACCACGTACTCGGCGATCCAGCGCAGGGGGGCCGCGCGCTCGTCGAAGCCCTCCAGGCTCCTGAGAGACTCCTTGCCCAGGGCGCTCGCCTTCTCCCGGGACTCCGCGAGGCCGAGCAGTGCCGGATAGGTCGCCTTGCCCTGGGCCTGGTCCTTGCCACGGGTCTTGCCGATCACGGCCGTCTCGCCCTCCACGTCGAGGATGTCGTCACGGATCTGAAAGGCCAGCCCGAGGCACTTGGCGTAGTGGTCCAGTTGGTACGCGGCCTTGGTATCCAGGTCCGGTGAGGCGAGGACGGCCATTCGCACGCCGGCGCGGATCAGGGCGCCTGTCTTGTGGATATGGATGTTCTCCAGCATGGCGATGTCGAGGTTCTGGTCGGAGGTAGGAGCCGTCAGATCCAGTGCCTGTCCGCCCGCCATGCCGCGAGAGCCGCTGGCCAGCGCCAGGATCTCCAGCATGGCGAGCCTGGCCTCGGGCCCGCCGGGGACGGTCTGATCCGCGGCCAGGACCTGGAACGCCAGGGTCTGGAGGGCGTCCCCGGCCAGGATGGCTGTAGCCTCGTCGAATGCCTTATGGCAGGTGGGTCGACCGCGGCGCAGATCGTCGTCGTCCATCGCCGGCAGGTCATCGTGTATGAGCGAGTAGGCGTGGATCAGCTCCAGGGCGCAGGCGGGGGCATTCAGGAGCTCGGGCTCGAGCCCGATGGCGAGCCCGGCCCCGTAGGTCAAGGACGGGCGAATGCGCTTCCCCCCTCCGAGGACCGCGTAGCGCATGGCCCTGTGCAGAAGCTGGGGCTGAATGTCGGGTGATGGAAGCCGAGCCTCGAGGGCCGCTTCCACCCTCGCACGGCAATCGTCCAGGAAGGATCGCAGCTGTGGCTCGATCATCGGTCGGGGAGGTCGTTGGTCAGGAAGGGCTCGGGCTCGGTATCCCTGGACTCCCCCGTGAGGATGCGGACCTTCTGCTCGGCCGCGTCCAGGGCCTTGCGGCAGTCGCGAGTGAGCGCGATGCCGCGCTCGAAGGCGGACAGGGACTGCTCCAGGGTCAGGTCGCCCTTCTCCAGTGTGTCGACCAGGGATTCCAGCTCGGTGAGGGACTCTTCAAAGCTTTGTGGCTGGGTGTCTGCTTCGGGGGTCATGGGCTCGTCGCCGAAATTTCGCTGTGGTGCCCCTGGTGGTGCCCCCCAGCTCAGGACGTAGAGACGGGGGGAGGCTGCAGCGAATCCGGAGATACTCTCGGACCGGTGCGCTGTTTGAAACCAGGGCGGCGGCTACGGTAACTTACACGGTTTTGGCGGTCAATTTTGCTGGGATTCGCTCGGTGACCGCCGACCCCTCAACGGAAGCATCCGAAGGACACTCACATCCGGCCATGAGCGGCAAATACGACGCCTCTGCCATCGAGGTCTTGAGCGGGCTCGACCCGGTGCGCAAGCGCCCGGGCATGTACACGGACACCAGCAGGCCGAACCACCTGGCCCAGGAGGTGATCGACAACAGCGTGGACGAGGCCATCGCCGGCTTTGCCCGCAAGATCGAGGTGGTGCTCTTCGGCGACGGCTCTCTTCAGGTCAGGGACGATGGTCGCGGCATGCCCGTGGATCTGCACCCGACGCAGGGCCTTCCCGGCGTGGAGGTCATCCTCACCAAGTTGCACGCCGGCGGCAAGTTCAACACCGACAGCTACCGCTTCTCCGGCGGTCTGCACGGTGTCGGTGTGTCCGTGGTGAACGCCCTCTCCAAGCACCTGGAGGTCTGGATCCGGCGCGACGGCAAGGAGCACAACATGGCCTTCGCCAACGGCGACAAGGTCTCGGATCTGGAGGAGATCGGCAGCGTCGGGCGCGGTAACACAGGAACCAGCCTGCGCTTCTGGCCCGACGAGCGCTACTTCGACAGCCCCAAGTTCTCGGTCCGCCAGCTCTTGCACCTACTGCGGGCGAAGGCCGTTCTCTGCCCCGGGCTGGAGGTCGTCTTTCGCGACGAGGCGAGCGGCGAGGAGCAGAGCTGGTGCTACCAGGACGGCCTGAAGGACTATCTGAGCCAGTCCCTGGAAGGGCTGGAAACGGTGCCGGCCGACCCCTTCGTCGGCAACATGGAGGGCACCAGCGAGGTCGCGACCTGGGCCCTGGTGTGGCTCCCAGAAGGGGGCGATCCGGTCACCGAGAGCTATGTCAACCTGATCCCTACGGTGCAGGGCGGCACCCATGTGAACGGTCTGCGCACCGGGCTCACGGAGGCGTTGCGCGAGCTCTGCGAGCTGCGCAACCTGCTGCCGCGGGGGGTCAAGCTGGCGCCGGAGGACGTCTGGGGGCGCTGCAGCTACATCCTCTCGGTCAAGCTCCTGGACCCCCAGTTCTCCGGTCAGACCAAGGAGCGGCTGTCCTCGCGCGAGTGTGCCGCCTTCGTCTCTGGGGTGGTCAAGGACGCCTTCAGCCTCTGGCTCAACCGCCACGTGGCAGAGGCCGAGCGCATCGCCGAGATCGCCATCGGGGCCGCCCAGGCCAGGCTGCGGGCCGGGCGCAGGGTGGTCCGCAAGAAGGTGACCCAGGGGCCGGCCCTGCCCGGCAAGCTGGCGGACTGCGCCTCCACGGATCCGGAGCGCAGCGAGCTCTTCCTGGTGGAGGGCGATTCCGCCGGGGGCTCGGCCAAGCAGGCGCGGGACCGGGAGTTCCAGGCCATCATGCCCCTGCGCGGCAAGATCCTGAACACCTGGGAGGTGGACCCCGCGGAGGTCCTCGGCTCCCAAGAGGTGCACGATATCGCGGTCGCCGTCGGCGTGGATCCCGGCAGCGACGATCTCTCGCGGCTGCGCTTCGGGAAGGTCTGCGTTCTGGCGGATGCCGACTCGGACGGCGCCCACATCGCGACCCTCCTGTGCGCCCTCTTCCTGAAGCACTTTCCGCGTCTGGTACAGGAGGGGCACGTGTACGTGGCCATGCCGCCCCTGTACCGCATCGACGTGGGCAAGCAGGTCTTCTACGCTTTGGACGACAGCGAGCGCCAGGGGGTTCTGGACCGCATCGCGGCGGAGAAGCTGAAGGGCAAGGTCAGCGTGCAGCGTTTCAAGGGCCTCGGGGAGATGAATCCCGCGCAGCTTCGGGAGACGACCATCCACCCGGACACCCGCCGTCTGGTCCAGCTCACGGTGGAGGAGGGGGACGAGAGCAGCCGGCTGATGGACATGCTGCTCGCCAAGAAGCGGGCAGCGGACAGGCGCAGCTGGCTGCAGGAGAAGGGGGACTTGGCGGAAGTTTGAGCTCGGTCGCGGCGGTCCGGCCGGTGAAAAGGGGAAAGGTGTCCTTGAATGGGTAGTGACATCGCAGCGAAGAATCCTGTAGCTTTGAGAGAAATCGCCTCAGACCAATGGGCACGCAGATGACGGGCTTCTCATTCGGACATGCAGCCGGCAGCGGGTGGCGCGAAGCGGCGGAGCTTTGTCTTGCCGCCCTCGAGCCCGTTTCCGGGGCGGGCAATCTCGGCTTTCTCTACGTCACGGACGCCCTGGCGGGCGACATGGGCGAGATCCTCGACATCTTCCGGGCGTCCACCGGCGTCGAGCACTGGGTCGGTACCGTCGGCATGGGGATCTGCGCCACCGGGAGCGAGTATTACGACCAGCCGGCGGTGGCCGCCATGGTCGCGGAGCTTCCCGATGATTCCTTCCGGGTCTTCCCGTCCATGGTCAAGGACCTGGACGACTTCAATCTGCGCAACGGTGCCTGGATCGACAACCACCGGCCCTTTCTCGGCCTGGTCCACGGAGATCCCTCCAATCCCCTGACCGAGGCCCTGGTCAAGCAGCTCGCCGCACGCACCTCTGCGGGCTTTCTGGTGGGCGGCTTGGCCAGCTCCCGGGGCGGGGTCTACTCGTACGCGGACGGCGTTACTCAGGGGGGGCTCGCCGGGGTGCTCTTCTCCGAGGAGGTGCCGGTGGTCACCCGCCTGAGCCAGGGCTGCAGCCCCATAGGTCCCCAGCGGATCGTCACCGAGGCCCAGCGCAACATCATGATCCAGCTCGATGGGCGCCCGGCCTTGGATGTGCTCAAGGAGGACATCGGGGAGATCCTGTCCCGGGACCTGACGCGCATCGGCGGCTACATCTTTGCCGGACTCCCCATCGCCGGGTCCGATACCGGCGACTACCTGGTCCGCAACTTGGTGGGCATCGACCCGGAGAACGGCCTGGTCGCAATCGGCGACATGGTGGAGCAGGGGGGGCGTATGATGTTCTGCCGCCGTGACGCCAACACGGCGCGCGAAGACCTCCTGCTCATGCTCTCGACGGTACAAAAGGCACTGCCGCAGCGCCCTCGCGGGGGCATCTACGTCTCCTGCCTGGGCCGGGGCCGCAACCTGTTCGGCGACAATTCCGAAGAGCTCGGGCTCATCGCATCCGTCCTGGGTGACTTCCCTCTCGTGGGCTTCTATGCGAACGGCGAGATCTCCCAGGACCGGCTCTACGGTTATACGGGCGTCCTGACCCTGTTCCCCTAGAATCGACACAGGCGCCGCCCCGTCCCCTTCCTTCCGCGATGCGACTGGAGAAGATCAAGCTCGCCGGCTTCAAGTCCTTCGTCGATCCCACGACGGCACTCTTCCCGAGCAACCTGTCCGGGGTCGTG
>Ga0315556_1000927_pt1 | contig 18104 bp, 18 predicted proteins | sample SalMarSW160310MG_FD_202112 | JGI IMG/M metagenome (GOLD analysis project Ga0315556, IMG submission 202112) | Salt marsh sediment microbial communities from the Plum Island Ecosystem LTER, Massachusetts, United States - Salt Marsh Sediment SW1603-10 ...
CGTGTTCCTTGTCAATGGTGTATTTTTCCGTGACCTTCATGGTGGCCATGATCTCGTCACTCTCACGGTCCACCAGGGCGATGTCGGTCCCGGTCTTGGTGGCGTCGGCGGTACGCTGGTCGGTGGATAGCGTGATGGGGATGGGCCAGAACAGGCCGTTGGCCATTTTCATGCCGTCGCACACCCCCTCCCAGTCGGCGCGGGTCATGAAACCGTCCAGGGGGGTAAACCCGCCGATGCCGAGCATGATGAGGTCGCCGGTCTCGCGGGAACTGATGTGAACCTTAGGCAGAGCCTCGGCTCGTTGACGCTCGGCGGCCAGCGCCTCACCCTCTAACAGCAAGGGTTTGAGTTGCTCGGCGCCATGGGGTTTGACGAGTTTAGACATGATTATGGGCTCCTCCCGCGTTAGCCTTGGCCGTACCGCTGTCTGCGGCCGTTCTATAGTGATTTGGGTGGTATTTTAGCAGTGAATCGGCTCGCTATACCAATCGCGAGGGGGGGCGGAGCTGCGCATTGAAAGTGAGTCATTTCGCCCCACACCGGGTCCAACCCTGCAGGGTGTTTGCTTTTTTGACCCTGGCCAAGCGTGTATATTACCCCTTTTCGGCGAGGAGAGTCCCGTGGAGCAATTTCGAGGCACGACGATACTGTTGGTTCGCCGTGGCAACCTGGTCGTCATCGGCGGTGACGGCCAGGTTTCTCTGGGGCAGACGGTGATGAAGGGTAATGCCCGCAAGGTGCGGCGCCTGTTCAGCGACAAGGTCATCGCCGGCTTTGCCGGCGGCACCGCGGATGCCTTTACCTTGTTCGAGCGTTTCGAGGGTAAGCTGGAAAAGCATTCCGGCAATCTGGTGCGCTCGGCGGTGGAAATGGCCAAGGACTGGCGTACCGACCGGGTGTTGCGCCGCCTGGAGGCCATGCTGGTGGTGGCGGATAAACAGAGCTCGCTGCTCATCTCCGGTAACGGCGATGTCATCGAGCCGGAGCACAACGTGGCGGCCATCGGTTCCGGCGGGCCTTATGCCCAGGCGGCGGCACGGGCCTTGATGGAGAATACCGAACTGGATGCGCGGACCATCGTCGAGCGGGCGTTGACCATCGCCGCGGATATCTGCGTCTACACCAATCATCATTTGACCCTCGAGGAGCTGGAAGCCGCGCAATGATCGCGGTTCGCTTCTGTCGAACACGAATACAGTGAAGGGCTAACTTACATGAACGGACAGCTGTTATGTCGTACATGACACCCAGAGAAATCGTCCAGGAACTGGACAAGCACATCGTCGGCCAGGGTGATGCCAAACGGGCGGTGGCCATCGCCTTGCGCAACCGTTGGCGTCGCTCCCAGGTGGACGAGCAGTTGCGCAACGAGATTACCCCCAAGAACATCCTCATGATCGGACCCACCGGCGTGGGCAAGACCGAGATCGCGCGCCGTTTGGCCAAACTGGCTAACGCACCCTTTATGAAGGTGGAGGCCACCAAGTTCACCGAGGTGGGTTATGTAGGCCGGGACGTGGATTCCATCATTCGCGACCTGGTGGATGTGTCCATCAAAATGACCCGCGAGGAAGAGATGGCCAAGGTTCGCCATCGCGCCCAGGATGCCGCGGAAGAGCGGGTGTTGGATGCCTTATTGCCGCAGCCGCGCGGCGGATACGCCGCCGAATCGGCGGAGGAATCCACCACCCGGCAAGTGATTCGCAAGAAGCTGCGCCAGGGCGACATGGATGACAAGGAGATCGAGGTGGAGACCAGCGTCGCGCCGGTGGGCGTGGAGATCATGGCGCCGCCGGGCATGGAAGAGATGAGCAGTCAGTTGCAGAGCATGTTCCAGAACATGGCCGGTTCGCGCACCCGCCATCGCCGGGTGCGGGTCAAGGACGCCATGAAGTTGCTCACCGACGAGGAGGCGGGCAAGCTCATCAACGAAGAGGACATCAAGAGCCGCGCCCTGCAGAACGTGGAGCAAAACGGTATCGTGTTTCTCGACGAGATCGACAAGATCGCCAAGCGCGGCGAACACGGCGGGCCCGATGTGTCGCGCGAGGGCGTGCAGCGCGACTTGTTGCCCTTGGTGGAAGGCAGCACCGTTACCACCAAGCACGGCGTGGTGCGTACCGATCATGTCCTGTTCATCGCCTCCGGCGCCTTTCATCTGTCCAAACCCTCCGACTTGATTCCGGAACTGCAGGGACGGCTGCCGATCCGCGTCGAGCTCAACGCCTTGTCGGTGGATGATTTCGTGCGCATCCTGACGGAGCCCGATGCCTCGCTCACCGAGCAATACACTGCCTTGCTTAACACCGAGGGCGTGGAGTTGCGCTTTAGCGAGGAGGGGATTCGTCGTCTCGCCGAGATCGCTTGGACGGTCAACGAGCGCACCGAGAATATCGGGGCGCGGCGTCTTCACACCGTGGTAGAACGGCTATTGGAAGGGATTTCCTTCGATGCCCCCGATCAACAGGGTCAGAGTGTGCTTATCGACGGCGCCTATGTGGATGAGCGGCTCGCCCAGCTGGCGCAGGATGAGGATATGAGCCGGTACATACTTTAAGCTTTTCGCCGAGAGTCCGGAAAAAGGAAAACCATGCCGTATCCCACAGACATCCGCCTGCACCGCGCCTCGCGCCTGGTGGAACTGAGCTACGATGACGGGACATGCTTCAAGCTGCCGTGTGAATACCTGCGTGTCTATTCGCCGTCCGCCGAGGTCCGCGGTCACGGGCCCGGCCAGGAGGTGTTGCAGCTGGGCAAGGAGAATGTCAACATCACCGCCATCGAACCGGTGGGCAATTACGCCGTAAAATTGTACTTCGACGATGGCCATAGCACCGGGATCTATTCTTGGGATTGGCTGTACACACTGGGAACACAACAAGAGGCCAGATGGCGGGAATACCTGGATCAACTGGCCAGGGCGGGATATCAGCGCACAACACCGGCATAACGCCGTCGAATGCCGTGATCATATATGAACAATAAGCACGACCCATCCAATCAGTCCGCGCAATTCGGTTTCCGCAAGGTGGCGGCCGAGGACAAGGCGCGTCTGGTGGCGGGCGTCTTCACCTCGGTGGCCGAAAAATACGACATCATGAACGATTTGATGTCGCTGGGGGTGCACCGCCTGTGGAAGCGTTTTACCATTGAATTGAGCGGAGTCGGCCCCGGACAGTCGGTCCTGGACGTGGCTTCCGGTACCGGCGATCTCGCCGCGGCCTTCGCCGAGCGGGTGGGGAGCAACGGCTGGGTGGTGGCCACCGATATCAATAACGCCATGCTGGAGCGCGGCCGTGATGCGCTGTTGGACCGCGGAATCTCCGGCAATATAAGCCATGCGCTGGCCAATGCCGAACGCCTGCCGTTTCCGGATCATAGCTTCGATTGCGTCTCCATTGCTTTCGGTCTGCGCAACGTGACTCACATCGATGTCGCCCTGAGCGCCATGCACAGGATATTGAAACCCGGCGGCCGGCTGCTGGTGCTGGAGTTTTCCAAACCCCTGGCCCCGATTCGCCCGCTCTATGATGCCTATTCGAAATTCCTGCCCTGGCTGGGAAAGCTGGTGGCGAACGACGCGGAGAGTTACCGCTATCTGGTGGAGTCCATTCGTATGCACCCGGATCAGAATACCCTGAAGGGGATGATGATCGAAGCTGGTTTCAAACATTGCGATTACTATAATCTGAGCGGCGGCATCGTGGCGCTGCACCGAGGATATAAGCTGTGAGCGTGCCCGCCCTCGTTCTGGCCGGATTGGAAATCACGCTGAATCGTTACCTGAGTCTCGATCCGGAGACCCAGTCTCGCTTGGCCGGTATGACCGGCAAGCTTATCGCCGTGGAGTTGCGTGGTATGGGGATTACCCTGTACATGGCGCCACACAGCGGCGGAATCCAGCTGTTGCGGGAGTATGACGGCAGCGCGGACGCCGTGATCAGCGGCACCCCTGTGGCACTGGCGCGCGTCGGTATCGGGGAGGAGCGGGGGCTGTTGTTTGCGGGCGAGGTGGAGATTCGCGGCGATGTGACGCTGGGGCAGCGTTTCGAGTCGGTACTGCGTGAGCTCGACATCGATTGGGAGGAGCAATTATCTCGTCTGGTCGGCGATGCGGCGGCCCATCAGATTGGGAATCTGGTGCGGGATGCATTGCAGTGGGGTGCCAAGAGCATGGACACCTTAGGCAGCGATCTGACGGAGTATCTCCAGGAGGAGAGCCGCCAGTTGCCGCAACGGGATGAGGTGAATAAATTTCTCGCCGCCGTGGACGTGCTGCGGAATGACGTGGAGCGTTTGGAAGCGCGCGTGAAGCGGCTCCAAGCGCGGATCGACCCGCATGAACGTTAAGCGCGCGCTTGATACAAGCCGGGCAGGGTCAATGCATGAGGTGAATAGGTGTTGATATTGCGGCCCAGCCAGGCCTTGCGCTTGATTTATATCAACTGGGTGTTGGTGCGCAACGGTTTGGATGAGATCGTCCTGGCTACTCACCTGTTCCGCCCCGTGCGTTTTTTACTCTATTTGTTGCCTTGGCATTGGTTTCGCGGGGAGATGCCGCCGCGCGGCGAACGGATCCGGCGCAGCCTGGAAGAATTGGGCCCCATGTTCGTCAAGTTCGGGCAGATGCTCTCTACGCGTCGCGATTTATTGCCCGACGATGTTGCCCAGGAGCTGGCCAAGCTCCAGGATCGTGTGCCGCCCTTTCCGGGGGTCCAGGCGCGGGCCATCGTCGAGAAATCCCTCAACAAGCCGGTGACCGAGCTCTTTGAGTGTTTCGATGAACAGCCTCATGCCTCCGCATCCATCGCCCAGGTACATCTGGCGCGCTTGCAGAGCGGACAGGATGTGGTGGTCAAGGTGGTGCGCCCCGGCATACACAAGACCATCGCCCGCGATATCGGTTTGTTGTACGTGGTGGCGGAGTTGGCGGAACGCTATTGGCCCGAGGGGCGGCGACTGCGACCGCGGGAAGTGGTGGCGGAATACGAAAAGACCATACTCGACGAACTCGATCTGTTGCGCGAGGCGGCCAATGCCTCGCAATTGCGGCGCAACTTTCAGGATTCGCAGCTTCTGTATGTGCCGGAGGTCTATTGGCCGTTTTGCCGTCGCCAAGTGATGGTGATGGAGCGAATCTACGGCACCCCCATCAGCGATGTGGCGGAACTCAAGCGTCAAGGTGTCGATCTCAAGAAACTTGCGGAGCGGGGTGTGGAGATCTTTTTCACTCAGGTCTTCAGTCACAGCTTCTTTCACGCCGATATGCATCCCGGCAACATCTTCGTGTCGCCCGAGGGCCGTTATATCGCCGTCGACTTCGGCATCATGGGGACCTTGAGTCCAGTCGACCAGCGTTATCTGGCGGAAAACTTCGTGGCCTTTTTCAAGCGTGATTATCGCCGCGTCGCCGAGCTGCATGTACAGTCCGGCTGGGTCCCCGCCGGGACGCGGGTCGAGGAATTCGAGTCAGCGATACGCACCGTGTGCGAACCGATCTTCGAACGGCCGCTCAAAGACATTTCCTTTGGCCAATTGTTATTGCGCCTGTTTCAGACGGCGCGGCGCTTTCATATGGAAGTGCAGCCGCAACTGGTGCTGTTGCAAAAGACCTTGCTCAATATCGAGGGTCTGGGCCGCGACCTCTATCCCGATCTTGATCTATGGCAGACGGCCAAACCTTTCCTGGAACGCTGGATGAGTGAGCAGATCGGGGTGCGCGCCTTTTTCCAAGGGCTGCGCGACGAAGCGCCGCGCTGGGCGGAACGCCTACCGCAGGTACCCGCCTTGCTCTATGACGTGCTGCGCCGCGCCGAGCAGGGTGAACTCAAGGTGGTGGTGAGCCCGGCCGAGTGGGAGGAACTCCGCTACACCTTGCAGCGTGGTCAGCAACGTATTTATCTCGCCATCACCGGCGCGGCATTCCTGATCAGCGCTGCGGTGATTCTCGGCCTGGACGGCTATTCGCCCAATATGTTCGGAAATGCGCCCATTCTCACCTGGCTGCTGGGCGCGGCGGGGGCCTATTTGCTCGTCGCTTCTTGGCCCAAAGGGCGCGACTAAGGATTTTTCGCCGCCAAGAGCCGCCATGGTTGTTCAGGTCGATGGATGTGATTCAATGCGCTGAATTCCTTAATGTCGCGAGCGCATCAAGCCCTGTTCGACTTCGTCGCGTTTCGCCCTGCCCACCAGGATTTCGATGATGGTCAGGGCGAAGTCCATGGCAGTGCCGGGGCCGCGCGAGGTGAGGATATGGCCGTCTTGCACTACAGAGGTTTCCTCATAGCGCACAGCCGCGAGCTGGGACGGGTCCAATGCGCCGGGGAAACTGGTGACGCGTCGACCTTTCAATAAGCCGGCGCTTGCCAGTACCTTGGGTGCGGCGCAGATGGCTGCGATATATTTTTCATGCTGTGCCATGTGTTGCAGCAAGGCGTGAATGCGCGGGTCGGCGTTGAGCGTATCGGTGCCGGGCTGACCGCCCGGTAAAACCACCATGTCATAGTCCTGCTTAATAGCCTGCTCCAGCGAGGTGTCAGGGATTAATAAGGTGCCGCGGCTGGCGCGCAGGGCTTGCGGTGCCGTTTCCAGTCCCGCGCTGATGACCTCGATACCGGCGCGCCGCAGCAGATCGATGATGGTGACGGCTTCCAGTTCTTCACAGCCGCTGGCGAGGGGAACGAGAACCTTGGCCATAGTGGGTCCTCCTGAGCTTGATTGGTTTGTTACGGTTCAAGCATAGCCCCTGAGGGCCGCTTTGAAAACTCGAAGACGCCGCTTAGGGGGTGACGACCACGGGGTGTGCGCCGTTCTCGGCGGTGATATCCGGTTTGACCGCACCCATCAGCAGCGGTCGGGCAGCATAGATCGTTTGAGGGCGTTGTTTGAATTTGATTAAGTCGGATACCGAAACCAGTTCGATACCTTCCTCGCGCAGCCGGGGTAGCTGTTTTTCAAGAAAGCGCAGCGTGGTCGGGTGGGGATGACCGATGGCGACGGCGGTGCCGCGGCGCTTGGCCAGGGCGATAAACCGGGCGAACTGCGCGGCGATGGCCGCCGGATCCTGGTCGTTGTCGAGAAAAACGTCGCGGCGCACATTGGGGATGCCGCTTTCTTGCGCGACCTGCTGCGCCACGGTGTACTCGGTGGTGCGGCTGTCGACAAAGAACAGATCGCCGTGGCGGTTGATGTCCTGCATCAGCCAGCGCATGTCGCCGGGGTGCTGGGTCATGAGGCTGCCCATATGATTGTTGATGCCGCTGACATAGGGTATCGCCCCAAGATCGGTGTCAACGGTCTGGATGAATTCGGCCCGGGTCATGTCCAGGGTCAAGGCGCCCGGTCCCGGGGCCTTGCCCACCTCGGATTCCATGGGGAGATGGAGCATGACCTCCTTATTGCGCTTGTGAGCGGATACCGCCAAGCGACGGGCATAAGTGGTGTGAGGTAGAAAGGCGCAGGTTACGTTGCCGGGCAGGCGCACGGCGCGCAGACCTAAGTGCAGATTATCACCGATGTCATCGATGATGAGGGCGATGTGAGGATTAGGGTGGGAAGAAGGGAGAGATAGTTCCACTGCCCCTCCGGGAAGGGGTAACAGGCTCAATAATAGGCAGATCAGCGAAGCTCTTTTCATGTAGTGCTTAGGTCGCGATCCGCTCCGTACCGGGGAGCGGATCGCGACGTTCAGCGCTTTCCTTCCTTAATCTTTCTGTTGTTTCTCCAGGATAGTGATGCCCTTGAGCAGGTTTAACGCCTCGTACAATTGATAATCGTTATTCACCACCGGTTCGGCATCGGCGGCCTTACCGTCCTTGGTTTTCTTCGCGGGTCCGCCCTTGGTGTCCGGCGCGGAGTTGTCGATACTCAGCGTATTGATCTTTTCCGTCGGGTTGGACAGATGGCCGGTTAGATTGGCCTCTTTGATCGGATCGAACTCGGGCTTGTCGGCCGCCGAGAGCTTGACGTTGCTCAAGGGGATATCCGGGACTATGCCTTCCGCCTGGATGGAGCGGCCCGAGGGGGTGAAATAACGGGCGGTAGTAAGTTTCAGAGCCGTGTCGGAACTGATGGGCACAATGGTTTGCACCGAGCCCTTGCCGAATGACTTTTCACCCATGATGACCGCGCGATGATCATCCTGCAGTGCACCGGCAACGATCTCCGAAGCGGATGCCGAGCCGGCATTGATCAACACCACCATGGGGGCACCGTTCAATACATCGCCGGGCGTGGCCTTGAATTTAAGCTCCGAATCTTTGACTCTGCCCTCGGTGTAGACGATCAAACCGCTGTCGATGAAGGCGTCGCTCACCGATACCGCCGCCGTGAGTACGCCACCGGGATTGTTGCGCAGATCCAGCACGACGCCCTTTAATGTGCCGTTTTCCTTCTTGAGCGCGCTGATCGCATCCAGGAGGTTTTCCGGGGTGTGCGTTTGGAATTGGGTTATGCGCAGGTAACCGTAGCCTTTTTCGAGGGTGCGGCTTTTCACGCTCTTCACCTGGATCACGGAGCGGATAAGGGTGAATTTCAGCGGTTTTTCTTCGCCCTCGCGGATCACGGTGAGCATAATCTTGGTGCCGGGCTTGCCGCGCATCAGATCCACGGCATCCTTCAGGGTCAAACCTTTGATCGGAGTTTCATCGAGTCGGATAATCAGATCGCCGGAACGGATGCCGGCCTTAGCCGCAGGGGTGTCTTCGATCGGGGAAATGACCTTGACGAAGCCGTTCTCCATGGTGACCTCGATGCCCAGGCCGCCGAATTCGCCGGTGGTTCCTACTTCCAAGTCTTTATAGGCGGCGGCATCCAGGTAGTTGGAATGGGGATCCAGGTTGGAGAGCATGCCGCTGATGGCGTATTCCAGCAGGGTTTTGTCATCCACTTTCTCGACGTAATCGGTTTTGATTTTGGCGAAGACATCGGTGAAGGCGCGCAATTCATCCAGCGGGATGGTGGAATCGGGAGCGGCGGCATTGCGGTCCGCCCACACCCCGTGACCAATGGCAAGGGAGACGCCCATAACAACGCCCAGGAAAAGAACAAGAAAATTACGTTTACTATCTTTCATGAATTACTCCGTGGCCTATTTATTGGGCCAGAACAAGCGCTAGAGGATACAAGTTATCCGATTCAATTTACAAGCGTTACGGCTATTATCGACCTTGTCGCGTCTTACACCAGTGTAGCGGGTTGACAGGTGAACCCTGGTGGCGAATTTCAAAATACAGGCCCGATTGGTTGTGGCTGCCGTTGTTACCGACGGTGGCGATGGTTTCGCCAGTCTTAACCGCGTCGCCTACATTTTTGCGCAGGTCCTGGTTATAACCATACAGACTCATATAGCCGTCGCCATGATCGAGGATGATCAATAAGCCGAAGCCGCGTAACCAGTCGGCAAACACCACACGACCCGCCGCCACGGCTTGGACGTCGGCGCCGTCTGCCGCGTTAATCACGATGCCCTGCCATTTCAGCTGGCCCACGTGCCGCGGCGAGCCAAAATGGGCGGTAATTTCACCCTGGGCGGGCAGGGGCAGCCGCCCTTTCAGTCGGGCAAAGTGAACGGCTTTCCCGGGGCTGGGTATATTCGCCAAGGCGCGGCCCAGGCGTTTCACCAGGTCCTGCAGGGATTTCTCATCCTCTTTTAATTGTGTAAGCCGTTGTTCGGTATTTTGAATATCGTGATTGAGTTCGGCCAACAGCCGATTTCTCTCGCCGCGCGAGTTGCGCAGCGTTGCCCGCTGGGCGCGCTGGCGGTCGACCAGTGTGTCCAGATCCTGTTTCTTGTTCTGGATGTTTTGTTCCAGGGTATTCAGATTGACCAAGGTCTTATTGATGTGCGCAATGTGTTCCGCCCGGCTGCGGTAAAAGTAGTCGTAATACCTGAGACTGCGTTCCACCGTTGCAGGTTCCGTACTGTTGAGTAATATCTTGATGGGGCTTTGCTGGCCAAGCAGGTAGGCGGCGCGCAGCAGTTTTGACAGGGTCTGTTGTTGTCGCGTCAGTTGGTCTTGTCTGGACTGTCTTTGTGCCTGGAGCTGGGCGAGCTTATCGGCCTGTTGGCGGCGCTGGTCTTCCAGGTCCTGAAGGGATTGGTTCAGGCGGCTGATTTTATGGTTTAGGGTGCGGAGTTTTCTGAGTTGATCATGATGTTGGTTGCGCAGCGTACCGAGATTATCGGTCAGCTCCTTTATGGAGTGGCGCAAGCGCTTTAGTTCCGCCTCTTTGGCTTTGGCCTGTGCGCTATCCGTGGTCGTTGCGGCGACCGGCGCCCCCATCCCTAACAAGAAGAGGCCGGTTATGACGAGGGTGGTCCGGGTGAAGCGCTTCAATTCTCTGCCGTATCCCTTGCGACCCCGGGTAGAGGCCCTAGTGGTCTTTTAGCTTAATCAGGGGTTGACCGCTCATTTCCGCGGGCTTGTCGATACCCATGGCATAGAGCATGGTGGGGGCGATATCCGCCAGGCTGCCGGTGGCGCGTGCCGCTTCGGCTGGGCGTCCCACATATATAAAAGGTGCCAGGTTGCAGGTGTGAGCCGTATGTGCTTGATTCACGGTCTCGTCGCGCATTTGCTCGGCATTGCCGTGATCGGCGGTGATGAGCAGCTCGGCGCCGGTCTTTTGCGCCGCGGCGACCAAACGATCGAGACAGCGGTCGATTACCTCGACGGCCTTAACCGCCGCATCGAAGGAACCGGTGTGGCCCACCATGTCCGGGTTGGCGTAATTGCAGATAATGGCGTCATAGTGCCCGCTTTCAATCGCGTCCACCAGTTTGTCCGTGACCTCCGGGGCGCTCATCTCGGGTTTAAGATCATAGGTGGAGACATCGGGGGAAGGCACCAGGATGCGATCCTCGCCCGCATAGGGTTGTTCGACGCCGCCGTTGAAGAAAAAGGTGACATGGGCGTACTTTTCGGTCTCGGCGATGCGCAACTGATGCAAGCCCAGATTGGCGATGTATTCGCCGAAAGTGTTGCGCAGACGCTCGGGCGGGAAGGCTACCGGGATATGAAATCGTTCGTTGTACTCGGTGAGGCTCACAAAAGTGCCGAGCTTAGGGGTGACTTCGCGCTGAAATTCGGAGAAATCCTCTTCAATAAAGGGCCGGGTGATTTGCCGAGCCCGGTCCGAACGGTAATTCATAAAGATCACCGAGTCGCCGTCGGCGATGGTCGCGGGCTGTTCCCCGGGCGAGACGACGGCGGTGGCCTGCACGAATTCATCGCTTTCGCCGCGGGCATAGGCCATTTCCAGGGCGCTGAGGGCATCGGGGGCACTGTGGCCTTTGCCTTGCGTGAGCAGATCGTAGGCGGCTTGGATGCGTGGCCAACGGTGATCGCGGTCCATGGCGAAGTAGCGCCCGATGATGGTGGCGATGCGTCCCCTGCCCAGTTGGGTAAACATATCCTGCATCGCCTGCAAGGAGGCGGCTGCGCTCTTAGGTGGTGTGTCGCGACCATCGAGAAAGGCGTGTACATAGACCCGCTGGGCCCCCCGCTCCGCGGCGAGTTTGACCATGGCCTGGATATGTTGCTCGTGGCTGTGGACACCGCCCGGCGACAGCAAGCCGAGAATGTGCACCGCCTTGTCATTGGCGATGGCCTGATCCACGGCCTGAGTGAGCGTGTGGTTGCTAAAGAACGACCCGCTCTTGATGGCGCGGCTGATGCGGGTGAATTCCTGAAATACCACTCTTCCTGCCCCTAGATTGAGGTGGCCGACCTCCGAATTGCCCATTTGCTCCGCAGGCAGGCCCACATCGGTTCCGGAACAGCGTATCAACAGATGCGGACAGTCTTGCCACAGTCGATTCCAAGCTGGGGTTTCGGCGTTGAGGATGGCATTGGATTCGCTGCGTTCACTGTAGCCCCAGCCGTCGAGTACGATTAAAACTACAGGTTTACCAGTCAGTTTTCTCATAATTTATTAAGCATATAGAAGAAATTCCAAGGATGCTGAGTCGTGGCTTCCCTGCCCGATTTCGCGGGTGGCGCCTACTCTGTAAGCACATAAACGGCCGATGCAAAACTTAAGTTTGCTCGGCCAGCTGCTAATTGTATAATCTTTCGCGTTTAAAGGCAGCATTGGGATCAGGTTTGCAACGGACGGTAGACCTAGTCGGGTAATTACAACCCCTGAGGTTATTGGCTTATGGATGACATAAGTACCGTCTTGCCTACCGATGATCAAGATATCGAGCTGGCGGCGCGTTCCCTGAAGGCGATGTCTCATCCTCTACGCCTGAAGATCTTATGTGCGCTGGGGAGTAATGAAATCAGCGTGCAGGGTATTGTCGAGATCGTGGGTACGAGTCAGAGCAATATTTCTCAGCACCTGGGAATCTTGCGGGAGAAGGGGATCTTGGTTACGCGCAAGCATGCCAATCGAGTCTATTATCGGATCGGCGATAGTCGTATGCTGCGCCTGATCGTGATGATGCGCGAGGTCTTTTGCGGGCATGCGCTTTAGTCGCGCTGGCGCGAGCTGAGTAAGCAGCATTCCGCTCCACACTCATGACGCTCTATTGTCTTGCCGTGGCGAGATAAGGTGCCGTCAGCATTGCATATTGAAAGTTATATGACACATTTAGGCGAATTTGTTTCTCATCACTGGATGTTGGTGCTTGCCCTGGTGGTGATAGCGGTGCTGCTGGTGTTGGATGTCTATAAACGCAAGCTTTTGGGTTTCCAGGATATCAAGCCCCAAGAAGCCGTGCGTTTGATCAATCATGAAGGGGCTGTTCCCCTTGATGTACGGGAAGACCAGGAATATCGCGAAGGCCATATTCTCAACGCATTGCACATACCCAATGGGCTGATTGAAAAACGTCTTGCCGAGTTGGAGTCCTATAAAACCCAGGCGCTTATTGTATATTGTCGTTCGGGGCAGCGTTCAGCGCAGGCCAGTGCCGCCCTGCGTAAGCAGGGTTTTGGGCGCATCTATAAATTGAGCGGCGGAATGATGGCATGGCGTAGCGCCGATCTGCCGGTAGTCAAATAAGCGTTGGACAAGCGTGAATGCTACTTACGGGGTGAGCCCGTAATCAGGCTATAACATTGTCATGGGATTGTTCAGTTTAACACCTTAAAAGCTAGAGCCCTAGGGGGAATATTGAGTATGACGGATACACAGACACAGTTTGTCCTGCAAAAAATTTACGTTAAAGATATTTCTTTTGAAACGCCTAATTCTCCTCAAATCTTCCTGGAAAAATGGGAGCCGGATATCAGTCTGCAATTGGGAAACAAGGCGTTGGTCTTGGATGGGAGCACCCACGAAGTGGTGTTGGAGGTGACGGTGACCGCCAAGATCAAGGATAAAACCGCCTTTCTGGTAGAGGTGCATCTGGCGGGTATCTTCGATATCGTGGGTTATCAACAGCCCGAGTTGGCGCACGTAACCGGCAGTGTCTGCCCCCAGGTATTGTTCCCCTGGGCCCGCGAAGTGGTCTCCGATTTGGTGACCCGCGGCGGTTTCCCGCAACTGCTGCTCACGCCGATAAATTTCGAAGCCTTGTATCGCCAGCACCTGGAGCAAGGTAATGCCGCGCAAACGGGCGAGAGCAAGCATTGAGTAAGTCTGGTCAGGCATCGGGTCTGCGACACTGATGACATTCATTTCCGGCGCGCAGGGCGGGTTTCCGGCTTGGCTTAAGCGGTGTTAGATTCTACAGATGGATAAGACCCTCTCTCCAATTGCCGTCCTGGGTGCCGGATCCTGGGGAACAGCCTTGGCAAGCCTGTTGGCGGGTAACGGCCTACCCACCTTGCTGTGGGCGCGCGATGCCGTCCAGGCCGCGGAGATGATGGCGTCGCGGCACAATCCTCGCTATCTGTCCGAGATAGTCCTTCCCGAACAGCTGCAAGTCCATAGTGATATTCGCCAAGTGGTATCCAGCGCCGACGATGTGTTGCTGGTGGTTCCCACCCAGGGTTTTCGCCCCGTGTTGCGAGAGATCGCACCTCATTTGTCCGCCGCGGCGCGGATTGCCTGGGCATGTAAGGGCTTGGAGCCCGACAGCGGCAAGTTGCTGCATGAGGTGGTCGCAGAAGAGCTGGGCGTACGCCGGCCGGTGGCGGTGATTTCCGGTCCGACCTTTGCGCGCGAGGTTGCCTTGGGTTTACCCACCGCGCTGACCGTGGCCGCCAGCGTGCCGGAATTTGCCGCGGCACTGGCTGCGCGCTTGGGAAACAGTCATTTCCGTGCCTATACCAGCGACGATGTCATCGGCGTTGAGGTGGGGGGGGCGATAAAGAATGTGTTGGCGATTGCGGCGGGCATCGCGGATGGGCTGGGATTCGGTGCCAATACCCAAGCGGCGCTGGTTACGCGCGGTTTGGCCGAAATGATGCGTCTGGGCGTGGTCTTGGGCGGGCAGCGCGAAACCTTCATGGGCCTGGCCGGCTTGGGGGATTTAGTGCTGACCTGTACCGATGATCAATCGCGAAATCGCCGGGTAGGCCTGGCCCTGGCTCGCGGCCAGACCTTGGCCGAGGCCTGCGCCAGCGTGCAGCAGGTGGCTGAAGGCGTAAAGGCGGCTCGCGAGGTGCGGGGGCAGGCGCGTAAACACGGTGTGGAGATGCCGATCACCGAACAGGTGTGCCGCGTGCTCTATGAGGGATTGGAGCCGCGCGCGGCGGTGCAAGCCTTGTTGCAGCGGGAGCAAAAGGCCGAAAGTCTGTAATGTCCTTCGGGCCTGGGTCGCGGAGAGAGAGATGAAGGCGATGATCTTGGCGGCGGGTCGCGGCGAACGCATGCGGCCTCTTACGGACGTGACACCCAAACCCTTGTTGCGTGTCGGCGGGCAGTGCTTGATTGAGTATCACCTCCAGGCCCTGCAACGCGCCGGTATCCGCGAGGCGGTCATCAATCTGGGACATCTGGGTGAGCAGATCCAAACGCTGCTGGGCGACGGCCAACGCTATGGACTGTCCATCAGCTATTCCCATGAAGGCGATCATATCCTGGATACCGGCGGTGGTATCCACCATGCCCTCCCCATGATGGGTGAGGAGCCGTTCCTGGTGGTCAACGGTGACATCTTCACAGATTTTCCCTTCGAGAGTTTGCGAGGACGTGTGGTCGCGCTTGCCCATGTGGTGCTGGTCGCCAATCCCGTCCAGCACCCGCAAGGTGATTTTTCCCTAGTGGGGGAACAGGTGCATGCGGAAGGAGAGCCGCGGCTTACCTTCAGCGGCATAGGCGTCTATCGTCCGGAGTTGTTTGCCGGCCGCGCTGCCGGGATGTTTCCGCTGGCGCCGTTGTTGCGGCGTGCAATGGCGGCGGGACAGGTGAGCGGCGAATTCTATGCGGGCATGTGGTGCGACGTGGGAACGCCGGCGCGCCTCAGTGAGTTAGCGGTGCGCTTGGGGCAGAGTTCACCCGGTTGAGGTCGCGCGGTCTTCAATCTCCGGTCGGGATGATGCCGAATTCCTTGACCTGGTCCATCTTGCTCAGGGTCTCGGCCAGGTAGCGGAGATTGAGGGCGTCTTGAGTGCGGATGGTCATCTCGTACTCGAACATCTTGCCTTCATCGGTCAGCTGATAGCTGGGGGTGCCCGGAGAGATGTCATGGGCCTTGATAACATCGCACAGTTCGTCCAGGGATAAGAGATTTTGCCGCTGAAAGCGCGCCGTTAATTTTGCGTAGCGCAGAGCGGGCATCACGGACTCCACCCAGCGGAATACCGCCAAGGCGCCGAGGGTCAGGGCGACGCCCAGGCCGGCGGCCGAGTAGAATCCCATGCCGATCACGACGCCGATGGATGCGGTAATCCAAATAGACGCCGCGGTGGTGAGACCCCGCACCGCGAAGCGTTCTTTTACGATGACCCCGCCGCCCAGAAAACCGATGCCGGTCATGATTCCTTGTGCCATGCGCGTAGGATCGATGCGCAGCGTTTCCAGTGGGGCGTGGGGGAGTAGGTCCCATTGATAGACGGAGACCAAGATCAGCAGCGTGGAGGAGCTGCATACCAGGATGTGGGTACGAAATCCGGCGGGTCTGCCGTGGTAACTGCGCTCAAAGCCTATGACGCCACCGGCGAGCAGGGCAAAGACGAGCCGCGTGGCTACAGTGATAAGTTGTTCATCCATCTCAACAGGCCTATAGGTAAGAATATCAAGCGGGGCTTGGGGTGCGGCTTCGCCGCAGGCGGCCGGATTCGGGCTTAACCGGTTGATAGCGCTACTTGCGTCTATATAGATCGGATAACCTCGGGCTTACTGAATCCCTGAGCCGGCTTGCTCCTATGGTAAGATTAATCGGCTGCCGAAACCATACTGCCGGGAGAAACTGGGAGGGCGCCGGTGTTGCGCTCCTCAAACCTTCCGGAATTTTAAGTGTGTATTGTTAACGCCGACATCAAGTCAAAGTCGGCCTTAGTTTCTAGGGAAACTCTGATTAATTCCTCAGTGTCATTTCGACCAAAGGGAGAATACTGGCAACACATTATTTCGGATGGCACCGCTGAAATATGATTTCTGCCCATAGGGCATAAATCGCTGGCGCTCGAAATGACACATTAATCAGCGCATCCCTAGATCCGCTCTCAAAGATGCCGTGTCTACCGCAACCCGGTTATGGCGGATATGACACGAAAGGTGTGGACGATGAAAGCTAAAGACCGCCGCCTGGCGGAGTTAAAGAGATCCATTCCCGAAGTGCTGCCGGAAGAGGCCTTGGCCTTGCAGAAGCAGGGGGCCTTGTTGCTGGATGTCCGCGAGGCGGACGAAGTGGCTGGCGGCAGTCCCAAGGACGCATTGCGGATGGGGCGCGGTTTTCTGGAGCTGCGCATTGAAGAGGCCGTGCCGGAGCTGGACCGTCCTTTATTGGTGATGTGCGCAGGCGGGGTGCGATCCCTGTTTGCCGCCGAGACCTTGAAGCAACTCGGTTATCAGAATGTGAAGTCGGTGGCGGGTGGTTTCAATCGCTGGAAAAATAACGGACTGCCCTTCGACATGCCGCGGGTTCTGGATGCCGACGCCCGTGAACGCTATGCGCGCCATTTGTTACTGCCCGAGGTCGGTGAGGCGGGTCAGCTGAAGCTGATGGCGAGCAGGGTGTTGCTGATCGGGGCCGGCGGTTTGGGTTCGCCATCCGCCCTTTATTTAGCGGCTGCCGGCGTGGGCACGCTGGGCTTGGTCGATCATGACGTGGTGGACCGCAGCAATCTGCAGCGGCAGATTCTCCATACCGAAGCGCGCATAGATGCACCGAAAGTCGCCTCGGCGCGCGAGGCGCTGGAATCGCTTAATCCGCGCGTCAAGATCGTCGGCTACGAGACCCGTCTCGATAGCAGCAATGTCGAGGAGATATTCTCCAATTACGACGTGGTGGTGGACGGTTCCGACAATCTGCCCACCCGCTATTTAATCAACGACGCCTGTGTGAAATTGGGCATTCCCAATATTCATGCCGCCGTTTACCGCTTCGAGGGACAGATCACCGTATTCTGGCCGGGCTATGAAAAGCGCCGCGGCGGCTGTTATCGCTGCATGTTTCCCGAACCGCCGCCGCCGGAGTCGGCGCCTTCCTGCGCGGAGATCGGTGTATTGGGAGTATTGCCCGGGGTGCTCGGCATATTGCAAGCGGTGGAGACCATCAAGGTCTTGCTCGGGCTGGGTGATCCGCTGGTCGGCAAGATGCTTTATTATGACGCGCTGCAAGGCGCGTTCAATCAATTCAAGCTGGCCCGCAACGCCGAGTGTCGGGTGTGCGGCGATAACGCCAGCTTCAACGGCTACGACGATTACGCGCAGGTTTGCAACAGTTCATCGTCTTAATACCCTGCGACTGCCCGCTTGGCGTACTACCAGGCTGCAAAAATGCCCGAGGTGATGAAGCTTGGATCCAGTTTGCCGGGGATCAGGATTAGCGGGACACCATGTCCCGGCCAGATGGCGAGTTCATAGCCGATCAATACAACGTAGAAGCTGAATACCGTATAAAGCAGGTAGCGGACCCGGATGCGGCTGAGCAGGGTGAAATGATGGTGGCTCACCAGAATAACCAGGCAGATCGCCGTTAAGCCCAGTTTTACCCCAATAAATAATGCCGTGCTTTTGTGGATAAGCGTGTCCATAAAGCCGTT
>Ga0315556_1000928_pt1 | contig 18092 bp, 17 predicted proteins | sample SalMarSW160310MG_FD_202112 | JGI IMG/M metagenome (GOLD analysis project Ga0315556, IMG submission 202112) | Salt marsh sediment microbial communities from the Plum Island Ecosystem LTER, Massachusetts, United States - Salt Marsh Sediment SW1603-10 ...
GTCCTCGTGCTGCACCGCGCGCTTCAGGCGACCGAAGGGCGCGAAATACACGTGCATGAAGATCGCGCTCATGGCGACGCCGATGCCGGCCATGGCGAGGATATAGGCGGGCACCGGTTGCATCCGCCCCATCATCGAGAACCCCGTGCCCAGGATCAGGATCACCGCGACCCACACCCAGCGAAAGAAGCGCGTGAAGATTCCGGTCCACAACTTCAGCCGCTGCGGCGGCTCGAGCGCCTCCACCGCGGCCGGACGCACCGCGAGGTAGGCGACGAACATCCCGCCGACCCAGACCACGACCGAAAGCACGTGCAGCAACAGCTCTATGCGCATGGCGGCTCCTCTCGATTGGAGCCCCGATTCTAATCTGGGATACTCGCTCCCTTTCGTCCCGGATCGAAGATGTACGCTTGCGTTCGCCTCGGCATCGCGCTACTGCTGATGACGCTCGGCGGCTCGGGCATGTACGCCGTGGTCGTCGCGCTGCCCCAGGTGCAGGCCGAGTTCGGCGTCGCGCGCGCCGACGCGTCCCTGCCCTACACGCTGACCATGGTCGGCTTCGGACTGGGCGGGGTCCTGATGGGGCGGCTGGCGGACCGCTTCGGCGTGATGGTGCCGGCCCTGCTCGGAAGCGTCGCGCTCGGAATCGGGTTCGTCGCCGCGGGCGCCGCGGGCAGCCTGCTGCAGTTCAGCCTCGCGCAGGGCCTGCTGATCGGGGCGCTCGGCAGTGCCGCGACCTTCGCCCCGCTGGTGGCCGACATCTCGCACTGGTTCACGCGCCGGCGCGGCATCGCGGTGGCGATCTGCATCAGCGGTAATTACGTCGCCGGGGCCGTCTGGCCGCCCGTGCTGCAGCACTTCTTCGCCACCGTCGGCTGGCGCCAGACCTACATGGGCGTGGGCGTATTCTGCTGCGCGGCGATGCTGCCGCTCGCCCTGCTCCTGGGCCGCCGCGCGCCGGCCCAGTCCGACGACGCCCCGTTCCACGGCCGGACCGCATCATGGCCGAAGCGGCCCCTCGGCTTCACGCCGGGACAGCTGCAGGGGCTGCTATGCGTCGCGGGAGTGTCCTGCTGCGTCGCGATGTCGATGCCGCAGGTCCACATCGTCGCCTACTGCGGCGACCTGGGCTACGGCCCCGCGCGCGGGGCCGAGATGCTCTCGATGATGCTCGGTTTCGGCATCGTCAGCCGGTTGACCTCCGGCTGGATCTCGGACCGCATCGGCGGCCTGCGCACCCTGCTGCTCGGCTCGGGGCTGCAGGCGATCGCGCTCGCCCTTTTCCTTCCCTTCGACGGGCTGGTGTCGCTATACGTTCTGTCGGCGATGTTCGGCCTTTTCCAGGGCGGGATCGTGCCGTCCTACGCGATCATCGTGCGGGAATACTTTTCGCCCCTGGAGGCGGGGCAGCGGGTCGGCACGGTGCTGATGGCCACGCTGTTCGGCATGGCGCTCGGCGGCTGGATGTCCGGCGAGATTTTCGATCTCACCGGCTCTTACCGTGCCGCCTTCATGAACGGCATCGGCTGGAACCTGCTCAACCTCGCGATCGCGTTCGAGCTGCTGCGACGATCGCGCCGCTGGCTCGCCCCGGCCTGAGCGGGTCCCGCGCCCGCTCTCAGTGCGAGTGGGAGACGTGGCGCAGGCTCGGCACGCGGTGGAACAGGCGCGAGAGCGCGAGCAGCGCGTCGGCGATTGACTCGCCTTGCGCGACCAGCCTCAGCGCGTTGTCGCGCTCGGCTTCGGTGATCGGCTGGGACGCCATTCTCTGGCGCAGGAGTTTGTTCGATCTGAGCATGGGGGCCTCGTTTCTCAAAGTTAAATTACCTAAGCAATGATTTCTGGTCTGATTCATTTGACAGCATTTTCTCCCCTATGTTGCAAAGCAACAAACGATTCTTATTCGCTATATAAGTTAGTTTTGATAAACTGTATGGGCTTTCCTTCGGAGCCCGTCCCATGCCCGGCCTGCCCCCGTTGAACGCCCTGCGCGCCTTCGAGGCGGCCGCGCGTCTGCTGAGCCTGAAGAAGGCCGCAGCCGAGCTGAACGTCACCCCCGCGGCGATCAGCCACCAGGTCAAGCTGCTGGAGGACTTTGCCGGACGCCCGCTCCTGGTGCGCAAGCCCCGCGCGATCGAGCTGACCAACGCTGCGCGCGCGGCCCTGCCGCGCCTGAGCGCCGGGTTCGATCAGCTGGCCGACGCCGCCCGCCTGCTGCGCGAGTCCGGCCCCGAATCGACGCTCACCGTGAGCGTCGCGCCGTCGTTCGCGACCTGCTGGCTGATGCCGCGCCTGCACCGCTTCCTCAGCGCCGAGCCGGGGGTCGACGTGCGGATCACCGCGCGCACCCGCCAGTCGACCTCGGTGGGCGCGCAGTCACAGCGCGAGGCGGAGGCCTGGCTCGCCGACGCGGACGTCGCGGTGCTGCTCTCGAACGGCCAGTTCCCCGGCTACCACGTCGAGCGCCTCGTGCCTCTGTCGGTGACGCCGCTGGCGAGCCCGCGCCTGCTGGTCGGCCGGACGCTCGCGCCGGCAGACCTGCGGGAGTTCAGCCTGATCCACGACGACATCGGCAAGCTCTACGACGGCCGCGACTTCTGGGACCTTTGGCTCGAGGCGGCGGGCATCGCCAGGCTGCGCTTGAAACACGGGGTGCATTTCTCCCACACCGTGCTCGCGCTTGAGGCGGCGGTCGAAGGGGTCGGCATCGTCGCCACCCTGCCCGAACTCGCCAGGCCTCAGCTCGACGACGGGCGCCTCGCGGCGCCGTTCGGGCTGCGGGTCGAGCTTCCCTACGCCTACTATCTGGTGGCGCGCGAGCAGGCCCTCGAGCGCTCCTCGGTGCAAACCTTCCTCGCCTGGCTGCGCGAGCAGGCCGTCGATGCTCGATAAGCTGGTCGCGCTGCGCGAGCGCACCATTTTCCACGTCGCGGGCACCCGCCCCGCGGTCTACTACATCGCCGACCACGACGCCGGCGGCGTTCTCGTCAACGCGCCCCCGTTCGACGAATCGCTGCTGGCGGCGCTGCGCGGGACCGCCCCGCCCGCCTACGTCTTCCTGCCGAGCCGCCGCGGTGCCCACGACCTCGAGCGCTGGCGCGCGGCCGCAGGCGTGGAGACCATCGCCTTCGAGGCCGAAGCGCCGCACGTCGAAGGCACGATCGACCTCGCGGTCGGGGGCGGCCGCAAGCTCAGCCGCACGATCGACTTCCTGCCGATGTCGGGCGTGACCGAAGGCAGCTGCGCCTTGCGGATCAAGAACGACGGCGGTGTGATCTTCTTCGGCCCGGTGCTCGAGCCCGGCGCCGACGGCTGGCCGACGCTCGTGCCGCACGCCGACGACTATTCCGCGGAAAACCGCCTGATCGGCGCGCTCGGCCTGCAGGACCAGCGCTTCGAGTACGCCTTCACCGACGCCTTCGAGCCCGGCCGCACCCGGTTCGGCCCCGGCGCGGGCGCGGCCGTGAAAGAGAGCCTGCGCCGGCTGCTGGAGGACTAGCGCCGCCGGAAGAGCTGCCGGCCGACGATCGAGCAGACGATTTCGTCGTTCTGGTTCAGCACCTCCCAGCGGAACTTGACTGTGCCGCGGCTGGTATCCTTGCGTGAAGGCGTCTGCTCGAGCGCGGTCGTGCGCAGGCGCAGCGCGTCGCCCGGGCGCACCGGCTTGAGCCACCGCAGCTCGTCCAGGCCGGGCGAGCCGAGGCAGGCCGAATCGACCAGGTAGCCGTCGCACATCAGCCGCATCATCACGCCGCAGGTCTGCCAGCCGCTCGCGATCAGGCCGCCGAAGGGCGTCGCCTTGGCCCCCTCCTCGTCTGTGTGGAACACCTGCGGGTCGTATTCGCGCGCGAAGCGCTTGATCTCCTCCGCGCCGAGCGAGCGCGGGCCGCTTTCGTAGGTCCAGCCCGGCGTGAAATCGTCCCAGTAGTACTTGCTCATGCCCTATCCCTTGATTGCACCGGCGGTGAGGCCGGCGACGATGCGGCGCTGGAACACGAGCACCAGCGCCACCAGCGGCAGCGTGACGATAACAGACGCCGCCATCAGATTGCCCCACGGCAGCTCGTATTGGCTCGCGCCACTCATGAGCGCGATCGCGACCGGAACGGTGCGCTCGGAATCGGTCAGCGTGAAGGTCAGCGCGAAGAGAAACTCGTTCCAGGCGGCGATGAATGCGAGCAGGCCGGCCGTCACCATCGCCGGCGCGAGCAGCGGCGCGAGCACCAGCGCAAGGGTCTGCCACGGGCCCGCGCCGTCGACCCGCGCGGCCTCCTCGAGCTCGCGCGGCAGCTCGCGCATGAAGGTGGTCAGGATCCAGATCGTGAACGGCAGCGTGAACACCAGGTACGACAGTGTCAGCGACGGCAGCCGGTTGTACAGACCCAGCGCGCGGATCAGCTCGAACATGCCGGACAGAATCGCCACTTGCGGGAACATCGACACGGCGAGGACCGCGGCCAGCAGCGTGCCGCGACCGCGGAAGCTCAGCCGTCCCAGAGCGTAGGCGGCGAGCGTCCCGACCAGCAGCGAGAGCGCGACCACCGAGCCGGCGACCAGGATCGAATTGAGGATGTTGCGCCCGAACGGCTGCTCGGCGAATACCGCGTGGAAGTTAGCCAGCGTCCATTGCAGCGGCAGCAGGGCCGGCCGGAACAGCTCGGCCGGCGGGCGCAGCGACGACACCACGGCGTAATAGAAGGGAAACAGGCAGAAGAGCAGGATCGCCGCCACCAGCAGCCAGAATCCGGCGCGCCGCAGCCGCTTCATCGCAGCACCCCTTCCTCGGTCAGCCGCACCCGTCCGGCGGTGAGCACGAGCGCGACCACCAGCGCGACGGTGACGAAGAGCAGCGTCGCCGCCGCCGAGCCGTAGCCGACGTCCTGGAAGTCGATCAGCTGCTGGCGCGCGAACACCGACATCGACATGGTGTCCGTGCTGTTGGAGGTCAGCACGTAGACGATATCGAACACTCGCAGCGCGTCGAGCGCGCGGAAGACGACCGCGACCATCAGCGCGGGGCGGATGATCGGCAGCGTCACGCTGAAGAACTCGCGCACCGCTCCAGCGCCGTCGATACGCGCGGCCTCGCGGCACTCCTTGGGCACCAGCTGCAGCGCGGCGAGCGCGAGCAGGGTCACGAACGGCGTGGTCTTCCAGACGTCGACCATGATCACCGATGCCATCGCGAGCCCCGGCTCGGCGGTCCAGGCGAGCGGCTGCGAGAGGAGCCCGAGCGAGAGCAGCAGGTGGTTGACGATGCCGAACTGGTCGTTGAGCATCCAGCTCCACATCTTGGCCGAGACGATGGTCGGCACCGCCCAGGGCACCAGCACCGCCGCTCGCACCCAGGCGCGCCCCGGGAACTCGGCGCTCAGCACCAGCGCGATGATCACCCCGAGCAGCGTCTCGAGGCCGACCGAAACCACCGCGAAGCGCAGCGTGTTCCACACCGCGCGCCACCAGATCGGGTCGGCCAGCAGCCCGTACCAGCGCCCGCCGTAGTTCGCCAGGTAGTTCTCGAACCCGATCCAGTGCCAGGACGGATCGCCGAGCGCGGCGTCGGTGAAACCGAAGCTCACGGTGCGCGCGAGCGGCCAGCCCGCGACGAGGACGAGCAGCGCCAGCGAAGGCGCGAGGAACAGCCATGCCGTGCGGGGCCGCGCTACCATCGCCCGCCGCGCGAGATGCGCATCAGCTGGCCTTCGAGCGAGCGCAGTGCGGTCGGCGCGTCGGCCTGCCCCGCGAGCACCGCGTGCACCGCGTTGGCGAAGGCGCTGCTCACCCGGTTGTAGCGCGTCCCGGTGACCGCCGCCGGCCGCGCCACCGCGTGCGCGAGCGCCCGCGCCATGAGCCCGTAGTAGGGGTTGGCGCGCCGGATCCCGGCGTCTCGGTACAGCGCCGGCAGGGTCGGATTGAAGCTGCCGGCGAGCGCGCGCCGCTTCTGCTCGGCGGGCCCCGTGAGGGCCATCACCAGGCTCGCGGCGAGCCGCGGGTGCCTCGAGTAGCGCGACACCGCGAGCTGCGCGCCGCCCAGCGCGCCGACGTCTCCCGGCAGCTCGGCCACGCCCACCCTGCCCCGCACAGGGCTGCCCGCGCTCTCGACCAACGCCCACGCGTAGGGCCAGTTGCGCATGAAGACCGCGCCGCCCGACTGGAACACCCCGCGCGCCTCCTCCTCCGCGTAGTTCAGCACGCCTCGCGGCGAGAGGGTGCCGACCCATCGCGCGGCGGCGCCGATCGCGTGCGCCGCACGCGGATTATCGATCGAGATCCTGCCGTCGGCCTCGACGATGTGGCCGCCGCCCTGGCTCGCGATCCATTCCAGCGCGTCGCAGGTCAGTCCTTCGTACGCGCGCCCCTGCCAGACGAAGCCCCACATGCGGGCCTTGCCGGCGGCGCGCTCGCCGTCCTGGATGCGCCGCGCCGCCGCGGCGAGCGCGGGCCAGGTGCGCGGCACCGCGACGCCGTACTTGGCGAGCAGGTCCTTGCGGTAGTAGAGCAGCCCGACGTCGGCGAACCAGGGCATCGCGACCAGCCGGCCGCGCACGGTGTCGTTGGCGATGATCGAGTCGAAATTCTGCGCCGGCCGGCCGCCGGCGTAGGGCCGAAGGTCGAGCAGATGGCGGGCGAGGATTCCAGGCCACACCACGTCGATCTGCAGCACGTCGATATCGGGCGAGCGTGCCGCGAGCAATTGCTGATACAGGGCCAGCCGCTCGCTCGCCGAGTTCGGGGTGGAAACCAGCCGTACGGTGTTGCCGGTCGCGCGCGCCCAGCGCTCGGCGCCTTCGCGGCACAGGCGAAGCTCGAGCCCGACCGCGCTGCAGGATATGGAGATTTCGGCGGCGCGGGCGCTCCCCGCGGCCGCTAGGCCGCAAGCGAGGGCGATGCAAATCGCCCGAAGCAACCTCAGAGCACCTTGCCGCTCTCGTCGTCGATCAGGTGGACGTTGTTCAGATCGGCGACCAGCTTCATGCGCGCGCCGTCCTGCGCGCCGGCGTTGGGGCTGACGCGCCCGCAGACCTCGGTTCCGCGCACCAGGAAATAGACCAGCGTCTCCATGCCCATCGGCTCGGTGACCTCCAGCTCCACCTCGAACGGGGTCTGGTTGGGCTCCAGGTGCGGGCGCTGCTCCATGATGTGCTCCGGCCGCAAGCCGAACAGCAGCTTGCCCCGTCCGACGTGGGGTCGGTAGCGCGCGGTACGCTCCTGCGGCACCGGAAAGGAGAGCTCGTCGCTCAGCCGAACGCGCAGCGCGCCCGCGGCCTCTTCCAGCGCGCAGGGAAGAAAGTTCATCGCCGGCGAGCCGATGAAGCCGGCGACGAACTTGGTCTGCGGGGTGTGATACAGGTCGTGCGGCGTGCCGACCTGCTCGATGTTGCCGCCGTTCATCACCACCACCCGGTCGGCGAGCGTCATCGCTTCGACCTGGTCGTGCGTCACGTAGACTGTGGTGGTCCTCACCTTTTGGTGCACCTTCTTGATCTCGGTGCGCATCTGCACCCGCAGCTTGGCGTCGAGGTTCGACAGCGGCTCGTCGAACAGGAACACCTTCGGGTCGCGCACGATCGCGCGCCCCATGGCGACCCGCTGGCGCTGTCCGCCGGAGAGCTGCTTCGGCTTGCGGTCGAGCAGCTCGCTGATGTCGAGGATCTGGGCCGCGTTCTGCACCCGGCGCTCAATGTCGTCCTTCGGCGTCTTTTTCAGGCGCAGGCCGAAGGACATATTCTCGTACACCGACATGTGCGGATACAGGGCGTAGTTCTGGAACACCATCGCGATGTCGCGATCCTTGGGCGGGACGTCGTTCACCACCTCTCCGGCGATCAGCACCTCGCCGCCCGTAATGTCTTCCAGCCCGGCGATCATGCGCAGCGTCGTGCTCTTGCCGCAGCCCGAGGGACCGACCAGGACGACGAACTCCTTGTCGGCGATGTCGAGATCGATGCCGCGCACCGCGGGCGTCTCGTCGTAGTGCTTCACCAGCTTGTTGAGCGTTACCTGGGCCATGCGGATCTATCCTTTCGTCGCACCGGCGGTCAGGCCGGCGATGTAGTAGTCCATGAGGAAAGCGTAGATGACGAGCGGGGGGGCTGCGCCGAGCAGGCAGGCGGCCATGATCTGGCCCCAGTTGTAGACGTCGCCCTTGATGAGTGTCGTGACGATGCCCACCGGCAGCACGAGCTGGTCGGCCGAGACGGTGAACGCCATGGGATACAGGAACTCCGACCAGGAGACGGTGAAGGCGAAAATGGTCGCGGCGATCATCCCCGGCATCGCGACCGGGAGGAAGATCTTGGTCAGCATCTGGATATAGCCGGCGCCGTCGATCAACGCCGCCTCGTCCAGTTCCTTGGGAATCGACTGGAAATAGCCGATCATGATCCAGGTGCAGAACGGCACCGTCAGCGTCGGGTAGATGATGATCAGCGCCCACCAGTGGTTGAGCAGCGCGATGCCGGTCGTCTCGTGCACCCAGGCCATGATCTTGAACAGCGGGATGAACAGGAGCGAATCCGGGATGAGGTAGGTCAGGAACACTCCGGTCGCCAGCGTGGTCGATCCCCAGAACCGCATGCGCCCGAGCGAGAACGCGGCCGGCACCGCGATCAGCATGGTGACGATGACGACCGCAACCGCGATCACCGCCGAGTTGCGGAAGAAGGTCAGGTACTGCGTCGAGGTGAGCAGCGCCTTGAAGTTTTCCAGCGTCGGGTGGAACACCCACCACGGGTTGGTCATGGCCGCGATCTCGCCGCTCCCCTTCAGGCCCATGATGAGCATGTAGATCGGCGGCATGAGGAAGAAGACCGCGAACATCACCAGGAAGACGTAGGACCAGATCAGGGCCCAGCGGCGGCTGCGCTTCAGGCTGCCGTGCTTCGCCGATTCCGCCACTCCGATCGCTTGTGCACTCGCGCTCATGGTCAGACCGAGCTCCCTCGCCGGGTGATGTCGCGCAGGATGAAGAACGCTGCGACCCCGAGAATCGGCAGCATGAACAGAGACACGGACGCGCCCATGGGAATGTTGTTGCCCTGGATGCCGAGAGCGAACGCCCACGTGGCGAAGATGTGTGTGCTGTTTATCGGACCGCCCGCGGTCAGGATCCGGACGATGTCGAAGTTGGCGAAGGTCACGATGAGCGAGAACAGCATCGTGATGGCGATGATGTTGCGCATCATCGGCAGCGTCACGTACCAGACCTTCTGCCACCAGTTGGCGCCGTCGATCGCCGCCGCTTCGTAGAGCTGGTCCGGCACGGATTTCAGCGCGGCGAGGTACATGATGAGGAAGAACGGCGCGCCGTACCAGATGTTGACCAGGATGACCGAGAAGCGCGCCCAGTCGGGCACGCCGAGCCAGGGAATGGCCGCGATGCCGAACTTGGCGAGGATCCAGTTGAAAGCGCTGTATGTGGGATCGAACAGCCAGAACCACGCGATCGTGCTCATCGCGGTCGGGATCACCCAGGGCACGAGCAGCATGCCGCGCCACTTTCGCTGCCCCTTGGCCGGCAGGTTGTGAACGAAATGCGAGCTCACGAAACCGATCAACGCCTTGAAGATGACGGCCGTGATCGCAAAAAGGCACGACTGCTTGACCACCATCCAGAAGGTATCGAAATGCAGCAGGAAGAGGATGTTTCTCAGGCCCGTGAAGTGCGACATCGTGCGATCGAGCATCGACAGATAGACCGCGTAGAGCGCCGGATAGATCAGCAGCCCCGCCACCAGCAGAATCAGCGGCAGCGCCAGCGCGAACGCGACCGTCGAGCGGCGCCGCATCATCTTCTGCAATGTCATGCGACGAGCGGGACTCGACGCGGGCACCTTGGCGGCAATGCCGTTGTCCATCGGACTTCTCCTACGGTTGCTGATCGATACCGGCCGGGCTCGGCCCCCTCCAGGCCGCCGGGAAGCGCCGACGGACGCCGGCGCTTCCCGAACCCGGTTGCAAGCTTACATCATCGTATAGGCTTCGAGCTGCTTCTCCGCCCACGAGATCGTATCGCTCACCGACTGTCCCTGCACGCCGACCTTCGCAATCATCTGCGTAAAGAGCCCTTGCGTGTAGATCTGGTTGGCGACGTGAATCGGCGCCGGCGCGCCGGCAACCTGCACGATCTGGTCCGGGGTCGGCGGGTAGTTGTACACCACGCCTTTCGGCGGCTCCACCTCGGCCCAGGTCTTGAAGTCGCGCAGACTCTTGAAGCCCGGCAGGTCGTAGCCGTTGCTCGCCGCCACGAAGCGCTCGGAAGAACGCCGCGAGATCAGGTGGGCGAGCAGGCTCTTCGCCGCCGACTTGTTGGGCGAGAACTTCCAGATCGCCCAGAAGAACGGCAGCGCCGGCGCGTAGCGGCCTTTCGGCCCCTTGGGCGAGGCGAAGATCCACGTATCTTTCGCGACGTCCGGCGCGTCGCGCTTCGCGACCGCCCAGGCGCTCGGCGGGTTCATGATCAGTGAGCCCTGCCCCGAGATGAAGAACTTGTTGTTCGAGGCATCGTCCCACGCGATCACGTCCTTCGGCAAGACCCTGACCAGCCGCTGTGCATACTCGAGCATTTGCCGGGTGTTGTCCGAGTTGACCGTCACGTCTCCCTTGGCGTTGACGAGCTCCGCGCCGTAGGCGTGGAACAGCGCGCCGGCCCAGTCCACGGAGTCCGTCGTCTGGCCGAGGCCGAGGCCGAACGGGTGACCGCCCTTGTGGCACTTCTCCGCGACCTCGACAAACTTGTCCCAGGTCCAGTCGTCCTGCATTTGCTTGTCCGAGTGCCCGCCCGGACCGGCGTACATCTTGGTGACATCGAGCCCGGCGTACTCCTTGAGCCTGCTGATGCGCGCCTGGGGCGGTTTCACCTGGCTGCCGGTCACCGCCGGCGCCGCGACCCAATGGCCCTTCGGCTTGCCCAGGTACTCGACGATTGGATACACGTCGCCGTAGCGCTTCATCGCCGCATGCATGATGTCGTCGACCGGCTCGAAGTCATCCGCATAGGCGGCCGGCGACCACGCGCTCGGCTGCACCAGGTCGTGACCCGACTTCGCCAGCTTCTCCGCGGCGATCGTCAGCTCGAGCTTGCTGCCCTGAGAGGTGATGAAGTCGATCGTGATGTCGACCTTGTGCTTGTGCGCCCACTCGTGGCAGACCGCCTCCATGGCCTTGTTCGCGCCAGGCACCCAGTGGTCCCAGAACGCCACCTTGAGCTTGCCGGCAGCGCGCGAGGTTTGAATGTAAGGGAACATTGCCGCTGCGGATGCCGCCGCGGTCGTCTGGATAAATCGACGTCGATCGAACTTCCTGCTCATTGCGATCTCCTCCTGCGGTTGATGGGGTGCGCTTGCCTAACGCGGTATCGGACTGCTGCAATCCTTCGATACTTGGCGAGTGAAAGTCTAGACGCTTTCGCTATCGGGAGGCTTACTGTTTCGTGCTGCGTCGCAGCGTGACGCACGCGTTCCGGCAGGAGCGACACTTGCGATTATCTTTCGCGGCGTACCCTCCGCCCGCGATCCGTTCGCCGCCCTCGCGCCCGGCTTCGATCCTCGTTCAGGTTTGCCGGCCGCCCCACCCTACCCGGCTAGCCGCAGCGATTCCGGGCAGCCGACCATTCCTGACGGCGCCACCACACTCCCGTTTGACCCAAGTCAAGCTTGCATCTCCCTTGCATGGATACGATTGCGCGGCAATCAAGCGGTAGCAGGAGCCCTCTTCATTACTGACGGAGCAAAACCATGAGAATCATCCCGGCATTGCTGGCCGGCGCTGTAGCGCTTTCGCTGTCCCTCCTGGCGCAGGCGGAGCCGATCATCGTGAAAGTCAGCCACGTGGTGGCGGAGAAGACGCCCAAGGGGCAGGCTTCTCTGAAGTTCAAGGAGGTCGCTGAGAAACTGCTCCCGGGCAAGGTCCAGGTCCAGGTCTTCCCGAGCTCGCAGCTGTTCGGCGACGCCAAGGAAATGGAGGCCTTGCTGCTTGGCGACGTTCAGATCATCGCGCCCTCGCTGTCGAAGTTCTCGCGTTACACCAAGAAGCTGCAACTGTTCGACCTGCCCTTCCTCTTCGACGACATCGCCGCGGTGGACCGCTTCCAGCAGGGCCCGGACGGCGTTGCTCTGCTCGATTCGATGAAATCGAAAGGCATCAAGGGTCTCGCCTACTGGCACAACGGCATGAAGCAGCTCTCGACCGACAAGGCCCGGCTCGTCCGTCCCGAGGACGTGAAGGGACTCAAGTTCCGCATCCAGTCGTCCGACGTGCTCGAGGCGCAGTTCCGTGCGCTCGGCGCCAACCCGCAGAAGATGGCGTTCAGCGAGGTGTACCAGGCGCTGCAGACCGGCGTGGTCGACGGCCAGGAGAACACCTGGTCCAACATCTACACCCAGAAATTCTACGAGGTGCAGAAGACGATCGCCGAAACCAACCACGGCGTGATCGACTACATGGTCGTCACCAACGCCAAGTGGTGGGACGGATTGCCCGCCGACGTGCGCAAGGGTCTGTCCGAGGCCATGGCCGAGGCCACCGCCTACGGCAACAAGCTCGCCAGCGACATCAACGAGAGGGACAAGGGGCGCATCGCCGAGGCGGGCAGGGCGAAGATCCAGGCCCTGAGCAAGGACGACGTCGCGGCCTGGCGCACGGCCATGGCGCCGGTGTGGAAGAAGTTCGAGGGCGACATCGGCAAGGACCTGATCGAGGCCGCGCAGAAAGCGAATCGCTGATCCGGCGGCAGGTCCGCGCGATGCGCTGGGACTGGTTCCACCGGCTGGAGGAGGGCCTGATCGCCCTCCTCCTCGCCGTCATGACGCTCATCACCTTCACCCAGGTGGTGGCGCGCTACGTGTTCAACTTCAGCTTCGTCTGGGCGCTCGAGCTGGTCACCTACCTGTTCGGGTTCCTGATCTTCCTCGGCATGTCGTACGGCGTGCGCGTCGGCAGCCACATCGGCGTCGACGCGCTGGTCAAGGCGCTCAAGCCGAAGGCGGCGCGCGTCGTCGGCGCCGTCGCGGCGCTGCTGTGCGTCGCCTACTCGGTGATCATCTTCATCGGTGCCTGGACCTACGTCGCCAAGATGTACGAGATCGGCATCATGGCCGAGGACCTGCCCATTCCGCAGTGGGTGCCCCGGCTGTCGCTGCTGATCGGATTCGGGCTGCTGATCATCCGTTTCAGCGAGGCCTTCTTCCGCATCGTGACGGGCCGCGAGGCGCGCCTGCAGGTCGCCGACGAAGCCGCCGACGCGCTCAAGCACAAGGACGAGTTCAAGGCATGACCACCGCGGCCCTGTTCGTCATGCTCTTCGCGTTCATGCTGCTCGGCATTCCGATCGCGGTGGCGCTCGGGCTGTCCTCGGTGCTCACGATCCTGTTCTTCGGCAAGGACTCGCTCGCTTCGCTCTCGCTCAAGCTGTTCGAGACTTCGGAGCACTTCACGCTGCTGGCGATCCCCTACTTCATCCTGGCCGGCGCCTTCATGACCACGGGCGGGGTGGCCCGCCGCATGATCCGTTTCGCCATCGCCTGCGTCGGCCACCTGCGCGGCGGGCTGGCGATGGCCTCGGTGCTCGCCTGCATGCTGTTCGCCGCCGTGTCGGGCTCGTCCCCCGCCACCGTGGTCGCCGTCGGCAGCATCGTGATCGCCGGCATGGTGCGCGCCGGCTACACGCAGTCGTTCGCCGCCGGGGTGATCTGCAACGCCGGCACGCTCGGCATCCTGATTCCGCCGTCGATCGTGATGGTGGTCTACGCCGCCGCGACGGACACTTCGGTGGGCAAGCTGTTCATGGCCGGCGTGATCCCCGGCATCGTCCTCGGGCTGATGCTGATGGTCGCGATCTACGTGCGCGCCCGCGTCCTGAACCTTCCCCGCCAGCCGCGCGCCACGCTGCGCGAGGTGCTGGTCGCGGGGCGCGATTCGCTGTGGGGCCTGCTGCTTCTGTTCATCATCCTCGGCGGCATCTACGGCGGCGTGTTCACCCCCACCGAGGCGGCGGGCGTGTCGGCGGTCTACGCTTTCTTCGTCGCCGTGTTCGTCTATCGCGACATCGGCCTGAAGCAGGTGCCGAAAGTTCTCGTCGACGCGGCCCGGGTCACGGTGATGCTTATGTTCATCATCGCCAACGCGCTGCTGTTCGCCCACGTGCTGACCACCGAACGTATCCCGCAAGCGATCGCCGAGCAGATCGTCGCCATGGGCATGGCACCCTGGCAGTTCCTGGTGGTGGTCAATATCCTCCTCCTGGTCGCGGGCAACTTCATGGAGCCGACCGGGATCATCCTGATCCTGGCGCCCATCCTGTTCCCGATCGCCGGCCATCTCGGCATCGACCCGGTCCACCTCGGCATCATCATGGTGGTCAACCTGGAGATCGGGATGGTCACGCCGCCGGTCGGCCTCAACCTTTTCGTCACCTCGGGCATCACCGGGATGTCGATCGTGCAGGTGGTGCGCGCCGCCCTGCCCTGGCTCTCGGTGCTGCTGCTGTTCCTCGTGATCGTGACCTACGTGCCTCAGCTCTCGATGTGGCTGCCGGGCAGGTTGTTCTGAGGCCTTAGCGAAAAGCGCGGCTCGAACGCCGCGAACAGGTCGAGATACTGCTCGACCAGGCGGCTCATCAGGAAGTTCGCGCGCACCGACTCGCGGGCCGCTTCGCCGAGCCTGCGCCGCAGGCTTTCGTCCTTCAGCAGCTGCACCATGCGCTGCGCGGCCTGCTCCACGCTCGCGACCCGGAAGCCGTTGACGCCGTCCTCGATCTGGCGCCGGATCCCGCCGCAGTCGCCGCCGATCACTGCGGCGCCCTTCCACATCGCCTCGGTGACCGTCAGCCCGAATCCCTCGCGCAGGGATTTCTGCAGCACCACCGCCGCGCGGCGCTGCAGCGCGTTGACCAGAGCGCTGTCCTCCGCGGTGAGGATCAGGATGCGCTCTTCCTTGCAATCCAGCAGCGATTCGAAGACCTGCTGGCCCTCGGGATCGTCGGTCGCCACGTTGCCGAGCAGCACCAGCGTCGCGTCGACCTCCTTGCGCGCCAGCCGGAAGGCCTCGATCACCCCCTGCGGATCCTTCCAGCGGTCGAAGCGCGAGACCTGGGCCACGATCGGCAGGTCGTCCGGGATGCCGTAGTGCTCGAGGCGGTCCCTGATCTCCGCCTCGTCCAGCTCGCGGTTCTTGACCGAGAACGGGTCGATCGCCGGCATGAAGAACACCTGCGGCACGTCGAGCTTCTGCCCGTACTCGGGGAGCGACATGATCACCGAGTCGTACTGCTCGACGAAAGTCTTCACGTATCCCCAGGCGTCCGGGTTGGGTTGCGAGAGATCGATGTGGCAGCGCCAGACCCAGGGGCAGGTGTGCCGGTAGTGCGTCACCAGCGGCAGCGGCTGCGGATCGTGCACCACCACCAGGTCGGCGTCGACCTCCATGCGCAGCGCGTTGTGGAACACGATCTGCTCGTAGTGGTGCCGCTTGAGGTCGGTCAGGTCGATGTCCCCGCCCTGCAGCGCGTTGTGAAGCTTCTTCGTGACGCTGAAGAAGTCCGGGCTACCCTGGATCAGGCGCCAGTCCGCGCGGATCCCGATCGCCCGCTGCGCCAGCGTGAGCGAGGACAGGATCTCGGCCACGCCGCCGCCGTAGAAAGTCGAGCTGATGTTGACCACGCGCAGGTCGTGAAGACGCTTGGCCTTGAGCATGATGCGCTCGACCGCCGCGGCGCCGATCAAGTCCTCGTACTGCTCGATTCGCAGCGGCCAGAAGAACTTCTCCATGCCTCCTCCTCAGGTTCGCGCGGCGGCCGCGCGCAGCTCGCGCGCCGCCTGCTCGGGCGCCTTCACGTTGACCGCAATGCGGGAGCCGAGCTCGAAGCCCGCCGGCGTGGTGACGCGCGGCAGGATCTCGATGTACCAGTGGCTCGCCGCGCGGTGCACCAGGTCCAGCGGCGGACAGGCCACCACCAGATTGTAGTCAGGCTCGCCGAGGCAGGCGCGCAGTGCCGCGACCGCTCGCGAGAGATGCTCCGCGAGATCGTCCAGCTCCGCGGGATCGACCTCGAGGAAGCTCGGGCAGTGCCGTAGCGGAACGATCTGGAGCTGGTAGGGGTTGCTCGACGCATACGGCGTGACGGTGGCAAAGCACGCGGTTTCGAGCACCAGGCGCTCGCGGGCGGCACGCTCGTCCTCGAGCACCGCGCAAAGGCCGCAACGCCCGTGTTCGTCGAAGTAAGCGATCTCGTCGCTCACCCGGCGCCGCGTCTCGGGCGACACCGCGGGCGTGGCGACGATCTGCGAATGCGGGTGCGTGAGGCTGGTGCCCGCGCGCGCGCCCTGGTTTCGAAACAACACCACCTGCCGCACGCTGCCGTCGCGCTCGGCAAGGCTTCGATAGCGGCGCGCGTACATTTCGAGCACCCGCCGCAGCTGCGCGACCGGCATCGCCCCGAGCGTGGTCGCGTGCTCGGGCGACTCGACGATCACTTCGTGATAGCCGCTGCCCGGCATGGCGCGGCCCGCCCCGTCCCGCGCCGTCTCGCCCGGCCCCGGCGGCGTGGCCAGGACCGGATACTTGTTGGGCAGCGATCGCACCAGCCATTTGCCGTCCGGCCCCTCGATGCTGTCCACCGCCTCGGTGGCGTGCTGCTCGTGGCCGGGGCAGAACGGGCACGGCGCGGCACCGCCGCCGCCGTCATGCGGGCGCAGCGCGCGCGCAGGGTTGATGATCACCCAGTCGCGCGTGATCGGATCCTGGCGCAGTTCTGACACGCCGACGATTCTAGCAAGCCCCGCGGCTCAGCCGCGGCCGAGATTCTCTGCGGTGTTGACGAGCGCTATATGCGACAGCGCCTGCGGAAAATTTCCAAGCTGGCGGCCTGTCGTCGGGTCGTACTCCTCGGCCAGCAGGCCGACGTCGTTGCGCACCGCGAGCAGCCGCTCGAACAGCTCGCGCGCCTCCTCGCGCCGCCCCATCATCGCCAGGTTGTCGGCGAGCCAGAAGCTGCACGGCAGGAAGGCGCCCTCGCCCGGCGCCAGCCCGTCGACGCCGTCGTCGTGCTGAAGGTAGCGCAGCACGAAGCCGTCGACGGTCAGCTCGCGCTGCACCGCCGCCACGGTGCCGGCCACGCGCGGATCGCTCGCAGGAAGGAAGCCGATCTTCGGAATCATCAGCAGCGAGGCGTCGAGCGCGCTCGCGCCGTAGTACTGCACGAAAGCGCCGCGCCCGGCGTCGTAGCCTTTCTCGCACACGTCGCGGTGCACCGCGTCGCGCAGCTTGCGCCAGCGCTCGACCGGCCCCTCGAGGCCGTGGCGCTCGACCGCCTTCACCGCGCGGTCGAACGCGACCCAGGCGAGCACCTTCGAGTAGGTGAACTGGCGGGGTTCGCCGCGCACCTCCCAGATGCTCGCGTCGGGCTCGCGCCAGCGCGATTCCAGCGCGTCGAGCAGCACGCGCTCGACGCGCCAGGCCTCGTGGTCGTAATCCACCTTGTGGATGCGCGCGGTGTGCATCATGTCCAGGATCGAGCCGTAGGCGTCGAGCTGGACCTGGCCGTGCGCGCCGTTGCCGCTGCGCACCGGCGCGCTGCCCGCGTAGCCCGGCAGCCAGCCGAGCTCCATTTCCGGCAGGCGCCGCTCGCCGGCGATGCCGTAGAGCACCTGCAGCTGCTCCGGCCGCCCGGCGACGGCGCGCAGCAGCCAGTCGCGCCACGCACGCGCCTCCTCGACGTAGCCGGAAGTGAGCAGGACGTAGAGCGTGAACGCCGCGTCGCGTAGCCAGCAGAAGCGATAGTCCCAGTTGCGCGCGCCGCCGAGGCTCTCCGGCAGCGAGGTCGTCGGCGCGGCGACGATGCCGCCCGTAGGGGCGTAGGTCAGCGCCTTGAGCGTGAGCAACGAGCGCTCGACTGCGTCGCGCCACGGCCCCTGGCCTTGATAGCGCCTGCTCCACTTGCGCCACCAGGCGTCGGTGGCACGCAGCGAGCGCTCGACGTCCGGCGCCTCCGGCATCGGCCGGTGCGACGGCGACCAGGTGAGGGCGAAGGCAACGCTCTCGCCCACCGAGACGTCGAAGCGCGCGCGGGTCACGAAGCCCTCGTTCTCGAGCCC
>Ga0315556_1000929_pt1 | contig 18043 bp, 17 predicted proteins | sample SalMarSW160310MG_FD_202112 | JGI IMG/M metagenome (GOLD analysis project Ga0315556, IMG submission 202112) | Salt marsh sediment microbial communities from the Plum Island Ecosystem LTER, Massachusetts, United States - Salt Marsh Sediment SW1603-10 ...
CAGGAAGAGCAGGGCCGCGACCAACGTCACGTTGCGCAGCGCTGCGGCGGGATTGGTGCGCTCCAGGATCTTCATCATGCCGATCCCGATGAGCGACGCGATCAGGCCGACCATCACGGTCAGCAAGGGCAACGCCACCGCCGCCGCCCGGTGGGACGCGAGCGCCGGTGCGGTGGCACCGATGGCGATGGTGGCTACGATCGAGCCGACGTACGACTCGAAGATGTCGGCGCCCATCCCGGCGACGTCGCCGACGTTGTCACCCACGTTGTCGGCGATGGTCGCCGGGTTGCGCGGATCGTCCTCCGGGATCCCCGCTTCGACCTTGCCCACGAGGTCCGCGCCCACGTCGGCGGCCTTCGTGTAGATGCCCCCACCCACGCGGGCGAACAACGCGATGGAGCTCGCGCCCATCGCGAAGCCCGACACGATCTCCGAGAACCGGGGGAACTCACCCGTGCCGGGGATCGCGTCGGCGGCGAAAGCGAGGTACAACACACCCAGCCCCAGCATCCCGAGGGCCGCCACCGCCAGCCCCATCACCGCCCCGCCGAAGAAGGCCACGCGGAGCGCCTTGCCCGCGCCACCATCCTTCGCGGCCGCCGAGGTGCGCGAGTTGGCCCGCGTCGCCGACTTCATCCCGAAGAAGCCGGCGCACACGGAGCTCAGCGCCCCACCTACGTACGCGATGGCCGGCCAGCCGCCGATGGCGAGGTTGAGGAGGATCGCCACCACGACGACGAACACGGCGAGCACCGTGTACTCCCGGCGCAGGAACGCCATCGCGCCGTCGTGGATCTGCTCCCCGAGCTCGATCATCAGCTCCGTACCGGGAGGCTGTTTCTTGACGTAGCCGTAAATGCCGAAGGCGATGAGCAGGCCCATCACCCCCAACGCCCACGCCCAATCTGTGAATACGACGAGGTCGGTCATTGGATCGGTATCCTTTTTCCTCGTGTCCCGTGCAGTTCAGCGATTGAAGCGGTTCATGGCCGCTTCGATGCCATCGGAAAGCCAGGCCTCGACGGCCTGGGTCAGTTCGGGCAGGAGCCTAACCACAACTTCCTCGTCCTTCTCCGGCATCGGGGACAGGACCCAGTCCGCCAGGTCCATCCCCCCCGGTTTGCGCCCCACGCCGATCCGCATGCGGGGATAGGCGTCGGAGCGCAGCGCCCCCGAGACCGACTTCAGCCCGTTGTGTCCGCCCGGACCGCCTTCGGGGCGGAGGCGCACCCGCCCCACATCGAGGGCCGCGTCGTCGACGACGACCAGGAGGTCCGCGGCCACATCGAACCCCTCCAGGTCCTCCAGGAACCGGAGCGCTTGTCCGCTCCGGTTCATGTACGTCATGGGTTTGACGAGGCGGACGGCATGACCCGACGCCGTCCCCTCCGTGGTCAGCGCACGACCGTCGCGGGCGAACGCTTCGAAGCCCCAGTCATGGGCCAACCTGTCCACCATCCACCATCCGACGTTGTGCCGGGTGGCGTCGTACTCGGGCCCCGGGTTGCCGAGCCCGATGACGACCTTCACGGGCGGCGACTCGGGGGAGGTCAGTCTTCTTCCTCGTCCTCGCCGACGACCTCGGGCTCGGGCGCCTCACCCGGCTCGAGGCCTTCCTCCCCCTCCGCCTCATCTTCGATGACGGCTCGTGGCGCCGAGACCAAGCACAGCGTGCGGTCGAGATCGATCGTCGCCTCCACACCTTCCGGAAGTGTGAGGTCCGACAGGTGCAGGGAGTCTTCGATGTCCAGCGCGCTCACGTCCACCTCGATGATCTCGGGGATCAGCGAGGGGAGGCAGCGCACCGGCAGCTCGTGGATGATCTGCTCCAGCACGCCTCCGTGCTGCTTCACGCCGAACGGGGTTCCCATCAGCTCGACGGGAACGTCCACGTCGACCGCCACGTCCTTCTGGATTCTCAGGAAGTCGATGTGCACGAGCTCGTAGCGGTGCGGATGGCTCTGGATCTCGCGCACCAGCGTCTGATGGGCGTCCTTCTCCCCTTCGATCCGGAGCTCGACGATGGTGTTCTCGGTGGAGATCACCTGGAAGAGGTGCTCGACCTCCATCGCGTCCAGCGAGATCGCCACCGCGTCCATGTCTTTCCCGTACAGCACCGCCGGCACGCGTCCGTCCCGCCGGAGCTTGCGCGCCGCCCCCTTGCCGGAGGCCTCCCGCTTGGAGGCCGTCAGGCTCTTCGTGATCGTCATTTCTTCCCGCCTGCTTCAGATGTCCGGAGTGATCTCGAAGAGCTGGCTGACAGACTCGTTCGAGTGGATGTGGTCGATCGCCTTCGCGAGCAGATCCGCCACCGAGAGGATGCGCAGCCCCGGGAAGCGTCGCTCCTCCGGGAGGTGGATCGTGTTCGTGACCACCATCTCCTCCAGCGGTGCGTCCGCCAGGCGCTCGGCCGCAGGCCCGGAGAGGAGTGGGTGGGTCGCGCATGCGTAGACGGCCCGGGCGCCCCGGTCACGGAGCGCGAGCACGGCATTCGCCAGCGTGCCGCCGGTGTCCACCATGTCGTCGGCGAGAAGACACGTTCGGCCGTCCACCTCGCCGACCACGTTCAGCACCTCCGCCACGTTCGCAGCGGGACGCCGCTTGTCGATGATGGCCAGGGTGGCGCCGAGACGTTTGGCGAACCCCCGCGCCATCTTCGCGGAGCCTACGTCCGGAGCCACCACGACGAGGTCCGGGAGATGGAGGTCGCGGAAGTACTTGGTGAGCACGGGCGCGGCGTACAGGTGGTCCACCGGGATGTCGAAGAAGCCCTGGATCTGGTGCTGATGGAAGTCGATGGACACGACGCGGTCCGCGCCGGCGGCCACCACGAGGTTGGCGGCCAGCTTCGCACCGATAGCCACCCGCGGCTGGTCCTTCCGGTCCTGACGGCCGTAGCCGAAATACGGGACCACCGCCGTCACCCTGGCCGCCGACGCCCGCTTGGCCGCGTCGATGAGGAGCAGCAGCTCCAGGATGTTGTCGGCCGGTGAAGGGGTGGGCTGGATTATGAAGACGTCCCTGCCGCGGGCGTTGCGGTCGATGCGCACGAAGATCTCGCCGTCCGCGAAGTTCCGGATCGTCACGCCGTCGGGCGACTTGCCGATGCGCTCCCCGATCTCGGCGGCGAGGGGCTTGTTGGCCCGGCCGGCGAGGAGGAGGAGCGGTCCGCGTCTGAAGGTGTCGTCCATGGATCCGGAGGCTTCCGGTCTGGTGATGTCGCCTGTCTCCCGCGCGAGACCCTGAGAGCCCGAAAACCTAGAAAAGGCGCGGCAAATCGTCAATGCGGAGCGCCGATCACGATCTCCGTCGTGGACTCAAGCGTCGCGCGGCCCGTGATGCGCGCGCGCAGCCGGAGTCGGTACGTCCCGGCCTCGACGTCCGGGAGATCGAGGGCGAGGTGGCGCAACATCGGTGCGGGCCGCTGCGGGCCAGCCTCGTCCCAACTCAGCGCGAGAGGCCGATCCCGGTCCACCAGCCCCAGCCCCTCGCCGATACGCCGGAAGAACCCCCGGTCGGCGGCCTCGAGTGAAAGATCGTACGTGAGGGTGGCCGGGGACCACCCCAGGCCCCTCACCTCCCAGACCACCCCCACGGACCCACCGGGGCGGGCGGCTCGGTGCACCAGCGCCCGCGCCGCCGCCGCGTCGAGGGATGCAGGTGCCGCCCCTCCCCCCTGGACGAGCAGGAGGCCCGACAGCGTCGCGACGTCGGGTGCCACCGTGTCGGCCCGCAGCCCCATGCGCGTCCGGCCCGCGACGCGCTTCGGCGGGCGCCACGCCTCCACGGACACCACGTAGTCGCCCGCGGGCGCGTCGAGGAGAAGGCTCGCCTCCCCCACCCCGGTACGCGCACGGCCGAGGATCGCGTCCCTGCCACCCACGGGCACGAGGAAGAGCCCCACGCGATCGGGCAGCCCCGCCTGGTCGCCCGCCTCCATCCAGGGGCGCGGCCAGTCGTCGCCGGGGTGCCGGGTGGTGTCCGCTGGCACGTAGGCCGTGGCCACCACCGTCTCCCGGTCGCCGCGGGGAAACACCACCACCTGCCCGTCCATCGGAAGTATCACGGGAGCGTAGGCGGGCGCGTACAGGCTGCGTGGCCGACGCAGTCCACCCGGCGCGAGGTCTTCCGGGCGGACCGTCGCGGGATCGCGCATCGCCTCGGCGGACGGCATGTACTCGCGGCCGGCGGCGTGCTGGTGGCCGACGACGACCGGGTCGTCGGTGATGTTCCAGGAGCGCGCCCGCTCCCACCCCACCTCCCATCCGAAGCGCACCAGGAGTTCCTCCAGATCGCGTCCCCAGCCGATCTGGTAGGGATTGCGCGCGCGCGCCCGGATGCGCGCCACCGTCCAGCGGGCGTAATGCTCGGTCCGGCGGTCGTTGCCAGGTACCAGATACGAGGGGTCGGCCAGGGTCCACAGCCACGACAGCGCATCCGGCCGCTCCTCTCCGTCCGCGTCGTCGACCACGTCCCAAACGCCGCCGTGGAGCGCGCGCCGGGGCTCCCGCCATCGTTGCGCCTGCTCGGGGTCCATCCCGCCCAGCGCCCGCTCGAAGGCCCGCTCGGCCGCCTCGTACCGTCCGAGGCCATGCAGCGCCAGCCCCTCGAGGGCGGCGCACCACCACGGCTCTGCGCCCCCACACGCGTGGGCGTCCCGGAGCGCGTCGGCCCACCACCCGCCTTCACCTCTGTACCAGACGCGCTGACCGAGCACCCACCCGTCGCCCGGCAACAGGGTCTGCACCGAGTCGAGGTACGCCACCAGCTCGAGGCGGAGCGAGTCGATGGCCGGGGGCTCGACCACGGGCTTGTCCTCGGTGTCGTCGAACCAGAGGCAGAACCGCCCCACGATCTCGTCGCAGTCCCCGCCGCTGGCCGCGGAGCGGCCGATGGGAAGGAGTCTCAGGCGACGCCGCTCGAAGCGCGCCTGCTCGCGGCGCGCGCGCCCCAGGACGTCGCTCGAGTCCACGGGCTCGGGAAGGGGCTCGTTCTCCCGTCCGACGACCTGGCCGCGCGCGGCCCCCTTGGGCCACCCCGTGACCACGACCAGGAGCGCCGCGACCCGGACGGCGGCGCGGGTCGGCGTTCGAGGTCGTGTCATCGGCTGGTCGGGAAGGAGGATTGGCCCGGGTGGATTCGAACCACCACCGCCGGTTCCAAAGACCGGTGTCCTGCCATTAGACGACGGGCCAGCAGGTCCTCGTCGAGAAGGTGAGCGTACCCCATGGTGGTAGCAAGATCCGCAGGGCCTACGGTGCAGGCGACCGAAGACGCGAAACGCGGGTACGTGGAAGGAGATCGACCCGGGCGGAGTCGACGGCGCGAGGAGGGGTCATGAACGGCGAGTGGGTCCACCTGAAGGTGGAGGATGGGACCACCATGCGAGCGTGGCTCGCGCGTCCGCCGCAAGGCGAAGCGGGCGCGGGGATGATCGTGCTCCACGACGCCCTGGGCGTCAGCCCGCACATCCGGGAGGTGGCGGGGCGCTTCGCCGCCGAGGGATACACGGCGCTGGCGCCGGAGCTCTTCCACCGCACGGGAGAGGGGTTCGAGGGATCGCCCGAGAGAATCCCGGACGCGCTGGAGCGCATCCGAGGCCTCACCCTGGAAGGTCAGGCTTCCGATCTGCGTGCCGCCTTCGCCCGCCTCGCCGCGGAGCCCTCGGTGGAACCGTCACGCATCGCGGCGGTCGGGTATTGCATGGGGGGACGGGCCGCCTTCCTGGCGAACGCGGTGAGCCCGCTGACCGCCTCGATCTCTTACTATGGAGGCGGAATCGCGGAGGGTCTGCTGGACCGGGTGGGGGACCTGTCCGGACCGCAGCTTCTCTTCTGGGCCGGACGGGACCAGCGGATCTTCCCGGAGCACGTGCACGCGGTCGAGGAAGCGCTGCGGGAGGCCGACAAGCGCTACGCCAGCGTGGTCTTCTCACAGGCGCAGCACTCCTTCTTCAACGAGCCGATGGGTCGCTACGACGCGCCCGCCGCGGCCCAGTCGTGGGCATTGGCGATGGCGTTCCTGCGAAGCTACGTCCTCGAGGCCTGACGGCAGTTCGCGCCTCGCCCGCGTTTCCCCCTTCCGCTACCTTGGCGCCCCACACCGAATCCGGGGAGGTGCCATGAGAGCCCGTCTGCCGTCCTCGCGCCCGAGCGGCCCGTTCGCCCTTGCGCTCCTGCTGACCGCGGCAGCCTGCAGCTCCGGCGCGTCCCCGTGGGTCGAGTTCCGTGTGTCCTTCCCGGATTCCGTCCACGACGGCCCCATCACGGGCCGGGTCTTCGTGATGGTGTCGCGCAACGCGCAGCCGGAGCCCCGCTTCCAGGCCGGAGGGTATCCCTTCTCGACGCCCTTCTTCGGCATAGACGTCAGCGCCCTCCCGGCGGGGCAACCCGTGCTCGTCGGGGACGACGCGCTCGGCTATCCGGTGGAGCGCGTGGCGGATCTCCCTCCCGGTGACTACGCCGTCCAGGCGGTGGTCAACGTCTACACCGAGTTCCACCGCTCGGACGGTCACATGATCTGGGCGCACATGGACCAATGGGAGGGCCAGCATTTCAACCGTTCGCCGGGCAACCTGTACAGCGACGTGGCCCAGGTGCACGTCGAGCCCGGGCGAACCACCCGTGTCGATCTGGTCGCGAGCCACCGCATCGCCCCCGTCGAGGTGCCGCCGGACACGAAGTGGGTCCAGCGGGTCAAGATCCAGAGCGAGAAGCTCAGCGAGTTCTGGGGCCACCCCTTCTACATCGGGGCGACGGTGCTGCTGCCGGCGGGCTACGACGAGCACCCGGACGTGAAGTATCCGGTGGTCTACCTGCAGGGTCACTTCAGCCTGCAGCCGCCCTTCGGCTTCACCCCGGACAGCACGCCCGTTCCGGACCAGCAACGGGCGGCGCTGGCGAGCCTCAACAGGGAGACGGGCTACGAGCTCTACCGAAGCTGGACGCGTCCGGACTTCCCGCGGATGATCGTCGTGACGTTCCAGCACCCCACGCCCTACTTCGACGACTCGTACGCGATGAACTCCGCCAACAACGGGCCGTACGGGGACGCGCTGCTGCAAGAGCTGGTGCCCTATCTGGAATCACACTTCCGCATGATCCCCCAGCCGTATGCCCGGGTTCTCACGGGTGGATCCACGGGCGGTTGGGAGTCCATCGCCCTGATGGTGCATCACCCGACGTTCTTCGCGGGGACGTGGACGCTCTATCCGGACCCGGTGGACTTCCGCCACTACGGCATGGTGAACGTCTACGAGGACAGCAGCGCGTTCACGATTCCGGGGACCGAGTGGCAACAGCCGGACCGGTTCGTGATGCGTGCCGCGGACGGACAGACGCTCCTCAGCATCCGGGACTTCAGTCGCATGGAGGCGGTCCTCGGCAGCCACGGCCGGTCCGGCGAGCAGCTCGAGGCATGGGAGTCCGTGTACGGGCCGGTGGGTGAGGACGGATACCCCAAGCCGGTGTGGGACAAGCTCACGGGTGTGGTCGACCACGATGTCGCAGGGTACATGCGCGACAACGGCTACGACCTGCGGGCCTACCTGGCCGCCCACTGGGACTCCGTCGGCGCCGACCTGGTGGACAAGATCCACGTGGACGTGGGCGACATGGACAACTTCTACCTCGATCTGGCCGTGTACGACCTGCAGGCCTTCCTGGACTCCACGACCGCTCCGAAGGCCAACGCCACCTTCCGCTACGGACGGCCGGAGAAGGGTCATGGCTGGCAGCACACGACCACCGCGGACTTGCTGAGGGAGATGGCCGACCACATCACCCGACACGCGCCAACCGGCGCGGACATGCGCACCTGGAAGTATCGGTAGGGGAGCCGCCCCGGACGCTCGCGCCGTCTGGGCTCAGCCCTCCACCACCATCGGCTCGGGGAATCGAGACAGCGTCCGCGTCGCGATCGCCGGGAATCCCAGGCGTGCGCGGAGGGTCTCCGCGACGGTCTCCGCGGTACCGGGATCCGCGAAGATCCCGAAGCAGGCGCCCCCGCTGCCGGAGAGCAGCGCCGGGGACGCGCCGGACGCACGCAGGGCGCCAAGCGCCCGGGAGATGCCGGCATGCTTCGCCGGCACGACCTCCTCGAAGTCGTTGCGCGCCGCCGCGGCCACCTCCTCCCACGTCGCGGGCGCGTCTCCGACGTGGGCGAAGCAGGGGGCCTCACCTCCCCCGGCACGAGCCTCGACGAGCGCGGCGTAGGCCGCCCCGGTCGCCACGTGGACGGGGGGCAGCACCAGGACCACTGGAGCCTCCGGCAGCGTCGGGAGCGCCTCGAGGCGCTCCCCGCGACCGGTCCCCCGCGCGAGCGCGCTCGACCCGAGGAAGAAGGGGACATCGGATCCGAGGGACGCACCCAGCGCCGAAAGCGTCTCCGGGCCGATCGGCTCCGGCAGGAGCGCGTTGGCCGCCTTCAGGACCGCCGCCGCGTCGGAGGACCCTCCACCCAACCCCGCCCCCGCGGGAATCCGTTTGCGCAGGCGCACGTGGAAGCCCGCCGTCGCACCGGTCTCGGCCAAGAGCGCCCGCGCCGCCCTGTGGGCCAGGTTCTCCTCCAGCGGCCCGAGGTCCGCGCCCAGAAGATCGAGCGCCACCCCGTCGTCCACACGGCGCACGGACACGTCGTCGCACAGGTCGACCGCCTGGAAGAGCGTCTCCAACTCGTGGAAGCCATCGGAGCGGCGGCCGAGCACACGCAGGAAGAGGTTGATCTTCGCCGGGGCACGGACCGAGAGCGCCGCGGGCGGGCTCGTCATGCCCTTCCCTCCGGAGCCTCCACCGGCGACTCCAGCGAGACCCCGTGCTCCCCCTCGATCATCCGCTCCACGCGCTCCTCGGCCGTTCGTACCTCCCCAACCGTGAGGCCGAGCTTCCAGGCGTAGCCGAGGCCGATCAGCGTGATGGGGATCCATCCGCCGAAGTGGTACCCGAACGCGAAGGCGAGGGAGCGCGCCGCGTCCACGCCGTACACCGAGGTGAGCGCGAACTCGGCCGACGCGTGGAAGGTCCCGAAGAACCCCGGTGCGGACGGGATCGCCACGCCGAAGCCCACGACGGCCTCGGTGAACCAGGCCGAGACCAGGCCGGTGTCGATACCGAAGGCCTTCATCCCCAGCCAGAAGGAGAGTCCGTGGAAGAGCCAGAAGAACACGGTCCACGCGAGGCCGAGTGAGAGCAGCCTCGGGGAGCGCAGCACCGCGATCGAATCGAGCAACGCCTCCAGGGCGCCCACCACGGGACGCGCGAGCGGGGGGGGCAGCCGGGTCGCCACCCGCTCGGCGGCGCGCACGAAGGCGCGGGGCCAGATGGCCATGGCCAGGAGCACCCCCAGAACCACCGACACCGCCGCGAGGCCTCCCCGCAGAACGGATGCACCCAGGCCTGTGGACAAGGCGCCGGTGGCGGGGAACCCCGGCGTGAGCACGGGCACGATGAGCAGGAGCAGGAGGACGAGCCCGTCCATGAAGCGCTCCACCACCAGCGAGCCGAAGGCCGCTCCGGCCGAGATCGGCTCCATGCGGCTGATCGCGTAGGCCCGCGCGAACTCCCCGACGCGGGCGGGGAGCAGGTTGTTCGCCATGAAACCGATGCTCACGGACGCGAAGCGTGAGCGCAGCTTCGTGTCCGCCTTCGCAGGCGCGAGCAGGACCTTCCAGCGCATGGCCCGCACCAGGTAGCCGACCGTGGCGACGAACACCGCAGCCGTGAGCAGCGCCAGGTTCCCTCGGCGGATGTCGTCCCAGATCTCGGCGATGCTCTCGCCGCGCAGCACCCACCAGAGCGCGAGAGCCGTGACGGCCAGCCCGAGGGAGGTTTTTCCCCAGTGCCTCCTCACCGCGGGGCCCGAGCCCGACGGATGAGCGTGGCCATCTCGCGCACCGCGGCCTCCATGCCGGTGAAGATCGCACGGGACACGATGCTGTGGCCGATGTTCAGCTCTTCGATCTCGGGGATCGCCGCGATGGGCGTGACGTTCTCGTAGGTGAGGCCGTGTCCCGCGTGCACGTCGAGGTTCAGCTTGCGCGCCAGCGAAGCGCCGGCGTTCACGCGTGCCAGCTGCTCGCGCCGCTCCTCCCCTCGGGTGTTGGCGTATTCGCCGGTGTGCAGCTCGACCGCATCGGCGCCGAGGTCCACGGCCGCGCGGATCGCGTCCTCCTCCGGGCCGATGAAGAGCGACGTGCGAATGCCGGCCCCCTCGAGCCGGCGGAGCGCGCCGCCCACGACCCCTCGCCGCTCCGCCGTCGCCAGGTCCAGCCCCCCTTCGGTCGTGATCTCCTGGCGCTTCTCCGGCACCAGCGTCGCCTGCAGGGGCGCCCACGAGCACGCCAGGTCGACGATCTCGCCGGACGCCGCCAACTCCAGGTTCAGCCCGGTGCGCAGCGTCTCCATGAGCAGGGCCACGTCGCGGTCCTGGATATGACGGCGGTCCTCGCGCAGGTGCACGGTGATGCCGTCCGCACCCGCCATCTCCACGAGCACGGCGGCCCGAACGGGGTCGGGCTCGTCGGTCTTGCGTGCCTGCCGGACCGTCGCGACGTGGTCGATGTTCACATACAGGCGCATGTTCATTCGCCGCTCTCGCTCTCGAAGATCTCCACGAGCTCCCGCCGCGTGTCCTCGTCGAGGCGTGGAGCGGAAAGACGCACGAGCGACCGACCGAGCAGCGCGTACAGGCGTCGATCAGCAGGGTCGAGCGCGCGCAGGTGCATCCCGACCGTCTCGACGTCGCCCCTGGGGATCGGGCCAGTCAGCGACGCCTCCAAGCCGCCCTCCTCGATGTTCGCCAGCGTTCCGCGCACGAGCGGGAGCAGCGCCGGGAGCGCCTCGTCGTGCGGAACACCGGCACGCTCGAGCATCCGGGTCGCGGCGTCGAGGAGCGGAGGGAGGAAGTTCGACGCCATCACCGCGGCCGCGTGGTAGAGCGGGCGTCGCGACTCGGGAACGGTGAGGATCGCGGATCCCAGCGCGATTGCGAGGCGGCGCGCCACGGCCAGCGCCTCGGGGGCCCCGGTGACGGCCAACCAGGAGCCGGCTATGCGCTCCGCGCCGGTGACCGGGTGGGCCACCGCCTGCAGCGGATGGAACGAGCCGATGGCGTAGCCCTGCGCGTGCAGCGGTGCCAGCACCTCGGTCGACAGCGCCCCCGACAGGTGGAACGCCGCACATCCCCCCGGGGCGGGTCCCTGCCCCGCCATGGCGTGCGCCATCTCCGGGACGACGTGATCGGGCACGGCCAGGAAGACGGCCTCCGTGTCGGGCCTGGGAGGCTCGAGACCGAAGCAGTACGAGGCGAGCCCCTGGACGAACAGGGGATGTGCGGGCGGCTCGGGACGCCGCCCGCACACGGTCAGCGAGCCGACGGCGTCGGCCTCCACCAGTGCGTACCCCAGCGCGAGGCCCATCCGCCCCGGCCCCACGATCATCGCGTGGCGCACCGCGCTCATGCCACCTCCCGGACGTTCGTCCCGGGCCTCTCGTTCAGGCCCCGCAGCAGCGCCCGGGGCAGGCGTACGGTGACCTCCACGGCTCCGTCCTCGTCCGCGCGACCGAGCACTTCGCCCTCCCGGTAGAGGCGCGCCAGGGTCTCCCCGTCCCACGCCGGAAGGCGCACGACGACGCACGCCAGGCGCGCCCGGATCCTCGCCTTGAGGGTCTCCCGGAGCGACCCGAGGGACTCTTTCTGGAGCGCCGACACGAACACCGACGGTGACGACTCCAGCGACCGCACCCGCTCGCGCAGCGCCTGCTCCTCCGCGTGCGTCAGCCGGTCCACCTTGTTGAAGACCATCAGCCTCTCGGAGTCGGCCAGCCCGAGGTCGTGTAGCACCTCGCGCACGACCTGCCGCTGCTCCTCCCAGTCCGGGTGCGACGCGTCGATGACGTGCATCAGGATATCCGCCTCACGGGCCTCTTCCAGCGTGGACCGGAACGACGCCACCAGGTGGTGCGGGAGCTTCCGGATGAACCCCACCGTGTCCGTGATCAGGGCCGCGTACCCCGAGCCGAGATCCACCGTCCGCGTGGCGGAATCGAGGGTGGCGAACAGGCGATCCTCGACGAACAGCTCCGAGCCGGACAGGGCGCGCAGCAGGGACGACTTCCCGGCGTTCGTGTACCCGACCAGCGCCGCCCGGAACCGGCCCCGGCGGGACTTCCGCTGCTGCTCGCGCGCCTTCGCCACCTCACCCATCTTCTCCTTCAGGTCCGAGATCCGCGTGCCGATCAGGCGCCGGTCCGTCTCCAGCTGCGTCTCGCCGGGTCCCCGCAGGCCGATGCCGCCGCGGATGCGCGACAGGTGGCTCCACATCCGCCGAAGCCGCGGTAGGAGGTACTCGAGCTGCGCGAGCTCCACCTGCATGCGCGCCTCGCGGGATCGGGCGCGGGTGGCGAAGATGTCGAGGATCAGCTCGGAGCGATCCATCACCCGCACGCCCAGCAGATCCTCGAGGTTCTTCCCCTGGGCGGGACTCAGCTCCTCGTCGAAGACCACGAGGTCGGCGCCACGCGCATCCACCAGCCCCTTCAGCTCCTCGGCCTTCCCCTCGCCGATGTAGAAGCGGGGGTGGGGATGGAGCAGGCGTTGACGCAGCTTGCCGACGACGCTTCCTCCCGCGGTGTCGGTGAGCCGGCCCAGCTCCTCGAGATGCTCGTCCGCCAGGCGCGGATCGAGGTCGCGCTCGGGCGCACCCACCAGGACGACCTTGTCGACCGGGGTGCGCATGTCGATGAGCTGGGTCGGAATCCTGCACCTCCTGAACGGGTGGCCGCCGGAGACCGGCGGCGGAAATCGGAGATCGGCGTCCTACGGACGAAAGACCCCCCGCTCGTCGAACGGCACCCGCACGCTCCTGGGCCGCGTGACGCGCAGCTCTCCGGTGAAACGATACTCAAGCTCTCCGCGGCGAAGAAGACGCTGCAGCGCGTCGCCGAGGGCGGAGAGGTCGAAGGGGACGTCGAGCTCCACGGAGGCCGTATCGCGGGCGGCAACCGACACCTTCTGGTCGTCCCGACCCTGGGCGAGCGTCACCCATTCCCCCTTCCCGTCGGCGCCGTCCGAGAACGCCAGCCGATACTGGAAACCCTCGCTCTCCAGCGTGTAGCCGTTGGGGTTGTCCACCTGCAGCGTCACCGCGACCGAGCCGCCCTGGAACCCGAGCGAGCCCAGCCTGACTTCGGCGACGCGCAGGGTGGGGCGTTCGAAGGCCAGGCACCCGGACGAGGCGAGCACCCCGAGCAGCGCCGCTCGCCCGAGCCACCGGTGGGTGACGCCGCGCACGCGTTCAGGGTTCGTCGCCATCCCGTTCCTCTTCACGGTTCCGTCCACGCTCCTCCCGTTCGGCTGCCTCGCGGCGCTTCCCCGCCCACCATTCGAGCCTGGCCGCGATCGTCTTCTCGTGCCCGAAGCGGCCCGGGACGTAGAATCGCTCGCCCGCCAGCCGGTCCGGCAGATACCGCTGCGCCGAGATGCCGTCCTGCTCGGCGGGGTCGTATCGGTACCCCGCTCCATACCCCAGATCCTTCATCAGGGATGTCGGGGCGTTGCGGATGTGGAGCGGTACGGGCTCCCCGGGGGTCTCGCGCGCCCGTGCCCGCGCGGCTCCCCAGGCCTGGTAGGCCCGGTTGGACTTCGGCGCGGTGGCGAGGTAGAGCGCGGCCTCCGCGAGCGCCAGCTCCCCCTCGGGTGAGCCGAGGAAGTGGAACGCGTCGCGCGCGGCGATCGTGACGGCGAGGGCCCCGGGGTCGGCGAGGCCGATGTCCTCCGTGGCCATCCGGACCATGCGGCGCGCGACATAGAGCGGGTCCTCTCCGCCCTCGATCATTCTCGCCAGCCAGTAGAGCGCGCCGTCCGGATCGCTCCCCCGGACCGCCTTGTGCAGCGCGGAGATGAGGTTGTAGTGCTCCTCCCCGCCCTTGTCGTACGTCGCGTAGCGGTGCTGCAGCGCCTCGCGTGCCTCGTCGATCCCGATGTGGCCACCCTCCCCCACCAGCCCTGCCGCCGCCTCCAGGACGCCCAGGGCGCGCCGTGCGTCGCCGTCGGCCGCCTCGGCCACGAACGCCAGCGCGTCCGCGTCGGCGCTCAGCCGCATCCCGGCCAGGCCGCGCTCCTCCGACGCCAGCGCTTCCTGCAGGATCGCGAGGATGTCTTCCGCGGAGAGCGGGTGGAGGACGTAGACCGGCGCGCGCGACAGGAGCGGCCGGACGACCTCGAAGGAGGGGTTCTCGGTCGTCGCCCCGATGAGGATGATCGTCCCCGCCTCCACGTGGGGAAGGAACGCGTCCTGCTGCGCCTTGTTGAAGCGGTGGATCTCGTCGCAGAACAGGATCGTCCGCCGCCCCGTCGCACGCAGCCGCTCCGCCGCCTCCTTCACGATCTCCCGAACCCGCGCGATCCCGTCGGACACCGCGCTGAACGCGACGAAGGTGACGTCGGTCTCGCGCGCGATGATGCGGGCGAGCGTCGTCTTCCCGCTCCCCGGAGGGCCCCACAGGATCATGCTCGCGGGCTGGTCGTTGTCGAGCATGGCCCGCACCGCCTTGCCCGGCCCGAGCAGGTGCTCCTGCCCGCGGAACTCACTCAGCGTGCGGGGGCGCATGCGCGCCGCCAGCGGCATGGCCGGATCGCTGCCCCCGTCCCCGCCTTCCCGCGGCGGCCGACGCTCGGCGGGGCCGCCGCCCCCGAAGAGGTCGAGCTCAGCCACGCGAAGCCCCTCCGCCGGCGGCCTCCTCGAGTGCCCGCTCCTCGAGGACGTCCCTCCGGTTCCGCGTCGGGTCCTCGAGCACCCATTCGAGGAGCCGTTCGAGGATGCGGCCGAACGCCGGTCCGGGGCGAAGTCCCAGCCGGATCAGGTCCCGACCGTCCAGCTCGAGATCCGCGACGCACAGGGGGGGGCGCGTCCGCAGCATCACCCGGGCCCGCCGCCACGCCGCGACCACCTCGGCCGGATCGCGGCGCCCGGCACCTCCCTCGGCGGTCCGGGCGGCGGCGAGCTCCAGCCGGGCCACCGCCCCGAGCCGTTCCGGTCCGACACCAGCGAGCCACCGGCGCACCTCGCCCTCCCCGGCTTCCGCGGCGGGCAGCGGCGGCGCCCCCGCCCGGCGCGCCGTCTCGTCCACCTGGGCGTTCGACAGGCGGAGGCGCATCAGGACCTGCGCCGTGGCCCGAGCTTCCAGCGGCCGGAGCAGCGCGGCCAGACGGAGCAGCGCTCGGCCGACCGGAAGGGCGTCGACAATGCGCAGTGTGGTGGCCCATCGGGCCGAATCGGCGAGGGCGACATCCTCCAGCTCGGGATACAGCACCGCGATCACCCCGGAGCTGCGGTAGAGGCCGAGCGCCGTCGACGGGCGTGCATCCGCGTCCAGCACCTTGATCAGCTCCTCGCGGATCCGCTCGGCCGACAACGCAGGCAGGTGCCGGGTCGCGGCGAGCAGCGCCGTCCACGTGCCGTCCTCGATCGTGAGCTCGAAGCGACCCGCGAAGCGGAGCGCGCGTAGCACGCGCAGGAAGTCCTCGGCGAAGCGACGCTTCGGCTCTCCGACCGCCCGCAGAACGCCCGCCTCCAGGTCGCGCACGCCATCGAAAGGATCGAGAAGCTCCTCTCGGAGAGGGTGCCAGGCGATGGCGTTCAGCGTGAAGTCCCGCCGCGCCAGGTCCTCCTCGACCCGGTCCGCGAAGGCAACCACCGCGTGGCGCCCGTCGGTCTCCACGTCACGCCGGAAGGTGGTCACCTCGAACATGACGCCGTCGTCGGTCAACACGCCCACCGTACCGTGCTCCACCCCGATGGGGACGGTACGCCGGAACAGCCTGCGAACGTCGTCCGGTCGCGCGCGGGTCGTCAGGTCCCAGTCCCCCGATGGGTGTCCCAGCAGCACGTCGCGGACGGCGCCGCCGACGGCCCAGGTCTCGAACCCCCCGCGCTCGAGCGTGTGCACGATCCAGCGCACGGCAGGAGGGGCGGATGGGCGGGCTCGGCTCACCCCACCAGGACGGCGCCGCCGTTCACGTTGAGGATCTCCCCGGTCACGTGGCGGCCGAGGTCGGAGCAGAGGAAGAGGATGGGGCCCGCCACGTCCTCGGCCGACGCCATACGCCGCAGGGGGATGCCGGACTCGATGCGCTCGCGGGCGCCGTCGCCCAGCACCGGCTGCGACATCTCGGTGTCGATCCACCCCGGCGCGACGCAGTTCACGGTGATGTCCCGCGGCCCGAGCTCCACGCAGAAGCCCTTCACCAGCGAGATCATCGCTCCCTTGGTCGCGGCATAGTCGCCGTGGTAGGCCTCGCCGCGCTGCCCGGCCGTGCTCCCCACGAGCACGAGTCGGCCATGGTCCCGCAGGCGACGGGCGGCCGCCCTGCCGGCGTAGAAGATCGCGTGCAGGTTGATCGCCACCGTCCGGTGCCATTGCTCGTCGGTCATGTCCGCGACGGCGACGTCCTCCGTCGGCCAGATGCCGTGGTTGCCCACGAAGATGTCCAGGCCGTCGAACGCCTCGTCGCCCCGCCGGAAGAGGGCCTCCACGTCCTCGGCCCTGGAGAGGTCCCCCGCCTCGGCCCACGCCTGCACACCCAGGTCGCGCAGCTCGCGGACCACGGCTTCCGCCTCCTCGTGGCGGGTACGGTAGCCGATCCCGACGTTCGCCCCCGCGCGGGCGAGCAGGATCGCGGTCGCGCGCCCAACCCCTCGCGAGCCTCCCGTCACGATGGCGTTTCTTCCCGTCAGGTCGATCAGGTCGTTCGTCATTCCCGTCATCCCTCGTCCTCGCTCTCTCCGGGCGCGGCGGACATCCACTTGCCCGCGAGCCGATGGTGGTGATGGCGTTCCGACGCGAGGATCTCGCGCAGGACGGCGACCGTGTCCCGGTCGTTCGCGCGCCGGATCGCCTCCTCGTACCAGGCTACCTCGTCGGCCTCGCGCCGGCGCGCCTCCTCCTCCCATCCACCCAGGGCCGGGATCTCCGCCGTGCCCGCGACGTCCTCCGGCCTCTCGCCCATCTCGAGGAGTCGGGCCGTGAGGCGCGAGACGTGGTGCTGCTCGTCGGCGAGCAGCTCGTTCAGCCGCTCCGCCGTGGCCGCGTCGTCCACGAGCTCGGCATCCCCGGCCAGGAAGCGGTAGAAGGCCGCCTGCTCGCGCTCGCGTCGGCGTCCCTCGTTCAACAGCGCGACGTCGGTGCTCATGGTCGGGACGCGACCTCGCGCTCCACGAGGTCGCACACGATGTGGCCGAGCGCGATGTGCAGCTCTTGCGCGCGTGCCGTGACGTCGGTGGCGATCACCAGGGGCAGGTCCACGAGCTCCCGCAGGCGCCCGCCGCCCCTCGCGAGCAGCGCCACGGTCGAAAGCCCCTCCTCGCGCGCCGCCACCGCCGCGGTGATCAGGTTGGCGGACTCGCCGCTCGTGGAGTGCAGGATCAGGATGTCCCCCGGCCGGCCGAGCGCGCGCACCTGCCGCTCGAAGATCGCGTCGAAGCCGTAGTCGTTGCCGCCGGCGGTGAGGATCGACGTATCCGTGGTGAGGGCGATGGCCGGGAGCGGACGTCGCCGACGGGCGAAGCGGACGACGTACTCGGCGGCCAGGTGCTGCGCATCGGCAGCCGATCCCCCGTTGCCGCAGAAAAGCAGCTTGCCCCCGGCATCGAAGGTCGCGAGCACCATCGCGGTGAGCTTCGCGGCCGATTCGGCGAGGGCGTCGGCCGTCCCGGACGCCAGCGTCGCCAACGCACCCAGCTGATCGCGGACCTCGCCCGCGAAACGCGCCGATTCGCTCACGCCGACTCCAGGTTGAGGATCTCCCTGACCTTCGCCCAGAACCCCCGCTCCGCCGGGAGAAGGGGCACCGGCAGGGGCGCTTCGTCCGTGAACACCCGCGCGGGGTTCGTCGCGGCCAGGCGTGCGAACGTCTCGTGCGCGCCGAGCGCCGCCAGCTTCTCCGCCGCCTCCCGCCGATAGATGCGACGCTCCGGCCGCGCATGGAAGTCCGAGGAGAAGTAGTCCACCCACCCGCGGCGCAGCAGCCGGAAGGAGAAGGCCCG
>Ga0315556_1000930_pt1 | contig 18031 bp, 16 predicted proteins | sample SalMarSW160310MG_FD_202112 | JGI IMG/M metagenome (GOLD analysis project Ga0315556, IMG submission 202112) | Salt marsh sediment microbial communities from the Plum Island Ecosystem LTER, Massachusetts, United States - Salt Marsh Sediment SW1603-10 ...
AAAAACTGGTCTATTTGTCGGTGCCTATGCCTCCGGGCTCGGATCATATTCCCCATTATCTGGGAAAAATCCCCATTGAGCGCACGATTCTAGAGTCCGGGCTTAACTACACTATTTTGCGGCCTAACAATTTTTTTCAGAACGACTATCTGTGGTGCAGGGCCGCGGTAATGTTTTACGGCGTCTATCCTCAGCCGATCGGCGCAGTAGGTTTGAATCGGGTCGATATTCGCGATGTGGCGGAGGCGGCGGTGAATGCCTTGAGCCGGTCCGGGCACGATAATCAGGAATATCCGCTGCATGGGAAAGATGTGCTTACCGGAGAAGGGGTCGCCAAGATTTTTAGTAAGCACATTGGCAGAGAAATACGTTACGGTGGCGATGATCTGGAGGAGTGGGCGAAACAGGCTCAGCATATGATGCCGGAATGGATGGTCAGGGATTTGCGCATCATGTACGACTATTTTCAAAGATATGGTCTGCTGGCTGAGCCGCAGGATTTTATCGCGCAGCACAAAGTGTTGGGTCGCGAGCCGCGCAGCTTCGATGATTTCGTGGCCGAGATTGTGCCGATCTGGGAACGGGAGATTGCGTGCAACCCCATGCCGCATTGATATCTGAAGCGTCTGCGGTGCTAAAGTCCCATTGCTGTATTGTGGGAATTTTCAGAATCGTGTAGATGTAAAAAGTTTATTCCCATATTCTTCCGTTTTGTCCCCAAAAATATCAGATAGTCTGATTGCTTGTCCGTTTCGAGTTTATTTTTTTCAGTTGTCTTGGAAAGCATCGTTTCCAGTTCGATGCTTATTCTCAAGCCTGATCTGCTTGCGCCGTTGTATTAAATACGATGCTCGTATGCGGTGGCTAGTTGGAGGTAGGAGCGAGTTAAGGATTGCTTGCGGAGGAACCGGCTATGGTAAGCCTCTTGATGGAGTCGATAGTAGTGGCGTTTGTCCTCGGAGGGGTTGTCGGTGCGGTGATTGCCATACACTTGCTGTATAGAAAAAAGGAAGCTCCGGCTTTTTCAGGGCAGAATGACGGCATCCCTGATGGCCAAGCTCTCATGCGGGGTGAAATAGACGCCAAATAAATATCTCACCCCGTCACTGGAATACATTATTAGGATCGAGCTTCGGAACGGCGATTGGGGCCTGTCGTCATACCTGCCTTCAATTGCCGCAGACATGCGGGCTGCTTTATCTGATCCTTCCTTGTATGAAAGTCTCGAGGTGCCTGCATAAATCCTGCCGCCAGATGGCGGGGGGCGAATTAATCTTGCTGTTCTTCTAGGTTGCTAGTGGGGTGGCGGGTGTACTGCTCGCGACATGGGCGCAGGTGCCTCACATTTGTTATCCTAATCGTGGAGCATTTCCCGAATTGATTAGCAGAAGCATGAGGTAATGATGTCATGACCAATCCCTTGTTGACCCTGCGCGGTTTGCCGCCCTTTACAGCCATTCAGCCGCAGCATGTGGAGCCGGCCATCGATGAGGTGTTAAGCGATAATCGTGCTGCTATCGCCCGCTTGTTGGGCGGAGGGCAAGCGTATACCTGGTCTAATTTGGTGGAGCCCCTGGAGGAATTGGCGGATCGCCTGCGCCGAGTTTGGTCGCCGGTGGGGCACATGAACTCGGTGGTCAACAGTCCGGAGTTGCGCGCTGCTTATAACGCCTGTTTGCCAAAGCTCAGCGATTATGCCACTGAGTTGGGGCAAAACGAGGATATGTGCCAGGCCTATCAAGCCATCGCCGACGGGGACGAGTGGTCGCGCCTGGATGCCGCTCAGAAAAAGATCATCGATAATGCCTTGCGGGATTTTCGTTTATCCGGTGTGGCGTTGCCGGCCGATAAAAAGACGCGCTTCAAGACGATCATGCAGGAGCTGTCCAATCTCCACGCCAAGTTCGAGGAAAACCTGCTGGATGCGACCAACGCGTGGTTCAAGCAGATCGACGACGTTAAGGACTTGACGGGTGTGCCGCCTACCGCGCTGGGCTTGATGGCGCAGACCGCCAAACAGCGCGATATGGAAGGTTGGGTGCTGACCTTGGAGTTTCCGTCCTATATTCCCGTGATTACGTATGCCGACAATCGCGACTTGCGCCGCGAGATGTACGAGGCCTATGTCACGCGGGCCTCGGATGCCGGCCCGCATGCCGGCCGCTGGGACAATACCCCGGTGATGGAAAAAATCCTGGCCTTGCGTCATGAGAGTGCCCAATTGCTCGGCTTTGCTAACTATGCGGAGTATTCCATCGCGCCGAAGATGGCTCAGTCTACGGAGCAGGTGCTGCGATTCTTGACCGATCTGGCGGAGCGTTCCATGGGCCTGGCTCGTAATGAATTGGAGGAGGTGCGTGCCTTTGCCCGTGAGCATTATGGCCAGGACGAACTCGAGGCCTGGGATATCGGCTATTACAGCGAGAAACTGCGTCAGCACCGCTATGCCATCTCCCGGGAAGACCTCAAGCCTTACTTCCCGGAAGAGCGGGTGGTAACGGGTATGTTTCAAGTGGTGCGGCGCTTATATGGTTTGGATGTCCGCGAGATCAAGGGTATAGAGGTATGGCACCCCAGCGTCCGTTTCTTTGAGATCTACGATGAGCAGGGTGGGTTGCGAGGCCAGTTTTATCTAGATTTGTATGCGCGCCCCAATAAGCGCGGCGGGGCGTGGATGGATGAGTGTATTACCCGCAAGCGCGACGCAACAGGTGTGCAGACGCCGGTGGCGTATCTGACCTGTAATTTCTCGCCGCCGGTGGGTAAGGATCCCGCCTTGTTTACCCATGATGAAGTGCTGACCTTGTTTCATGAATTCGGTCACGGCCTGCATCACATGTTGACCAAGGTGGATTATCCTAGCGTAGCCGGTATTGCCGGCGTGCCTTGGGATGCGGTGGAATTGCCCAGCCAATTCATGGAGAACTGGTGCTGGCAGCGGGTGGCATTGGATCTCATGGCCGCCCATTATCAGGATGGTTCGCCGCTGCCCGAGGAATTATTTCAAAAAATGCTGGCGGCAAAGAACTTTCAGGTCGGGATGCAGATGGTGCGTCAACTGGAATTCTCCCTTTTCGATTTCCGTCTGCATTTGGAATACGCTCCGGGCAAGGGGCCGCGGGTCTATGAGATCCTCAATGAAGTGCGCGAACAGGTGGCGGTGATGAAGCCGCCCTCGTTCAACCGTTTTCCGCACAGCTTCTCTCACATCTTCGCCGGCGGCTATGCGGCGGGGTATTACAGCTATAAATGGGCGGAAGTATTGTCGTCGGATGCCTTCGCTGCCTTCGAGGAAAGTGGGATTTTCGATCGTGAGACCGGCCTACGCTTCCTGAGTACGGTACTGGAGCAGGGTGGGTCCCGTGAGCCCATGGAGCTTTTCGTGGAATTTCGCGGCCGCGAGCCGACCATCGATGCCTTGCTGCGCCATAGCGGGATTGCGGCTTAGTCGATGGGTATGGGCCTCGCGCGCTAAACCCGCCGGATGCGATGTGACTCGCTCCGGGTGGTCGTGCTTCAATCTTCGCTGCCTGTAACGAGGATTCGAGTGCCCGGTTAACCGGATTCCTCCGGCCTCAAATCTTAAAATCTTATCGCCTCTCCTGGGCAGGGCCTGATTCTGCCCCATAGCTGAAATGTGTCCGGGTCGAGAACTCAGCCCCACGCCCATGCCTGGATAATATCCTGCCTTGTTTGTCCTAAATATTTATTTTTGCCAGCCGTTAACTTAAGGGATCGTAAGCATTTAAGCTTGCAGTTATTTGTTTGCAGGTCAATTCGGCGAGAGGATAGCCTGATTTTCGGGGCTGTAAATAACAGCGGTCTTTGGTGCCGAGAATAAATGTCGTTCTCGATGCGAGAGTGACAATCAAATAATTTAACCGCAAAAAGGGGAAGTAATGATGAATCGGATACGTAAGGACCTCCTAAAATTCGGGTTGGTAATGCTCGCGGGCTTGATGTTACCGACCATTGCCAGTGCCGTGCCCGCATTCGCGCGTCAGATGGATACCGGCTGCGACACATGCCACTTTCAGCACTTCCCTTTGTTGAATGCCTTCGGCAGGGCGTTCAAGGCCAGCGGTTTTACCATGACCGCCCGGAGGACTATCGAGAGCGATCATATCTCCTTTCCCGAGAATTTAAATGCGGCCTTGTTCACCAATATTCGTTATCAAGCCTCGGATGGCCAGAAGCCAACGGTTGGGCGTAACTCCAACAACGGCGAATTGATCATACCTGGTGAGACATCTCTGTTTATAGGCGGACGGGTCAATGCCAACATGGGGGCCCTGATCGAGGGCGACGTAGGTGGTACAGGTACCTCTAACGGTGGTGCCTTTATGGCGAGTCTCAAACTGCCCTTCATGTACGATGTCGGGAAGGGTATAAACCTTGGTGTGGTGCCGTTCAGCGCCGGCCTTGGCCCCGCCTATGCCTTCGAGACGATGAATACCGGTGCGGTAGGCAACCACCTTATCAATCTGGTAGTTCCCACGGCGGTATCGGCGCAGCAGTATATTCAGGTAGGGCCTGCTACCAACGGCTATGGTGGTGACTCCGAGGGCGTGAGTATGGTGGCGGTGAGCAGTGATTTCTTTGTGAACTTGGCCAAGTGGTCGCCGAATCACCTGCCCATAGATGACCAGGGTTCCAGTGTGGCGCCAAACTCCGATTATGCGCGTGTTGCATATATGCCGCAGTTCGGGGGGTGGGATATGGGCTTCGGTCTGCAGTATTTTGGCGGTAAGTCTTCTCTAGCTAATGCCGGTGTGTTGAATTCAGTTCGCACCGAATCCTATGCGGTGGATGCCCAGGCACAGGGCAGCGTGGGGGATATGCCCCTGGGTATTTACCTGAGCTACGCCAGCGCGCCGGGGACCAAAACGGGGCAGGTGACCAACCTCTATAATCAAAACCCCAATAATGCACACGCCGTCTCGATCGCCATGGAACTGGGCGCCTTCAGCAACGGCCGCGGCACCGTGCAGCTGGCCTATCGTGCAGCCGATAACGGAGCTGGAGCAAACAATTATAATAAAGATAACGCCGTAACCGCCGGTGCAACCTATCTCCTGACCTATAATGTTCAATTGGCTCTGCTTGAGACCTGGTACAGCGGCAGTGCCCACGATAAACTCAGCCCTAATCAGGTTATTGATGCAAGCGGCGACGGGAAGAGTCTGACCTCGGTCAATCTGGCCGTGGGTTTCTAAGCAACAATATTCTCAACTTCACTCTACAATCAGCGATCGCAGTCTCGTTAAAACGAGACTGCGATCGCTGATGTCTTGACACGCCCCGGTAGTATTCAAGTATTGTTGACCCCCCTTGATTAGAGCGCGGCACATGTGCCGTATATTATTACGCTATGAAAATTGCGACCTGGAATGTCAACTCGCTGAATGTGCGCTTGCCGCAGGTGCTGGCATGGTTGGCGGAAGTGCAGCCGGATGTGCTGGCCCTGCAGGAGACCAAGCTGGTCGATGAAAAATTTCCCGTGGCCGAGATCGCGGCGGCGGGTTATCAGGCGGTGTTTTCCGGTCAGAAAACCTATAATGGCGTGGCGATATTGAGTAAGCAGCCGCCGGCCGAGGTGGTCAAGGACATCCCCGGTCTCGACGATGTACAGCGCCGGGTGGTGGCGGGGCTGTATGGTGATGTGCGGGTGCTCAATCTCTATATCCCCAATGGCGAGAGCGTGGAGTCCGATAAATATCAATATAAACTCGGCTGGCTGGATAAGCTCACCGCCTTTGTCGCAGCAGAGATCAAGCGCTATCCGAAATTGGTGGTGGTGGGTGATTTCAATATCGCCCCCGAGGAGCGGGACGTGCATGACCCGCAACTGTGGGCGGGCAAGGTATTGTTCAGCGCTCCGGAGCGCGAGGCCTTTCAGCGCCTCTTGGCAACGGGGATGTGCGACACTTTTCGTCTCTTCGATCAAGCGGAGCAGCAATTCAGTTGGTGGGATTACCGGATGAACGCCTTCCGGCGCAACATGGGTTTGCGTATAGATCATGTTCTGGCGAGTATGCCGTTGTGCGAGCAATGCCGTTCCTGCGGCATCGATAAGGGACCACGTAAGAATGAGCGGCCGTCGGATCATGCCCCTGTGATGGCTGATTTTGGATAGGAGGAGATCGGCATGAAGCTGTACGGATCATTGACTTCGCCCTACGTGCGTAAGGTGAGGGTGTTTCTCAAAGAAAAGGGTCTCGAGCATGAATTCATTATCGAAGGCCCGGGGGATGCCGCCGGCAATGTGGCGCGTTTGAATCCTTTTGGCAAGGTGCCGGTAGTGGTGCTTGATGACGGTGAGGCATTGTTCGAGTCGTCGCAGATCATCGACTATCTGGACAGTTTGCCCGGTCCTATTTTAATTCCGCAGGCTGGAGAGGCGCGGTGGCGGGTTCAGCGCTGGCATGCACTCGGGCAGGGTATAGCGGATGCGGTGGTTGCCAGGCTCATGGAGACCCGCCGCCGTCCCGAGCACCAGGATCCCGCTCTCATTCGTAAACAGGAAGCCAAGGTGGCGGCGGCCCTCGCGTTCGCCGAGTCCCAGGTGCAGGGCGGTGAGTATCTGACGGGCAATCAGTTGACGCTTGCGGATATCGCCATGGGGGTGGCGCTGGCATATATGGATCTGCGTTATGAACATGTCTGGCAGTCCTCTCATCCCGGCTTGGCGGCGTGGTTCGCCGTCTTCGCGCGACGGCCTGCCTTCGTCGCGACCATGCCGTCATGATCTACACCGACCTCCGCGACTTTCTCGCCAAGCTGGAGCGGGAGAATGAACTGAAGCGCATCAAAGTGGCGGTCGATCCCCGTCTGGAGATGACCGAAATATGCGACCGGACCCTGCGGGCCGGCGGGCCGGCACTGTTGTTCGAGCAGCCGACCGGCCACTCCGTCCCGGTGCTGGGCAATCTGTTCGGCACGCCGCGTCGCGTGGCCTTGGGGATGGGGCAGGATTCGGTCGCGGCTTTGCGCGAGGTGGGCAAGTTGCTCGCCTATCTGAAAGAGCCTGAGCCACCCAAGGGTTTCAAGGATGCCTGGGAAAAGTTTCCGGTGCTAAAGCAGGTGCTCAATATGGCGCCCAAGGTCGTCACGCGGGCGCCCTGCCAGGAGCACGTGCTCGCCGGAGACGACGTCGATCTCGGTACGCTGCCTATCCAGACCTGCTGGCCCGAGGATGCCGCGCCGCTTATCACCTGGGCCTTGGTGGTGACCAAAGGGCCGCACAAGGACCGGCAGAACATGGGGATCTATCGTCAGCAGGTGATCGGCCGCAATAAGGTGATCATGCGTTGGCTGGCCCATCGCGGCGGGGCGCTGGATTATCGGGAGTGGTGCGCGGCGTATCCCGACCGGCCTTTTCCGGTTGCGGTGGCCCTGGGCGCCGACCCGGCCACCATCCTGGCGGCGGTGACGCCGGTGCCGGACAGCCTGTCCGAATATGCCTTCGCCGGCCTGTTGCGCGGCTCCAAAACCGAGCTGGTGACCTGCAAGAGCCATGACCTGCAAGTGCCGGCCTCCGCAGAGATCGTCCTGGAGGGCTTCATCTACCCCGGCGAGGTCGCCCCGGAAGGCCCCTTCGGCGATCACACCGGCTATTACAACGAAGTGGAAAGCTTTCCCGTCTTTACCATCGAGCGTATTACACACCGCGATAAGCCCATCTATCATAGTACCTACACCGGCCGTCCCCCCGACGAGCCGGCGGTGTTGGGGGTGGCGCTCAATGAGGTGTTCGTTCCCATCCTCCAAAAGCAGTTCCCGGAGATCACCGACTTTTACCTGCCGCCGGAGGGTTGTTCCTATCGCCTGGCGGTGGTGAGCATGAAAAAGCAGTATCCGGGGCATGCCAAGCGGGTGATGTTCGGGGTGTGGAGCTTTCTGCGCCAGTTCATGTACACCAAGTTCGTGATCGTGACCGACGATGACATCGACGTGCGGGAGTGGAAAGACGTGATCTGGGCTATGACCACGCGCATGGATCCCGGCCGGGATACGGTGATCATCGACAATACCCCCATTGATTATTTAGACTTCGCCTCTCCGGTGGCCGGATTGGGTTCCAAGATCGGCTTTGACGCCACCAATAAGTGGCGGGGCGAGACCCAGCGGGAATGGGGACGGCCGATTCGCATGGATGATGATGTCAAGCGGCGGGTGGACGAGATTTGGGAGGCGCTGGAAATCGTGTCCTCCACTACCTGAGCGCGGTCATTATTAGGTAAGATAGCGGGGGAGGATTTCATGCGTTCCATAATGCTGCTCAATACCAAAGGTGGTTGCGGTAAGACCACCATGGCCACCAATTTGGCCAGCTATCATGTCAGGCAAGGCTATGGCGTGATGCTGGCGGACTTCGATCCCCAGGGCAGTAGCTCCGAGTGGTTGGCGGCGCGTCCCGCCGAGCGACCGGGCATCCACGGGGTGAAGGCCTGGAAGGATCCGGTGCGCGCGCCGGAGCGCCCCGATTATCTGATCATCGATGCGCCGGCGGGGGTGCACGGCAGAGAGTTGACCCATCTGGTTCGCCATGCCCACCACATCCTGATCCCGGTATTGCCCTCGCCCATAGACATCCGCGCCGCCGCCCATTTCATCAGTGAACTGCTGCTGACCTGCAAGGCCATGAACAGCAATGCTACGGTAGCGGTGGTCGCCAACCGTGCCCGCGAACACACCATCATCTATAAGGATCTGACCCGGTTTCTCAGTAGCCTCGAAATCCCGTTTATCGCCACCCTGCGCGAAACCCAAAACTACATCCGCGCCGCTAAGCAAGGTTTAGGCATATTCGAATTGCCGTTCGCGCAAGTCGCCGACGACCTCGTGGAATGGCAACCGATCTTGGCATGGCTGCGCGAGCAAAGCACGGTGTCTATTCCCGAGATGGAGGCGGTGGGATAGCTGGAAGACCAGGCGGGGTGGGCGCAGACGAAAAGTCTATGGTCCAACGCTCGGGTTGTGATTATCCCTGCGGACGGGGCGCCGTCGTGTAAAGATTTCACTCCAGAAAGTGCTGCGCGGTCAGGCCTGTTGTAAGAGATCGCGTTTCCCCGCCTACGCTCGTGCGCGCTCCTGTTCCAGAGTGTTCGCGGCGCACGTGGCTGGGACTGTGAAAGGGCAGTTGGTCGCGATGCCGTCGTGCGATAAAAAATGGGCCATTATCGTGGCGCAATAAGAGCTGTCGTAACACGGGGAGCCAGTCTATGAATGGCATCCACTTTGAATTTATAACTAAATAAATAGAATCCGATGGTCTGGCGGCGAAAAGCATGCGCTATATTGTGTTACGCCAAGACTCATATGCCGATGGTCGCGGTATATATGCCAAGTTAAAGCTTTAGTTGCCCGGTCAAGCTTAGATTGAATGTTGAATAATTATGCTTCGAGGAGGAGTCATGTCATATTCGCCGGAACTGATTGAGGAAATCAACCTACTAGCTCTCTATAATATATCGAGCACCCAAGAAGGGATTAAGGTGCACAAGGCGGCAGGGGCCGCCGCCGTCGCGGCGGCACAGCGGCTGTATGACAAGGGCTTGACCACCCAGGCCGACGGCGGGTATCTGACCAATCTGGGGATAGAGGCCGCGGAGCATGCGCAGTCGCTGCTTACGATTTTATCCTCAGTATAATGCGCCGCTTGCTTAGGCTATGCCGTTAATGCGAGCATGGTTTGATCTATAGTTCATAGTGTCGCCTATATGCGACATCAGCCGGATATTTGACGGCGTTCTCTTTTTCTCCTGTGCTTATCCGCTATAAATTCGCAACGTTCAGGTCCCAGACGATTGAGGGACGTACGTATCACAGAACCTTAACCGAGCCAAAGTTTCATTAATCTTTAATTAAGGTGGGGATGTTCTAATGCGTACGAAATTTTTTATCGTCTGATCTTGTAAATACCTAGCGTTTAACTGACTAAGGGGGAGTAATACTCTCTCTAATTAATTTGCTGCTTGATTAAATATCAACACAGAGGAGTTATATCATGAAATGGAGCCATGGAAAATTTTTGATTGCCGCAGCCATTCCCGCGATCGTCGCGGCAGTGCCCGGTGTTACGTTTGCTGCTAATTGCGATAGCAGCGGTCAGCCACTAGGCGCGGCCACATGGGATTCTAGCGTTATAGTCCCGCGTACGGCATCGATTGGCGCTGGTACGGAAATCGGCCCTGGCGTGACCATAGGGCGGTACGCGCGCATAGGCACGTGCGGCACCATCGGAATGGATGGTGCGGGTGGTGGTGTAGCAAGGTATGCCCAGCTCGGTAACGGAGTGACTATGACGAACGGCTCGGCTGTCGGCTACAGAGCCCGGGTTGGTGATGGTTCGACAATTGACGGTTCGCAAATCGGTCATAACGTTTACATCGATATCTCCGCCGCCATCGGCGGTTCTACCATTGGCGCGTATACAAAACTCGGTACGAATGCCACTATCACCGGTTCAGGGCTTGGACAATATGTGCGCATTGGAAATGTCAGCACTGTATCCAATAGCACTCTTGGATATCGCAGCAAGTATGGCAGCAACGTGACGATAAATGGCAGTGACTCTATAGCGCGATATGTAAACGTATATGACTCTGTCAATATTGGTTTTGGCGTAAATATCGGGCACGACGCCATTGTTTGCGCAAATGTTGCGGATAATATGACTATTGTCGCTCTGGACCATTACGGATGTAACTAAAAGCAGAATGGAGTCTCTATTTGCGGCGCAGTAAGCGTCTCATAGTAATATCATTCAATCACTTCTCGATCTGGCCCCGCTTCAGGGGCCAGTTTTTATCCTCCCGCAGCGGCATCTCATTATCTCAGTGGCTGAAGTAAGCCATCTCGTGCGGACCGGCTGCTTATTGGCGTGCATGATTCAAGGTGAAAATCCCTCCAGGAGCTGGCTGGCCTTTTGTGCTACTCGACTGTCAGGATCATGGCTGGCCTGTTGCAAGGTGGGAATCGCCTGCTCATTAAAACGATCCACCAGCACACTCAGGGCATGCATGCGCAGTTCCGGGCTTTGATCATTGAGGACGATCCGACTCAGCATCTGCATGGGGATATCCCCATCCCACAGATTCAATGAGCGTAACGCCGCCTCGCGGACAGTAGGATCATTGTCTGCCAGCGCCTTCTCTAGGTAGGTCACGACACCCGGATGCGATTTATCTGTTGTTAATGGATCGCTAAACAGTATGAGGTTTTGAATGCCCTTTGCTCGAGTCGCGGGGTTCGAACTATTCAAGGCATCGCGGTACTTTTGGACGGCCTCACCAGTTTTTAATGTGTCATCCCCCATAATCGCAGGGTTCTGGTCGTTCAGTGCTGGCATAGGTGTCTTGGCGGGGCGGCTTTGTGGCGCCACCAGAAAGTCCGCAAGCGAGGGTATCTGGCCATAACTCAAGACGATATTCTTAAACTTTAAGGAGCGCCAAATGCCTTCTTCATCCGGGCTGGAGCGATATTCCTCGGTGTAGTCGCTCCCGTTATTACGTGTTCGGCCCGCTTGGTGATTGCCTGCGACGCGGAAGGTATTCGAAGCATTCAATGCGGTGCCGCCTACGACGAAGCTGTAGGTCTCATCCGGCTTGAAGCCGTTGGACTTCAGTACATCCGCCGTGTCGATAATGCCCGCGAGAAATCTGCCTTTTTCAGAGCCGGTCGCGTTGTCGCTGGGCCAGGATGACGGACCGGGTATCTCGATATTGTTACTGCCTACTCTGATTGCGACAGGCAGCTCTTTGCCGTTGTTATTTAGCATGATGACGGCGACGCTGGCGAGATTGTTGCTGGCAGGCGCCGCTTGATCGGAAACGGCGGCGGTCTTCCCGCTGTTGTCGATAGCGTGCCGGCTTTGAGCGATGATCTTGTCTTGCCGCGGCGATGTTTTCATAAACAGCATCGACGACGTAATCGCCAATGCAATAGCCATGCAGATGATGGCGGCTCGTTTGAGCTTGACGATTAGGCTCGGCGAAATCATTTCATCCTCATTATGTATTTGGCTGAAAGCCCTTTGGCGGGGGCGGAAAATTTAGGCTCTGTGACGTCATGTCTTAGTTGAAGGCTTAGTCGATGATATAAGTGCTGATTAAGATTTTTCCACGCAGCAATATATTAAGATATCTAAAAATATTTTTTGTTCCCGTCAAGGCTAAGCGCTGCTCGCCAAACCTTCTTTGAGTGTAGGGTAGCGCAATTTTACACCCAGATCGTTCAGCATCCTGTGGTTGTCCAGGCGCCGTGACTCCGCCAAATATGACATCATCTCCGGACTCAAGAGAGTCTGCGCTTGATCGAAGCTGATTTGCGGCGGATGGGGCAGGTCGTAAATGTCCGCTACCTTGTTGAAGTAATCGGTCATGGTGCTGGGATGACCGTCACTGACGTTGTAGATGCCGTGGCCGCGCATCGCGGCGGCCACGCACACCGCCGCGAGGTCGTCGGCGTGAATGCGGTTGGTGTAGCCGCAATCCTGTTCGCGTAATACCGGGGTGCCCTGGCGCAGGCGCTCCACCGGGAGCCGTCCGCGACCATAGATCCCGCCGACACGGAGTATTACCACCGGCGTCCCAGCGTGCTGTTGCCAGTCGCGCAGCAGGTTTTCGGCGGCCAGGCGGCGGCGGGCGCGATCGGTGCCTGGGTTGACTGGACTGTCTTCCCTTACCCATGCCCCTTGGCAGTCACCGTATACGCCGCTGGTGCTGATATATACGATCTTGCGAGGGTAATCGTGGCGGGGAATGGCGTTCAAAAAGGCGCGCAGGCGGGAATCGTCCACACCCTGCGGCGGTGGCGGTGCAAAGTAAAAGATCAGGCCGGCGGCGGGTAACGCCGGTAGTTTATCCGGCTGATCCAAATCGCCCACATAAGCCGTCAGTCCCTGGGCGGCGAGCTGTGTTGCCGTAACGGTCTGACGAGTCAAGGCATTAACGCGCCAGCCCTGTCGTCGGCACAGGGTGGCTACCCGCCGGCCTATATCGCCGCAACCGATGATCAGAACAGTTTCCAGGGTTTTGCTCCAGGCGGAAATCGGCCACAATGTGCGGCTTTGACTTAAGTATTAAGGATTGGTTATGAATTGCAAAGTCCGCGTGATGCCCAGCGGCCATGAATTCACCGTGCAGGCGGGGGAAAGCGTGCTCGACGCCGCCCTGCGCCAAGGGGTGACTTTGCCTTACGGCTGCCGTAATGGGACCTGCGGTTCTTGCAAGGGCAAAGTGGTGGCCGGGCAGGTGGAATACGGCGACACCCCGCCGGTGGCCCTCAGCGATGAGGAGCGGGCGCAGGGCATGGCGCTGTTTTGCCAGGCGCGGCCGTTGGGTGACGTGACCATCGAAGCGCAGGCCACTCTGGTCGGCGACTTTCCGGTGAAAAAGCTGCCGGCGCGGGTGGCGAAGAAGGAGTTGCTCGCCCCCGACGTGGTGCGCCTGTACCTAAAGCTGCCCGCCGCCGTGCGGCTGCAATTCCTTGCCGGCCAGTACATCGATTTCCTGTTGCCGGATGGCCGTTATCGCAGTTTTTCTTTGGCCAACGCGCCTCATGACGATGAGTTCATCGAACTGCATGTGCGCCATGTGGACAAGGGCGAGTTCACCGAATATGTCTTCGACCACATGAAGGAGAAGACCATGGTGCGTATCGAAGGACCGCGCGGTGATTTTTATTTGCGCGAGGACTCGCCGCGGCCGATGATCTTCGTCGCCGGGGGCACCGGCTTCGCCCCGATCAAGGGCATCATCGAACATGCCTTTGCCGCCGGGATCGGCCGGCCCATGCATCTCTACTGGGGTGCGCGGGCCACGGTGGATTTATATCTGAAAGAGCTGCCGCAGAGCTGGGTGCAGGAGTACGCCAACTTTCGCTATACCGCAGTGTTGTCGGCGCCGGCGGCGAGCGATGACTGGCGTGGGCCCACCGGCTTCGTGCACGAAACGTTGGTGGTGGATTATCCCGATCTCAGCGGCTATGACGTCTATGCCGCCGGACCGCCCGCCATGGTGCGTGCCACACGCGATGCCTGTGTCGCCCACGGCTTGCCGGCCGAACAATTTTTTTCAGACCCTTTCGAGTTCGCTCCCGATGCGCTGGCAAAACAACAGCAGCAAGCCCAGACCTAGTCTGGTTTGTGAGCCTTTCAGCGTGCCTGGGCCGGGAGTATGGCCATGTTCTGATTGGTCGTGACGGGTTTCGTCGTCAGGCCGTGCAGGCTGGGAAAGGATTTCCCCGGTACCGAGGCGAGCGCCTTGCGATAACACTCCAGCGCTGCTTCCGGTTGCTTGAGCCGTTCCAGTAAGGCGCCCAATTCACGGTAAGTCTCGGCCTGCGGTTCGATGGCGAGGCTAGCCTCCAGATAGCTGCGTCCCTTGCCCCACAGTTGATTGCGCACACAGAGCCGGCCCAGGGTAAGCAGCAGTACCGCGTTATCGGCGTGATGTTTCAGCCAGCGTTCGGCATAAATCAGCTGAGTGGGCAGATTTTCCGAGGGGATCAGGCCATAGGCATAGACCAGGGCATCACTCCAGCGGCGATGAATGGCGTCGGAGAGCAGCAAGTCCAGTTGTCCTCCGGCATGGGGGTCGGCGGTGCCGAGGGCGCGGGCGTAATCGAACAACACATCTTCGTTGCGGCGCACATGGCGCGGGGAGCGCTCCCACAGCTGGCGTAAATAAACGGCATCCTTTTTCGCCGCCGCTTGCGCGAACAGGGCGCGATAGGTCGTGCGTTGCAGCTCTTCCGATTTGCTCACGGTTATGACTTGGCGCCGTTCCAGTTCCGGTATGAGTTGTAGCAGGCCCTCCCAATCTTCCAGGGCGATGAGTGTTTCCATGAGTTTCTTGAGGGTCGCGGCGTGTTTGGGTCGCGCCACATGCAGGCGGGCGAGTATGGCGCGCGCCTCATCCGCTTGCCGGTGTTGCAGATAATAGGCCGCCTGAGCCAGGCCTACAGCCACATCGGCGCCGGGTTCGTGATTGAGTGCGGCGCGCAGATAGCTGTCGCGCCGCACCATGGAACCTTGTGCCTCGGCGGCCTGGGCCGCGGCGAGATAATGCAGTGCCGGGGTGTCGCTGTCGCGGACCCGCTTCAGCAGCCATTTCTCCGCCGTCGCCCATTGCCCGTCGTTGAGGGCGGACATGCCGCGGACGTAGGCGAGGCGTACCTTGGCCGTGCGCCGCTGCCGCCGCCAGCGGCGCAGGCGTTGCGGCAGGTAGACGACGCCGTTCCACAAGCGCAGGGAATAATAGATCGCAATGAACAAAATGATGAGTCCCGCGATGAACAACACCAGGCTGGATTCTATCGTCCATTCGCCATAGGCGATGATGACATGGCCGCTGTCCTGTTGAGCGGACAGGGCCAATGCCACCGTGGCGATCAACACCAGCAGCCCGACGATCAGCAACCTCATGGTTGCGTTGCTCCGGATGCGTGAGAGGCTTGGTGGGCCTTTTGCCCGTTCAGCCATGTCTGCAGGGCATTCAAGGACCCGGAGATGTCCGGCAGGTTGGGGGCAATGTCGGTTTGCTGCAGGTGAGACAGTTCCTGGAGTGCGCCGGCCGTGGCGGGGGCATCGTTGTCAAAATACTGGGTAATCCATTCCTGCGCGGAACGCAGCGTTTGCTGATAGGTGTGGCTGTCGCGGCGTAACAGGGCGATGCGGGCCGCCTCCAGATTCAAGCGCAGGTTTTGGCGCAGGAAATAGCGTTGGTCAGGGCTAAGCAGCGGGCGGTCGGCTTGGCCATGGTGCTGGATGCTCACCAAGGACCGGAGTTTTTCCCATAGATCCTGCAAGACGCCGCGCCAGCCCGATCGGGGAGCGGTAGCGGGGCTGCTGGCGGACTGTAAGGCGGCGCTGGCGATGGGCAGACGGTCGATGCCTTGAATGAGGGCGTTCAAGCTAAAGGCCATGCCGTCAATATCGGGATGGGCGGTGCCGCGCAGTGCGGTGATCTCTTCGGCGAGCAGTCGTCGTACCTCCAGCAGCGCGGGGTTGTTCAGGACCTGCAGGTGGCGGTCGGCGGCTTGCAATGCCGCCAGGCTGGGGGCGACCTCTTTTTCCAGGTGCAGACGGTCATTGGCGATCTGTAGCAGGGTGGCGACTTCCTCCACATCCCATACCCGCGCGTCGCCGGTGAGTTCGCTGCGCAGGGTTGCCATGGAATCTTCCAGGGCCTGCTGCTGGCCTTGCAGGGCCTTGATATCGGCCGTCACCGCTGTATCGACGTGCTGCTCAAGCTGATCGGTGCGCTGCTTCAGGGCCTCCAATTGTTGACGGTCCGTTTCCTGGACGGCGCTGAGCTGCCGAGTCATGGACTGGAGGGTGTGCCACAAGTAATAGCCGCCCGCGCCGATGGCCGCCAGCACCGCAAGTGCGAACAAGCTTGGCCATACCCTGCCGCCGCTCCCGTGTTTCTTGCGGGAATGACGATCTGGCGTTTGATCTTTAACAGGCTTGGTGCCGGCCGCGTCTGGCGCCGGTGCTTTGCTGGCGGGCTGCTTGGGGGGGGAAGTTTCGCTCATGCTCTATCCTTGATGCCTCATGTTTTCGCATATGCCGTACAGGCGGCCACCATGGCCTCGTCCGAGGCGTGGCTGGCCGTCAGCGCAGGGCGTTTGAATCCCAGGCGGGCGGCCAGTTCGGCGACGCGGGGGCTGATCGCCGCCAGTTGGGTATTCAACAACCATTCCCGGCGCTGCTCCATGTCGGCCATCTCCACCAGATTTTGCAATCCATCCTGACTGGTTACCATAACGATATCAATCTTTGTGCCTTGCGGGACAATATCGGCAAGCCGGATGTCAGGTTTGATGCGGCGGTAGACTTCGGCATAGCTGAGCTGGGCACCGCGCCGCTGCAGGGTTTCCGCCAGCAGTTCCCGGCCGCCGACGCCGCGAAAGATAACGACGCGCTTGCCCGTGAGCGTTTGCAGCTCCGCCGTGGCGAGTAATGCCTCGCTGTTATACGGTGGCGGCGCCTGTATATCGATGCGCCCGCAATGACGAACTAAAGCTTCGGCGGTGCGTTGTCCCACCGCCGCCAGTCGTAACTGCGCGGGGACCCCGCCGTGGCGGCGGATCAGCGCCATAGCTCTTTCCACCGCATTGGTGCTGACAAAGATGGCGATATCGAATTCGTGCAGGCGTTGCATAATCGCCAGCGCCGGCCCCAAGTCTGCCGGATCTGCCAGCGCCAAGGCCGGCAGCAGTACCGGGACGCCGCCCGCCGTGCTGATCAGCTCGCACAGATGGGCGGCCTGGTGGGCGGGGCGCGTCACCATGATACGAAGTCCCTGCAGTGCTTGTGATCCAGCCATGTTAAGCCGCGGCCGTCGCCACGTATCTCCTTTCCCCTTATCGCGTCTCAGTCGGTCGCAACAGCTTAGCTGTCCGCCGCCGCATACACCGCCTTGAGGATGGCGCCGGCACCCCGCGCCAATAAATCGTCCGCCAGGGCGACGCCCAGAGCGGCCGCCTCGTCGGGAGTGCCGCGAATCTCGCCGCGCACCACTTGGCTGCCGTCCGGATAGCCGACCAAGCCGCGCAGCAACAAGGCATCGGCTTCCAGGGTCGCGTGGCCGGCGATGGGAACCTGGCAGCCGCCTTCCAAACGATGGTTCATGGCGCGTTCGGCGCTGACCCGTATCTGGGTGGGCGGATGATTCAAGGTGGCGATCAGTCGATTGACCTCCGGATCGTCGCTGCGGCACTCGATCCCCACCGCCCCCTGGCCAATGGCCGGCAGGCTGATCGCGGTGTCCAGGTAGGCGGTGATGCGTTCGCCGAAACCGAGACGCAACAGCCCGGCGGCGGCGAGGATGATCGCATCGAAATCGCCGCCGTCCAGCTTGGCCAGGCGCGTGTTGACGTTGCCGCGCAGGGTCAGGATCTGCAGGTCGGGTCGCAGCACTTTGAGCTGGCACTGGCGTCGCAGGCTGGAGGTCCCCACGCGCGCGCCCTGGGGCAGGGCGGCCAGAGAGGCGTAGCGCTGCGAGACGAAGGCGTCGCGCGG
>Ga0315556_1000931_pt1 | contig 18029 bp, 14 predicted proteins | sample SalMarSW160310MG_FD_202112 | JGI IMG/M metagenome (GOLD analysis project Ga0315556, IMG submission 202112) | Salt marsh sediment microbial communities from the Plum Island Ecosystem LTER, Massachusetts, United States - Salt Marsh Sediment SW1603-10 ...
GAGCCGTCACGCGCCTCGTCCGAACGGGCGAGCGGGCCGAATCGCCCCATCCATGACACAGGGCTCATGGATGGATGAGCGGAGGGGCCGATGGCGAGCCTCCTCCCGCCGCGCGGACGCCCTGCCTCACCGCGCAGACGTCCCGACGCATATCTGGTTGAAACCCGCGCGGTTCTCTCGGCGCCGTGGCGGAAAGGCTCACGGCCGGGAGATCAGCCCGGCCGACGGGAGGCGCGAGCCGGTGGATGAGACGCGTGGGGCCGGCCGATCACGCGCGCGGCGCGCGGCGAGGTCCGCAGATATCGAGCGGCCCACCGTTTCCGGCGGGCCGCTCGTGCGTCGCTGAGGAGATGCGGGTTTCAGCCGCTGGTGCCGGCGGTCGGCGCAGGCGAGGCGTTCGGAGCGGCCCCACGGCCTCCGCCGAAGAACCCGTGGCCGAAGCCGAAGCCGCGGCCGCCGAACCCCCTGAGGCCGCCGAGGTCACGAAGGATCCCGTTGCCGAGCGTGCGTAGCTCGTCGATGGTGATCTTGCCGTCGCTCATCAGCGAGGTCAGCTGGCGCAGCGGGCTGTCGGCCGGGAGCTGGTTGAGCTCGTCCTGCGTGATCTGGCCGTCGGACAGGAAGTCCTTGATCTGCTGCCGCTCGGCCTTGAGGGCATCGGCCGCGGCCTTGCGGTCGGCGGCGATCTGGTCGCGCTTGGCCTGGAGGGCGTCGAGGACGGCCGTCTTCTGAGCTGCAGTGATGGTCCCCTTCGACACGAGCCCGTCGAGGACATCCGAGAGCACGGTGTCCTGGGCGGACGGCCTCGCGGTCGGGGTCGGCGTGGGCGTCGCGGTCGGGGCGGCGGGCACCACGCCGTCAGTGCCCGCGGGGGCGGGGGTGGCGGTGGCGGCCAGCACGGCGCCGGCGCCGACGATCAGGAGCACCCCGATGATCGGGATCGCGAGAGTCTTGCTGAGCTTCACGGATGACCTCCGATTGGACGGATGGCAGGCGGGCACTTCGTTGGAGTGGTCACATCGTCGACGGGGCGGCTGAACCCGACCCGGGAGGCTGCTGTGAGAATACTGAGATTGGCAGCCGGATCACGAAGGTTGCACCCCCTCCGGGCGTTTCGTGGTGCCAGATGGCACCCTGGTGCGCGGCCAGGATCGATGCGGCGATCGACAGGCCCAGACCGATGCCGCCGTTGTCCCGCGAGCGCCCGAGGTCGGCCCGGTAGAAGCGGTCGAACACGCTGGCGCCGTGCTCGGCGGGGATGCCCGGTCCGTGGTCGACGACGCGCAGCTCGCCCGACTCCACGGCCTGCGCGCCGTCCCCGTCCCGCGCCCGCCGGACGACCACCTCGAACGGGGCCGTCGCGGGTGTGTGGACGCGCACGTTGGCGATCAGGTTGCCGACGACCTGGCGCAACCGGTCCTCGTCGCCGACCACCACCACGTCCGGGTCGATGGCACCCACGATCGGCCGGTCCGGTTCGAGCGCCCGCGCATCGGCCACCGCGTCGGTCGCGATCCGGGACAGGTCCACCGCGTCCTGCCGCACCGGCCTGCCCTGATCGAGACGGGCCAGCGTGAGCAGGTCATCGACCAGCGAGCCCATGCGCCGGCTCTCCGTCCCGATCCGGTTCATCGCGATCGCCAGCTCACCGGGGTCCGACAGCCCGCCGGCCCGGTACAGGTCCGCATACCCGCGCACGACGGTCAGCGGGGTGCGGAGCTCGTGCGAGGCATCGGCGGCGAACCGGCGAAGGCGCTCCTCGCTGCGTGCCTTGGCGTCGAGCGCCGCCTGCTGCTGGCCGAAGCTCGTCTCGATCTGGTCGAGCATGGCGTCGAACGCCGTGCCCAGCCGGCCCACCTCGGTCTGGTCGTGCGGCACGCCCGCGCGGTGCGAGAGGTCGCCGCCGGCGATCGTCCCGGCAGTCTGGGCAATGCGCTCCAGGGGGAGCAGGTCCCGCCGGACGATGATCCAGGCCACGACCAGCAGCCCGGCCAGGGCGAGGAGGCCGACCAGGAGCAGGGTCCTGATCAGGGCACCGGTCACCGCGTCCACCCCCGACAGCGGCGCGGCGATGGCCACGATCAGGTTGGGTCGGACCTGCTCGACGAGGACCCGGTAACGCATCGAGCCGTCGACCGACGGCCGTTCCTCGACCGTCCCGTACGCCGCTGACGGGATGCCGTTCGCGTAGACGGGCATGTTCGGCAGCGGGTCCGGATCGCTTCCGAACCCCGACGGGATCGCCTGGACGACCTTGCCCTGGCGGTCGAGGCGCATGACCGCGAGGCTGCGCCCAGCCTCGTTGTTGGCCACACTCAGATCGGCGAGCCGGAGCAGCCGGCTGCTGGTGGATGCGACGTCCCTGAGCTCGGTGTCGACGCGCGCCACGAGGCTGACACGGGTCAGGCCGACCAGCAGGATGCCGGCCAGGATCAGGGCCACCGAGAGCATCGCGGCCAGCGAGATGAGCAGCCGCGCTCTCAGGCTCATCCGGGCGGGCCGTCGGCGCGGAGCACGTAGCCGAACCCGCGCACCGTGCGCAGCATCCTGGGCTCGACGTCGTCGACCTTGCGGCGCAGGTAGCTCACATAGGTCTCGACGACGTTGTCCTCGCCGTTGAAGTCGTACTGCCAGACGTGGTCGAGGATCTGCTGCTTCGACAGCACTCGTTCCGGGTTGAGCAGGAAGTAGCGCAGCAGCCGGAACTCGGTGGGGGAGAGCTGGATCTCGCGGCCGGCCCGCCAGACCTGGTGACGATCCTCGTCCATCTCGAGATCCCGGTAGCGCAGCCGCGAGGCCTCCTCGTCGAGGCCGCCCCGGACGCGGCGGAGGAGGGCACCGATGCGGAGCGTGAGCTCCTCGAGCGAGAACGGCTTGGTCACGTAGTCGTCGCCGCCCCGGACGAAGCCGGTGATCCGGTCGTCGTCGGAGTCGCGCGCGGAAAGGAAGATCACCGGCACGAAGTCGCGCGCGGCGCGGAGCCTGCGGCAGACCTCGAAGCCGTCGATGTCGGGCAGCATCACGTCGAGCACGACGAGGTCGGGAGCGGCGGTGGCCGCTTCGTCGAGGGCGGCATGCCCGGTGGCGGCGGTTGTCACGCGGTAGCCCATGTAGCGGAGCGCCGTGGACAGCAGGTCGGTGATCGCGGGCTCGTCGTCGACCACGAGGATGTGCGCGGGACCGCTGGGCGGCGTGTGCATGCGCCCATGACACGACTCAGGGCTGAGAGTTTGCTGTGAGTTTGCCCTGAACTGGTCCGAACGATCGGCCCGTGGTGCGCGGGAACAACTGATGGAGCTGATTGGCGGCGCCCTAAGATCGGGGCATGGCAGAGCTCCCGAGCACCTTCCGTGCGTACGTCGTCGACCGGCCCGAGGGAGGGGCGTTCTCGCGCGGGCTCCGCTCGCTCACGCCCTCGGACCTGCCGGGAGGCGAGGTCACGGTCCGGGTCGAATGGTCGAGCGTCAACTTCAAGGACGGCCTCGCTGCCCGTGAGGACGGCCGGGTCGCTCGCACCTACCCGCTGGTCCCGGGGATCGACCTCGCGGGCGAGGTGGTCGCCTCGGAGGACGCCTCGATCGAGGTCGGTACCGCGGTGCTCGCCAACGGCTACGAGATCGGAACCGGACGGCATGGTGGCTACGCGGAGCTGGCGCGGCTGCCCACGGGCTGGGTGGTGCCGATGCCGGCGGGGCTCACCGCGCGCGAGGCGATGGCGATCGGGACGGCCGGGTTCACGGCAGGGCTGAGCGTCGAGGCGCTGGAGCGACACGGCCTGCACCCTGGCGTCGGGCCGGTGCTGGTGACGGGGGCGTCGGGCGGGGTGGGTTCGGCGGCGGTCTCGATCCTGGCCGCGCGGGGTCACGAGGTGTGGGCGGCGACGGGGAAGCCGGGCGAGCACGATCGGCTGCTGGCGCTGGGGGCGGTGGGCTTCCTGACACGGGACGAGGTGTCGGCGCCGGGACGGCCGCTCGAGCGGGCGCGCTGGGCGGGGGCGGTGGACACCGTCGGCTCGGCGGCGCTGCCGTACGTGCTCCGGACGCTGCGGGTCGGAGCCTCGGTCGCAGCGTCGGGGAATGCCAGCGGCGCCGAGCTCCAGACGACGGTGTTCCCGTTCATCCTGCGCGGGGTGTCGCTGCTGGGGATGGACAGCGTGAGCATGCCGATCGACGAGCGCAGCGCGCTATGGGCGCGTCTCGCGGGTGACCTGCGGCCGCGGGGCATCGAGCGCGGCATGACCGAGATCGATCTCGACACCCTCGAGCCGGCCCTGGACGCGATCGTCGACGGGCGGGCGCGGGGTCGCTGGCTGGTACGCGTCAGCGGCTGACCGCCGACCGGCGCCGCCGGAGAGCCCTCGGTCAGGCCGCCGGCGAGCCTCGATCAGGCCGGCGCGGGCGGCGCGTCCAGCTCGCCACGCAGCTGGGCCAGGGCTCGCTCCAGGGGCTCGCCTGCTGCGTCCGCCGGGTACGGCGCGATCCTGGTCGCCTCCTCGAGCGACAGCTCGCCGGCGTGGATCCGCGCGGCCAGCGTGGCGATCGCCCGGAATGCCGCCAGCGAGCTCTCGACGAACGCCCGGCCCGCGGGATCGCCGTGGCCCGGCACGACCACCGTCCGCTCGCCAACCAGCCCCAGCAGCGCCTCCACGGTCACCGGCCAGTCGATCGGGAAGCCGTCGCCGAAGTAGGGGGGTGCGCCGTTCTCGAGCAGGTCGCCCGCGCACAGCACGTCGGCGTCAGGGATCCGGACGACGATGTCGTTGTCGGTGTGGCCGCGTCCCAGGTAGTCGAGGTCGATGCGCCGCCCGCCGAGATCGAGCGTTACCCGCTCTGCGAACGTCCGGTCCGGCGGATCCAGCACGACCTCCGCGAGCTCGGCGGCCAGCAGCGGCAGCTCGGCGGTCGCGAGCGCTCGCTGTCGCTCTCCACCGTCGCGGATCATCGTGGCGCATCGCTCGTGGCCCCAGATCACGGCGGGTCGGAACACCGAGTTGCCGAAGGCGTGGTCGTGGTGGCCGTGGGTGTTGACGACGAGCCCGACTCGTCCGATGCCCTGCGTCCCCAGGTCGTCGAGCAGCTCACGCGCCTGCCGGGGTGTGGAGCGGGTGTCCACGACCAGCGCCTCGTCGCCGCCGAGCACAGCCACGATGTCCTGGTCATAGAAGCGATAGCGGCCCACGAGCACGCGATCGCCGATCTCGGTCCAGATCCCCGTCATGCACCTGATCGTAGCCGCAGTGAGCCCGAAACGGATACGCTGATGCGACTGGAGGTCCTCGATGATCGATCATCAATCACTGCCGGAGGATGGGGATGGGGGGGACGGCCCGCCATCCCATGCCCCGGTGCGACCCGCCGAATCGACGGCCCGCATGGCGGACGGCACGCTGCTGCGCACCCTCCACTGGCAACCGGACGGCGAGCCATGGGCGGTGGCGCTGATCGTCCACGGGCTGGGGGAGCATGCCGGCCGGTACCTCACCGTGGCGGCGGCGCTCGATGGTGACGGCATCGACGTCTACGGCTACGACCACCGAGGGTTCGGCGGGTCCGCTGGACAGCGTGCGTACGTCGATCGCTGGAGCCAGCTCCACGACGACCTCGAGGAGCGGGTGACCGCGTTGCGGGCCGAGCACCCGGAGCTGCCGCTGATCATGTGGGGCCACTCGATGGGCGGCCTGATCGCGTGCGGGTACGTGCTCTCACCCCCATCCTCGCCGCGTCCGCTTCCCGACCTGCTGGTCCTCTCCTCGCCCGGGCTCGACGTCGAGGTCCCGGGCTGGAAGAGGACGCTGGCGGTGGCGCTGGCCGGCGTGCTTCCCCGGATGCGACTGTCCAACGGCCCGGTCGGCGAGGGTTCGTCGCACGATCCGGCGGTTCGCGAGGCCTATGCGAACGACCCGCTTCGGGTGGGATTCTCGACCACGAGGTTCGCGGCCGAGACCTTTCGGGAGCAGGCCAGGGTCAGGGCGGCCATCGCGGCGATCGACGCGCTGCCGGTGCCAACCTACGTGTTCCATGGGTCGGCCGACCCGATCGTGCCGCTGGCGGCGTCGGCATCGCTGGGCAACAAGGCCAACGTGACGCGGCGGGTCCATGAGGGGCTGCGGAACGAGACGCATCATGAGCACGAGCACGAGGCCGTGCTGGGCGAGGTCGTGGCCTGGCTCGAGGCGCAGCGCTCCCGGCCGGGCGCGGACGCGACCCCGATGGCCGCGCCGGCGGGGGTCCTGACGGCCGGGGTGTAGACTCGCGCCACAATCGAAGAGTCGCCTCCGGGGAGCGCGAACAGCGCTGAGAGTGTGGTTTCGGACCACAGACCCGCGGAACCTGATCCGGTTCGTACCGGTGTAGGAAGCAGGCCCGCCCGTCGACGCCGTCCCCGGCCCCGGGGGCGGCGCTCATGTCTGCTGGAGGACTCTGATCGATGACGACAATGGTGTCGAGCCAGGGCGCGGCGACGCCCGACGCGACCACCTGGCGAACGCGCGACATCGTGGTGACGGCGATCATCGGGGTGACGTTCGGGGTCGTGTTCTGGGCTTGGGGCGTGCTGTGGGACGGTTTCACGCCGCTGTTCGCGTTTGCCCCGCCGGCGAAAGACCTGCTGTACGCGGTATGGCTGGTTCCGGCAGTGCTGGCGCCGCTCATCGTGCGCAAGCCGGGTGCCGCGCTGTTCGCGGAGATGGTCGCGGCCGGGGTGTCGACGATCATCGGCAGCCAGTGGGGGCCGGACACGCTGCTGTCGGGGTTCGTCCAGGGCGCGGCGGCCGAGATGGTGTTCGCGTTCACGCTGTACCGATCCTGGTCGTACCCGGTGCTCGCGGCGGCGGCGGTGGCTTCGGCGGCGGGCGCGTGGGTGCACGACTGGGTCCTGTACTACGCCGACGTGTCGCTGGAGCTGCAGCTCCTCCGCGGGGCGATGATGGGCATCTCCGCCGTGGTGATCGTGGCCGGCGGCTCGGTGCTGCTGGTGCGCTCGCTGCGGCGTGCCGGCGTCCTCGAGGGCTTCCCCGCTGACGGCTGACCGGCCCCCCGGCCGGCCGGGAGCGATCCGGGCCGACGGGCTGCGGTTTCGCTACGCCGCCCGTCCACAGCCCGCGTTCGCCGACGTGTCGTTCGAGGTCGAGCCGGGCGAGTGCCTGCTCGTCATCGGGCCCTCGGGCTCGGGAAAGAGCACCCTCGCTCTTGCCCTCGCCGGGCTCGTCCCGCGCGAGCTCCCCGGGGAGTGGCAGGGCTCCCTGCGCGTGGATGGCCTCGACCCGGTCACCGCATCGGGCGCCGAGGTCGCCGCTCGCGTCGGCCTGGTGTTCCAGGACCCCGGCAGCCAGCTCGTGATGGACCGGGTCGAGGACGACGTCGCGTTCGGCCTCGAGAGCCGCGGCTGGCCTCTCGAGGCGATGCGGGTCCGCGTGCCCGAGGCGCTCGCCGAGGTGGGTCTCGACGGCATGGAGCGACGGCGGACGACGCGCCTGTCCGGGGGTCAGCAGCAGCGTCTCGCGCTGGCGGGTGCGCTGGCCCCGCGGCCCGGGATCCTGGTCCTCGACGAGCCCACCGCCAACCTCGACCCGCCTGCGGCGCGCGCCCTGGCCGCCCGCCTGGCGGCGCTGCGCGCGGCGCGCGCGGTTACGATGGTGCTGGTCGAGCACCGGGTGGACATCGCCTGGTCGCTGGCCGACCGTGTGCTGGCGCTCGGGCCGGACGGGCGCCCGATCGATGTCGGTCGGCCGTCGGAGGTGCTCTCACGGTCGCGGGACCGGCTGCTCGCCGCCGGCGCCTGGCTGCCCGACGAGCCTTCGGCGGCCCGCACGCCTGCGGCGACGCTCGACGGACCCTCGTCCGGAGGCGGACCGGTCGTGGCAACGGCCCACGACGTCGCCTTCGCCTATGACGGTCCGGACGTGGTCCACGGCGTTGAGCTGGCCCTCGGCGCCGGGGAGCGGGTTGCCCTCGTGGGCACCAACGGCTCCGGAAAGTCCACGCTCGGCCGCCTGCTGGTGGGGCTGCTGCGCCCGGACCGAGGGGAGGTGCGGCTTGGCGGGCGACGCCCGTCCCGCCTGTCGCCGGCCGTGCTGGCGAGCCACGCCGCGTACCTGTTCCAGGACCCCGAGCAGCAGTTCGTCACGCTGCGCGTCCACGACGAGGTCACCCTCGGCCTCGACCGCGCAGGCCGCCGGAGCGCCGGGGCGCTGATGGATCGCATCGACCTGCCGCTGGCCGAGTTCGGCGACCGGAGCCCGTACACGCTGTCGGGCGGCGAGCAGCGGCGGCTGTCGCTGGCCACCGCGCTGGTCCGCCATCCGGAGCTGCTGGTCCTCGATGAGCCGACCTTCGGCCAGGACCGGCGCGGCCACGAGGCGCTGCTCGAGATCCTCGCCGAGCGCGTGGACGCCGGCGCGGCCGTGCTCGCCGCGACCCATGACGAGCGCTTCATCGACGCGTTCGCGAGCCGGATCGTGCGCCTGGAGGCCGGCCGGATCGTCCGCGTCGAGGCGGCAGTGGTGACGGCACCGGCGGGGCGGGACCTGGCGGAGCGCGCCACGGATCCGCCTTCGGGCCGCCTCGCGAACCCGATCGCCGGCAGGATCGGCCGATGATCGTCAGCCGGATCGAGCCCTCGGAGGTCCAGCTCACGAGCGTCCTCGGCCGTGTCAGCCCGCTGACCAAGCTCACGATCGCGCTCGTCCTGCTGGCCGGCCTGACGCTGACTCGCGCCATCTGGCCGCCCGCCCTGATCACCGCGGCGGTGCTCGCCGCCGGGGCCATCCTCGGCAGCGTCCCGCCCACCCGGCTGCTGGCCGGCGTAGCCCCGCTCTGGCTGGCGGCTCTCGGGATCGGGTTGTCCAACGCGCTGTTCTCGGGCTCGAACACGGATCCGGCGCTGGCCGTCGCCGTGGTCGTGGGGCCGTTTCACGTCACGTGGCCGGCGGTTGCCGCCGGGGCGGGCCTTGCCGCGCGGGTGATCGCGATCGCGTCGGTCGGCGTGGTGTTCGCGCAGACGACCGACTCCACCCGCCTCGTTGACGCCCTGGTGCAGCAGGCGCGTGCACCGGAGCGGTTCGCGTACGGGGCCCTGGCCGCCTACCAGGCGATCCCGCGGCTCGCCGAGCAGCTCACGTCGCTCCGCCAGGCGCGGCGCATCCGCGGCCTGCGCGGCTCATGGCACCCCCGGATCCTGGTTGCGCTCCTGGTGCTCGCCATCCGGCACGGCGACCGGCTGGCGCTGGCGATGGACGCGCGGGCGTTCGGCTCGGGCCCGCGCAGCCGCTACCGCGAGGTTGGCTGGACGTGGCTCGACGCAGCCGTCGGCGCCGGATCGGCGGTCGTGCTGGTGCTCGCCCTCGCCATCGGCGGGGCCTGATCGATCGGCGCCCGATCGGCTACATGCCCTCCCGGAGGAGCCGCCACACCGTCCGGGCACCCGGACGCTGTCCGTACAGGAGCACCCCGGCCGCGTAGATCCGGGCCGCGATCCAGACCGCCAGGACGATGGCGCCGACAAGCAGTGCCAGCGACACCACGATCTCCCACGGCGCGGCCTGGCCCACAGCTACCCGGCCGAGCATCATGAACGGGCTGAAGAAAGGCACCAGGGACAGGGTGGTGATCCAGCCCGATCCGAGATCGAGCAGCCCGATAGAGGCGTAGACGCCGACGAAGTACCCGCCCATCGACAGGAAGGTCATCGGCATCACCGCCGCGCTGACGTCCTCGATCCGGCTGACCAGCGAGCCCGCCGCGGCGTACAGGGATGCGTAGAGCAGGAAGCCGAGCACCCCGTACACGCCGAACGTCAGCAGCAGGCCGGGGGTCAGCCCGCTGGGCAGTGACAACGCCGAGGCGCTCTCGCCAAGCACCAGCGAGCCGATCGGATCGAGCAGGGCCAGAGACGCCAGTCCCGCGACGACGACCGCGCCGTACTGGGTGAATGCCACGCCGCCGACACCCAGGACCTTGCCGGCCAGCAGCTGGAACGGGCTGGCCGCGTTGAGCACGACCTCCATCACCCGCGACGACTTCTCCTCGACCACGCTCATCGCGATCCAGTTGCCGTACATCACGATGATCATGAAGATCAGGATCGTCATCCCGAACCCGAGCATGTCCTCGCCGACGGATGCGAGCGTGTCCTGGGTCGGGTCCGTCCGCGTCGGATCCGGCCAGCTGACCCGGAACTCGGCCGGGCCGAACAGGGTGGCCTGGTCGGCCGGTTTGACGCCTGCCTGCTGGAGACGGTCCGAGATGGCGATCGCGTTGGCGGCCTGGCGAACGAGGGTGGCCGTTCGACCGGTCGCGCTGTCGTTCGTGTAGAGGACGAAGTCGAGCTCACCGCTGGCCGAGCGGGTGATGGCCAGGCCGGCTCCCGCATCGCCGTTCATGACGGCCTCGCGCGCGGCCTCCTGGTTGGCGACCACCGTGACCACGTAGGCCGGGTGGCCATCGTCGGTCGCGCCCTCGGTGGGCGGGTTCAGCAGCTGGTCGAGGGTGAGGGCCGCGGCGGACGCCGTGTCCTGCGTCTCGGCCGAGACGGCGATCCGGGTCTCGTCCAGCCGGTCGAGGGCGCGGATGATGACCGGCAGCAGCGCGATGACGACCACGCCCAGCACGAGCAGCGCCGTGCCGAAGATGAAGCTGCGGGTCCGGACGCGAACGCGATACTCGCGCCGGGCGATCGTGCCCACGTTCCCGATGACGCTCACGACCGCACCTCCCCGACCGTCGCCAGGGTTCGTTCCGTGGTGTCCACCTCGCCGACGTGCTCGACGAACACCTCTTCCAGCGACGAATCGGCGACCTCGAACCGGAGCACGTCGCCACCGTGGGCGATCGCGGCCCTCAGGACGGCCTGCGGGTCCGCCCCGGCGCCGACGAGCAGCTCCGTGTAGTCACGTCCATTCCGGGTCACCGTCACGTCCGGCAGGTCCGCGAGCCAGCCGCCGTCCCCGTCGCCGGCCGTGGCGACCCGCACCACCTGGTGGCCGGTCGAGCGCTTGACGTCGCGGGTCGTGCCCGAGGTCACGATGCGCCCGCGGTCGATGATCGCGACCGAGTCGCACAGCTCTTCCGCCTGCTCGAGCTGATGGGTGCTGAACAGCAGGGCCTTGCCCCGGTCCCGAAGCTCCAGGAAGGCCGCCTTGAGCAGCGCGACGTTCACCGGGTCGAGACCCGAGAACGGCTCGTCCATCAGCAGCACATCGGGGTCGTGGAGGATGGTCGCGATGAACTGGACCTTCTGCTGATTGCCCTTGGACAGGGTCTCCGCCCGCCGGTCCGCGTACTCGGCGATCCGGAACCGGGTGAGCCACGCGAGCGCGTCCAGGCGCGCCTTCGTCCGCCCCATGCCATACAGCGAGGCGAAGTAGACCAGCTGGTCGATGACCGGCATCCGCATGTACAGCCCGCGTTCCTCGGGCAGGTACCCCCAGGTGCGACGCGGCCATTCGCGGGCGGGTCGCCCGTCGAGCGTGACGGTGCCCTCGTCGGCTCGGAGCAGGCCGAGCGCGATCCGCATCGTGGTCGTCTTGCCCGCCCCGTTGGCGCCCAGGAACCCGAACACCTCGCCCGGGCGGACCTCAAACGAGACGCCGTCGAGCGCCTGGACCTCGCCGAACCGCTTGCGCAGGCCGGCGATCGTCAATGTCATCGCTTGTGTCCCTCTCGCGTTCGTGTCCCTCTCGCGTTCGTGCCCGCCCGCGCGGCACGCGGTCGCGGCCACCCACGCGGCCGCCTGGGACGGGACCGAGTGTCCGGTCAGCGCGGCCGCGCGACACGTGCCAATCCGGCCGATCGGGACGGGCCGGGCGGTCGGACGTGACCGGGCCGCCCGCCATCGCAACAGAGGCCATCGACGGCCCTGGTCCGTGCGATCATCGAGCGCAGGAAGCGACCGAACAGCACGAGCTCGCGAGGGGTGCAGTGGTGGCCGACGGCCGGACGATCGTGTTCTTTCCCGAGGGCGCCTACGGGCCGACCAACAACTGCGTCGGCATCGGTGACGTCCTTCGCCGCCGGGGACACCGCGTGGTGTTCATCGTCGAGGAGTCGTTCGCCGGCAACCTCGAGGCCAAGGGGTTCGAGGAGCGCCTGATGCGCCTCGGCCCGCCGCCCGCCGAGCCCGAGGTCCCGGGGCAGTTCTGGATCGACTTCATCCGGGATACCGCACCCGTGTTCCGTAAGTCGACCCTGGAGCAGATCGGCGAGTTCATCCAGCCCACCTGGCAGGCGCTGATCGACGGCGCGAAGTACGTGAACCCTCGGCTGACCGAGATCATCGGGGAGCTGGAGCCGGACGCGATCGTCGAGGACAACGTGGTGTCGTTCCCGGCCGTGATGGCGTCGGGCCGGCCCTGGGTCCGGATCGTGTCCTGCAACCCGGCCGAAATGCCCGACCCGATCGTGGCGCCGTTCTCGTCCGGATACCCGGCCGCGGACCCGTCCCGGTGGACCGCGTTCCGGGCCGAGTACCGTCGCAGCCATGCGGACTCGTGGGTCGACCTCGACGCCTTCTGCCGCGACCAGGGGGCGGGCGGCCTCCGGCATACTGACCTCGGCCCCGAGTTCATGCACGAGTCCCCGTTCCTCAACCTGTATGCGTATCCCGCCGAGGCCGACTACCGGCGCGCGGAGCCGCTGGGTCCCACCTGGCACCGGCTCGATTCGACGATCCGGGCGACCGACGGCGACTGGACGCTGCCGTCGTCGCTGGCCGGCCGACCGGGCGCGCTCGTCTACCTGTCGCTGGGCTCGCTGGGCTCGGCCGACGTCGAGCTCATGCAGCGGCTGGTCGACGTCCTGGGGCGGTCGCCGTATCGAGTGATCGTGTCCAAGGGCCCGCTGGCCGACCAGATCCACCTCGCCGACAACATGACCGGCGAATCGTTCCTGCCCCAGCCCGCGATCCTGCCCCAGGTCGATCTCGTGATCACGCACGGCGGCAACAACACCGTGGTCGAGAGCTTCCATCACGGCAAGCCGATGATCGTGCTGCCGCTGTTCTGGGACCAGGTCGACAACGCGCAGCGGGTCGACGAGACGGGGTTCGGGCGGCGGCTGTCGACGTACGGGTTCCGGGACGAGGAGCTGCTGGGCGCGATCGAGAGGCTGCTGGGCGATGCGGAGCTGCATTCCCGGATGGCCGCCATTGCCCAGCGCATGCAGGCGGCCGCCGGCACGGTGCGCGCGGCGGACCTGATCGAGCGCGTGGCGACGACCCACGCGCCCGTGACGCGCTAGCGAGGAGCCGGACCGTGCCACCGCTCAGCGAAACCGGCGGATAGTCCAGGCACGACTGCGAGACCGCCCAGAGCACCCGGCCGGGCAGCCCCGAGGCCCGGCCCCTGGTTCACGGAAGGCATGCTCGTGCGTGAACAGGCCAGGTCCGCTGGCGTCCGGGCCGGCTCGGTGGCCCGGACCGGACGATCGCGCACCGAGGCGGCGACTTCGACGCGTTCTCTGGATAGCTGACCGGAACGGGTGACCCGTGGAGGTGGACGGCTGCGGCGGCCCGGGCCGCGCGACGCGCGTCCCGCCGGATGCGTTCCGGGTGGAAGCGCCCGAGCGGTAGGCGCACAATCTGCGGACCACCACTTGGTTCCTCGATCGATCCCATCGGGACCACCTCACCAGCGGCAGAGCGCACCCAGCCCGCGCGCATGGAGGCCCACGTGACCGAGACCCTCAACCCCGTCAAGTCCTACCAGCAGCTCATCGGCGGCAAATGGGTCGACGCCGTGTCGGGCAGCACGCTCGACGTCGAGAACCCCGCGGTCGGGGAGGTCATCGCGACCGTCCCCGCGTCGTCGCAGGAGGACGTCAACCGGGCCGTGGATGCGGCGGCCGGGGCATTCGAGACATGGTCGCTGACCACGCCCCAGGACCGCAGCCTCGCGCTGCTCAAGGTCGCCGACATCCTCGAGGCCAACGGCGACGAGCTCGGCCGCCTCGAGTCGCTCCAGACAGGCAAGCCGATCGGCGCCGCCATCGACGAGATGGCCGTGTGCGCCGACCTGTTCCGGTTCTTCGCCGGTGCCTGCCGCGTGCCGGAGGGTCTCGCGGTCACCGAGTATCTCGAGGGGCACACCTCGATGATCCGGCGCGACCCGGTGGGAGTCGTGGCCTCGATCGCGCCCTGGAACTACCCGCTGTACATGGCGGCCTGGAAGCTCGGACCGGCGCTGGCGACCGGCAACACGGTGGTGCTCAAGCCGTCTGCCCGCACGCCGCTGTCGGCGCTTCGGTTCGCCGAGCTGATCGGTGACCTGCTGCCCGCCGGCGTGCTCAACGTCCTCGCCGGGTCGGGCGGCGCCATGGGCGACATGCTCGTGGGTCATCCCAAGGTGCGCATGGTCTCGATCACGGGTGACACGGTCACCGGCAAGCACGTGGCGGAGATCGCGGCCGGGACGGTCAAGCGGCTCCACCTGGAGCTCGGGGGCAAGGCGCCGGTCATCGTGTTCGACGATGCCGATGTCGACCTCGCAGCCGAGATCCTCAAGTCATCGGGCTACTGGAACGCTGGCCAGGACTGCACGGCGGCCTGCCGGGTGATTGCCGGGCCCAAGGTCTACGAGCCGCTGCTGGCCGCGCTCGAGGGCCAGGTCAAGACCATCAAGTGGGGCAACCCGGCCGATGCCGAGGACCTCGACATGGGCTCGCTCATCGCCCAGGCGCAGGCCGACAAGGTCGAGGGCATGGTCAACAGGGCGCTCGAGGGAAAGGCCGAGCTCGTCCTCGGTGGCCACCGACCCGACCGCCCTGGCGCCTACTTCGAGCCGACGGTCATCGCCAACCCGGACCAGAAGAGCGAGATCGTCCAGGACGAGGTGTTCGGCCCGGTCGTGACCGTGCAGCGCTTCTCGGACGAGGAACAGGCCGTCAAGTGGGCCAACGACGTGAGGTTCGGCCTGGCGTCGTCGCTGTTCACGGGCTCCATCGGCAAGGCGATGCGGGTGGCTCGCCGGCTCCAGTTCGGCACCGTGTGGATCAACGAGCACTTCACGCTGGCGTCGGAGACGCCGCACGGCGGCGTCAAGGAGTCGGGCTATGGCAAGGACGGCTCCAAGTACGCGCTCGAGGACTACACCACCATCAAGCACATCACGATCAACACCGGGATCTAGCGTAGCCAGGGGGCGGTGGCGGGCGCCAGGCGGCCCAGGGCCCTGACGGTCGTCCGGCCATCAGCGGTTCGTGACCCGCCTGGCCAATCGCCGCGCGGCCCCCAATCAGCCGCGCCCGAAGAGCATCGCCCCACAGGCGCCTGTCCGGATCCTTCCACTCAAACGGAAGTACCGCGAGATTCGGTGCATCCGCCACGCAGGCAGGTGCCCAGGGCCTGGCGGGGGCGACATCAGCTCCTGCGCTTCGCGGGCCGACCACCCGCCGTGGTTGTCGATCGGCCACGCCGCCGATCGTTCGGGCGGCACGGCAGGCTCAATCGGGGCAGCCAGGGTCAGGCACCGTGCAGCTGCGTTGCCTCGATCATTCCGCTTGATTGGAAGGATCGCGGCATCGACGTCGTGGGCGACGCTGGCGGCGTAAGCGGCGTCGATCGCGTCGCTGACGGCGCGCGCGGGCAACGACGATGGTCCGGTCGACCTCGAGCGGCTCGGCGACGACGACCGTCTCGGCGACGACGACCTCGCGGGACCGACGGCGGCGTCCGCGATGAATGGCGGCGCGCCGGAACCATCACGCGATGCCGAGCACCCGGGCGAGGACGACGCCGACACCGAGAGCGAGAGCGAGCGAGCCGGCGCTGATGCCGGCAGCCGCGCGCGTGCCGAGCTCCCCTCGAAGGGCCGCCAGCGTCGCGATGCACGGGACCGACACGCTGGACACGACCGCGTACACGAACAGCTGGGCGGGTGACATCAGCTCTCCGAGGGACGCCTGCCGACCGAGCTGGACCGCGGCGAACACGAGCAGCAGCTGGAGCGCCAGCTCCTTGCGCAGGAAGGCGAATACCAGCGCGATCCCGGCGATCGCAGGCAGCCCGAGCAGGGCCTCGACACCGGGGCCGATCGCGGTCGCGATGCCCTGCCAGGCGCCGGCTTCATAGATCAGACCGAGGATCAGCGACCCCGCCAGCATGATCGGGGTGGCGGTGATCACGAACGACCGGAACCGGAACCACGCCTTGGCGACGACATGGCGCGGAACCGGCCACCGCAGCGGGGCGAGCTCCAGGACCAGCGAGGGCTGGCGGCCCGGGATGATGGCATTGGCGCCGACGCCCGCGGCAACCGTGGCGAGCCCGACCACCCCGAACGCCGCCAGGGCGGCTCCGATGCCCGCGAACGGCGCCAGCGCCGCGATCACCACCGCAGACCGCGCCGAGCACGGTGTGAGTGTCACCAGGAACGATCCCAGGACGCGCTCCCGTCGCGTTCGCAGCGCCCGCGTGCCGTAGATGGCCGGCACGTTGCACCCGGCGGCGGCCAGGAGCGGAATCGCCATCCGGCCGGGCAGCCCGAGCGCGCCGAACAGCCGATCCATCAGGACCGCCGCGCTGGTCAGGTAGCCGGAGTCCTCGAGGACCGCCAGCAGCAGATAGAACGTGAGCACGTACGGGATGCCGACGGAGAGCATCGATAGCAGCCCGCCGTCGAGGGCCCACAGCAGGGCGTTCGCGAGCACGGGGATCGGCACGACCGTTGGCACGCTCGAGCCCAGGAACGGGGAGACGGTGGCCGCCCAGGCCGTCGCGAGCCCCGTCGCGAGCCAGCCGCCCATGAGGATGACCAGCAGGAACGCTGCAATGCTGACGCCCAGGAACAGCGGGACACCCGGCAGGGGGGCGATCGACCAGCGGGCGAGGCGGTCGGCCAACGGCTCGGGGGTCGCCGTTCGACGCTCGATCTGCCGCACGAGCGATCCCGCGCTGGCCCATCGGAGTGGCTCCAGCTGAGCCGCGAGCCGGATCGTGGCTCCCCCTCGGCGCGAGATCCGACCACCGAGCACGGCGGCCTGAAGCGGATCAAGCACGGCGGCCGCTCCCAGGGATCGTGGCGCGGTGGCCAGCACGGCCGCCGCATCCGCCAGCTGCCGCTCGACCGGATAGGGATAGCCGAGCGCAGGCGAGGTCGAGCGAGGGGAACGGTCGTGGTTCCTCACGGCGCGCCGATGGTGGGCGAGCCGGACGGCGTCGGTGAGCGCGGCATCCACCCCCTGTCCGGTTCGGCCGCAGGTCGGGTGGACCGGAACGGTCAGGAGCTGGGCGAGGCGGCCGGTATCGACGCCGACACCGTGCCGCGCCGCCTCATCGGTGAGGTTGGCGGCCACGACCACCGGCAGGCCGAGGTCCCGGCAGGCGAGGACAAGAGGAAGGTGTCGCGCGAGGTTGCCCGCGTCGGTGACGACCAGGATGGCGTCGGGCGCGGTCTCGACGAGCAGCTCCCAGAACGGCTGCTCGCCGGCCGGGTCGTCGTCCAGGGACCGAGTGCCGGGCAGATCGACGAGCCAGGCTGCACGCGCGCCGGCCTCGATCCGGAGGCGCTCCCGGGCGACGGTGGTGCCCGGAGCGTTGGCCGTCTCGACGAAGCCCCCGCTCGCGCGGGCGAGGAAGGTGGACTTGCCGACGTTCGGGCGCCCGACCAGCGCGACGATCGGGAGGCCCGCCAACTCCCGGACACCGGCCGCCGTGGGGGTCCCGTGGCACGAGGTCGGGAGTGCCGTCATGCCCGCCCGGGTGCTGCGCTGCGGGGGCTGGTCCGCACCTGGGCCGCGACGTCGGCCGAGATCGCGAGCCGCGCACCGCCCAGGTCGACCACGAACGGACCCCTCAGCGGTGCCCGCGAGACGACGGCGACCTCGACACCGGGAAGGATGCCTTCCCGGGCCAGCTCGTCGGCGGCAGGACCGTCGATCGACGCCACCGTCCGCCGATCGCCGGGCCGCATGGTTGCGAGGGTGGTGGACGGGTCCGCGTGGAGGATGGCCGGATCCGCGTCGCGCGTGGACCGGTCGGCGAGTGGAGTCGTCGGGGACGCGGACGGGGTCATGTACCCATGTGACCCGTCGCGGCCGGGT
>Ga0315556_1000932_pt1 | contig 18006 bp, 14 predicted proteins | sample SalMarSW160310MG_FD_202112 | JGI IMG/M metagenome (GOLD analysis project Ga0315556, IMG submission 202112) | Salt marsh sediment microbial communities from the Plum Island Ecosystem LTER, Massachusetts, United States - Salt Marsh Sediment SW1603-10 ...
GTTGGAGGGCCCGGCGCTCGGAGGACCCGCGGACCGTCCGCCGCCGCCTGGCGGCCTACCTCGAGCGGCGCGGCTTTCCCTCCAACGACGTCCGCGAGATCGTGGACCACCTGGTGCGATAGGCGGCGACGAGGACTCGTACGGCCACCGCGCTGAACGGAGCCCCCGAAAGGTCGATGGCGTCCGCCATGCTACCGGAATTCTTCGGAGCGGCAGGTTCGACGTTCGCAGCGGGGCTCTCATCGAATGCTGGGGTGCTACACAGGGATAATCTACGATTCGCTGCTTGACAAAAAAGGTATCGGTGATGGACGCCTTCCACGGACGAGTGGCCGTAATCTTCCGCCACGATCCCATTTCCGATCTCCATCCCCACGCCTTCCGCGCAGCTCTTTCCTCGGAATGCGCCGGGGAGCAGCATCGATTTCCTGCTTTTGTGCGCGAGATCTACGCCATCCAGGATTCTCTCGGGCTCATCCCCTGGGTCCAGCTTGCAGCGAGGGCGGGGGTCCGGGACACCATCCGATTCAAATCGTGCCTCGACAATGGGCGATATGAGGATGTGATTGCCAGGGACGCGCGTGCGGCGAGGCGCCTCGGCGTCTCAGGCACACCGACGTTTCTGATCGGTGAGACCGTCCAGAGAGGTCTGCCCCCCGATAGTGTTCTGGTCCATGAGATACGAACTGCGCTGGGGGAGCGATCGCACTGAGATACAGCCTCGTTCCCCTGCCCCGTCACGTACGGACGCCCGGGTCGGAGCCGCGGAAGCTCCTGCGGTCGGGACCGCGATGGGCTCCACGGGTCTTCCGGACGAAACGGCGATCTTCCTGTCTGATCTTCTTCCTCCTCCTGACCGGTCTGGCCGCTTGTGGCCGGCGCCCATCCCGGCCGACGACTCGGTTCGACCCCGACGTGCCGCGAAGACTCTTGACAGCCAGGGCGGGGTGCCATGACTGCCTCGATGTGACGATCGTCGCGACCCTGGGGCGCGCGGGCGATTCGGTCTCGATCGACGCCACGGCTCCTTTTGGGGCGTCGTGTTCGGTGCTCCATCTCGACAACGGCCACTTCGTGGTCAGCGGTCTCGTCGGTGGCGGGGAACTGGGGGTCTACGACGCACAGGGGAAGTGGCTTCGGGCCGTGGGACGCCCCGGTCAGGGGCCCGGGGAGTTCCAACGTCAGCTGGACCTGGCTACGGTGGCCGGCGATACGTTCGAAGTGTTCGACAGGTTCAATCTGCGTGCGACCAAAGCCACGTCGGCGGGCGAGTTCCTGGGCTCCTTCAGAACGCCCGAAGCTGCCAACGGACTCATCGCCATGGGCCGCGACCGGTGGCTGGTCCTGGAGACCCCGGGAAGCGCGGCTGTGCGAGACTCCCTGTTCGTCCTAGTCGACGATTCCGGAGCCGTCGTGCGCGCCTTCGGCGCGTCCTCGCCCGCTCTCGCCGATCTGGATGCATGGACGGCCGCCAGGGGCCGGCACGGGGACCTGTTCACCGCCAGCGTGTGGCATTACGAGATTTATCACTGGACGAACCGGGGGAAGCTCGAGGAAACTCTCCTGCGCCACGCTCCGTGGTTTCCCGACGCACAGGTGGTAACTCCTCGGAGGCTGGACAGCATGTTCGGGGAGCTTCCACCCGTGGATTACCTGGAGCACATCGCGGTCGACGATCGCGGTCGACTCTGGACCTTCTCGCTGATTCCCGATCCCGATTGGACGCCCGGCCCGACCCACTTCACGTCGCCGGCTTGGACTCGACACACTTTTGACACGATGGTGGAGGTCGTGGACGTCCGGGACCCCGTGAGAGCGAGGGTGGTCGCCTCGCGACGCTTCGATTCCGTCGTAACTCCCATCTGTGGAAGGGATCTGCTCCTGTACCGGCTGATAGAAACAGCTGTGGGTGACACTCGAGCCGAAATCCTGGCACCGCGAGTGACGGTCGCTGGCCACACTCCCGAGACAGACCGGAACTGAAAGGCCCGCCCCGTGCCTCCACGCACAGGCTGACTCCCGGCCTCCGCGTGACGCTCCGGTTCCCCGGCCGGCGGGGGAATCGGGGCTCAGTCGACCGCTACCGGATGGAAGCGGCCACTCTCCAGGTCGAGGGCGTCCACGCGGCCTTCCTCGAGGATGTAGTGCCATCCGTGCAGCGCCAGATCACCGGCCTCCGTGCGTTCCCGCACGATGGAGTATTCGGCCAGTCGCCCCAGCTGCAGCGCGACGCTGCGCCGCTCGGTCTCCCGCAGCGTATCCTCGTCGGGAGGGCCGTCCCCGGCGGGCAGCGCCGCGGGCCGGGCCAGCCCGAGCCAGCGCTCCAGGTTGGGCGCCGGCACGTCCGGGGGCTCGTACAGGGCGCGCACCGCGCCGCAGTGACTGTGGCCGCACACCACGATGTCCCGGACGCCCAGCACCGCGACCGCGTACTCGATGGCGGCGGCCGCCTCGTGCTCTCCGGCATGGGGATCGTGGGGCGGCACCAGCGCGCCCACGTTGCGGGCCACGAACAGGTCTCCCGGCCCCGAGTCGGTCAGCAGGTCGGGCAGAACGCGCGAGTCCGAGCACCCGATGAACAGGGTGCCCGGGCGCTGTCCCGCCGCCACCAGCTCCCGGAAGTGCTCCCGGTAGCCCGGAAACGCCTCCCTGTGAAAACGTCGCAAGCCCCGGAGGAGGCTCTCGGACATATTTCGACCCCCGGTCTCTGGGATCCTCGTCGAACGGCCGACGTACGATAGCGGCACCGGCCCACCGAGCGAAGCCCGCTCCGGGCTGGCCCTTGCACGGGCGCCGGTCGGGGGGACGGCCGAGGGGCGGACGGGGCGTGCGCGCGCGCCCGTCGCGCCGCTACCTTCCGGGCGGTGGCGCCCGCATGTTTCCTGCACCCGGCAGGACACGCGCGGGCGCCGCGGTGTACCGAGAAGCCGGCGGCGTCGACGGGTGCCGGACGGGGCCCGGGAGCCGAAGCGCCACCAAGCCGATGAGATGGGAATGAATACGGCCGACGTTCGTCAGCGGTTCATCGAGTACTTCGGGCGGCAGGCGCACTTGCACCTGCCGTCCAGCTCGCTGGTGCCCGCGGACGACCCGACCCTCCTGTTCACCAACGCCGGCATGGTTCAGTTCAAGCGCGCCTTCCAGGGCGAGGTGGCGCCGCCGGGACCGCGGGTGGTGACGGCCCAGAAGTGCCTGCGGGTGAGCGGCAAGCACAACGACCTCGAGGAGGTGGGGCGCACGGCGCGCCACCACACCTTCTTCGAGATGCTCGGCAACTTCTCCTTCGGCGACTACTTCAAGCGCGAGGCGATCGGCTACGCGTGGGAGTTCGTCACCGCGGAGCTCGGGCTCGACCCGGACCGCCTGTGGGCCACCGTGCACGTGTCGGACGACGAGGCGCGCGAGCTGTGGCTCGAGCACACCGACCTCCCTCCGGAGAGGGTTCTCAAGCTGGGGGACAAGGAGAACTTCTGGCAGATGGGGGAGATGGGTCCCTGCGGCCCGTGCTCGGAGCTCCACTACGACCTCCGTGACGAGCCGTCCGACGGTCTCACTCCCGAGGCCTTCCTCGCCCTCGGCGAGGAGGACCGCTTCATGGAGATCTGGAATCTGGTCTTCATGCAGTACAACCGGGACGAGGACGGGAAGGATCATCCCCTTCCGGCGCCGTCGATCGACACGGGGGCCGGCCTGGAGCGCATCGCGGCCATCCTGCAGGGAGCGCGGACCAACTACCACACGGATCTCTTCCTGCCGATCATCCACGCGGCCGAGGAGATCGTCGAACTGGAGTACCCCATGGACCCGGCGCGCTGGGAGGAGGGGCTCTCCTTCCGGGTGCTGGCGGACCACGCCCGCGCCGTGGCCTTCCTGCTCGCCGACGGTGTGTTCCCTTCCAACGAGGGGCGCGGCTACGTCCTGCGGCGGATCCTGCGGCGGGCTGGACGGCACGCCTGGCTGCTGGGGCGGCGCGAGCCCACCCTGGACCGGCTGGTGTCGGTGGTGGTCGACGAGATGTCGGGCGCCTACCCGGAGCTGGAGGCCCGGCGGGAGCACCTGGTCTCGACGACCCGGACCGAGGAGGAGCGCTTCCTGTCGACCATCGAGGAGGGGCTTCAGCGCTTCGAGACGATCGCGCCGGAGGGGGAGCGGGGCACCATCCCGGGCGAGGAGGCCTTCAAGCTCTACGACACCTTCGGCTTCCCCCTCGACCTCACCGAGCTCATGGCGGAGGACCGCGGCTGGTCCGTGGACGAGGAGGGCTTCTACCGCGCCCTGGAGGAGCAGCGGGCCCGCTCGCGCGAGGACCGGGCGGCCCAGTCCGGTGGCGGGGGTGAGGGGGGCGCGGAGCTCGGCCTGCTGGTGGCCGAAGGCGACCAGGAGTGGGTGGGCTACCGGGAGCTCGAGGTGGAGACGCCCGTCCTCGCCTCGGCGCGGGTGGAGGGGCGCGAAGCCCTCATCCTCGAGCGAAACCCCTTCTACGCCGAGGCCGGCGGACAGGTGAGCGACCGGGGCTCGATCCGCGGCGAGGACTGGGAGCTGGCCGTCGACGAGGTGACGAAGAACCAGCGGGGCCAGGTGGTCGTGGCCGGAAAGCCCATGCGTGGCCGGCCGCCGGAGCACCCGGGGCGCGTCGAGGCCCGCGTGGAGGAAGAGGTCCGGCGCGACACGGAGCGCAACCACACGGCCACCCATCTCCTGCATGCGGCCCTCCGGGCGGTGCTGGGCGAGCACGTGCAGCAGGCCGGCTCGCTGGTGGCGCCCGACCGTCTCCGCTTCGACTTCAGCCACCGCGGGCCGATGACGGCCGCCGAGCGGCGGGAGGTGGAGCGGCGGGTGAATCGTGCCATCTGGGCCAACGCGCCGGTCGAGCCCCACCAGGAGGACTACCGGGAGGCGGTCGCCTCCGGGGCCATGGCCCTGTTCGGCGAGAAGTACGGCGACGACGTGCGCGTCATCCGCATCCCCGGAATCAGCGCCGAGCTGTGCGGGGGCTGCCACGTCCGCAGCACGGGCCAGATCGGCCTGTTCCGGATCGTGTCCGAGACGGGCGTGGCGGCCGGGATCCGCCGGATCGAGGCGGTCACGGGACCGGCAGCCTACCGGCGGGCCGTGGAAGACCAGGAACGGCTCGCCCGGCTGTCCGATCGCCTGGGCGTGCCGCCCTCCGAGCTCGAACACCGGCTGGAGGCCGTGCTGGAGGAGCGGGAGCGACTGCAGGCCGCCGCGGAAGAGGACCGTCGCGAGACGACGGCCGACGTGGCGGCCGAGCTGGCGGCGTCCGGAGAGCTGCACGACGGCGCCCGGCTGGTGGTGCGGGAGGGGGTCGAACTGCCGGCCGGAACGGACTTGCCCGGGTTCGGCGATAGGCTCCGGGACGCGCTCGGCTCCGGAGCGGCGGTGGTGCACGTCCGTCTCGAGGGGGAGGGCAAGGAGGCCTTCCTGGCGGTGGTCACGGACGACTGGATCGGCCGGGAGCTGCGGGCGGGGGCCCTGGTGCGGGTCGCCAGCCGGGCCACGGGCTCGGGGGGCGGCGGCAAGCCCCACCTGGCGCAGGGAGGCGTGGGCGATCCGTCACGGGTGACCGAGGGACTCGAGGCGGCGCGTCGCGAGGCTCTGGCGCGGCTGGACGCCTCGGCGGTGGCCGGGGAAGGCCAGGGGTGAGCGCCGTGCACCGCGAGGACGAGGTGTCGGGAGGCTCGTCCGGAGGCGGGGCCGAGTCGCCGCGGCGGCGCGCCCTGGCGTGGCTGCACGAGCGCCTGGACGACATCCACCCGGAGCTGGCCGCGGCCGTCCGCCGCTGTGTCCGGGAGGGATCCGAGCCGGACGCGGGCAGCTCCGTGGCGGACGTGCTGGCCGATGCCGCCGCGGCCGAGCTGCAGCGGATCGCCGCCGGACCGCAGGACCGGGCCGCCGCCGTTCGGCTCCTGGCCGCGGACGCGGTACTGACCTTCGCGTTCGAGGCCGTGGCGGCCCAGGGAGGGGACTCGGACGCGCTGGCCGACCGGGTGGGGCTTCGCGGCACGCTCGGGCACGCGCTGCTCGAGGCGCTGAACTCCGGGGAGGGGACGGCGTGACCGACGCGCCCCGACTGGCCGATCTGCACTGTCACCTGGTCCCGGGGGTCGACGACGGCGCCGAGACCTTCCGGGATGCCCTCGTGTGGCTGGAGGCTTTCGCCGAAGACGGCATCACCCGGGTAGCCACCACGCCCCACCTCCCGGCCCGACTGGCCGACTCGGACTATCGCCGACGGGTGGTGGACCGGTTCTCGGAGCTGGCGGCCCGGGCCGAGGACCGGCTTCCCTCGGTCGAGCTCTCGCTGGCCTTCGAGATCCGACTGGATGGCGCCCCGCTCGACCCGGCCGACGAGGCCCTGTGGCTGGGGCCGGGCCGGCACGTGCTCGTGGAGTTCCAGGGGCTGGTGCTGCCGGCCGAGCCGCAGCGGGAGCTCTCGAGCCTGCTGGAGGCCGGGCTCCACCCGGTTCTGGCGCACCCGGAGCGCTACCAGGGGATCGGCCACGACCGGGCCTGGCCGAGCCTGTGGAGGGAGATGGGCGTGCGCCTGTGCGTGAACGCGGGCAGCCTGTGGGGAGCCTACGGACGGGAGCCCCAGGAGGTCGCCCGGGGGATGCTGGCGCGGGGCGAGGCGGACCTCGTCGGCTCGGACCATCATGCGCGCCCCCATCGCTCCGACACCGTGAGGGAGGCGTGGGATCTCCTGCGGGACGCGGGGCACCCCGAGGCCGCCGACCTCCTCGTGGGCGAAAACACGCGTGCGGTGCTGGACGGCGGCGAGCTCGCGGCGGTGCCTCCAGCGCCGCTGGATACCGCGGAAGAGGACGGATCCGGCGTCGGAACGACAGGTCGATCGTCCTGGTGGCGATTCCTGGGCGCGGGCGGCCGGTGACCGGACCGGGCTCCTTCGCGTCCCGCATGGCCGACCTGGCCGCCGCGGCCGAGGCCGCCGGCGCGCTCGGGCCGTCGGTGGACCGCTACGTCGACCGGGTGCTCGTCACATTGCGGCGGGGCGGAAAGCTCCTCCTGTGCGGAAACGGGGGCAGCGCGGCCACGGCCGAGCACGTGGCGGCCGAGTACGTCGTGCGCTTCCGGCGCGAGCGGCGGGCCTTCGCGGCGGTGGCGCTCACTTCCGGAAGCGTCGTCCTCACCGCCGCTTCGAACGACCTGGGCTACGCCGAGGCACTGGCGCGCGCGGTACGGGCGCTGGCCCGGCCGGAGGACCTGCTCATCCTGCACTCGACCAGCGGCGACTCCCCCAACCTCCTGCGGGCCGCCGAGGAAGCGAACGCGATGGGCGTCGCCACGGTCGGGGTGCTGGCCCGCGGCGGTGGACGCCTGGCTTCCCGGGTGGACCTGGCGCTGGTTCTGCCGGCCGAGGAGACGGCGCTGGCGCAGGAGCTTCAGCTGGCGCTCGAGCACGCGGTCGTGGATCGGGTCGAAGCGGCGCTCGCTGGAGAAGCCGGAGCCGATGCCGGAGCTCCCGGTGCTGGGGCTCGCGCTGCCGGGACTGGAGATCACACCGAGCCGGGGGAGGTATGATGGGATCGACGCTGCTGCCGGGCATTGCGGGAAAGCGGGCCCTGGTGACGGGCGGGTCGCGGGGGATCGGGCGGGCCACGGTCCGGCTGCTGGCCGGCTGCGGGGCCTCGGTCGGGGTCGCCTACCGGAGCGCCCACGACGAGGCGGAGGCGGCCGTCCGGGAAGCCACCGAGGCCGGCGCCGCGTTTCGAAAGCGGCAGGGCGCGGCCTTCGTGCTGCGCTCCCTGGAGGCGGCAGACCCCGAGGAGGACGCCGAGATCGGCGAGTCGGCCACCTTCTTCCGACAGGCCGCCGACCTGTCGCGCGAGGAGGAAGTCGAGTCGCTGTTCGAGCGGGTGGATGGAGAGCTGGGCGGACTCGATTTGTTCGTCGGCAACGCCGGCATCTGGAACGTGGACGACGCTCCGATCCGGGACCTCGAGATGGCCGAGTGGCGACGGATGATGGCGGTCAACCTGGACTCCATCTTCCTGAGCACGCGCGAGGCCGTGCGGCGCATGGGCCGGGGCGGGCGCGTGGTGCTCCTTTCCTCCACGGCCGGCCAGCGCGGCGAGCCGTATCACAACCAGTACGCGGCCACCAAGGGAGCCATCATCTCCTTCACCAAGTCGCTGGCCCGCGAGCTGGGACCGGAGGGCATTACGGTCAACTCGGTGGCCCCGGGGTGGGTGGACACGGACATGAGCGCCCCGATCCTGGAGGGGGCCGACCCGGAGGCGATGGACAAGATCCTGGGCGAGATCCCGCTGCGGCGGGTGGCCACCGTCGAGGATGTCGCCGGTCCCATCGTCTTCCTGCTCAGCGACCTGGGACGCCAGATCACGGGCGAGATCGTGAACGTGAACGGCGGTAGCGTGGTCTGCGGGTGACCTCCATGGACCTCGACGCCCCGCAGGGCCTGCTCGAGGTCGCCCGCCGGCTCGAGGAGCGTGGCCGCGAGGCGTGGGCCGTGGGCGGCGCCGTCCGCGACGAGCTCGCCGGGCATCACCGCGCGGACTGGGACCTGGCCACGGACGCCCGGCCGCGGGAGGTGCGCTCCCTTTTCCGGCGCACCGTACCGATCGGGATCGAGCACGGCACCGTGGGGGTGATCGCCTCGGACGGCGTGATGTACGAGGTCACCACCTTCCGCCGGGACGTGGAGACGGACGGCCGTCACGCGGTCATCGAGTTCGCATACTCGCTCGAGGAGGACCTGGCGCGGCGGGACTTCACGATCAACGCGCTGGCGTGGCGTCCGGCGACGGGTGAGCTCCGGGACCCGTACGGCGGCAGGGAGGACCTGGAGCGGCGGCGGCTTCGGGCGGTCGAGGACCCGGCCACGCGTTTCGCCGAGGACTACCTTCGGGTGCTGCGCGGCCTCCGGTTCGCAGGTCGCTTTCGGCTGGACATCGAACCGGAGACGGAGCGCGCCCTGGACGAGGCCGTGCCGGGGACCCGCGACCTGTCCGCCGAGCGGGTCCGCGAGGAGCTCCTCAAGATCATGGGAGGACCGGCGCCCTCGGCCGCGCTCCACCTGTACCGCCAGCACGGCATCCTGGCCATGTGGTACCCGGAGCTGGCCGAAGCGGCGGTCGAAGACCCGCGCTGGGAGCTCGACCTCGGGGCTGTCGACGCGGTGCCCGCTGCGCGCGCGCGGCTGCGCGTGGCCCGTCTCCTCCTGGCGATCGCACAGGATCCCGAGGAGAGGGGCGCGCGCGCACGGGTCGTGCTCGAGCGCCTCAAGTTCTCCAACTCCGACACGGATCGCATCGCCCACCTCCTGCGGGCCTACGAACCGGTGCCGGCCCCCACCGATTCCGATGCGCAGGTCCGGGAGTGGATCGCCGAGGTGGGACGCGAAACGGTGCGGGACGTCCTCCGGCTGCACGCCGCCACGGCGCGCTCGGCGGGAGCCACGGAGGGCCAGCGTTACCTGGTTTTCCTGTGGCGACGGGTCCACGCCCAGCTCCTCTCCCACGCTCCCCTCACCCGCGCCGAGCTGGCGGTGGATGGCAACGACCTGCTCGCGCTCGGGGTCGCGGCGGGGCCCGGGATGGGCGTGCTCCTCGACGAGCTCCACGCCACCGTGATCGAGGATCCCGCGTTAAACGAGCGCGAGTCCCTCCTCGACCTGGCCAGGGAATACGCAGAGATGGGCGGCCTCCTGGCCGGTCCTCCGACCGAGGAGGGGCGGGCATGAGCGACGAGCCGAGCCTGTTCGGACCCGAGGGCGGCGCGCCGGGCCGTGCGCCCGTGCCGGGCGACCGCGCCTCCGCGCGGGGCCCGTGGTCCGTCGACCCGGGCGCGCCGCTGGCCGCCCGCATGCGGGCCCGATCGCTGGACGAGTTCGTGGGGCAGGAGAAGGTGGTGGGCCCGGGCGGGCCGCTGCGCGAGCTGATCGAGCACGACCGGGTGCCCAGCCTCATCCTGTGGGGCCCTCCGGGCTGCGGGAAGACCACGCTGGCCGGGATCATCGCCCGCGCCACCGACTCCGCGTTCGAGCCGTTCAGCGCGGTGACGGAGGGGATCGCCCGCGTCCGGGAGCTCATCGAGCAGGCCCGGGTCCGCAAGCGCGCCACGGGCTGCGACACGATCCTGTTCGTGGACGAGATCCACCGCTTCAACCGGGCGCAGCAGGACGCCTTCCTCCCGCACGTGGAGGCGGGAACGGTCACCCTCATCGGGGCCACGACCGAGAACCCGAGCTTCGAGGTGGTGGGTCCGCTCCTGAGCCGCGCCCGGGTGTTCGTGCTCGAGGCGCTCTCGCCCTCGGACATCGCCGTGTTGTGCCGGAGGGCGCTGGACGATGCGGAGCGCGGCCTGGGCGGCCGCGGCCTGTCGATCGAGGAGGAGGCGCTCCGCCGCCTGTCGGAAGCGGCCGATGGGGACGCGCGCCGCGCCCTCAACGCGCTGGAAACGGCGGCCGAGCTCGCCGCAGCTGAAGGTGCCATTGGCGTGGAGGAGGTCGAGGGCGCGTTGCAGCGCCGCTTTCCCCGCTACGACAAGAGCGGCGAGGAGCACTACAACCTCATCTCGGCCCTGCACAAGGCGGTCCGGGGCTCGGACGTCGACGCGGCCCTCTACTGGCTGGCCCGCATGCTGGAGGGCGGGGAGGACCCGCTCTACCTGGCGCGCCGCATGGTGCGCATGGCGTCGGAGGACATCGGGCTGGCGGATCCGCGTGCGTTGCAGGTGACCCTGGCCGCGCGGGATGCCTACCACTTCCTGGGCTCGCCGGAGGGGGATCTCGCCCTGGCCGAGGCGGTCTCCTACCTGGCCGCCGCACCCAAGTCGAACCGCATCTACGGCGCCTTCGGCGAGGCCAGGCGAGCCGCCCGCGACACGCCCGCCGAGCCGGTCCCGCTCCACATCCGAAACGCTCCCACTCGCCTCATGAAGGACCTCGGCTACGGCGAGGGTTACGCGTACGACCACGACTTCCAGGAGGGCGTGGCCCCGCAGACGTACCTGCCGGATGTCCTGGCCGACCGGCGCTTCTACGTGCCCGGCAACCGGGGGGAGGAGGCCGAGCTGGCGCGGCGGCTGCGGCGAATCGCCGAGCTGAGGAAGCGCGGCGAGGCGTCGGAGTCCGACGCCGGGGACAGGACCCGGTCCGGCGGCGGAGGGTAGGGATACGGGAAGCCGAACGCCGCCACGGGACCGGGCGTGGCGTCCCCACACGGGGCCGCGGGCCCAGGTTTCCGGCGGCGTTCGCGCACGACACCCGAGGCACGGGGGAGGTAGATTCCCGACTCGATGATCGACGTCGAACAACCGACCGAGCGCGTCCTCCTGGTGGGCGCGCCACCCCTGGACCGCTCCCAGGAGCTCGTGGACGAGCACCTGGCCGAGCTCGCCCGGCTGGCCACGACGGCGGGGGCGGCCGTCGTGGGAGCCCTCGTCCAGCGACTCGAGGCACCCCATCCCGCCACCTACATCGGGACTGGAAAGCTGGAAGAGCTCGCCCGCATGGCGCGCGAGCGCGGCGCCACCCTGATCGTGTTCGACGAGGACCTCAGCCCCGCCCAGGGCTCCGCCATCGAGGAGCGGATCGGGGTGCGGGTCATGGACCGCACGGAGCTCATCCTCGACATCTTCGCTCTGCGCGCCCGCACGGCGGAGGCCAAGCTCCAGGTCGAGCTGGCGCAGCTCCAGTACATGCGTCCGCGGCTCAAGCGGATGTGGACCCACCTGTCGAGGACCGCCGGCGGCATCGGGGCCCGGGGTCCGGGCGAGCAGCAGCTGGAGACGGACCGCCGGCTCATCGACCGGCGCATCGCGCGCCTGGGCGGCCGCCTGGAGGAGATCGCCCGCTCCCGGGACACGCAGCGCAAGGCGCGCCGGACGGCGTTCCAGGTCGCCCTGGTGGGCTACACGAACGCCGGGAAGTCATCGATCCTGCGCTCCCTGTCGGGGAGCGACCTGTTCGTGGAGGACCGGCTGTTCGCCACGCTGGACTCCGCCACCCGGGCCGTGCAGCTCGGAGAAGGCTACGAGGCGCTGGTCACCGACACGGTGGGCTTCATCCGCAAGCTGCCTCACCACCTGGTGGCGTCCTTCCGGGCGACCCTCGAGGAGGTGGGCGAGGCCGACCTCCTGCTGCACGTCATCGACGCATCGGCCCCGAACTGGGAGCACCAGGCGCAGGCCGTGGACGAGGTGCTGGCCGACATGGGTGCCGACCCCGCCAGAGTCCTGCTCGTGTTCCACAAGGTCGACCGGCTCGGATCGACCCGCCGCGCCGCGCTCCGCGAGCGCTCGGCCGCGTTCATGGGACCCCACGTCATGACCACGGTCGAGGAAGCGGAGGGGCTGGAGCCACTGCGCGCCTTGCTGCGCCAGCGGATCCGCGCCCTTCGGACCACGGTGCGCCTGGTGGTGCCGGTCGCCGACGGCCGGATGCTGGCCGAGGCCTACCGAGAGGGCGAGGTACTGAGCCGGGAGCAGAACGGGACGGAGATCGTGCTGGTGGCCCGCGTGCCCGAGGCGGTCGTGGGACGCTGGGAGGGCCAGGAGGGAGTCCGCGTCGTTCGTCAGGATGCGGCGTGACCACGCCCGGGGCGTGAGCGGGGCCCGCGGACCCGTGGGCGGCACCGTGGCCATCGTGGGCCGGGGCCGCATGGGACGCTCCCTGGTCGAGGCGCTGGAAGCCCACGCCCCGGGGACGCACGTCGAGCTCGAGGGCCGGGAGCCGCGGCGTCCCGCCCCGGCGACCGTCGTGTTCTGCGTGCCGGACGACGCCCTCGAAGCCGCCGTGCGGGTCCGGGCGGAAGCGTTCGCACCCGGCCGGGCGGACGGGGCCGTGGTCCGCGGCGCCTCGGGCTCGCGGCAGCCGCCCGACCGGGTGGCCCTCCACACCAGCGGCGTCCACCCCGGGTCGATCCTCTCGCCCCTGCGGGAGGTCGGCTTCGCGGTGGCCGCGTGGCATCCGCTGACGGTGGTGGATCGGCCGGACGGAGCGGCCCTGGTCGGCGTCACGTGGGGGCTGGAGGGTGATGCCGCGGCGGTGGGCCGCGCCACCGAGCTCGCCGAGGCCCTGAGGGGCCGCACGCTTCGCCTGGCTCCGGACCAGCACGCCCGCTACCATGCGGCGGCCGTGTTCGCTTCCAACTTCCTGGTAGCGTGCCTGGGCGTGGCCGCCGATGAGCTGCGGAGGGCGGCATCCGGAGCGTCGGTCGGACCCGACGCCGCCCCGGATGTGGAGCCCCTCCTCCCGCTGGCCCGGGCCGCCCTCGAGGCGGTGGCGCGCGGCGGAGTGCGGCGAGGACTCACGGGGCCGGTGGCCCGGGGCGACGCGGGTACGGTCCGCCGGCACCTGGAGGTGCTGGACGGAGAGCGACGGGAGCTGTATCGGGCCCTGGCCCACGAGCTCCTGCGGCTGGCCGGCCCGGACCTCGCGCCCGATCGGGCGGCGGCGATTCGGGCGGCGCTGGCCCCGAGAGACGACGCCGGGGCTTAGGGACACAGGCGAGGGGGTAGCGTGGAGGAGCGGGGACTCGTGCGGCTGTACATCAACGTGGATCACGTGGCCACGGTCCGGCAGGCGCGCCGCACCGACGAGCCCGATCCGGTGCGGGCGGCGGTGCTGGCCGAGCTCGGAGGAGCGGACGGCATCACGGTCCACCTGCGCGAGGACCGACGGCACATCCAGGAACGGGACGTGGAGCTCCTCCTCGGGACCGTGCGCACCGTGGTGAACCTCGAGCTGGCCGCCTCCGATGAGATCCTGAGCCTGGCGGAGCGCTGGCAGCCGATGCAGGCCACGCTCGTCCCGGAGCGCAGGGAGGAGGTCACCACCGAGGGCGGCCTCGACGTGCCCGGAGGCCGGGAGCGTCTGCGCGAGGCGCTCGATCGCCTGGCGTCCGCCGGGATCCGCACCTCGCTGTTCATCGATCCCGACCCCGACGTCATCGCGGCCTCGGCCGAGCTCGGGGCCGATGCCGTGGAGCTCCACACCGGCGAGTATGCCAACGCCGTCGGCTCGGAGGCGCGGGCGCGGCAGCTCGGTCGACTGCGGGATGCCGCCATCCGCGGCCGGGAGGCGGGGCTGGCGGTGCACGCCGGTCATGGCCTCACGTTCGAGAACGTGGCGCCGGTGGCCGCCCTCCCGGAGTGCGAGGAGCTCAACATTGGCCACTCCATCGTGAGCCGCGCCGTGCTGACGGGCATGGAGGCGGCGGTGCGCGACATGCGGCGGCTGGTGGACGACGCGCGCCGGTTCGGGGCCTGAGGGTCGGTCGGTCGTGAACGACGGCGCCGCCGGAAGAGGCGATCCTTGAGGAAGCATCGCGGCAAGGTGCTCCTGGGCCTCGTCATCTCGGTCCTCCTCCTGGCCTGGGCGCTGCGGGACGTGTCGGCGGCCAGCGTGCTGGCGCTGGTGCGGGGTGCCCATCCGGGCTGGCTCGCCCTCATGGTCGTCGCCGCAACGGCTGCCTTCCCGCTCCGCGCCTTCCGGTGGCGGGTCCTGCTGCTGCCCGAGTATCCGAGCACCTCCTTCCACGGCCGGTTCGCGGCCGTCTGCATCGGCTTCATGGCCAACAACGTGTTCCCGGTCCGGCTCGGGGAGTTCGCGCGGGCCCTGGCGCTGTCCCGGGTCGAGCGTGTGGAGGCGGGAGCGGCGTTCGGCTCCCTGGTCATCGAGCGCGTCCTGGACGGTCTCACGCTCACGGCCCTCCTCGTGCTGGTCCTGCTTCTGCCGGGCCACGCCCGCTCAGGGCTCCTGGACGTTCCGCTCCTGGGGCGCATCGCCCTGGGGGCGGCGGCCGTGTTCGGGGTGGGGTTCGTGGGAATCTGGGTGATGGTGCGCTACCCGGGCGTGGCCGTGCGTGTGTTCGAGGCCACCGCGGGACGGGTGCTGCCCGACCGGTTCTACGAGAAGCTGCGCTCGCTCCTGGCGACGTTCGTGCGCGGACTCAGGATCGTGAGCCATCCATGGATCCTGGCGCGGGCCGTGGCCTGGTCCGTCGCCGTGTGGCTGTGCCTGTCGGCCTCCATGTGGTGCGGGATGCTCGCGTTCGGCATCCAGCGCCCCGGCTTTACCGGCGCGGTGCTCGTGCAGGCGCTGGTCGGGTTCGCGGTGGCGATCCCGTCCAGCCCGGGCTTCTTCGGGCCCCTGGAGGCGGCGGCGCGGGTAGGGCTGCGTGCCTACGGGGTGGATGCGACGCGCATCGTCGCCTTCGCGACCACGTACCACATCCTCACCTTCGTACCCATCACCCTCCTGGGGCTCTGGCAGCTGTGGCGGCTGGGGTTGCGCTGGAGCGAGGTCGAGCACAGCGAGGAGATCGTGGAGGCGTCCGTCGAGGAGGCCTCGAGCCGGGCGGACGACGAGCGCGCGCGGCGGCACGGGGCGGTGGGCGGTGCCTGAGCCCGTGCGGGTGGCCGCGCACGCCAAGGTGAACCTGCGCCTGCGGGTCCTGGAGACGGGAGCGAGCGGCTTCCACGTCATCGAGACCCTCTTCCTGCGCCTGGCGCTGCGCGATGAGGTCGAGCTGGCGCCCGGCCCGTCCGGCATCCGGCTCACGGTGGAGGAGGAGCCCGGACCTCTCGCGGGCCCGATGCGGCGGGGGGAGCCCGTGCCACGGGGCGAGACCAACCTGTGCTGGCGCGCGGCCGAGGCCTACTACCGGGCCCTGGACCACGAGCCGGCGCTCGACATCCTGCTCCGAAAGCGGCTGCCCGCCGGGGCGGGGCTCGGGGGCGGGAGCGCGGACGCGGCCGCCGTGCTGCGGGGGCTCGAGGCGATGAGCGGAGAGGCCCTGGGGGCGGCCCGACTGATGTCGCTGGCCGGGCGGCTCGGAAGCGACGTGCCCTTCGCCCTGGCCGACGCTCCGGCGGCGCTGGGATGGGAGCGGGGTCGCCGCCTCCTGCCGCTGCCGGCGCCGCCTCCGCGCCCGGTCCTGATCCTCGTTCCGGAGTTCGCCGTTGCCACGGCGGAGGCGTACCGGTGGCTGGACGAGGACCGCGCAGCGACGGCCCGAACCGGGGAGGCGCCGGCTCTTCCGGAGATGGGAGGCGGGGGCGACGACGGTCCGGGGGGCGCCTTCCTCCTGCCGTCGGCCGATCGGCTCGCCTCCTGGGAGGAGCTCGACGGACTGGCGGTCAACGACTTCGAGGCGCCGGTGTTCGCCCGCCACCCCGTGCTGGCCGGCTGGAAGGCCGAGCTCCACGAGGCGGGGGCCCGACCGGCGCTCCTCTCCGGAAGCGGGGCGGCTCTGTTCGGTGTATTTCACGGGGAGGCGGAGCGGGACGAGGCCGCGGAGCGGTTCGAGGGCCGGCCGGACGTGGCGGTCCTGCACACTCTGGGACCCGCCTAGCCGGGAGCCGCCCGCGCGGAGCCACGGGACGCGGCGCGTGCCCGGGGCGTCGCCCGCGGCCGCCGCGCTTGCGGCACGGCTTCCGCGACGCCAGCCTTCTTCCTGGAGCCGGCGGCGGTCGACCGATCACCGCCGGGGTATCCGGTGGCCCCTCGTCTAACGGCAAGACCCCGGCCTTTGGAGCCGGTAATCCAGGTTCGAGTCCTGGGGGGCCAATCCCGCCCGACCCGCCTACACCTCCAGCCGGTCCCCCGGCCGCGCCACCAGCAGGTAGAGCGCCGGCATGAGGAGGACGCTGATGAACAGCCGCGACAGCAGGCCTCCGACGATCACCAGCGCGAACGGCTTCTGCGAGTCCGACCCGACGCCGGTCGAAAGGGCGGCGGGCAGCAGGCCGAGGGCCGCCACCAGCGCCGTCATCATGATGGGCCGCAGCCGCAGGATGGCCGCCTCCCGCGTGGCCTCGAAGATCCCCGTCCCCCCTCTCCGCAGCTCGTTGGCGTAGGAGATGTAGACCACAGCGGTCTGCACGGAGACCCCGAACAAGGCCAGGAAGCCGATGCCCGAGCTCACCGACAGCGGCGTGCCCGTCACCCACAGGGCCAGCAGCCCCCCGATCGGCGCTGACAGCACCACGCCCAGCACCGTGATCGCCGGGAACTTGAAGTTGCTGTACAGGGCGAACAGCAGCAGGAAGATGAGGAACAGGGTCAGGGGCAGGACGAAGCGCAGCTGCCGCCTCGAGGCCGTGTACTCCTTGTACTCGCCGCCCCAGCTCACCGTGTAGCCGGCAGGGAGGGTCACGGCGGACGCTACTTGCTTGCGGGCGTCCGCCACGGCGCCGGCCAGGTCGCGTCCGTCCACCGAGAACTGCACCCCGATGAAGCGCGCGTTGTCCTCCCGGTAGATGAACGACGCCCCGCGCGTCACGCTGAGGTCGGCCACCTCGCGAAGCGGGACCTGCTGTCCGTCCGGAGTGGCGATGAGGATGTTGCCTATCTGCCGGGCGTTGCCGCGGAACTGCGGCTCCAGGCGCACGACCAGGTCGAACAGCCGCTCGCCCTGTACCACCGAGGTGGCCGGCACGCCGCCCACGGCCGACTCGATGAGGTCGTTTACGTCGGCGACGTCGAGGCCGTAGCGGGCGATCTTCGACCGGTCGATCTCGACCGCCAGGCTGGGCTGGCCGAGCTCCTGGACGAGCGTCACGTGGTCGATGCCCCGCACTCGCGTGAGCACGTGGCGGATCTCCTTGCCCTTCGCCTCCAGGGTGTCGAGGCTCGGTCCGAAGATCTTCACGTCCAGCGCGCTCTTCAGCCCCGTCTCGGCCTCGTCGACCGCGTCTTCCGCGGGCTGCGTGTAGTTGAAGATGATCCCCGGGAACACGGACAGCTTCTTGTTGATCGCGGCGATCAACTGCCGCTTGGTGTGGATCTTCCCCCGCCAGCTGTCGTACGGCCTGAGCCCCACGTAGAACTCGGCGTTGAAGAAGCCGGTCGGGTCCGTGCCGTCGTCGGGCCGACCGTGCTCGGAGCCGACGTCCGTCACCTCCGGGAAGGAGCGCAGGATGGCCCGGATGCGGGGCACGATCTTCGAGGACTCCTCGAAGGAGATCGTATAGGGCATGGTGGCCCGGACCCACAGGGCC